>Ga0315338_1002699_pt1 | contig 16865 bp, 13 predicted proteins | sample ASW8metaG_FD_204518 | JGI IMG/M metagenome (GOLD analysis project Ga0315338, IMG submission 204518) | Ammonia-oxidizing marine archaeal communities from Monterey Bay, California, United States - ASW #8 | ecosystem: Environmental > Aquatic > Marine > Coastal | place: USA: California | collected... | reverse complement strand
GCAGCGACCAGCATATCGGCATAACGGGATGTGAAATTCCGAGGATCAGTCGGCACCGGTTTCGCCCAGCCGAATCCGACAAACACCACCATCATCAGGCCCATCGGATCGATATGAGATATCGGATTGAGTGTAAGACGACCGGCCCGCTGGGCGGTGTCATCACCAAAACGCTTAGCGACCCAGGCATGCCCGAACTCATGAAACGACAGAGAAAGAAGAATGGCCCCGAGAACGATACAGAATTCTAGCCACTGACCGGCGACAAGTTTTTGAATCATAATGTTTGCTTAAAATTGGCTTTACGTCCCGAACAGGCAGCCCACGTTTCCAACAAACCGGGATAGAATGCTGAATGGTGTCTGGCCGACAGGTCCTATTTTACGCCAGACGTGTCGCCTGCAACGACCTGAGGTCACTGTATCAGGCCGATACTTCAGGGCGTATCCCTATTTGCAGGGAGGTTTCATGACAAAACTGACTACAATTACGGTAGACCAACTGCAAAGCATGCAGGGAACAAAGCTCGGCATATCTCCTTGGGTACAGCTATCACAATTGATGGTCAATCAGTTCGCTGACATTACGAACGATCATCAGTTCATACACACTGATCCAGAACGAGCAGGTGCTGAAACACCTTTTGGAGGAACAATTGCACATGGTTTTCTAACACTGTCACAACTCACACAGATGGCCGAATCCACGCTGCCCGTCATCAAGGACGTACGAATGAGCATCAATTACGGATTTGATCGGATCCGATTCATCACCCCCGTACGCTCTGAAGCCCGCGTGCGCGCACACTTCACGCTTAAACTTGCTGAAGAACGAACAGCCGGTGAATGGACATTGCACCACGATATTTCTGTCGAAATTGAACACAATAAGCGCCCGGCCTTGTCCGCCATATGGATCACCCGACAATATATCGGCTGATTGTGCTTCAGATCTCCGCCATTTTCCGGAATCGACTGCGCCATATTAAGCGTAGCGCACGCTGCTTATGCCCCAAGGGCACACCCCTATCGCTGCTGATTTTGGTTCTGCTGCCGGCCCAAGCAGGCGGTGGAAACGGTATTGAACCATTTTCGGCTGATTACGCAATCACCCGCTCCGGCCTTAACATTGAACGAAAAGTTGAACTGATCCGTTCTGGCCAACACTACCACTTAACCGCATCGACTCGACTCAAGGGACTGGGGTCGCTCACAGGCATCGGTACAATGGTCGAGTACTCACATTTTCAGCTGCATTCAGGTCGAATACGACCCAATCTCTATACCGCAGATGATGGTACCGAAAATGGTAATCGCGCTATTCGGATTGAATTCGACTGGTCATCCGGTACAAGTCACGTCCACTATCGCGGGACCGAACTGACCATGCCATTGACACCCAACGTGCTGGATCCACTCTCGTTCGAACTCATGGCCCGGATTGACCTTCGACAGGGTGTGACCGAGCCACTTTACACAATACACGAGGGTGACCAGCTTCGTCCGTATCAGTTTGTACTGGAGCAAGCCGAAACGGTTATCATTAGAGGACAGCCTGTGCAAAGCCTGCGCTACTTTATAGATCGGAAATCCAGCCGACAGCTGTACTACTGGCTGTCCCCACAATTGGACTATCTGGTCGTGAGACTCAAACAGTTGCGCAAAGGTAAAGTTAAAGCAGAGGGTGTTCTGACCCGCAGCTCCATAAACCTATAAACTAGTAACTGAGCCAAAAAGTAAATACAAGAGCTGTGTCTAGCTCGGATTGAATCAACTCAGAAACAGCCGATCAAGTTCCGCATTTTCCTTTGCAGTTCTAAATTTTCATCCGACACCGCATCACTACTTTCCCTGCATCATTTCTGTTCAACGGTTCTCTGTGTAAAATAGATTGCTCACGTGTGCGATTGCGTTTTTGAAATTGACCCAGACACCTGATTTGTAACTCATGAATAACGATCAAAAACATCCAGCAGTCGCGACGTCACCTGATGGTGATCCTTGGCTTCTCACACCCGGGCCGCTCACAACATCACCCACTGTAAAACAGACGATGCTGCACGACTATGGCTCCCGTGACAGCTACTTTATTGACATCAATAACCGAATTTGCAAACGCTTAACGCAGATCGTCAACGGCCACAAAACGCATGTCTGCGTGCCGATTCAGGGAAGCGGAACTTTTGTCGTAGAAGCAATGCTGATTACGTTCATACCGCGATCTGGAAAAGTGTTATTACTTGTAAACGGTGCATACGGTAAACGTATGATGGAAATTTGTTCGATACATGAACGAACGTACACAACACTCGAAACAACCGAAGATCTACCTGTAAATACCGACGAACTTGATCGGCAACTTGCTGCGGATCCGGGTATTACCCATGTTGCCGTGGTCCACTGTGAAACCACCTCAGGCATCTTGAATCCTATTGAAACCGTTGCAAAGGTCACGGCCGCGCATCGTCGGTCCCTGCTGATTGATGCGATGAGTTCATTCGGTGTTCTACCACTTGATACATCCAATACTCCATTTGACGCGGTCGTTGCATCCAGCAACAAATGCCTGGAAGGATCTCCTGGGATGGGGTTTTGTATCTGCGATACCGAAACTCTCAAGAAATCCAGTGGCAATTCTGACACGATAGTGCTGGACCTTTACAGTCAGTGGAAAGCCATGGAACGGAATGGCCAGTGGCGCTTCACACCTCCAACCCACACGATACTGGCCCTGGGGCAGGCGCTGACGGAATTCGATGCTGAAGGTGGTGTTACGGGTCGAGGCCGCCGTTATCGACACAATTGTGAAACGCTGGTCTCGGGAATGCGCACGCTGGGTTTCAAGACACTGCTCCCGGATGCTCTTCAAGCACCCATAATCGTAACGTTCTTGACACCTGTCGACCCTAAATTCCAGTTCCATAGGTTTTATGAAGAGATTCGGAACCGTGGCTACATTATCTATCCGGGTAAACTGACAGTAACCGATTCTTTTCGGATCGGTTGCATTGGACACATTTGCGAAGACCAGGTCCTCGGACTAATTGACGCTATTCGAGACACACTCGGGGTCATGAATGTCAGCAACTGTCGTCCCTGACCTGTTGTATGTCCTGACATCAGCATGCGTTATGTGACCTGCAATAATCGGAAGTACCGGTGGCCCGACAGACCTGTCGTTGTGATCTGCCTGGACGGCAGTGAACCCGGCTACCCGCTATCGGATGGGGGTGGCTATATCGACCGTGCCATTGAGAACGGTCAGATGCCCTATCTGGCTTCAATCAAAAACTGTGGGTTGTTTCGGACCGCTGATGCCACAATTCCCAGTTTTACAAACCCCAACAACATTTCGATTGTGACTGGAACACCACCGGCCGTTCATGGCATATCGGGCAACTATTTCTACGACGTTGAATCCGACGCTGAAGTGATGATGAATGATCCTGTATTTCTACGTGTGGGTACGATTTTCAAAGCATTCCACGATCAAGGTGCAAGAATCGCCATAGTCACAGCTAAAGACAAACTCAGGCGAATGCTCGGTCATCAACTCGATTTTCGACAAGGTAGTGCGATCTGTTTTTCTGCCGAAAAATGTCAACTGACAACACTGACTGAAAACGGTATAGACAATGCCGATCAACTAACTGACCTGCCACCACCGGACGTCTACAGTGGCGCACTATCTGAGTATGTATTTTCCACCGGTCTGAAACTTCTGGACACCTGGGCACCTGACATACTCTACCTATCGACCAGTGACTACATCCAGCATAAACACGCGCCAGGAACCCCGACAGCCGATGCATTCTACAACATGATCGATCATCATCTTTTAAAAATGCAAGCACATAATGCCGTTATTGCCCTGACTGCCGACCACGGCATGAAAGCCAAACACGATTCAACCGGACAACCGAATATTGTCTTTTTGAAACCCCTCATCGACGAACTTTTATCTTCCGACAGATTCCGAATAATCTTGCCAATCACAGATCCGTACGTTGTTCATCATGGCGCACTGGGTGGATTCGCAACAATATACGTGGACGACCCTGCCGACGTACAACCCATTTGCAACAAATTGTCTGCTCATAAAGGAATCGAACTGGTACTTGAAGGCCCGATAGCGTGTGAGAAACTTTCCCTACCCACGGACCGAGTAGGTAATATCGTGGTGATTTCCAGCTCTGAGTGGGTTTTAGGTCATTCTCGACAATATCATGACCTATCAGCGCTCTCCGAGCCTTTACGCTCACATGGGGGACTGTCCGAACAACGGGTACCGTTTATTCTGAACCATGCAGCGTCCCAACTATCGGAAAATACCACTTTACGTAACTATGATATTTTCGACGCTGCGCTCAATCATGCGACTGGCTGACCGGACGTAGCAACTCCAATCTCCTAGCAGGGAAGTAACGGCCAGATAAAATACTATTCTGCAGTTCATCTCCCAGCGCAGATTGTCCAGGACAAAAATAAAATCTACTAATTATTTAGGATCTTTTAGGAGTTTCAATGACCATCCGACAAGACTTCGTCTATCACCGAAACTATACAGGCCAAGTGAAAGGTCTCATTCTTGACTGGAGCGGCACTACAGCTGATGCATACGTACTTGCCCCAGCTGTTGTATTTGTCCAGGTATTTCAAAAACACGGTGTCGACGTCACGATGTCCGAGGCTCGTGGGCCAATGGGGCTGCGTAAAGATCTACATATCAAAGCAATGACCGAAATTCCAGTGATTCGAGAACGATGGCTCGGTATTCACGGGCAATATCCAAATCAAGCGGATGTTGACCGGATGTTCGAAGATTTCGTGCCCATGCAACTAGGCTGCCTTCGTAGTTACACAACGCTTCTACCATTGGTTGCCGAAACGACTCAGTCACTGCAGAAGCAAGGCATCAAGATTGGGAGTTCTACCGGCTTTGTACGCAGCATGGTAGACATCCTTGAGGAGGATGCCCGTAAACAGGGCTACACACCTGATGCTTCGGTTGCTGGCGATGAAGTGATTAATGGTGCCCGTCCAAAACCTTTTATGGTCTACCGTAATCTAGATCTCATGGACGTTCACCCGATCCAATCCGTAATCAAAGTCGATGACACGGTATCAGGAGTTGGAGAAGCCTTAGAGTCAGGATGCTGGGGTGTAGGCATTGCGCGCTATAGCAACTACATGGATATGGACTCGCTCGAAGAAGCCGACAGCCTCTCGGAAGACGAAATCAAGCGACGTTTGACACACACGCGGGACTTACTTCAAAAAGCAGGTGCACACTACGTAATTGATACCTGGGAACAGATGCCGGACGTCATAGAGGATGTCAATATCCGACTTGGTCGAGGCGAGAAACCTTAAATCCAGTTCCAATAAAAATCAACTTAGATACCAAAGGTGAATATCATTGGGATGCCAGCCACAGTCTATTAACCGTTATAGATCCCTTTTATCTTCACGTGGCTGGTCTGTGCAGTCTGGTCCAGTAAGCTGACACAGGCATAAAGCGCCTTCAGTGTGCGCGCCTCGATCTTGGTTAACACTGCCAATTCAATCACTGCGCCGAGCATACCTTCTATTTCCATGGCCTTACCTTGCTCGACATCCTGAAGCATTGATGTTTTATGTAGCCCGACAGCCTCCGCGCCGGCAATCCTTTTTTCCATCGATACTCGAAAGTGGGCTCCGAGTCGCTGACCGATAGCCTGCGCTTCAGTCATCATATTGGCTGACAATTCCCGCGTGAGCGGAAACCGACAGATATCTTCAAGTGTGGAATGAGTCAGGGCCCTGATAGAGTTAAAGATCAGGTTACCCCGAAGCGGCTGTTAACTGCTGGAATTCAAGATAAAAGTCATCAAATTCACACAGTACTAATGTTGCAATCGAGATGGCCGTTTTAACCGTCGAGCTCAACTGATCCTTTGGACCAGAAAATAAGGGATCAGTCACGCCTAAGATACGATTTAAGCGGAACTAAACATAACTTTTGCAACAACGTCGAAAGTTGCGTGGATACTAACTACCCAAACCGGACACCTGGTTTTATACCATAGTGTTCTAGAAATTCCTTTGCGTTCATTTTTCCAGATCCTTCTGGTCTAAATTTTTCGACACGAACTACACCCCCCATGCAACCGATATTGATGCTATCGGCATCTACCTCGACGACTGAACCCGGTTCAATATTGGTCAATCCGGTAGCCTTTTTACTATCTAAGATCGTTACAGTGTGCCCGTTGAGTGTTGTCCAAGCACCAGGCTGAGGGTTGGCTCCTCGAATCAGGTTGTATACCACATCCACCGACTGAGACCAGTCAATCTCTACATCAGTGCGTCGGCACCACCCCTCATAGGTGCCCGCCTTTGGATCCTGACTCAACCTAAGCGCTGTTCCATCTCGCACCAAATCGACCGCCTCCAATATTGAATCGACCCCCATAGGAAAGAGATGATTAAAGTACAGTGAACCCAAGGTGTCATCCGGGCCTATTCCCACATCTTTCTGTAACAGAATCGGGCCTGTATCCAGACCATTGTCCGGCCAGAAAATACTCAACCCTGTTTTGTTCTCTCCGTTAATAATCGGCCAGTTGATTGAACTGGGTCCCTTATGCATAGGCAACAGTGAAGGATGATACTGAATTGATCCTAAACGAGGTGCATTTAGCGCTTCCTCTGGCACCATCAACGTAACATAGGCCATAACACACAAATCAGCCTCCAGTGACCTAATCTGTTCCCACACAGTCGGGTCCTTATAACTTTGTGGCTGGAATACAGGCAACCCCTGATCCTGTGCAAACGCCTTGAGTGGATCCGGTCGACCACCCTCCACGTCAGGCGCACAGTAAACAGCGCAAATCATTTCCCCTCTAGCCAAGAGTGCTTCGAGGACTGATTTTCCGAATGCCTGCTGACCGTGAACAATTAATTTCATCAGTTACTCCAATTCACTCGTAGTCAAATGATTTACGGGATCGTGTATTTAGACCGCGCCAGCTTCTTTAAACATTTCAATATCTTCGTCGCTATAACCCAATACCTTAGACAACACCTCATCCGTATGCTCACCAAGCAGGGGCGAACGTGTTACTGTCACTGCGTTATCCGAAAGCTTTACCGGGCATCCCACCGATAGGTAGGGGCCACGCTCGGGGTGTTCACATTCGACGATAGTGCCAGTTGCCCGCAAGGATGGCTCCTCGGCAAGTTCCTTCATCGAAAGGATTGGTCCAACCGGTATATTCAGCGGATTACAAATTTCCATAACCTCGAACTTAGTCTTAGTCACGGTCCAATCCTCAATCGCAGAAAAAACTTCATTCAGCCGTGGTAACCGCGCTAGCGACGTCGCATAGTCTGGGTGTTCCTTCCAGTCCGGCCTACCAATTACATCACAAATATTCTTCCAGACAGCAGCTTGGGTAATAAAGTAGGTATAGGCATCGGGATCTGTTTCCCATCCTTTGCACTTCAGAATACGACCTGGCTGTCCCCCGCCAGAATCGTTGCCCGCACGAGGGGTGGCCTCACCAAATGGTACTTTCTCGCCATGCTGTGAGTACTCCTTCAGAGGGCCAGCCTTTAAGCGCTGCTGGTCACGCAATTTAACCCGACATAGGTTAATCACCCCGTCCTGCATTGCGGCAAGCACACGTTGGCCGCGCCCAGTTTTTTCCCGATGTAACAATGCGGCTAGGATCCCAAAACCAAGATGTAGGCCGGTCCCGGAATCGCCGATCTGCGCACCGGTGACCATCGGCAACCCATCACGAAAACCGGTTGTCGACGCAGATCCACCCGCACACTGCGCAACATTTTCATAAACCTTGCAATCCTCGTAAGGCCCTGGTCCGAACCCCTTAACCGAAGCCATGATCATGCGGGGGTTAAGCTCCTGGATACGTTCCCAGCCAAATCCCATACGATCAAGCGCACCCGGGGCAAAGTTTTCTACTAGCACATCACATTTTTTTACCAATCGCTCCAGCACCTCCTTGCCTGCTTCGGTCTTGGAATTGAGAGTCAGGGAGCGTTTATTATGATTGAGCATGGTGAAATAGAGACTATCAGCTCCTTCCACGTCTACGAGTTGATTGCGCGTGGCATCACCAACGCCGGGACGCTCTACCTTGATCACGTCGGCACCCATCCACGCGAGCAACTGGGTACATGTCGGGCCAGACTGGACATGTGTAAAATCCAGAATTCGTATACCGTCGAGTGGTTGTGACATTGGTACTCTCTACTTTATTAAGGTCATCGAAACTTAGGATGCATTCTATTTATACATGGTTTGGGCTTTAGTTCCAGGCGCATACTCATTGGGATCGACCCAGACATTGACTACGGCACACTTGCCAGTTTTTGCAATCGCCTCCCGCGCACGCTGCATTGCCGGTTGAATTTCGCTAGCTTCTGTAACCTCCTCTCCATAACCGCCGATCATGTCCCCAAACTTTGAGAAAGGCACATCGCCGAGCTTATTCCCAACATCACCTCGCTCCTCGCCATACTTGCTGAGCTGTCCGTAACGAATCTGATTCATGGCCGAATTGTTTCCGATCACCGCGAGATACGGCGCACCGAATCGTTGTGCGGTTTCCATGTCAAAGGCTGTCATACCAAAGGCACCATCACCGTAGAGACAAACTACCTCCTTATTTGGATGTGCGAGCTTCGCTGCCATAGAAAACCCGGTCCCTACGCCAAGCGAGCCAAGCGCGCCCGGATCCATCCACTGCCCCGGATTGCGCGGACGAACCGCCTGCGCGGAGATGGTCACAATATCGCCCCCATCACCGATATAGATTGTATCCTCGCCAAGAAACTCGTTTATTTCATACGCTAAACGATACGGATGAATTGGATTCTGATCGGTAGTAAACATCGGCATCAATTTGTCGAGCTTGGTCGCTTCAATCTCTCGTAACTCCGCCATCCATTTCTGCCGTTGCTGACGCGCTCCATTATCAATATGACCCGTAATTGCTTGCGAAACTGCAGAAAGAATTGCACCGGGATCACCAGCCAAACCAAGACTGATATCTCGATTTTTTCCAACTGTCGCATAACTTTGATCAACTTGTACTAAGGTTGCTTCCTTGGAAATGCGTTTGCCATAACCCATGCGAAAATCGAACGGGGTTCCCACAATGAGAATTACATCAGCATTCTTAAAGGCGTCGCTGCGGGTACGGTCGAAATGATGCGGATCGCTCTGCGGTAACATACCACGGCTGGCACCATTCATATAGGCCGGAATATCCAGTGCCCGAATGAAGTTGATAGCGTCCTCGTGCCCCCGTGAGGACCATACTTGTTGCCCCAACAGTACCGCGGGACGCTCGGCTTTCACAAGGATATCGGCGAGCTTCTCAATGTCAGCCGGGTCGCCTATAGATTTTACTGAGGAGCGATAGGAGCCAGGCTTTGGAACCACGACCTGGGCTGTTTGTACCTCAGCATCAAGAATATCGCGAGGAATTTCTAGATAAGAGGGGCCATAAGCGCCTGAAAAACACTCTCGTGCCGCCATCGAGATCATATCGGCAACTCGCTCAGTAGAAAACACACCCGATGCAAACTTAGTAATCGGTGTCATCATGTCGACATGGGGTAGATCCTGCAATGATCCCATTTTGTGCTGAGTCAAAGAACTTTGGCCGCCGATGTGGAGGATTGGACTTTCGGATCGAAAAGCAGTGGCAACCCCCGTCACAGCGTTAGTGCAACCGGGTCCAGCAGTGGTAACCACACACCCTAATCGCCCTGTTTGACGAGCGTAGCCATCTGCGGCGTGAGCTGCTGTCTGTTCGTGTCGCACATCGATGATTCGTATCCCCTCATCTATGCATCCATCATAGATATCAATAATGTGACCACCACATAAAGTAAAAATAGTGTCGACGCCCTCGTTCTTAAGTGCTTTAGCAACAAGATGCCCGCCAGAAACTACGTCACTCGATGTGCTTTTCTTTGCAAGCGTGTTACTCGCCGTACTTGAAGCCTCAGCTGTAAACTTGGTATCGCTCATAGATTAACTCCCCTAGAATAAATTCGATTAACAACCATTTCAGTTCTTATTTTTTGCAATTTTTGCCCGATAAATCTTAATTAGTGGCAATAGAAATAGCACGATCGCTATCCACATAATCATCCCTGATATGGGCCTTTCAAAGAAAATCATCAGACTCCCATCGCTCATCAATAGTGCTTGGCGCATCGACGTCTCTGCCAAAGGGCCGAGTACAATAGCCAATACAGCCGGTGCTAACGGATAGTCCAATTTACGCATCAGGTAACCTGCCACTCCAAAAATTAGAATCAACCAAACATCATGCATGTTTTGTGTGGGCGCATAACCACCCACTAGACACAGTACAAAAATAATAGGCGCAAGAATCGTGAATGGCATGCGTAGCACAGCAATAAATGCCGGTATAAAAGCGAGATTGATCAACATTGCAACCAAGTTGGCGACGTACAAACTTGCGATTAGACCCCATACAAATTCTTCATGCTCGACAAACAGCATCGGTCCAGGTTCCAACCCCCAGATAACCATTCCACCTAGAAGAATTGCCGTAGTTGGTGACCCTGGAATTCCTAGCGTGAGCATGGGCAACATCGACCCTGTACTTGCCGAATTGTTTGCTGATTCAGGCGCCGCGATACCTTCGACGTTGCCTTTACCAAAAGACTCGGGGTCGTTAGACATGGTCTTTGCCATGCCGTAGGCCATTATCGATCCAGGGGTAGCACCCGCTGCAGGTAATATGCCGACGAAATAGCCGAGGAAAGAACCCATTAGAGTAGCTTTCAACGAGTTCTTCAAACCCTTTAGATGGGCAAAAATACGTCTAACACCAAATGAAGCTTGAGAGACTTTCACGCCATCGGTGTTGGACTCAATTGTCCAGAGCATCTCACCGATTCCATAAATGCCGATGGCCAACACTAGAAAATGAATGCCATGAAAAAACCCTGGCAGATCACCAAAGATTAGTCGTGGCTCACCACTAATGATATCCAGACCCACGGCACTTAACACCAATCCAATAAAAATTGAAAACAACGTCTTAGGAATGTCATCCCCACCTAGTCCAATGAAGGTTGCAAAAGCGAGCATCATCAGTGCAAATTCTTCGGCCGAACCAAAAGCCAGTGCGACTTCGGCCAGCGGCGGAGCAAACAACGTAAACAAGATGACCGACACGGTGCCACCGATAAAAGATGCACCTGCAGCAGTAATCAATGCTTGGTCGGCTTTGCCGGCAAGAGCCAATGGTCGTCCATCAAAGGTAGTAGCCACCGCAGTCGATGCGCCAGGTATACCAAGCATGATTGAAGATATCGCGCCACCATACATGGCACCGTAATAAATAGCTGCAAGGAAAATAATGGCACCTGTAGGCGGCACCAAAAAGGTCATGGGCAGCAAAATTGCCACACCGTTAACCGACCCTAACCCGGGCATAGCACCGATAAATAGGCCCAGCGCACAACCAAATACCACAAGGGCGAGATTTAGTGGCTCCAGCGCAATGCTAAAACCCTGCATTAATAGACCGAGAATTTCCACGATGTCTTACAAGAAAATATCGTACAACGGGTAGAAAAGCGGCTCGCTGTACCCCTTGGGCAAAGTAATAAGCAACGCTATCTCGAAGAAAAAGAAACTGATCACTGGCGCGCTGACCGACACACCTAGACTAAGTAACCAACTATGGCGACCGACAATCCGCACGTAGTAAAGAAGGAAAAGCGGTATCGCAAAATAAATACCAATAATGTGAATCGAGCCGATCATTAACGTCAGCGCCACAATCACCGCCATGATTGTGGCCCGTGCTGCGGGAATTACATACGGCTCAGCAGACCGCGACACAGGGCTTCGCCGTAGCAACCAACGAAATGTGATGCAAACACAACAAGCCAGCATGCCAGCCGATAACCAAAAAGGGAAAGCCCCACCGCCTGGTCCTTCATCAGGAATCCAGCCGATGGGGAGTTCCGCACTCTTCACCATTAAGTAAACCGATAAGACCCCCAAAACCAGGGCCATTACCAGCTCCGCTCTACGCATGGCAGTTACCAGCCTAAAACGGACAACAGCGCGATCAAATCTCGCCGATATCCTTCAATATAACCTCGTGGATTGCTTTTTCACGAGCCCAGTAGGACTTGAGCTTAGCTCCAGTCAAGAAACCGCCCATCAAGCTCTTCTTTGTCATATAAGCCTGCCACTCGTCCGTTGCATACACACGCGCAAACACGTCACGATAGTAGGCAGCTGCCTCATCACTCATACCCGGCGCACCCACCACGCTACGCTGCATAAAATAAACGTAGTCCTTGCCTAACTCTTTGAAGGTCGGCGCATCAGGAAACAGGGGAAGGCGGGTGGGCGTAAAAGACGCAATTGCTCGTGTTTTACCTGCTTCATAAAATCCCAACTGCTCGGAAGGGTTGTTCACCGTAGAGTTACAGTGGTTACCCGCAAGCTCCTTGGCTACGCGGCCACCGCCTTTAAACGGCACGTACTTGATTTGAAGACCATAAGCCTTGTTGAGAAAAGTTGTCAACAGTTGATCTTCCTGACCCTTACCTGTCCCGGCCATAAGCCAGTCGCTGCCCGCTGCTTTGGCCGCAGCAACGAACTGATCGACATTCTCAATACCAGAGTCTACGTTCACCCACAACAGAAACGTATCCTCAGCCATCCGCCCGACCGGTGTAAAGGTCGAGATATCCACGCCCAGACCGGGCTGACGTAGTGGCGTCGTATAGAAACTGTTCAACGTCACCATAACGGTGTGGTTATCACCACTTTTACCTTTAAGGTGCAACAGTGCCTCCGCTCCTGAACCACCCGGTTTATTGATCGGCACAAACGGTTTAGACGATAACCCGTGCTTCTCAATGACGCTCTGCATCAAGCGGGCCATCTTGTCAGCACCGCCTCCTTTACCTGCCATGATGACAAAATCAACCGGCTTCTTGGGCTCCCAACCTGCCACGGCAACACCTGAAAAAAATATTCCGATAGCGACAGCGAATGCCGCTAGGGGCAGCAAAACATTGTGCTTAATCATCTTCATTTCTCCTTTATCCTTGATTAAATAGCTACTGACAACATCCCAGATACGACTCCTTTCTATTCAACTAAGGGCGTATTCCAAGACAGCTACAGCGTAGGACGGTATTACTGCTATGTAAAGCCTTCAAACGAAATTGGTAAGGACAAATACGAGATTTTCAAGCTAGAAAACATCCTTTCAGCTATGGTTTGGCGGAGAGGGAGGGATTCGAACCCTCGATACGCTATTAACGTATACACACTTTCCAGGCGTGCGCCTTCAACCGCTCGGCCACCTCTCCTTCGCCGGGAAAGCCTATACCACCTAGTGGTGTCGTGTAAACCGACTGCTCTCTCGACCGGTTAACTTAACTGACCGAGACCGTCTACGAGCCTGCCCATACCGTTAAGCACATCGTGGGTTTGCAATGCGCCGTAAGAAACCCGTAGGCTACATCTATCCGTGATACCAAATGCCTGACCGGGGACAACTGCCACCTGGTAGTCCTCGATCAATTGACGGCATAGCGCCATATCACCCAACGCAGTGTTTGGCAATTCAATGAACACATAAAATGCACCGGTCGGCTCAACCACTCGAATACGGTCGCCCAGAACCGACAGTACCTCCAGAACTGACAGCCGCACTGCAGCCATCTCTTCGACATAAGGCTGACAATAACTCTTACCGGCCATCAGCGCCGCAAGCGCGGCATGCTGACTAATTATAGCCGGGCAAATGATATTGGTATCCTGAATCTTCTTGAGAGATTCGAGCAGATGCCTCGGAAAAGCCATATACCCGATACGCCAGCCGGCGAAGCCATAAGCCTTGCTCAACGAATACAGACTAATCGTGTGTCCGCCACTCTGTGTACCTGACCCGGGCGAGTAATGGCGACTCGAGCCATATACGAAGTACTCATAGGCTTCGTCACTGATGTGATAAATCCCATGTTTACTGCATATCTCGTTCAAGTCATCGAGCAAGGAATCCGGATACACCACACCCGTTGGGTTGTTCGGTGATATGGTGACGATCGCGCGTGTCCGAGGACTGATTGCATCTTCTATCATTCCCGGATCAGGCAAATAGGACTGATCTACGGGCACGATGACGGGTCGGCAACCTGCTGTGAGAACTGCCATCTCCTGATTAAAATAGAACGGGCTTGGAATTATGATCTCATCATCAGGTTCAGTTATGGCGAGGACGGCATTAAAAAAGGCCATATTGCTGCCGGCCGTGACAATAATCGCCAGATCATCCGTTTGCAATCTATTTTCCAGTCGGAGTTTGTCTGTAATTTGCAACCGAAGACGTTCATTTCCCTCGATCGGTCCGTACTGATGGTTAACAGGATCATTCCAGCAGGCTTTCACTGCCTTGAGTGCATCAGCCGGCGGTTCGAAGTGAACAACACCCTGCCCCAGTGAAATCGTACCGGGGTTCTGATCAATTAATTCGCCGATTAGCGGGATTATCGGCAGCTGAATGTGCGCCATACGAGTCTGAGTGCTGCTTGGCATACCCGGTTCCATCAATTTTTAGATTTATCGGACTGTGCGTGGTTCTGTAAATCAGAGCTGACTGTACAAACCATAAGAAAACCACTTACCAGTATTCTCAAGCGGTGAATATATCGGTATCATACACGGCCAAGCGGCAGTTGCAGTTCACGGTGTCAGGACTACTATCGGTCGAAGTCGGTAGATGCCTTTCGCTATAACAATAACGGGTACTGTTGAGATCGGTCACCGCTTGAGAAAAAGAAACACGCAATTGGCTAGCGCAGTAGATTTGCGCCATAGGCCCAATAATGGACAACGAGCACGTTGTCTGGTGTCATTCTTCTCCCTGAAAACCGCTGTCGGCCGTATCGCAACGTGACGGCCAAGCCACGCCCACCGGCGCGACAACGGAAGCCCGATGCTTCCGAAAGGGATGACTCTCTCTCACCCGCTCCACTTCCCCCTGGCGCCCGATTAGGAAATTACCAGATTAACCGTCTTCTGGCCTCGACCGACAGCGGCTACACCTATTCATCCAACAGCGGATCCGCCATTATTCAGGAGTTCTTTCCGAAGCAACTCGCTATCCGGGACAAAGATGGCCTGTCGCTACTCCTTTGGGACGCTTCACTCAATGAAGACTATGAACAAGGGCTGAAGGACTTTCTGCTACTCGGCAGAGTACTCAGCCAGATTGATCATGCAGGTCGTGTAGTCCACTACTCAGAAGACAATGACAGTGCCTACTACGCGATTAAGTTCAGACCACTGGCTTCGGTAAGGGATTTGCTCAAAACCGGCAAACCATTACCGGAGGATGCCCTAAAGGCAATGCTGTACTCGGCACTGACTTATCTGGAGGCAGCACATGAAGCAGGGTTGATTCATCTCGAGATTGCACCTGAAAACATTTTTGTTTCTGATAACGAACAACTGGCAATCTGCGGATTCAATACCGACCGGTTCCATTATCCGCCCGCAGATAAGTCAACACCATCAGATTATCGTGCCCCGGAGTTATCCACGGCCCGGGGCCGGATTGGCCCATGGACAGATTTCTACGCCCTGGGCTCAGTACTCTACGAAAGCATAACCTCCGTAGCTCCGGTCCCATCTTCAACCCGCATGGATGCTATTGATCGCGGTACACCCGATCCGATTATCCCGGCTGTAGAAGCGGGTGTCGGTTACTACTCCGGCAGATTTTTGGAAATTATTGACTGGCTTATCGCCCTCAGAACTACCGAACGACCGGAGCATACAGAAGTAATATTCAACTGGCTAGACCCCGATGCCAGAAAATTAGCTGACGACGATGACACATATTCTGATCCACTTGAACTTAATCTTAAAACGAATACAAAGGCCACTGTACGTAGAAATATCCCTTTAGAACCAAGAACGAACATAGAGCAACAAACAGCTTCACCACCGGAAGCGCCCCTTAATCGTAGTAACAGTTTTACCCGCCGACAGGGCGGAATCAAAAAACAAAGCGAAGCGGCTCGTACAACCTTACCGGAAAGCAGGTCGGACGGAAAAATCAGAACCTCACGCGGAGCAACCGCAATTGCGCTGGCCGCATTGAAAAAGTCCGCCGCAAGTCTGGCGCCAGGTTCTGAGACTAGTGCTGCCAAAAATACCGAACCTCCACCCAATGTATTTGCTGCTAGGTCAACCCAGCCCCGAGATCTTAGAGCAACAAGCGACGTACCAGCACAGGACGTCGAACCTTTGCATGCACCAAGTCGCACAGACAACCCATCAGCCATACAAGAAAGCTCTTTTCAAAAGGATTTTGGCCTGTCTGTAGACCAAACTGTCACCGACGAACTTCGAAGTGCTGGTGAGATACTGTCTGGCGACAACTTCACACCTGTTGAGGCGGATGACAGACTACCCAACTCTGGCCCACCTAAAAAAGGAAAATCCCTAGGTCTAATCGCCGCTGGTGTTCTGGTGCTGATTATTGCCTATTGGTGGCTAAGCCCGCAGAGCGCGAGTACTGTACCTTCTGCCACACCTGCAAAAATAGAAATCAACACAACCTCCGATACGGCCAGCACAGGTGGTCTCTCATCGCAACAGAACTCGAATACCTCAAGTAAAGATGGGATAACCATGATCACTCGCTCTTCTGACATACAGAAGGCCGAAAAGTTTCGTGAACTAACCGAGATAGCCGCGCTGACTGACCCCCACCTTGAGGCAGCTCGAAGACACCATCGTGCCGGCCGTTCTTTTGATCCGCAATCGGG
>Ga0315338_1002698_pt1 | contig 16872 bp, 10 predicted proteins | sample ASW8metaG_FD_204518 | JGI IMG/M metagenome (GOLD analysis project Ga0315338, IMG submission 204518) | Ammonia-oxidizing marine archaeal communities from Monterey Bay, California, United States - ASW #8 | ecosystem: Environmental > Aquatic > Marine > Coastal | place: USA: California | collected... | reverse complement strand
GCTACGCCACCGCGGCGGTGGGTAAATGGCATCTGGGTCACCTGCCGCAGTTTCTCCCCACGTCACATGGATTCGATACCTATTGGGGCATTCCTTATTCCAATGATATGGATGCGGTGAAAGGATTTCCCGGTTATCGAAAGTCGGGTCAACAGAATGCTAATTATGTGGCACCTACCGAGCAATATCAGGTGCCCATTCTGCACGACACCAAGGAAGTCGAACGGCCCGCGGATCAACATACTGTGACGCGTCGATACACAGAAAAAGCCATTGAGTTTATCAAGCAGCATCAAGACGAACCTTTCTTTGTCTATTTGGCCCATAATTTGCCACATATTCCTCTTTTTGCTGGAGAAGAATTTTTAGGAAAAAGTCGTCGCGGATTGTTCGGCGATGTGATTGAAGAAATCGACGATGGTGTAGGCGACATACTGGCAACGCTCCGCGAACTTGACTTAGCAGACAACACGATCGTGGTATTTACCTCGGACAACGGTCCCTGGCTGCCGTTTCATACGCACGGCGGATCGGCTGGTTTATTAAGAGAAGGTAAAGGAACGACGTTCGAAGGTGGGATGCGAGAGCCAACGATTTTCTGGTGGCCGGGTCGTGTTCAACCTGGAGTGCAAATGGAAATGGGCGCCACGATGGATCTCTTGCCAACCTTTTGTGCACTATCCGGGGCCACACCTCCGACCGACCGAGTACTGGATGGCTACGATCTGTCTCCGCTGTTATTTGGAAAAACGGAAAAGAGCCCGCGAGATCGGGTTTATTATTGGCGCCAAGAAGAGCTGTATGCGGTCCGGGTCGGACCGTGGAAGGCGCATTTTATTTCTGAGGGATGTTATGGCGTAGGACCCGAGAAAAAAGTTTGTGACCCGCCCTTACTTTATCATTTGGGCCACGACCCCTCAGAGAAATACAATCTCGCGGAGTTACATCCCACAGAGATTGAAAAAATCAAAATGATCGCCGTAGAGCATAAAAAGAGTATCCAATCGATGGAAAACCAACTGACGAAACAATGAACGAGCATCTGAATGTAATCATATAATTCTAAAACTCTAGCTGAGCATTTCGTATGCCGACAGCTCACAGACACCGGTAACCAACTTCTTCAGAAACATCGAGGAAGCCATGTCGATAATTGCATTTTGGGGCGGCATCACCTGCTTCGTTGGCTTGGTGTGGTTTTTTGTGAGAGGCTTCAGAGATTTTGCGTTTCCTGATGTTATTCTGTTTGTTACCGGCATCTCGGTGATTGCCTACGCTTTCACAAGGTGGGACAGAGCCAAAAACCCACTCTTGATTGCCTTGGGTGGGTTTGTCGTAGCTCTGGTGGCCGCAGAATTATCACCTATCGAACAACAGGCAATACAAGACATCACGGATTCCTTGGAGTAAAATTCTGCCTAATGTTAGGCCGGTATTTCGCGGAGTTTGTTGGCCTACTTCTGACGGCTAGGTGCAAAAGGTAACCGAATAACGGTATGGAATAAGAAGCTCTCCAATACCAATTAACTATCTTTGTAGCTGCCATTGTGCACTGCTTAAAAAAATTACTAGCGGAGTCTCTTACTCAAAAACTACCGGTGTTAAAGGAAGTTCGTTAATAGTCTGAGGCTTATGCCGCCGCCGTTGGATTGCTTTTTGCAGATGTCGCTCGGCAGCGGGATCTGAAGTTTCTGTTGGTTCCAGCACACGGGAGACAAAACGAAACACCTCTGGGAAACGCCACTGCTTCGATTGGCCGACATGAGCGGCGCCGCGGTGCAAGTGGTAATCGTGTTTGATGGCGGCGTCGAAGAGTAGCCGATGCAGTAGTTCGACCGATCGGAAGTTGCCATTGGCGTCTTCATCACCAACTTCGAGCAAGATTTGCAGCCCTGATTCTCGTAGCATTTTGTGATTATCGATCACCATCGTCGGGGGATGCGTGCTGCGCCAAAAATCTCGGTCAACCGGGTTGCCGAATCTTGCATCATTCTCAGCTAAGACTTCGGTATCGAAATAGCTGATGTCCCAATCTTCGAGTCTTGTTACAGCCGGAAAACCAGGTGCCATTGATACGGTAGCTGCAAACATTGTTGGGTGCCGAAAAGCAATCCTCAACGAACCTTGCCCACCAAATGAGCTTCCGCCAACGACGGTCCCCTCGCGATCCTGTTTGACGTTAAAGTTTTTTCGCATGGTAGCCAGCATCGGACCGGTAATAAAACTATCCCATTGGTGTGTGCCATCGCGCCAATCCATAAAAAAGGATGCGCCAGTGACCGGTGTTGCGACCACGCAAGGTAGCAAATCCCCGTCGGCCCATGCTTTTTCGAGGAAACGTCGCAAGTGGTTTTCGAGGTAGCCCTTTCCCGAGGTTCCGCCATGCAACCAGATAAACAAGGGCACGGGCTTAGTAAACTGTTCGTATCCAGGTGGCAGGAGAACATCGACGGGAGCAGGGCTAGGCACAAGTTTCGATTCAAGCAACAAGGAGATCAGTTTTCCTTGCTGCGGCGTCTGCGCCTGACATGTGGAGGAAATACTAAAGATAATCGCGAAGGTGAATAGAATACGCATGGGTTCATTCCGAAAGGCGACTCTGTGAGACATAGATACCAAAATGGACAAAGTGCAATCATTAAACACAAGTCCTCATTCACTTATACCCCTTATTTCATGTCGTGTCGTCGTGGTTAAAAACCGGCCTATTCCCTAATCGAACCTTCCCCAACTGCCTTTGTCCCTTTACCATGAGGGATTCGACGCAGCTTGCGTCCCGTTGGTGATAGCCTAGAGAATTGCCCCATCGCTAATATGATCGAAAACGCACCTGTCCAAACTTTGCAACATGCTGGCCTGACGATCGAGGGTTATTCTCGAGCGGCTGTGCAGAGCTACTGGCGAATTCCCGAGATGAAGATCGGCTTCGACCTGGGCGGGCAGCCGTGGTCGTTTATGGGGACCGAGAATTGGTTTGTTTCGCATGGGCATCTCGATCACATTGCGGCGCTGCCGGTTTATGTGGCCCGCCGTCGGATGATGAAGATGCCACCGCCGACCATCTATATGCCGGAGGTGATGATCGATCCCTGCCAAAAGATCATGCAGCAATTCACCCGACTCGATCGGGGACGGATGCCTTGTACGCTCAAACCGCTGAAGCCGGGTGACGAAGTGGACTTATCGCGTGAGCTGGTGGTGACAGTCTCGGCAACCAAGCACAGTGTACCGTCGCTGGGCTATGTCGTGTGGGAACGTCGCCGTAAATTGAAGGCCGAGTATCAAGAACTCTCCGGCGAAGAAATCCGCGACATTCGCCAGGCCGGCACCGACGTGACAACCGAGCACCGTCAGCCATTGGTGGCCTACGCCGGCGACACGGCACCCCAAGGGCTCGACGATTGCCCAGCCATGTACGACGCCAAAATATTGATCTGCGAATTAACTTTCGTCTCGCCTGAGCACCGTAAAGAAAAGATCCACAAGTTCGGCCACATCCACCTCGACGATTTCGTCGACCGCCGCAACCGTTTCAAGAACGAGCTGATCATCGCCTCGCACCTCAGCACGCGCTACCACCCCAACGTCGTGACACGCATGGTAAAAAAAGCACTCCCCGACATGCTTAACGACCGGCTGAAACTTTGGCTTTGAGGTACATTAAATAAAACTCAATCCACCAGTAGTACGTTATTTTGGTAGAAGCCTTTGAACACACGATTCCCGGGGTCGTTTTTCCAGATTTTTCCGTCGAGCACAAATTTGTATTCGTGCTCACCCGACTTGAGGTCGACAGTGGTTGTGTAGAATCCTTTTTCGTTCGGTCCTTCCATTGCATGCCCTGTTTCTTTCCAATCGTTAAACGAAGCCGCTAGATAAACCTTCTCGACAGGTTGCTCGGGTTTATAGCGAAAATGGACCCGGCTTGTGTTGTCGCTGAGGGGTTCGATGTGTGGCGGGCCGAGACGCAAATCTTGCCCTGCTCGGGTGGCCAAGAAGGAGCCAATCATCATTTCTTCCCACGTCTGATCCCCCCAAGTAACGGTTGCGTTGGGGTCGGGATTGGCCAAGTTGCCAGCGGAGTTGTCGTAGTGTGCAACCATCTTTAGTTTTGTACCCGTAGGCAAAAACTTGGGATCTTCCAGAACATAGGAATTCTGCCAGTTAAAATCGTATTGCGGCACGTTCAGCAATACCTCTTTCTCGCCGTCGGGGTAGGTAGCCGAAATTAGAAATGACTTGCCCCGGTAGTGCATGTGCGGTGTTAAAGAGAAAAGCATCGAGTCGTGATGAATATCGTAAGAAGCATCTACACGATGATTCTCTGCTCCGGGGGGAATTCGAAAGCGGAATGTTAGGGCCGCTTCGGTTTCCAATTCACTGGAGACTTCGTCCGGCTTGAGAAAAACAAGTCCGACTTCGCTTTGGTCGGTTTGAGGGCTGCCATTTGGTGTGTAATGAACTTGAAACACCAGCTTCGAGCCGGCGGGAATTCGTAATGCCATACCGTTGGTCGACTCCAAGGCAGGCATACCCGGCGCAAAGGCGGCTACCGAGTTGAACAAAGCGTCTTCCGGGCGGTAATTACGCCCCGGTGGGACGTAAAACAGGATTAAGTGATGCACCACCGCTCGGTTGCCGGGCTTGGCTTCGGCTGCACACACCCATTGGTCCTCAGTAAAACCAGGGTCGAGCGTGAAATACTGATAGGGCACCACACCTTTGGCCGGCACTTCAAATGCTGTTGGCATTTTGTAAACGGCGGTCGGTTCGGGAATCTGCCAGCCTTCAGCGTAGACAACCGGTGCGGGCAGCTCAGCCGCATCGCCTTCGGGCATGCCGTTCTCGATCCACTTAGTAAACTGTTGCTTTTCTGCCTTCGACATTCGTGCGTCGTTAGAAAACTCGCCATGCGCCGGGTCGGCATGCCAGGGGGGCATGCGACCTTCCACCATTACTTCGGACATCATATCTGCCCAGCCGATGACATCCTCGTAAGAGGTGAGCGTGAACGGTGCAATCTGACCTTCACGATGACAGCTCTCGCAATGTTTTTGAACGACTCGCGAGATCTGATTCGAGTAAGTTATCTCCCCATGCGGTTTCGTTCGCTTCATGCGACCAATAATGCAGCCTACTGCCGTTGTTTGAGGGACCGAGATTCTTTGCTTTGCTAACAACTCATCAATGGCGTTACCTAGCTCGTTATGCGTCGCAGAGGCTCTTGCATAACCAACTCCGTATTGATCGTCGATTCGTCCCTGGTAGCGTATCTTGTTGTGCTCGTCCAACAGAAAAGCTTCTGGGGTGCGTGTGGCGCCAAACAAGTCCGCAACCGTGTTGTCTGGGTCTTTAAGTAGCGGAAACGTTATTTCGTGCGTACGCGCATAATGTGTCATTTCTGCCAACGTATCTTGGCGGTTAGAATTTATCCCTACAAACTGCACTCCCTGCGATTCGTACTCGGCAGCCATTTCTGTTAGTCGTTGGCCATAGAGCTTTGCTAATGGGCATTCGGTACCCAAAAAAACCACCACGATCGCACGACGCTCTGACCATTGCGACAACGAGTAAGTGGTGCCGAGATGGTCTTGAAGAGTAAATTCCCCGATCGCGTCAGTCTGTGGAGAAGTTTTGACCTGCGTAATGGTTACGGGTAGGGGCTCTTGATCGGGAGCTTGCAATAACCATATGCCGCAGACGATGACAAGCCCTAGCACGAAGGCACCCAGATGGATCATTTTCATTTCGGTCGCTCCTCAAGTGGGAAGGCAACTAGCTCTCTTAGGGAAATTGCAATAGGCCCGTGCAGTATACAACAATTTTGTAATATTCACTTCGAGATTCCTGCACACAGTCAAATAGCACTCTTTGAGAGGTAATCCGACGTAGGCCAGGTCGGCTAGACTTGGATATTAGTGGCGATATTACCCAAGGGCGTAGCCCCTAGCAGAGGGCAAGTCGATCTCAGGCAGCTATTCCGATTCTTCTAGCTGCTCTAACAGCTCCTGCCAAGAAAGCTGGGCCCGACCAATGCGACGTTCTAAACGCTCGGAAGTCGTCTGATAATTGAATCTCGAACGAGCAGTTGTGACTTCATCTTCGAGAGCAGCCAACCAGTCGGGCAAATCGAGCCCTGCTCCCGAGGGTTCGCTCGCAAGACTAGCTACTTCGCGGTCGAGTGCCGCAAAGGCATCTTGCCGGAGCGCGTCGTCCACGTTCAAAGCTGGCTCGACCAAAGCTTTCACGCGATCGATCAGCAACGGACGCACGAAACGTTCAGCGACACGATCAGCAACAGTTGCCAACCGCATGCCGTACTTGTCGCATAACAAACCAAGTTGCCGTAGATGCTCGTCAGCAGGTTCCGCGGTTCGTTCGGCAAAGGCTTGGCACCACATTTCAGCAGCCAGAGCACGATTTTGACGAATGAGAATTTCATGCGCCCAAACCACAGGCTTCAGATTCCAGGCGATACGATCGTAGCCCGCTCTTAGACGCAGAAAATCGATGAGGGTATAGAGCAACTCTCCATGATCCGACTGCGTGGTGGTTGTGTTGTAATCGCGATAGGCGCGATAATTTTCTACCACAGCTTCGATGGCCAGTGAGAGCAACTCCACCGGTTCTCTTCGCGAGGCACCCTGCTCCAGGTCTTCTAGCAGGCGTATCTCTTCGACGAGCTCCGGATCTTCGGACAAACTGTCGAGCCAACTATCGACCCCTTGGTGCAAGATGCCGCGCAGATTCCCCAGGCTCATAAACTTTTGGTCGAAAAAGTCGGCGCCGTATTTTTGAACAAAGTGTACGAAGGGGGACCAATATTTTTCTTCCGCCAGACGTTCGACAACGCTCAGTCGTAAAGTTCGACTATGCGAGAGCCAACGGACTAATTGCTGCTCGGTTAACAGTTGCAGTGCGTCGACCAGCATGTGGTCGACGTGTTGAGTCTGCTGTTGATCCTGATTTGCGTCCCACTGCTGTGCCGAGGCCACCATCGATCGGACAATCGCTTGATAACCGTTTTCAAACAAACGATCGAACTCGGTAACCGCACCCTGCCCTACTGAGTGCTCGCGTTCCATCTCTTGGGCCAGGTCGAGCAGTTGACAGGTTTCGCGAATCAGTCCTAACTGCGGCATCCAACCCAGCAGATCGTAGATCAACTGCTGCAATCCACGGGTAGCGACAATCAGCCGGGGCTCGCCGCCACGAGAATGGGGCACATAGAGCAATGCCTTGGGCTTGAGCGATGCGACAAACGAATCCCAGCACTTCCGCACTCCGTCGGCATTGCCGGCAAGCAGGGCCTGCAGGATCGCCACCGAGTTGGCATCAATCGGATCGCCGATGTCTTTGGTATCTGACGTGCCACTCATCGCGGCTAGCAATCGGGCAGCGTCGCAAGTTTCTACACAAGTGGTTATCACTTTCTGCACAAGTGCTTCTTGCGTTGTTCGTAACCGATCGAATTCGACCAGTGAATCATGCGAACCCGAAGGCTGGTCAAATTGGTAGCTATGAATCGATTCCAAAAGCTCGACCAGTTGACGATAATTATTCATTGCCTGGGTAAGCCATTGGCTAAGTATCTGCGAACGGGAGTTGCACTCGGAATCAGCAATTCCCCAGGCAATGGCGGCGTGTTTCCACAAGCTGGCAACGGTTGTAAGAAAATCAAGTCTCTGCTCGAGACGTTGAACTTCGTAGTCCCATTCCGAGTTTTCGAGTTCGACGCCGTCGTCAACAATGTTGCCCTCTTGCCCATCGTCGGTGCTGTCGCGATAGACCATTTCTTCGTAGGCGGCTTCGAATAATTCGCCTTCGGCGTCTTCCTCGTCTTCTTCCTCATCCTCCTCGAAGTACACCGCACCGTCGATGTCGTCGAGCACTTCGTCAAACATCGATCCCAACGGCATGTCGAACATTGGCGAGGGGACTTGCCAGAATTCTTCGGCATTGGCTTCGAGATAAGCAAAGAACTTAGCCACCTGATCCCAGCCGACATCTTCGCTTTCTTGGTCGTTTTCTACGGTGGTAAGCCAATGAAATGCCAAACGGCGAAACGAGCTGTCGGTCTCTTCCAAAGGGGTGCGATCTTTTTGACTTACCCATTGCATCATCAAAGCGCGAGCCGCAACCGTATCGCCATGGTCGAGCAGCGCCTCGATGACCAGTTGAAACGCTTTGGACGAATCAAATTGATCGACAAACATCCGCCAGAAGGCGATATCGCCCGCTGCTGCTCCGGCTTTGTGCCAAGCATTAAGCGCACCAGCAACGAGGTTGGCCGAAACTTCGATCTCTTTGGCTACCAGACGATCAAGGTCTTCGATAGTCGAAGTGGCAAACTGATCCCACCAACGAGACAAGCGTGCCAGGATCGTGGAGAACTGTCGTTCCAGTTCAACATTATCGACAGCCGCGGCTTCGCTCCAAGACCGCGCTCCCAGATCGAGGACTTGTTCGACCAGATCAATCAATTCGTCGACGCGCCAGTCGTGGACGGTATTTTCTAATGCCGGGAACAAACTAAAGTTGCCGGCAAAACCGACTACATTCCACGGATCGACCAAAGCGCCGCACTCGATAGCACGATGAATGAGATCTTCGATCGTGGTGAGATGCTTCACAACCGTTTCCAGCGACTCTTGGTCGATAGCATCATGGCCCGCCGTCAAACGACAATAGATTTCGCTTAACATGCGTGCCGACGCCACCCGTACCGAGTCGGCCTGTTGCTTGGCGGCCTCAGGGTAGCCCAAGCGGGCAAATAGATGGGCCAGATGGACCCGCTGCAACTGCAACGCTCGCCGGCGTGCAAGTTCGGCATTGAGATGCTGCCGTGCTGCTCCAAAAGGCTGATGGTAGCGATGCGCTTCTTCTTGTAAACGTTTACCACGGTCTCCTTTGGCTTGTTCGACCAATTGCTCGTAAAAGTCATCGCGGTAAGCAGCGATCTGAGGCAACAAGGTTGCTAGCGTAACACTCGAGTCGTGGCATCCGGGTCCGTCACCACTGGTGCCAGAGGCCATTAAGATGGTCCCGGCTAAAACTGCCGCGGCATCGTACAGACACTCGTCCGCATTGAGCCCCTTAGTCTCTTGCTCTCTTTCGCAACGCGACAACAGCGAGTCCAGTGTTATCTGCTGTAACACAAATCGCGTGTAGTAGCCCGAGTTGGAAATTTGATGGGGATCCCATAACCCAAAGTGATGGTTAGGACGACGATTGGCCGGATGATCAAAATCGTAGGCCCGTGGGTCGATGGCAATCTCTTCAAGCCGATCGAGATCGAACCATGCCCGACGAAGAATTTCTTCATCAGCATTTTTGAGAATTTCCATCGCTAGGCTTATGATTTTTTCATAATGCCCCGAAGCGACACCAGCATCGCGAACGTAGATCGGGATGGGGCGAACAAATTCGTGCGGATAGGGGTCGGACAGAGTTCCCGTGTCGAGCGTTGCGACGGGTCGATAGCCTACATAATCGTTAAGCTGCTTCAGCGCGCCTTCGACAATACGGTCGGATTCGTCCCAGGGGGAACCTTGCATCAGTAAGGCTTCAAAGGCCCGACCGATAAAGAAGGGTCGCCACAGGCCATCCTTCTGCTGATGAAACAACAGATCGCGGTGGAACTCTTGATAGGCGGGGAGCAGTTTTTGGCTGAGCAGATCGATCACCGCCCGGGCTTGCGTTGCGTCGGCGAAGGGACCCCCGTTCGTCTGTAATCGCTCGAGCGTCTTCAGCAGTCGACTAATGAGCTCTGGCAAACTTTTATCGCGAGTCACCTGCTGTTCGATAGCGCAGTAGAGCTCGTTGATATGGCGTAGAAATTTCGGATCGCTGACTCCGGACGAAAAGTTGAGATATCCAACCACGTCTTCGAGCACAGCGTCGTCATCGGTGTCAGGCTTACTACAGTCGGCGTTCACTCTAAGTATCTATGCTTTCTGGACATTCGGAGAGTCTCACCAAAAAACGTCCTACACGACCGTAAATGCCAGTCCTTCGCTAATCCAATCCGGGGGCCACGATGCCCCTAGGTTGGGAAATATACAAGTCAACGACAGTACCAAATTGGGCATTCATCGTAAGGGACGCCTGCCCAGGAGGTCTAGGTGCCAAAAAACACCTCAAAGCCCGCTGTCTGGGCCAATCCGGGTATTTCAACATTCAATTTGAGCCCGATGCGCCAGTGATTAAGATAGAATAATCCGTAGTTGTAGACGCAGCGACCCTACAATGAAGTACCCAAATCTCCCATCCAGCTAGACACCGCATAGAATTGCCCGATTATGTTTCCCTTAATAGACTCCCCGTTGAAGAAAATATTATTTTGTTTGATAAGCACTTGCAGTGTTGTCTTGACAAGTCACAACTTTCTCACTCAACAAGCTTTCTCGGCTGATTCTCTGGTGACCTTCGAACAGGCAACTAAGAATGGTTTGCAACAAGCCTGGTTTGCTCAAGCTCGTGTCGACGCTGCCCAGAATCGCGTATCGCGTTGGACACTTTCAAAAGACGAGATTTTCGCGCTCACTACCTCCAGTACAATTCACTCGATGAATGCTGAGACGGGCAAGACACTTTGGATCGCACAAGTTGGCAATCCTGACTATCCGTCGGTTGGCCCGGCTGCTAATTCTAATCGTGTTGCGATACTCAATAGCTCGAATCTCTATATGCTTGACCGTAAAGATGGTCACGTGCTCTGGAGTCGCGCCGTCGGCGGCGCTGCCGGCGCAGCTCCTGCTTTGAGCGAGACTTTCGCATATGTTGCTCTCATCAACGGACGGGTCGAAGGCTATCCACTCGACGCACCCCAAGGGGATACTTGGCAGTATCAATCGGTGGGTCGGATATTCCATTCGCCGACTGCTACCGGACAGCACGTCGCTTGGCCTACTGCTAGCGGTTACCTGTATGTGGGTAATGCCGACGAAGCGCGGGTATTCTTCCGCATCGAAACCAACGAAGAAATTATCGCCGCTCCTGCCGAATGGGGTTCTTTGTTTTATGTCGCCTCGTTAGACGGCTATCTCTATTGCTACGACGGTTCGACCGGCGGTCAACTTTGGCGTTACTCCACAGGCATGCCCATCATCAGCAAGCCTGTGGTGATCGATAACATAGCTTTTGTCGCTTCCGAAATGCCCGCCCTCCACGCGGTGGATGCCACCACCGGCGACCGACTTTGGGCTGTGGACGGTGCCGTGCAATTTGTTGCGCATGCTGCTCAACACATCTATGCCGCAGATCGCCATGGCAATCTGCTGATTATCGAAAAAGAGACCGGCGGCATCGCTGGCCAAATCAACACCGGCGACGGGGTCTACCCTATTCTTAACGATCAGTCCGACCGTATCTTCCTGGTCAGCGATAGCGGGCTGGTCCAATGCCTTCACGAAATTGGAGCCGACCAGCCAACCTTCTATCGAAAAACGATCGTCGAGGAAGAAGCCGAAAAAGACGCGGAGCAGAAAGCCGATACAGGCACCCCGTCAGAAGCTGATGATAACCCTTTCGTCAAGGAAGAAACTCCTGCTGACGATAGTCCCTTTGGCGATGCTGCTGTTGAGGATGACAATCCCTTTGAGTAATTTTCGTCTCTCATTTGGGTTAGCACAGCAGAAAGTTCGCCAAAGTTCATCTTAGGCCGGTATGGATTTCTATGCTTATATCGGCGGTTTCAAAAAACGTTGGCAATATAACTGTCTGTGTGGCGAACTAGCCATTACGATGGGGTCCGTATTATTCCCATCAGTTTCCGCAACCCCAGCGAGATCCGGATGCCTGGTATTGGCGTACTCATTATCGTCGTGTTTCTGATTTTAATAATCTTTGGCGCGATTGCTTCTCATCGTGCCAGAGAAGCCCGTCTTGCTGCTCTGGCCCAACTTGCCCGCCACCATGGCTGGCAATTCAACCCGCAGAAAAATTACAATCACGATGAACAATACCGTCAATTTTCCATATTTTGCAAAGGCGACGACCGCTACGCATACAACACTCTGACTGGCAGCATCACTATCGGACACGACAGCTGGCCTATCCAGTTGGGCGACTACCATTACGAAGAGACAACAGGCAGCGGCAAGGATCGCAGTACCCACGATTACCGATTTAGTTACTTATTGCTAAGATTGCCATATCACCAACTTCCTACCCTCGCTATTCGCCGGGAAGGGATATTTGATAAGCTCGCTGGTTTCATCGGCTTCGACGACATTGATTTTGAGTCGGCTGAGTTTAGCAGACGATTCCATGTGAAGGGCTCCGACAAACGGTTTGTCTATGATGTGATTCATCCGCGTATGATGGAACATCTGCTAGCTACCAATCCGTTACCCCTCGAAATCGGAGAGAGTGTTTGCTGCATATCCGATGGCAGTAAGCACTGGCAGTCGGAGGATTTCGCCCGTCAGGTGAATCAGGCGGTTGAGTTTTTCTCGCTTTGGCCCGAGCACGTCACCTCGACTCTGCAACGCTAAGCATTTTTATACTTAACATGAATACTCTGATACCCTTGATTATTATCTTTGTCGTCTTCGCTCTGCCTCTGTTGTGGTTGATCATCAACTACAACCGCTTTACGGGTGTGGTACAACACATGCGTGAGAGTTGGTCGGATATCGATGTCGAGATGAAACGCCGTTACGACCTGATTCCCAACCTGGTCGAAACAGTGCGCGGCTATGCCGATCACGAAAAGTCGGTGCTTGAAGAGGTTGTTCAGCTGCGAAATCAGGCCATGGCCAACCACGGCACCGCCACTGAGCAAGCCGTCGATGAAACGGCGCTAGCCATCGGCATGAAACGACTGTTTGCCGTTGTCGAAGCGTATCCAGATCTCCATGCCGACACGCATTTTTTGGCCCTGCAAGAAGAACTCGCTAACACCGAAGACCGCATTGCCGCCGCGCGCCGTTTTTATAATGGCAACGTCCGCGAGCTGAATCAACTTTGCGATCAATTCCCCACCAACATTTTGGCTGGTATGTTTAGTTTCCAGAAGGCTTCGTATTTTCAACTCAGCAGCGAAGCCGAACGCGTGGTGCCACGGGTAGCTATATAAGTTTAAATACAATAGCTGTAATGAGTGTTGTGTTGACAGCGTATAAGCTCAAATCATCAAATTGAATTCGTAATGTCAGCTGATAGAACAACAGTTGTACGACTCAAACGAACTGTAGCCTACCTCGTGATGGCAACATTTTCTGCGTGGGCAATTGCTGATTCAATTGCACAATTTCAACTTTTCTTTAATGAACATCAGGGCGTTGAGTTTTATTGTGAGAGGCCGTATCTGATTGCTTTTTGTCTTGTGATTGCTGTTGCCGTGAGCCTTTGTACCAAATTTACATTGGAACATTGTTGCAGGAAAATAATAGAGCCTCGTTAGTCATGTTTCCACTTCTCCTGCCCGGTGAGTGCAAGAACCGACGTCCACATCTCGCCTTCCGGCGACATCTGTTTTTTCACGCCGGTCGACACTTTGAGGGGAACATGGATAAGATGGTTGTGCCAGAGGCCGATCAGTAGGTCGGTCTTGCCAGCCATTCCGGCATGTACGGCTGCTCGGGCTAATTGATCGCAGAAGAAACTGTCGGCTGCATTGGCGGCGACACTGCGGATGTGGTAGCTGGGATCAAAGTACTTCACGCTCACCGGCATCTCGATCGCTTTGAAATGTTCGTTGATCTTCTGCTTCATAAAGATGCCGATATCCCCTAACATACGATTGCCCGAGGCGTCGAAAGCTTCGGCATGTTTTTCCAGCAGATGCTGGCCTGCTCCTTCGGCGACAACGACCACGGCATGTTGGCGGGATTTCAGTCGTCGTGTCAAAGCGTTGAGAAAGCCCTCCGGCCCCTCCAGTTCGAACGGCACCTCGGGTACCATGCAAAAATTAGCCTCACCGCTGGCCAATGTTGCGGCCGCCGCGATAAAACCGGCCTCACGGCCCATAAATTTCACTAGCCCCACGCCATTGTGAACGCCATTGGCTTCGACATGAGCTCGATCGATCACCACTTCGGCCTCAGACACCGCGGAGAAAAAACCAAACGTGCGGAAGCAGAATTTGATGTCGTTGTCGATCGTCTTCGGAATTCCAACCACAGCAATTGGCAACTGACGTCGGGCAACCTCTTGGGCAATTTTGTGCGCACCCCGCTGGGTGCCATCGCCGCCGATGCAGTACAAAATATCTATCTGCCGGTTGACCAGCTGGTCAACCGTATCTTTGGGATCTTGATGACCGCGCGAGGAGCCTAAAATGGTTCCGCCGTGATGGTGAATGCTTTCGACACAGGTCGGTGTCAGTTCGATCGGCTCAGTGCCCAGCTCGGGATGAAAGCCCTGATAACCAAAACGAATCCCTAGAATCTGCTGGACACCGTAATTATGTGTCATTTCGAGCACCAAACTACGGATCACATTGTTGATGCCTGGGCAGAGCCCGCCGCAGGTAACAACCGCCGCTCGTGTTTTTGTTGGATCGAAAAACAGCGTTTCGCGCGCTCCTGCTCGCTCGAATGACAACGTGCTAATCTCCTCGCCCGGCCGAAACCGCGGCTCGTACAACACACGCATATCGTCGGGCACATAGCTACCCACCCCTTCGCCGGTGCGGGGCGAGCGTTTTAGGGGCGAGGCAAACGTCCGATTACCCAAGTTCGAGACCTCAAGTTGCTCAGGCTGCCAAGTGGGTCGTTCGACCATGAGTTGCTCCGAGTCCCATTGTTTTGAAAGTTATTTCAGCCACCCTTGCTCGCGATACCAGGCAGCCGTCTCGGCAAATTGCTGTTCGAGCGACTCGCCCGGTTGGTAGCCGAGTTCTTGCCGGATTTTTTTGTCCGAACATTCCCAACCTGGGGCAGCTGCCTCGCGAATTTTGTCTATATTCAGCACACCCGGTCGACGCCGAATTTGCCCCATTACTTCAGCGGCACCACCGAGTAACCAGAACAACGCCATCGGTACCCGCGGTGCTAGCACTCTGCATCCCAGAGCATTTGCAGCCAGCTTGCCGAGCTCCCGATAATTAACCGTCCGCTCGGCTGCCACATAGTAGATGCCCGACGCTTGGTCTGTCGAGCCATTGCTAGAGCTGGTCAATCGAGCCCCTTGTTGCGCAACACGCACCATCGCGTCGCACATATCGGTGACATACACCAACGAAACCGGAAATGCCTTCCAGCCCGGAGACGGGTGGAGTCTTAACTGCTGCACCCCGCGAAATATCGCTAAGCTAGCAGGATCGGCAGGGCCAAAGATAATTGGCGGGCGAATGACCGAGATGGGCACCTCGCTAGCCAAGCTGGCAGCTGTACGTTCTGCTTCTAGTTTGCTGCGACCATATGCCGAAATGGGCCGATCACGATCAGATTCGCTACGGGGCGATCCTGGCTTGCTGGGCCCGCCTGCCGCTATCGAGCTGACCATCACAACCACAGGCGGCGTGGTCTGCTCGGCACAGGCTTCGACCACATTGCGGGTTCCCCGGATATTATCCTCGAAAAGCTGTTTTTCACGAAGCGCGCGGATACGCCCAGCTACGTGAAAGACAGTATCAACCCCTGCTGTCGCTGCGCCGATACTTTCTTTATCGCCCAGCGATCCAAGCACCAATTCTGCACCCAAACGCTCAAGCTTGGCTGCCCGACTCAGATCACGCACCAGACAGCGCACCTCCCAGCCTTGCTGGCATAAATGGGCTGTCAGATTCGAGCCCACAAAACCCGTGGCTCCGGTGATCAAAATTCGAGGCATGGTTCGACCTGGACGAACGACGAAATCGACGCTAGATACCTTGTTTTTGTGCTTATTGGGCAACTTCCGACTATTTTATCATCGGCAACGCTACGTGTGCAGACTAGCGTTTGTCGCTGCTGAAGTTGCTTGACCGGTATACTTTGTGCCGATTAAAGTAATCGATTCCTACTAATTTACTACTCTAGATTACCGTACGTGGCCAAGCATGTCTCATCTGGAAGTTATCCCCGTTGCTACTCGCAATGAGCGGAAACTATTTTTCAATTTCCCCTGGGACCTCTATCGGGGTGACCCCAATTGGGTGCCACCGCTACGGCTTGTCCAAAAAGAACTGCTCAATTATCGCCGGCACCCGTTCTACGACGACGCCGAAATACAGACCTTTTTGGCCCTGCGCGATGGCAAGCCCTGCGGCCGAGTGGCGGCTATCGTCAACCATGCCCACAATCGCTGGTACAAAGAAAAACGCGGCTTCTTTGGTTTTTATGAATCGACCGACGACGAAGACGTCACCGGTCGACTGTTCGACGCCGCACGTGCCTGGTTTGCTGAACGAGATATCGAAGCAATCCGTGGCCCGGTGAATCCTTCGCTCAACTACGAATGCGGACTACTCGTGGAAGGGTTTGACGACCCGCCATGGTTTATGATGACCTATGGCAAGTCGTACTACGATCGGTTGATCAATACTTACGGGTTCCGTACGGCTCAGAATATGTACGCCTTCTGGGGGCACGTCGACATGCTCGACGAGATTTCCAAACGTCTCCACTCGCTGAGTCAGCATATCTTGGAAAGGTTCGATCTTGTGTGCCGACCGATGGATGTCAGGCGATTCGACGAAGAAATCGCCACGTTCCTCAACATCTACAATCAGTCGCTTGCCTCGACTTGGGGTTTTGTACCGATGTCTAAGGGCGAGGTAAAAAAACAAGCCGCCGGATTGAAGCAGATGATTGTGCCTGAGCTTACCACCATGGCCGAGATTGATGGTAAATCGGTTGGCACTATGTTTGGCCTGCTCGACTACAACCAACGTATTAAAGAAATCGATGGCAAGCTGTTACCCTTCGGGTTCCTGAAACTCCT
>Ga0315338_1002696_pt1 | contig 16882 bp, 15 predicted proteins | sample ASW8metaG_FD_204518 | JGI IMG/M metagenome (GOLD analysis project Ga0315338, IMG submission 204518) | Ammonia-oxidizing marine archaeal communities from Monterey Bay, California, United States - ASW #8 | ecosystem: Environmental > Aquatic > Marine > Coastal | place: USA: California | collected... | reverse complement strand
TCGTGCTTTTTTTTAAATTCAGGTAGGCGGCGCAGATCAGTATCGACGCGGCGTAGAGACCCAGCGATAGGTTGGCAAGCTCGCCCCTTGCCAGGAACGCGCTGACGAACGAGGCGACAAGCAGTGTTGCTGGAACCGCAAGAAAAAAGCAGTAGAGGAAGATTTCCTTGTTGGCCTGATCCCGCTTCAGCTTTGACGCTGGAATGAAATACGGTGTTTTGTCTTCATCCCAGACGTATTTTTTGACGTATTTTTCCCAGACGACCATGCGGTAGCATTGCCCCCGTCAGATGAGCCAGCGCCAAAAATCGAAGGTGTGGAAGATCAAAACCAAAATGACGAGCATGACGATGACGGCGAGGCTGGTGAACACCGCTTGCCCGGCGGTGTTTTCCTCGTGTTTCATCGCGGAATCGTCCATTTGCCGGCTCATCAATTTGGTGCTGTTGCCGCGCTTTTCTTCTTTCGAACCGTCCGCGAACGAGGCGTCGATATTCTCCATCATCTCTCGGCGGGCGGTTTTTTCTTCTTCGTTCTCGATGACGTAGCAGGGGAACTGAACGTTCCTTGGACCAAACAGCGCGAATGCCACCTGTAGCCAGACGGCAAACCCGGCTACCGCCGCCATGAGCAGCCCAAAGACAAGAATGGACTTGATCGCCCAGCGATGGCTTAGCCCGACCAGCGACGAGGATTGTTCGTTGGTTACAAAGGCGTTGGCGACATATTCAAACGAGAAATAGGCGACGATCAAACAGAACGGGATCATAAACAGGGAAACACCGAGAAATTCGATCCACGCTTGTTTCCTGAAATTGAGTTTTTCACGAACAAGATCGACGCGCACATGCCGGTTGTAGATGTAGCCGTAACCCAGCACCAAAGCGAAATTCGCGACATGGAAGTGCCATTCGAGCTCCTGCAGCAGGGTCGAGCGGAACGGCAGCCATTCCAGCAAATTCCCATACATCCAGTTGCGCGCGTCCGTCCATCCTTGATCCAGCATGATGTCGCCGATGAATTTCATCACTTTGCGTTGGAATACATCCCACACGGTGATGGCGATCATCGGGATCATGAACAATGTCGCCCATTTGCCGATCGTGCTGGCCAACCGCCCCAATTGCTCGCTCAAACGCAAGCTCAGGGGAATTACATCAAGGGACTCGACGTGTACTGATTCTTCGGACGCCATTGTTTATCTCCCCCCGGTCAATTCAGGCCCGGAAGCCATAACGCAATGCTCGGCAACGCGATCACCATGATCAAGGCTCCGAGCTGCAAGAGCACGAAAGGAATAATGCCGCGGTAGATGCTCATCAAATTAACTTCGCGCGGTGCGATTCCCTTCAGATAGAACAGCGCATATCCAAACGGCGGCGTCAAAAAGGACGTCTGTAGGTTAACCGCGATCAGCACCGTAAACCAGTAGATCATCGCCCGGTTTTCCATCGGCACATGGTCGCCGAAATGCAACGTGGTGACGATGGGTGCGAAGACCGGCAGAATGATAAGGGTGATTTCGACCCAATCGAGGAAAAAGCCCAGGCAGAAGACGATCCCCATGATCAGGAACAACAGACCCCAGGAGTCCAGTCCGGCGCCGAGTATCAGGTGCTCGATCACGTCGTCGCCGCCGAGCGACCGAAACACATACGCAAAGCAGGTCGCGGCCATGATGATGAAGAAAATGAAGGCAACCGTCAGACCGGCTGATTGGCACACGCCGGTGACCATATCCTTTTTGAGGCGCCCGTTCGCCAGGGCGATGATCGTCGCGCCGAAGGCGCCTACCGCGCCGGCCTCGCTCGGCGTCGCCCAACCCAGCAGGATCGATCCTTTGATGAGCGCGATTAAAAATACCGGTGGGAAGAAGCTGCGCAACAATAGTGACGGCATTTCCGAGCGCGGAACGTTGAGCTGGTCCGCCGGCAACGGTGGCGCAATGGAGGGTTTGACCGATGCCGCGATACCGATATAGGAGACGTAGCCCGCGGCGAGCAAAAGTCCCGGCATCAGCGCCGCCAGGAACAGGTCGCCGACCGAGATCGACAGCAGGTCCGCCATGATGATCAGCATGATGCTGGGCGGAATAAGAATGCCCAGCGTTCCCGACGCGCAAATCACGCCGGTTGCGAGTTCATGGCTGTACTTCTGCTTGAGCATCGTCGGCAGTGCCAGCGCCGTCATCATCGTGACGGAGGCGCCGATGATGCCGGTCATTGCCGCCAGGATGGTGCCCATCACCGCGACCGCCATCGCCAAGCCGCCGGGCACTTTCTTCAAGAGCACCTGACAGACATACAGCATGTCGTTCGCGACGCCGCTGCGTTCCATCATGACGCCCATGAAGACAAAGGTCGGCACCGCGACAAGGACCAGGTTTTCCGCCGCCTGGCCCCATATTCGCGGTAGAAAATTGAAAAATTCGATAATCGAAAACATGCCCAGCGCATAGCCGATGAAGCCGTACAGCAAGGCGAGGCCGCCGAGAATGAATGCCACGGGGTAACCCGTGAACAGCAGGAGCGCGAGACTCACGAACATGAACATAGGCAGATAATCGATAACGATATCGATGAGTTCCATGCGTTTTGCCTCTCCCAATTCCCGCTTTTACGCCACCCGGACCCTATTCGGTACGATTAGCGTTGTAGTTCCCTGTTCGGGATATGCGGGTTGATATCTTGCTGGCCGTTTTGCGTCAATTCAACACCGCAATTGGCCGTAATCGTCAAACGACCGTCAATACGCTTGCTCCGTCAAGAAAAGCGCTGGAGCCTCACTATGGAGAACTCCAGCGCAAATCTTAGTGCGAACACTAAAGCGTGATCGCGCAGACGACTACTTCAGGTACGTGCTCTTGAGATACTGCGCATCGCCCCAAGTCTTGTAACCCTTACGGAAGGAATAGAAGTGGTCCGCGACTTCCTTGAACAGCGCGTCTTTTGCGGATTCTTCTTTCACGACCTCATTCCAAGCAGCTTCGAACTTGGCAAGAGTCGAGTCCGGCCAACGGCGAAGATTCACGCCATGCTTGGACGCCATCAATGCCATCGCTTCGAAGTTCTTGGCTTCGGTTTCGGCATATGTGTGCATGACACTGTCGCCAAGACCAACTTGGATGATCCTCTGATGCTGCTTCGACAGCTTGTTCCAGGAGTCCTTGTTCATCAGGAGCTCACTAACGGAAACCTGCTGATGCCAGCCCGGGAAGTAGTTGTACTTCGCGATCTGGTAGAAGCCGAGCTTGGTGTCAATGGTCGGCATCGAGAACTCGGTCGCGTCGATAACGCCGCGTTCCAGGGCCGGATAGATATCGGCTCCGGGAAGTAGCTGCGTCTGCACGCCCATTTTCTCCATGACCTTCGCACCAAGACCGAAGAAACGCATCTTCAGGCCTTTGATCTGGTCAAGCGAGTTGATTTCGGTCTTGAACCAGCCGGATGTTTCGGCGCCAATCGCGAAGCTGTCGAACGCGACCAAATTATGCTTGTCGTAGATCTTCTGCTTCAGGTCGTTCCCGCCACCGAACCATTTCCAGCCGATGAATTCACCGATTTGCGGGCCGAAGGGCACCGTTGTGAAGAACGAAAGCGCAGGATATTTGCTGGTGTGGTAGCCCGGTGTCGTCCAGCAGGATTCAAGCGAACCCTTGGATACGGCGTCGAAGCACTCGAGCGAGGGGACAAGAGCGCCCGGCTCGAAGAACTTGATGTTGACGTCGCCGCCGGACATGACCTTGACGTTGTCGACGAAGCGTACGCCCGAAGTGCCAAGATGCGGGAGCGAGCTGCCGAACGTGCTCTGCATTTTCCAGCGCACTTTGGCGGCATCCGCCGGCGCGCTCGCGGCGAGGGCAAACCCGCCGATCAAGCTAACCGCGAGGCCAGCTTTTAGAAGATTTTTTGCTTTCATGTGTGAGTTCCTCCCTGAGGATGGGTTGTCGCGACAGTCGGCCCGGATACCGCGCTCAATTCCCGTTCCATTAACTTAAAATATTCTTCAAAAAACGAGCCATGACGTCGCAAGCTATCGTAGGTTTGCCATGTTCTCAAGCGAATACCGCATGTCTGATGGGCGTAATTTGCAACGCTGTTCTACGGCGTTTTTCAACGCATGAAAATGCTTCCGCGTGTCGTAGCAATCTTGGTAATCGCCCCGTAGGGCTGGTTGCCAAATTCAAGGGTGAGGTATATAAGGCACGCCGCGAACGGGGAGTAGCTCAGCCTGGTAGAGCACTACGTTCGGGACGTAGGGGCCGGAGGTTCGAATCCTCTCTCCCCGACCAGGTAGATCGAGGGCTCGGCGGTGAATTCGCCGGGCCCTTGTTTCATCTGTGGATTCGCGCGCTTTTACAATAGTGCAGTTTGAGCGTTTTCGCGTTGCCAGATCGGCGCGTCATTTCTTGCCCTTACCACCGCCATTTGAGTTTCCGCCTCCGCTGTTGCCATTACCTGTGCTGCCGCCGCCTGAATTTCCGCCGCCGGGATTGCCACCACCAGCGTTGCTACCGCCGGCATTTCCACCGCCGTTGCCAGAGGCCAGATTGCCGCCGCCACCGCCGGCGTTGCCGTTGCCGTTGCCACCGCCGGCGTTGCCGTTGCCGTTCCCACCGCCGGCGTTGCCGTTGCCGTTCCCACCGCCTGCGTTGCCGTTGCCGTTCCCACCGCCTGCGTTGCCGTTCCCGTTCCCACCGCCGGAGTCGTCGTTTCCGCCGCCGGCGTTTCCGTTTCCGTTCCCGTTCCCGCCATTGCCGTTACCATTGCCGCCGTACGCATTCGCGCTTTGACTATCTGAACTGCCGCCGTTGCCGCCGTCGGTATCCGCAAGTGTTTCGCTCTCCTCCACGGCGGCGCCTGCGTTAATGCCCGTTAAAGAGTCGGCTTTCATAAAGCCATTCGTGACGCCGGAAATGTCGATTTTGGTAATGCCGATCATCGAAACGATGGCGGGTCCTTTAGCTTTCCTGCTGTTCTTCGCGGTTTTCTTTTTGTTCTTCCTGGCAGATGATTTTTTATCCTCGATTGCAGTCGACGCTGAGGATTTTCTTTGCCCGTCTGCGCCGCTTTCCGTTTTTGCCGGTTTGTCACGTTTGGGTTTCGTTTTGGCGTGCTTGGTGCTCCGTTTCAGACGGTTACCGGTAATTTTGAGGCCACCGCCGGGTTTCGCTGTCACCGCACCGGTGCGCCCGGGACGAACGAGGCCAGATTGGCCGGAGACGGGGTCGTTAACTTGAACCAGTCCGCTGACGACATGTACGGCACTGCCACTGTTGTCTACGCTCACAGTGAAGGTCGTGCCGCGGACTACGGCGTCCAGATGCGGCGTGTTCACTTCGAAATGTTCTTCGAGCCGTTTCTCGACTTTAAAAAGGAGCGTACCGATTGTTTGCAGAATGCGGGTTAACATATTGCCGGCGGCCGGCGAGATGGTGATCTCACTCATCGGCGACAAGGTCATCGACGCTGTCCCGCGATTTAAGACAACGCGGGCGGCAGGTCCAGTTGAGATTCTACTGCCGACGCCTACCGCGCTTCCGCTTTGAAGCGAAAACGAAGAGTTGCCATTGACGCTGTGAGTGACTTTTCCGTTTACGCTTTGGACTGTCCAAACATGCTGGTCTTGAGCGTGTACGCCGCCTGAATTCGCTGCCGTCGCGACGACGACCAGCAAAAACATCCAGAGGCGGATACGGAAACCATCCATAGTCGTATTTTCATCAATGAGCCGGATATATACTCGGCGCCAAGGTTAATTTATAGGTCCCGTAATGGCGGCGCGTCATCCATATGCGTTAGTTTGAACAGTTTTTCGTACGAAGTCGTTAATGCGCTAACAAATTAATGAACAAGGATATTTTACGGTATGAGAGAGCGGGCTGCTTTCGAACGACCGTTTTGTGGCGACTATTCGAGAACTAATAATAGGTATCTTTGATACTTGCCATTGAGTCGCGAATTTGCGCGGTTTATCAGGACAAGGTTGAATAGTCGCAATTAACTTTCTAGCGAGGCTGCCGAGGGCGACACATGCCGAAAATTGAGTGTCTTGTGGAATGCGCCAATATCCTGGGCGAAGGGCCGATCTGGCATCCCAAGGAAGAAGCGCTTTATTGGTGCGACAACCTGAAACCTTCCGTGCTGCGGTACGATCCTGCGACGGGAGACGTGTCTGTTTGGCCGCTGGAGAAACAGGTGGGATCGATCGTCTTCCGGGAAAGCGGCGGCATCGTCGCCGGCATGGAATGCGGTTTCTGTTTTCTCGACCTCGAAACCGGTGGGATTGAAATTATCGTCGACCCCGAGGCGGACATCGCCGGGAATCGGCTGAATGACGGGAAATGCGATCGTGCCGGGCGTTACTGGTGCGGTAGCATGGATGCGGCGCTAAAGAATCCGACTGCGGCGCTGTACCGCCTCGATACCGACTTTACGTGTCATCGCATGGATGACGGATTTACAGTTTCGAATGGCATTGCCTTCAGTCCGGACGACAAGGTGATGTATTTTTCCGATACCCGCGCAGAAACGGTCTATGCGTATGATTTCGACATCGCCAGCGGCGCGTTGGAGAACAGGCGCGTTTTCATCTCGACCAAGGAAATCGCCGGACGGATCGATGGTGCGACGGTCGATACCGAAGGCTTCTACTGGTGCGCCCACATCCATGGCGGCGAGATCGCGCGGTACGATCCGGCAGGAAAACTCGAGCGGACGATCCCGCTTCCAGTGCGTCACCCGACGATGTGTACCTTCGGCGGCGAAAATTTCGATACGCTCTACGTGACCTCTTCCACGAGATTCCTCGAACCCGGCGAAGCGGCTGGTCAGCCGCTCGCGGGCGCCTTGTTTGCGATTCACGACGTTGGAGCAAAAGGGCTCGTCGAACCGTATTTCGCGGGTTAGACGCTGGCGCTCAGTAGACGAGCTCGTCTTCTTCGCCGGCCTCTGCGAGCATGATCTCGCCCTGTTCGGCGAGTTGTTTGGCGGTGTTGACGATCTCGACCTGCGCGTCGTCGACATCCGACAGCCGCACTGGCCCCATCGCCGCCATGTCCTCGCGCAAGATCTTCGCCGCCCGCTCCGACATGTTGGTGAAGAAGATATCCTTCAAGGTATCCGACGCGCCTTTCAAAGCCGTGCCCAGCTTGTCCTTGTCGACGCCGCGCAGCAGGGTCTGCACGCCGCCCGGATCGAGCTGCGCCAGATCCTCGAAGGTGAACATCAGCGATTTGATCTTGTCCGCCGAATCCCGGTTGCGTTCCTCCAGCAATGTCATGAAGCGGTTTTCCGTGCCCCGGTCCAGCGAGTTGAAGATTTCGGCCATCATCTCGTGGCTGTCTGCCTGGTTCGTCGCCGACAAATTGGCCATGAACTCGTTGCGTAGGGTCAGTTCGATTTCGTCCAGCACCTCGCGCTGCACCGCCTCCATGCGCAGCATCCGCATCACAACTTCCATGGCGAAGCTCTCTGGCAGGGCGCCCAGCACGCGCGAGGCATGGTCGGCGCGGATCTTGGACAACACCACCGCGACCGTCTGCGGGTACTCGTTCTTCAGATAGTTGGCGAAGACAGCCTCGTTCACATTGCCCAGCTTGTCCCACATGGTGCGCCCGGCGGGACCGCTGATCTCCTCCATGATCGCCTTGACCTGGTCTTCCGGCAGGATTGCGGTGAGCAGCTTCTCGGTGCTGTCGGCGGAGCCGTGCAGCGAACCTGTGGAGGACAAATTGTCGGCGAATTCGACGAAGACCTTCTCCACGGTGTTGGCTTCGATCGTGCCCAGGGTCACCATCGCCTGGCTCAGGTCGCGGACCTCCTCGGTATCGAACCGTTCCAGGATCGGCCCGGCACGCTCCTCGCCCAGCGCCAGCATCAACACCGCCGCCTTCTCCGGACCGCTCAAGCTTCTGTTTGTATTCCGTGACACGACGCGCCTCTATAGTGGCTAATGATTTCGCTTCGAAATCGAACGGATTTTAGCAAAAGAAGGTTAAAATTGCATCTACATCTTGAGCGCAACGATGTGACGTTCAACCTGCACGGGATACAGACATGACGGCTTTGGGGACTTTGGAGGAGCTGCCGCTGGAATATCGCCAGGCGCTCACGGGATATAACCTGCTGCCGCTTTGGCCAAGCTTGCGCAATTTCCTGCCGTACGGGAAGCCGAACCGGAATACCGAACCGGTTTTATGGCGTTATGACGATATCCGGCCGCTGCTTTTGCAGGCGGGCGAATTGACACCGATCGAAAAAGCCGAGCGCCGGGTCCTTGTTCTCGCCAATCCCGGCCTCGGCCTGGACAAGGTTCGGGCGACGCCGACGATCTATCTGGGCATGCAGCTGATCCTGCCCGGCGAGACGGCGCCGAACCATCGCCATACGCCAAGCGCCATCCGTTTCGCCGTCGAAGGTAGCGGTGCCTATACAGTGGTCGAAGGCGAAAAACTGCCCATGGCGCGCGGCGACCTTATCCTGACGCCGCCGAAACTTTGGCATGAGCACGGCCATGAAGGGACGGGGCCGGTCATTTGGCTGGATGCGCTCGACCTGCCGCTGGTCCACGACATGGAATTATCCTATTGCATCGACGGTGAGTCCCAGCCAGTTGCGAATGTGCCAGATTCCTCGCAAACGGCCTACCGACGTTCCGGTCTGTTGCCCTATTCGGCGCTGGATGCGCGCAAACGCGATTTTCCGCTCTTGCGGTTTCCTTGGACGGATGTCCGGGAAGCCCTGCAGGGCTACGCAAACGGCTGCGGCCCGAACGAGCCGGTGCAATTGGCCTACATCAACCCGGAAACAGGCCGGGAATGCCTGCCGACACTTGGTTTCTCGGCCTTGATGCTCCGTCCAGGCGAAGAGATCGCCTTGACCCGCCGATCCGCCTCATCCGTATTCCACGCCGTAGAAGGAAAGGGTGAAGCGGTGATCGACAGTACCGAAATTACTTGGACCGAGGCGGATACCTTCGCGGCGCCGACGCATGCGGAAATACGCTTGCGCAACGGTTCCAGCGACGCGCCGGCCTTCCTGTTCAGCGTCGACGACGCGCCGATGCAGCGCAGCCTCGGCATCTACGAATGTTTCGACGATAGGGTATGAGGCGGATCGATCATGGCGAATAAAGATGATCTGCCGGTTCTGATCGTCGGCGGCGGGATCGGCGGGATGGCGGCCGCGCTAGCCCTGGCGCGCGCTGGAATTGCGTCCTGCGTGCTTGAACAGGCTTCGCAGTTCGGCGAGATCGGCGCCGGTATCCAGCTTGGCCCGAACGTTTTCCATATGTTCGATCGTCTCGGCATTCGCGATCGCATTGATAAAGACGCGGTGCGCGTTGAAAAACTGGTCATGAAGGACAGCCTGTCGGCGGAGACGATTACCGAAGTCCCCCTGGCCGGCGAATTCGCGGAACGGTTCGGCAATCCTTACGCGGTGAGCCATCGGGCCGATGTGCACGGCGCGTTGCTCACGGCGTGCGAGGATTCACCCCTTGTCGCGTTGGAGCATTCGCAGCGCGTCGCCTCGATTGAAGAAACCGGCGATGACGTCATCGCCGTGGCGGATACGGGCAAGACCTATCGTGGCGGCGCCTTGATTGGCGCGGACGGATTATGGTCGCGCGTCCGGTCGCATCTTTTCGATGATGGCCCGCCGCGCGTTTCCGGCCATGTCGCCTACCGAGCGGTGTTGCCGTACGAGGATTTTCCCGAGGATCTACGGTGGAATGCGGCGACCCTGTGGGCCGGGCCGCACAATCATCTCGTCCATTATCCGCTGCGCCGCAACGAGCTGTTCAATATCGTGGCTGTTTTCCACGACGACGCGTATGTGGAAGGTTGGAACGAACCCGGCGACCGGGATGCGCTAATGCGGCGTTTCGCCGGCGTGGGACCGCAGCCGATGAGCATCCTGGAACGGGTCGAGAGCTGGCGCATGTGGGTGTTGTGCGATCGGGAGCCGATCGACACATGGTCGAAGGGCCGGATTACCCTGCTCGGCGACGCGGCGCATCCGATGCTGCAATATTTCGCGCAGGGCGCCTGCATGGCGATTGAGGATGCGGTCTGCCTGGCCGACAAGATTGTGATAGCCGAGCGGGATTTTGCCGCCGCCTTTCGGGCCTATGAGAAGGAGCGCTATCTGCGCACCGGCAGGGTGCAGTTGATGGCCCGATTCCTCGGCGATATCTATCACGCCGAGGGCGTCGCGCGGGAGCTGCGCAATCAGGCGCTGAGCCAGCGCACGCCGAAGCAGTCCCATGACGGTCTCGCCTGGCTCTATGGCGGACCCTGATAGGCGTTGCAAAGCAATTGGAATTAAGGACGCCAGTCGATGAGCATTCGAGAAAGCCCCTATATCTTTCGCGCCAGCGAGGCCGAACTGGTCGCTGAAAGCGACACGCTTAAAGTAAAGGAAGCGCACATGAATGACGGCGTGATCGTGCGCTATCAGGAGCGTAGTCCGGGGCGGCGCAGCGGACGACGCATGGTGCGAGACGGGCCGCATGTCCTGGGTGGCGTTCCGGTCGAATATTTCATCACGGCGTATTCGTAAGACGCGCCACCGCCTTGCGTTGCCGGCGGATTATATCCATAACGCGGGCGATGAATTCGAGGAGTTAGAGACCGATGTCGAACCAGATCTGCACGCGGCGCAAGACGGTTTCGGTTAAGATCGGCGACGTCACGATTGGCGGCGGTGCGCCTATCGTCGTGCAATCGATGACGAATACCGACACCGCCGATGTCAAGTCCACGGTCGCCCAGGTTGCGGCCCTGGCGCAGGCCGGGTCGGAGATTGTGCGCATCACGGTCGACCGGCCCGACGCCGCGAAAGCCGTGCCCTATATACGAGAAGGGCTGGACAGACTCGGCGTTACTGCGCCCCTGGTTGGTGATTTCCACTATATCGGCCACAAATTGCTGACCGATCACCCAGCCTGCGCCGAAGCGCTGGCGAAATACCGCATCAACCCAGGAAATGTCGGCTTCCGCGAGAAGAAGGATACGCAGTTCTCGACCATGATAGAGGTCGCGTTGAAATATGATCGGCCGGTCCGTATCGGCGTCAACTGGGGCAGTCTCGATCAGGAGCTCGCCACGCGATTGATGGACGAGAACGCGAAACTGCCGAACCCCAAGGACGCGGCGGAAATCACGCAGGAAGCGCTTGTCGTCTCGGCGCTCGAAAACGCGGTGCGTGCCGAGGAACTCGGCATGGGCCGCGACAGGATCATCCTGTCCTGCAAGGTCAGCGAGGTTCAGAGTCTGATTGCTGTCTACCGCAAATTGGCCTATCGCGGGGATTATGCGCTGCATTTGGGATTGACCGAAGCCGGTATGGGCTCGAAGGGCATCGTTGCTTCGACCGCGGCACTTTCCATCCTGCTGCAGGAAGGGATCGGCGATACGATTCGTATCTCGCTTACGCCGGAACCGGGCGGTGACCGCACGCGCGAGGTAATCGTCGCACAAGAAATTCTGCAGACTATGGGTTTCCGTTCCTTCGTGCCGCTGGTCACCGCCTGTCCCGGTTGCGGTCGCACGACCAGCACGGTGTTTCAGTCTCTCGCCGAGAGCATCCAAGGTTACGTCCGGGAAAAGATGCCGGAATGGCGCGACAAATATGTCGGCGCCGAAACCCTGAACCTCGCGGTCATGGGCTGCATCGTCAACGGCCCGGGCGAAAGCAAGCATGCCGATATTGGTATCAGCCTGCCTGGCACCGGCGAGGAACCGGCGGCGCCGGTCTTTGTCGACGGCAAGAAAACCGTGACCCTGCGCGGCGCCGACATTGCCGACCAGTTCCAGGTCATTGTCGATGACTATGTCGAGAACCGCTACGAGCGGCGGTAAGTGTTCCAATCCGAATTGACGGATACGCCGAAACATGCGACGCCGTGCTGATATTGGCATAGAGCTCTAACGACGGAACCCCGCCGCGCATGTCCGATTACAGTTTCCTCGACCAGCTCCTGCATCGCGTCGCGCTGCAATCCCCGGCCGTCGCCGAGATGAGTTTCGATTTCGATCAAAAAATGGTGCCGAACGATCCGGCCGAGATAGCCGGTGAGCAACACGTCTTCGTTTCCGGCTTGGCGCGTGCGGGGACGACGGTGCTGATGCGGAACTTTTACGCCACCGGCGCGTTCCGTTCGCTGACCTATCGCGACATGCCGTTCGTGCTGGCGCCCAATTTGTGGCGAAAAATATCGCAATCCTCGAAGAAGGATGTCGAGAAGGCCGAGCGGGCGCACGGCGACCGGATACTAGTCGATGTCGACAGCCCGGAGAGCCTGGACGAGGTATTTTGGCGGATTTTCGCGGGCGCCGACTACATCCAGAAAGACCATCTGACGCCGCATGCGGCCGATGCTGAGGTGCGCCAGCGGTTCGTCGCTTATGTTAACGCGATCCTCGCCGCGCAGGACGAACGCGTGCCGCGCTACCTGTCGAAGAACAACAACAACATTCTGCGGCTCGGCAGTATCCGACGGGCATTTCCGCAGGCACTGATCCTCGTTCCCTTCCGCGATCCCTCGACGCATGCGGGGTCGCTGCAGCGGATGCACGGCACTTTCGCCGACCAGCAGGCGGAGGATAAATTCGTTAAGTCTTACATGACCTGGCTGGTTCATCACGAGTTTGGCCACGACCATCGGCCGTTCCGGTTTGGCGGCGACGAACCGGTGGCGAAGTCGGGACCGGAAAGTATCGATTACTGGTTGGCGCTGTGGTGCGCGACCTACGGCTGGCTTGAGAACTCGGCGCCGGAAGACGTGATTTTCGTCTGTTACGAGGACCTTTGCAACGACCCGTCGGTCTGGACGCGGCTTGCCGAGAAGGCGGGCGTATCGCCGGAACGGGCAGGAGACGATACGTTCAGCTTGAGTCAGGCGAAGGTGGACGGATCGGTCGATCCGAAGTTGGTCGAGCGTGCTGCTGCCATTTATGAACGTTTAGTGGCACGGTCGCGCGCGGCCTGAAGGCCGTCGTCAAGCCCGTATCCGGTACCCTATATCCCGCGCAGAAACGAAAGCACCGCTTCGTTGAATTCTTCCGGTGCCTCGATATTGCACAGGTGACCGGCATCGGGAATTTCGACGAATTGGGCGCCCACGACCTGGGCGGCGATTTCGCGGCCGAGTTCGGGCCGGTTGAGCCGGTCGTCGCCGCCATACACCAGCAACGTCGGTACGCGGATGGCGTCGAGCGCGGCCGACCGGTCGTAAAATGTCGATACTTCGATGGTCTTGACGTAGCTGTCCTTATGAAGCGCGGCGACGCTCTCGACGAGTTGCTGGAAGTGCGCGTCGGTGGACCGTCTACCCATCAGGCTACGCGCGAGGGTCGGCGCGATGTCGCGCGGTTCCTTGCCGTCCTCGACCAGCGGTTTCTTGCGCAGCCGCAGGAACTCTTCCCGTTCCGCCTCAGTTCGTTGCACGAAGCTTGCGCGGGTTCCCGACAGAGTCAGGCTCGCCGCCCGTTCAGGAAATCGCGCGACGAAATCGAGTGCGATCCGGCCGCCCATGGACAAGCCGACGATATGCGCCGTTTTCGCATTGAGGTGATCGAGTAACCGGACGATATCCCGGGCGAAGTCGCCGAAATCGAGCGGACCATCATAATCGTCCGACAAGCCATAGCCCCGTGCATCCCATGCGACGGCATGGTAGTCGGCGGCGAAAACAGGCAACTGATCGCGCCAGTTCGTTCTGTTCCCGCCGATACCATGCAGGAACAATACGATGTCGCCTTCGCCACGATGGTCGTAGGCAAGTCGCGGTTGTCCGAGTAGGAAGTCGGTCTCCATTTGTGAAGTATGACCGATTTCGCGGCGCGATTGAAGCCATGATCCGTCTGGGGTAACGTCGCGCGCCATAGGGACCTTGAGAGGCAGAGCGGCAAGCCATGAAAAACAAGAAGGCGGAATCGCTGGAGGCGGCGCTCGAGAAACTAACCGACGGGGCGACGATCCTGGTTGGCGGATTTGGCATTGCTGGTGTCCCAGAAATCCTGATCGAGGGCGTTTGCGACCGAGGTCTGCGCGGCCTGACGATCGTTGCCAACAATTCCGGCACGCATCAGACCGGTATTGCGCGCCTGCTCGCCGAGGGTTGTGTCGGAAAAATCATCTGCAGTTTTCCCTGGGCCGTCGAATCCTTCGTCTTCAAGGAATTGTACGAGGCCGGCAAGGTCGATCTCGAGGTCGTGCCGCAAGGCACTTTGGCGGAACGGTTGCGCACGGCGGGTGCGGGTCTCGGCGGTTTCCTGACGCCCACAGGCGTTGGCACGGAACTCGGCGCCGGAAAACCGGTGCACGAGATCGACGGCAAGGAATATGTGCTGGAAGCACCATTGCGCGGCGACTTCGCGTTGCTCAAGGCGCGCGAAGTCGATGGGCGCGGTAACCTCAACTATCGGATGGCGGCGCGGAATTTCAATCCGGTGATGGCGATGGCCGCCGACTTCACGATCGTCGAAGCGACGACAGAGGTCGGTGTCGGTGACCTAGACCCGGAGACTATCGTGACACCCGGCGTCTTCGTCGATTGCTACTATGTCGCCGGTCCTTATACGCCGGGCAAGGAAGAAGGACCGTACTCATGAGCGAACGACTGAGCCGCGACCAGATCGCCGCACGCGTCGCGCAGGAGCTCGAGGATGGCTGGCTGGTCAATCTCGGCATCGGCATGCCGACCCTGACGGTGAACTATATCCCTGAGGGCCGCGATATATTGTTCCACAGTGAAAACGGCATTATCGGTATGGGACCGAAACCGGCGCGTGAAGAGGATATCGACGCCGATCTGATGAGCGCAGGCAAGGGGCCGGTCACCCTGATCCCCGGCGGTGCGTTTATCCATCACGCCGACTCCTTTGCTGTGGCGCGTGGCGGCCGGCTCGACGCGGCGGTGCTCGGCGCCTTTCAGGTCGCGGTTAATGGCGATCTGGCGAACTGGAAGCTGCCGACTGCCAAAACCGGCAGCGTCGGCGGCGCGATGGACATTGCGGCGGGCGCAAAGCGCGTCTTCGCCATGATGACCCATACGGCGAAGGGCGGTGAGCCGAAGATCGTCGAAAATTTAACTTATCCGCTGACGGCGAAAGCCTGCGTGACCAAGATATTTACCGACATGGCGGTCGTCGCCGTCACGCCGGACGGCTATGTACTGGAAGAGGTAGCGCCCGGATTCACTGCCGATGACGTGCAAGCAGCGACGGGAGCACCGCTCGCCGTGCCGGATGACCTCAAGACGATTGCGGCCGCTTAAGCGAGACCCATGAGTTTCAAGCGGGCCGCGGTCAGCCGGTTCCCGGGCGTCGTCGACTCGGTCAGAATCGAGAAGTGATTCAGGTCCGGCATTTCGAAATACTCGACCGTCAGGCCTTGTCCGGTAAGCGCGTCGGCATAGGCTTTCGACTGCCGCCGGAATTCCTCGCTTTCGCTGGTCCCCACCGTTATTGCGACAGGAGGCTTGCTCTGCGCTGGAAGGAATAACGGGCTGTTTCGCGCCGCGATGTCTGCGGTTAGTTGCACGGCGTCCTGCACCGAGGTCTGCATGACGGGTGCGACCTCGAACACGCCGCTGATCGGTATAACGCTCTTCAAAACGTCCGCCGGCAGGCCGTAGGCCGTCCAGTCCGTCGCCAGCAGCATCGCCGCCAGATGACCGCCGGCGGAATGCCCCGTGACATGCAGCCGGCCCGGATCGCCGCCATGTTCGGCGACGTTGCCGTGAAGCCACACGACGCAGGCGCGCATTTGACGCACGATCTCGTCCAGGGTCACAGCAGGACAAAGATCGTAATCGACGATCGCCGCGATACCGCCCGCATCGACAACTGGGCCGGCGATATAGCTGAAGTCTTCCTTGTCTCGCGAGCGCCAGAACCCGCCATGGATGTAAATTTCGACCGGCGTGCCGTTCGCATCGTCCGGCAAGAATAGATCGAGCCTTTCTCGGTCGCTCGGGCCGTACGCGATGCCGTAGCGCGGGTTTCGTGCGTTGTCGCGATAGGCCGCGCTGCGCTCGAACCCGACATTGACGATGGCCTCGAAGTTCGCGGTATAGGCCCGCGGGTTGAACTGCCGCTCAAGCTCCTCGGCGTCGTAATCGCGAAAGACCGGTTCGCCCATGATGTCCGTCCCTTAGACCGGATCAGGATAGATGCAGGGCATCAATCCTGATTTGCTCTAATGCGTCCGCTCTCCGGCGACCGTGACCCGGTGCATGACCCGGCGGTGGCCGTGATAGTCGTTGATGGCGACGTGCTGAACGCAGCGATTGTCCCACATTGCCAGCGAACCTTCCTTCCAGCGGAATCGGCAGGTGAATTCCGGCCTGGTCACATGGGTGCGCAGATAACGCAGGATAGGTGCACTTTCCGCCTCCGTCATGCCAACGATGCTTCGCGTGATGCCCTCATAGGAGATGTAGACTGCCTTGCGTCCGGTCTCGGCATGCGTCCGGATCAGCGGGTGCTCGGCCTGGACCGGTTTTTCGTTCTCGTCGGTGACCTTCATCGCCGCCGCGCGTTGTTTCTTCATGTTGTAGGTGTTCACCGTGTGCAGATCGGCAAGCATGTCCTTCATGCCGTCCGAAAGCGTCTCATAGGCCAGATAGGCGTTGGAGAACAGCGTGTCGCCGCCCTGTGGAGGCACCTCTTTCGCGTACAGCATGGTCGCGCGCACCGGTGTCTCGGTAAACATCTGATCGGTGTGCCATTCGCCGCCGAGCGTGTGGACGTCGTCCTTGTCCTTTACGATCTCGAAGATCTCGGGCCGTTCCGGCAAGCCTTTGATATGCGGATGAAAGTGGACATCGCCCCAGCGCTTCGCGAAGGCGAGCTGCTCATCCGGGGTAATGCCCT
>Ga0315338_1002695_pt1 | contig 16882 bp, 15 predicted proteins | sample ASW8metaG_FD_204518 | JGI IMG/M metagenome (GOLD analysis project Ga0315338, IMG submission 204518) | Ammonia-oxidizing marine archaeal communities from Monterey Bay, California, United States - ASW #8 | ecosystem: Environmental > Aquatic > Marine > Coastal | place: USA: California | collected... | reverse complement strand
TGCGCGGGCGCGGGCTAGCAGGCAGGCGCCGGAGGGATTCCCGCTGGACGGCGTGTAGGTGAAGGCATCGACGTGGTAGAACGATAGCGGCATAGGCTTTTTGCAGCAGCAGAAGTCGGGCAAAGCCTGTGCCAAAACCGCCTATCACCACTTGCCCCCCCGTGGGTACGCTTCATTAGAATCCCGTAGCGCTCACCCGGGGGCTTGGTGGTGGCGCACCCTAGGGGAGAAGATGGCTGCGTCCGACGATATCAAGGCGCGCGTCGACATCGTCGACGTGGCCGCCGACTACGCGCCCGATCTGAAGAAGGCGGGGCGCAATTTCCATGCCTGCTGCCCGTTCCACCAGGAGCGAACGCCATCGTTCGTCGTGTTCCCCGACCGGCAGAGTTGGCATTGTTTCGGCGCGTGTGCGGCCGGCGGTGACGTCTTCTCGCTGGTCATGCGCGCCGACAACACGGACTTTCCCGGCGCACTCAAAACGCTTGCGGACCGGGCCGGCGTGGCCCTTCCTGACCGCCGCAAGACCGAGGCGGTGCAGAACCCGATCTACGAGGTGAACGAAGCGGCACTTCGCTTCTTCCGCGATGCCTTGCAGGCGGATAAGGGATCGCTGGCCCGTGCGTACGTGCAGCAGCGCGGGATGAGCAACGAGGCGGTGGTCCACTTCGGCATCGGGTACGCCGCGGGCACCGGCGACGACATGCTGACCCGCCTGCAGGCGCTCGGATTCAGCGAAGATCTGATTGTGTCTGCGGGCCTTGCCACGCGCATGGATTCGGGCGCTGCCCGCGACATGCTGCGGGGGAGGCTCACCTTCGTCCTGCGCGACGTGGACGGCCGCATCGCGGGCTTTGCCGGCCGATCGCTCGACGGCTCCCAGCCCAAGTACCTGAATACACCCCAAACGGCGGTGTTCGACAAGGGTCGCATGCTCTACGGGCTGGATCGGGCGCGCGATGCCATCGGCCGCGAAGGTGTGGCCGTGGTCGTCGAAGGCTACATGGATGTCATCACTGCCCACGAACACGGCTATCAGAACGTGGTCGCCTCCATGGGCACGGCTCTCACCGACGAGCAGGTCTCGCTGCTTCGTGCGCGGGCTCCCCGAATCGTGCTCGCGCTCGACGCCGACGCCGCCGGCCAGGAGGCGATGCTGCGCAGCCTGCGTTCCTCGTGGCAGCTGTTGGGCATCGAGTTGCAGAGTGCACGCGGGCGCGCCCGGGCGGACATTCTTCAGCGCGGCAGCGACCTCGACACCCTGCGGGTGGCGCTTATCACGGACGGCAAGGATCCTGACGAGCTGATCCGCAACGACCCAGCGCGCTGGCACCGGCTGATCGCCGACGCGGTGCCGGTCGTCGACTTCCTCATGACCTCAGAGGCCCGGCGCGCTGACCTCTCCACCGCTCAGGGCAAGACAGATGCGGTCGAGAATATCATGCCGATGATCTACGCGATCCCGAACTTCGCCGACCAGGACCGCTACTTCCAGCGCCTCGCCGGCCTCATCGGAGTGCCGGTAGCCACGCTGGAGGCCGGCGTGGGGCGTGCGAACGCGCTGGTGCGGCCCAGGAATCGCCGGCGGGACGCACCCGACGCGCGGCGGGCGGAGGTGGAGTCCGTGCTGCGGACCGCCGACCGGGAGCCGATCGAGGAGTATGCCCTGGCGTTGCTCGCGCAGTACCCGGAGTTGGTGGAGCGCTCTGTGGAGATGGACGTGGAGCACCTGAAGCGCCCCGAGAACCGTGCACTGTTGAGCGCGATTCAGCGCGCTGGTACAATAGAGAGTGCGTACTTGGAACTAGACGGCGACCTGACGGAACGTCTTGAAGAGATCTCCGGGAGGAACCTGCCTCCCGCTGACCCTAAACAGCGCGTGGCCGACTGGGTCGCGTGCATCCGCCGTCTTGAGGAGCGCTACCTGCGAGACCTGAAGTTTCAGGAAGAAGGAGCGTTGGCACCTCCCTCCGCAGAAGAGGCCCCTCACGATGCCGAGTACGTCCATTCAGTTTCCCGCCAAGGCCTTCGAATAAACGAGCGCCTGCGGGATTTGTTTGTAAGTGGCGGGAAGCCCTAGCAGGCTCCGACCGCCCAGAAGCGAGGGTACCGACTTGCAGCAGAAGGAAAGCACTCCAAAGACACCCCGCCAGAAGGCCGCCGCAAAGTCCAAAGAGACTGAGCAGGCCTCGATTGCGGTAGAAGAGGCGCCGACGCCCGCGGCGGTCGTGGCAGCCGCGGCCATAGCGGACGCAGCCCAGGGCGCGACCGCCCGACTCGACGGCACCCCGGAGCCCGGCAAGGAAGAGATCGCGGCGACTGAGGCAGAGGAAGAGAAGCCCGAAGAGGTCGACGGCTCCGAGCTGATCGACGACCCGGTACGCATGTACCTGCGCGAAATCGGCCGCGTGACCCTGCTCACGGCAGCCGACGAGCGCCGGCTCGCTCGGCAGTTTGTCTCGGGCAAGCACGTCGAGAAGGCGGAGAAGGAGCTGTTCGCGGAGACGGAGCGTCCGGTGCGCTCGCCCGACACGGTCGCCACCTTCCTGCGGCGGCTTGAGGGACAGGCCGAGCTGTTGGATGCCATCGCCGCCTATCTGGTCATCGAAGAGAAGCTTACACTCGGGTTCCTAATCAACAATGAGAAACTGCGCGCCGCCATCGACGGCGAGTTCAACTTCGAGATGCTCGAGGTCTTCGGCGAGCGCTGGGGCAAGGAGCCGGTGGAGGTCAGCCAGGAGATCGTCCAGCTCTCGCTGAACAGCCACGTACTCCCGCCGCAGGTGCTGGAGATCGTCGGTGGGGACGTTGCGCTGACGGAGCTGTCAGAGCTGCTGGAAGACGCCGACATGACGCAGCGGCTAGAGTCCAACGAGCTTCTGTTTCGCATGCATCTCGGCGGCGTGAAGCAGGAGGGCAACAAGGCCCAGAAGCATCTCGCCGAGGCGAACCTGCGGCTCGTGGTCAGCGTCGCGAAGAAGTACATCGGCCGAGGCATGTCGCTGTTGGACCTGATTCAAGAGGGCAACATCGGCCTGATCCGCGCGGTCGAGAAGTTCGACTACCGCAAGGGCTACAAATTCTCCACCTATGCCACCTGGTGGATCCGTCAGGCGATCACCAGGGCGATCGCCGACCAGGCGCGGACGATCCGGATCCCTGTGCACATGGTCGAGACGATCAACAAGTTGATGCGTGTCAGCCGGCGGCTTGTGCAAGAGTACGGGCGAGAGCCGACCACGCAAGAGATATCTGAGGGCATGGAAGTTACTCCGGAGCGCGTCCGCGAGATTCTGAAGGTGTCGCAAGAGCCCGTCTCGCTTGAGACGCCCATCGGCGAAGAGGAGGACTCGCACCTTGGCGACTTCATCGAGGACCGCAGCGCACCTGCCCCTGCGGACGCCGCGACGTTCCAGCTCCTGAGGGAGCAGGTCGAGGATGTTCTCGGCACGCTCAGCGAGCGAGAGCGCCGCGTGCTGCAGCTTCGATTCGGGCTCGAGGACGGCCGCAGCCGCACGCTGGAGGAGGTCGGCCGTGAATTCGGCGTGACCCGGGAGCGCATACGGCAGATTGAAGCCAAGGCACTGCGCAAGCTGCGTCATCCATCACGTTCCCGCAAGCTGCGCGACTTCTTGGAGTAAGACCAACGGTTATCGAGCAACGAAGGCCCGGGCGATGCCCGGGGCCTTCACTTTTGCGTGGCGGCGTCGCTTGCGAGAGAAGCTTGGGGCGCGACGTGACCCAGCGATAGCCCTCGAAGACGAAAAGCGTGAAGATCGCCCCCAGGGGCATAGAAACCACGGATGCCGTGGTCCAGACGATGACCTCCGCGAGGAGACGGTTTGTGAAGAGCAGGACCAGCTCGGCGACCCCAGTGGGGATCAGAACCACGATGGCAGCGGCGGCGTAGAGGCCAAGGCTCGCCACCAGCGATTGCGGGTCAGGCTCCAGCTACGGCGGTACGCATCGAAGATGGCCATGTCCACGATGACAATCGTGGGGCCGTAGATGCGCATCGCCTCAGCACTCCGGCTGCCATGGCCGCTTCACCGCTGCAAACCCGCAGCACTCCCACATGACGACGCTCTCGAAGGCCAGGGGCACGGAGAGCGAGAGGAGCAACACGTTGGAAAGTAGCCAGCCCATGCCGGCGATGGCGACCAAGCGCCAGAACGACCGCGAGTAGACAGCGAAGCTCGCGTACAGCAGGTCGAACGGAGATGCGAGGCCTCCCTTGATAGGGCGCTGTTCTTCAAGCTGACGGTCTCGTAGCACGAGTGGAATGGTAGGAGCAAGGGGCCGGTATGCTCACAGCAGAAGGTGCGTCCGTCCGTCCGCCCGGCAACACGCGTTGCTATACTCGGGCGCGTGAGGTTCGCCAGTGCCTGAGATCCCTGACCTCGAGGTCATCAAGGACTTCCTGAACGAGCGCATTGCCGGCCAGAAGATCGTGCGGGTCGATTCTCCCAAGCCGTGGATCGTGCGCTCCATCGCCGCTGAGGATTTCGCCGACGACATCCGAGGGCGCTCCTTCGGCAAGATCACCCGACAGGGGAAGGACCTACTCTTCCCCCTCGACCCCGACCGGCTGCTCGTCATCAACCTGATGCTGACCGGGCACCTGCAGCTTGCCGAGCCCACCGCCAAGCCGTCGAAGCGAACGTTCTTCGTGCTGGGCATGCCCGGGATGGAGCTGCGGTACTTGGACGACAAGCAGATGGGACTGGTGTACTACCTTCGCCCCGATCAGCTAGGCCGGGTTCCCCGGCTGCTCGAGCAGGGCCCCGATGCGCTGGACGGAGGCCTCACGTTCGAAGAGTTCAAGGAGCACATCCGGCCGTATTCCGGCGAAGTGAAAGGCGTATTGGCCAGGGGGAAGTTCATTTCGGGGATCGGCAATGCGTATGTGGATGAGATCCTGTGGGTGGCTAAGGTGGCACCCTTCCGCAAGCGGCGCACGCTGAGCGATGAGGAGCTGCGCGCCGTGTATGACGCGATTCCCGCCGTGCTGTCGGAGGCAACCGAAATGGTGCGCGAGCGTATGCCTCCGAACATCCACGTGAAGGTTCGAGACTTCCTCAAGGTGCATCGTAAAGGCGGAGAACCGTGCCCGCGATGCGGTGCGACGATCTCCGAGATCACCCCGAATCAGCGAATCACAAGCTGGTGCCGCATCTGCCAGCCCGGGTCGCTGATTAAGAACTGACGGAGCGACGCTTGGCAGAATCCACTCAAGAGCCAGCTGGGCCTGATTCGGAGCCGGCGAACGGAGTTGAGGCAGCGCAGGAACGGGTGCGCCCGCTGGCGTCGCTTGGCTTCTCGCGATTTAGGCTGGTGATGGCGAGCTTCCTGGTTGGATTCGTGGCCTTCCAGATGCGCCAGACGGCCAACCTCTGGCTGGTCTACGACCTCACCGGCTCGACACTGAACCTCGGGCTCCTGGGTGTCTTCCAGTTCGCCCCGGTCCTGGTCCTGGGACTCGTGGGCGGCGCGTTGGCCGACGTAGTCGACCGCAAGACGCTGCTCCTCTTCGCCATGGCGTCTCACCTGGCCCTGTCGGTCGCGCTGGCGATGCTGGTGCTGCTCGATCTCCTGCAGGTATGGCATATCTATGCGGTCACGTTGTTCACGTCAGCGGTCAGCGTCCTAGAGGGCCCGGCACGCATGGCGGTGATCCCGCGCATCGTGCCGCGCTCGCACCTGATGAACGCGATTACGCTCAATTCCGGCACGCGCCACGGATCGATGCTCCTCGGCCCGTCGTTCGGTGGGCTGGTGATCGGCCTCTGGGGCCCGGGTGCGGCGTATTGGCTGGTGGCGGCGCTCTTCGTCCCGTCCATCCTCCTACTGCTCCCGCTTCCGTCACTGAAGCCTCTGGTGGCCCAGACCGTCCGGAAGATGGACGCGGCGCATCTGCTGGAGGGCTGGCGGTTCGTGATTCAGACGAGGATTATCCTCTCGCTGATGGCGCTGGATCTGGCGGCGATGTTTTTTACCTACTACCAGGTGCTGATGCCAGTGTTCGCGGAGGACATCCTGAATGTGGGACCCGTCGGTTTCGGCCTGCTGCTGTCGGCGCCGGCCGCCGGGTTCATCGTTGGGACGGTGGCGTTGCTCGTGGCTGGCAATATTCGGCGCAAGGGGTTGCTGGTCCTGTGGACGTTCGGGTCCTATCTGGTGGCGGTAGCGGTGTTCGCGGTCTCGCGCAACTTCCTCCTTTCCGTCGTGGCGCTGGTGGTTCTGGGAGGTCTGGACGGCGTCGGCGCGATCCTGCGGCAGACGGTCCTCCAGCTCATGGTTCCCGATGAGGTGCGTGGGCGCGCAAGCGCCGTTCTGCAGGTGTCCAACCGGGGAGGTCCGTCGATGGGCTTCATCGTCCTCGGCGTGATGGCCTTCTGGCTCGGGGCCCCGGGCGCGATGTTGACGGGGGTCGTCATCGCCGGGTTCGTGCTCGTGGCGATCGTGGTGCTACGCCGCGAGGTCGCCGGGTATCGAGGGTAGGCCGTGCGCATCCCTCTTCCTGAGCCCTTTGATTTCGACCTGACGGTCGGACATCAGACACATTACCGCGGCCGTGCCGGTGCCGACCTCTACGACGACGGCACCTACTACCGCGTGCTGTCGCGAGCCGGTCGCTTGCTGGCCACCGCTGCGACTCCCACGGGCGACGGATTGCTCGACGTGACGCTGCTGAACGGAGGGTCACCGGACGACGAGGTGTTCGCCGGGGAGCGCATGGCTGAGTTGCTGGGGCTCGACGTCGACCTCGGCGGCTTCTACGCCGTGCTCGACCGAGACCCGGTGCTCGCAGCTGCCGTTGGGAGCCTGCGTGGGCTGCGGCCGACCCGAGCGGAGAGCGCGTTCGAGGCGCTGGTGCAGTCTATTGTGGCGCAGCAGATATCCGGCGTGGTGGCGCGGGTGATCCGCGACGGCCTCGTCCGGGAGTTAGGAGTCTCGGTCACGGCGGGCGACCACGAGCTGTTCGCGTTCCCCGCGCCAGAGGCGGTGCTGGCTGCAGGCATCGACGGTCTGAAGCAGCTCAAGCTCAGTGCACGCAAAGCGGAGTACATCCACGGGATCGCGCGCGATATGCTGGAGGGGGAGCTCGACCCCGATCGGCTGAGTACCATGGACGACGAGGAGGCCATCGCGGAGCTAGTTGGCCTGCGCGGCGTCGGCAGATGGACCGCGGAGTGGGTGCTGATGCGCGCGCTGGGGCGGCTCGACGTGCTGCCTGCCGGCGACCTGGCGTTGCGCCGGACGGTGTCGGATCTCTACTTCGACGGGGCGGAGATCAGCATTGAGGGCCTGGCCGAGTTCGCGCAACGCTGGTCGCCGTACCGCGGGCTCGCGACTACGTACCTCTTTGCCTACCTGCGGCGGCTGAGGGCGGGCGTGGCTTAGCTGCCAACCTTGGTCTTCTCCGCCTCCTGCTGCTTCGCAAGTTCCTACTGCGCGTCATGCGGACCTGGCGTCGTGTTCGATCGGCGCGTCGAGGAGCGAGAGCTGCTGTTGGGGAACACCGTTTGCCCCACATCGTGGCAGACCGCGATGTGCTCGAATCCCTCGCGCCGGCGCTAGCGGCGGCGCAGGCCCATGCCCAGGGGGCCGCGGCCCTTGCCCGACATCATCTGCTTCATCATCTTCTGCATCTGGTGGAACTGGCCGAGGAGCTGGTTGACGTCGGCCGGCGTGGTGCCGCTGCCCTGAGAGATGCGCTTGCGGCGGCTGCCGTTGATCTTGTCGGGGTGCTGGCGCTCCCACAGCGTCATGGAGGAGATGAGGGCTTCCATGCGCTTCACGCGGCGGTCGTCGAGGTTGGCGCTGGGCATCTTCGCTCGAAGCGCTCCGGCGCCGGGGATCATCTCCAGGATGGAGGAGAGGGAGCCCATCTTCTGAATCTGCTGGAGTTGCTTCAGGAAATCGTCGAGGTCGAACTGGGCCTTGCGCAACTTGCGCTCGAGCTCGGCGACCTCTTCCTCGGTGATCTGCTCCTGCGCGCGCTCGACCAGACTGATGACGTCGCCCATGCCCAGGATGCGCGATGCCATGCGGTCGGGGTGGAATTGCTCTAGTGCATCGAGCTTCTCGCCGGTGCCCGCGAACTTGATGGGCACGCCGGTGACCTGGGTCGCCGAGAGCGCCGCGCCACCCCGCGCGTCGCCATCCATCTTGCTGAGGATGAGGCCGGTGAGGCCGGTGCGCTCGTGGAACTCGGCGGCTGCGTTGACCGCGTCCTGGCCGGTCATGGCGTCGACGACCAGGAGCACCTCGGCAGGGTCGATCACCCGCTTAATCTCCTCGAGCTCGCCCATAAGCGTCTCGTCGACGTGCAAGCGTCCACCTGTGTCGACGATTGCCCACTTGACGCCCATCTCCTTGGCACGCTTCATGCCGTTGGCGGCCACCTTGGGAGCGTCGTCTGGACCGGCCTTCTCGCGGTACACGGGTATGTCGAGCTGCTTGCCGAGGGCTTCGAGCTGATTCATGGCTGCGGGGCGGCGGAGGTCGGCCGCGATGAGCAGGGCACGCTCGTCCTTGCGGCGAAGCTGTAGCGCGAGCTTGGCCGCCGTAGTCGTCTTACCCGATCCCTGCAGGCCTACCAGCAGGATGGCGGATGGTGCCGAGGGCTTGGGCTGGAGCACCTGGCTGCCGCCGCCGAGGAGCTCGACGAGCTCCTCGTGCACGATCTTGATGACCTGCTGGCCCGGCGATATGCCGGGCAGCACGCCACCGCCGATCGCTTTCTCATTGACCCTCGCGACGAATTCGCGGGCGATCTTGAAGTTAACGTCCGCTTCCAGGAGCGCGAGCCGCACCTCGCGGAGCGCCTGGCCGACGTCGTCCTCGGTGAGGCGTCCCTTGTTCCCAAGGCGCGCGAATACGGTCGTCAGTTTCTCGGTGAGCGTGTCGAACATGGGCAGGGTCGGTCTCCACCTTCAAGCCTATCGTTTTCCGGCGACAGCGGACAGGGCCCCGGCACCATTGTGCATCCCCCAAGCGCCGTCGCTGGCTGCTACCATCGGAGCGACCCTCCCCCACTGGAAGCCACGTGCAGCCGAGCCCCACCGATCCGCCTTACCGCAATCCCACGCGATGGCGCATGCTCGCCCTCGTGACTGCGGTGTATACGTGCTTCGGGATCACCGTGAGCACCATCGCGCCCGTGGTCGGACCAATCATCGATGACCTGCACATGACCAACTGGCAGATGGGGCTCGTGCTCGGCGTGTGGCAACTCGTTTTCATCGGCACCGCGCCGCCGCTGGGGGCCCTGGTCGACCGCATAGGAGAGCGCCTCGCCATAGCCGTGGGACTCGCGGTCATCCTGGCTTCGCTGGCGCTGCGGGGCCTTGCGGTGAATTTCCCCACGCTGCTGCTGGCCGTCGCCATCTTCGGCGTGGGCGGCCCGATCATCTCTGTCGGAGTGCCTAAGGTTGTCGCGCTCTGGTTCGACCGGAGGGAGCGTGGCCCTGCGGCGGGCACGTACGTGATAGGCCGAGACGTGGGGGTTGCCGTGGTGCTTGCTACGGCGGCCAGTTTCGTCGTCGGCCTCACAGGTTCGTGGCGCGGCATGTCGCTGGTATACGGCGTGTTTGTTTTCGTCGTGCTGGTGGCGTGGCTCGCATTCGCGAAGAACGCGCCGCCCGGCGCGCAGGCGCAGAGGGCCGAGCCGCAGTCGGCGGAGGAGTGCGAGGCGAGCGATGACGCCGGAGGGAGCCTCGCGCTCCTGCGGCTTCGGAACGTCCAGCTGGTGCTCCTGCTCGGTTTCGCGACGTTCTTCTTGAACCATGGATTGGTAAACTGGCTCCCCTCGTTGCTTGAAGAGAGTGGCAGGAGCCTCGAGTCCGCTGGCCGCTGGGTCGCTTTGGGCTTAGGAGTCAGCATGATCGGGCACATACTCGTGCCCACGATCGCACGGCATGGCTACCGGGCTTGGGCGCTAGGCATCATGCTGGCTGTTGGCTCGGCGACGTCGGTGGGGCTGCTGTTCACGACGGGGGCGGCGCAGGTGGCCATGCTGCTGGTGGGCACGCTGGCCCGGATGCCCACGATGCAAGTGCTGACGCTTGTGCTGATGGAGACGAAAGGTATCGGTGCACGGCGCATCGGCGCGGCGGCGGGTCTGTTCTTCGCGGCCTCGGAGATCGGCGGCTTCAGCGGCCCGCTGATCATGGGCGTGCTGCGCGACCTGACGGGTGATCTGTTCCTGGGCGTGATCGTGCTGTCGGTGACCACGGCGGTACTGACGCTGTTTACGCCCCTGCTCAAGGAGCGCTAGCGGCTCAGCTATGCTGCAGTGTGGCCACGGCCTTGGCTTCGTCGTGCCGCTGCACGTATGCGGCACGGAGCTCCTGTGAGCCCTCCCACCAGTCCGCGTCGCTGGGCATGATAAGCCACCCGCTTCGGGTGCTATACACCTCTGGCTCATCGACGCCCGGCGGCACGACGCCGCGGTCTTCGAGGGCATGCATCGCGTCGAGCATGCGCTTGCGGGTACGGATGATCATGGCGTCAGAGACACCGAGGTGCTCGCGCGTGCGGTTTGTGACGGCGCCCATGCTTTCCGTCGCTGCTTGGTCCTGCATGATGAAACCACCGCCGATGCCCGTGTATGACTCGGTCTTCTGGCGCTCGCGGTCGACCAGGTAATCGTTCTCCAGACGTTGCTTCGGACGGAACTTGCCCTCCCAGTCGGAGGTGTCGTCCAGGTATTCGTGGACGCGGACGGCGCGCTCGGTCGCGCTGGCCTCCACGCTCCAGAACAGCACGTGCTCGTCGTCGAGGGGAACCCACATGCGGATCGCGAGGGATGAGCCTGCGGCCGGGGTGGGAGTCATGGTGAAGCAGGGGAACAGGAAGTGAGCGATACGCCAGTAGTTCGTGCCCTCTTCGGCTGGCCGGTGGGCGCCGTAGCTCGTGCCGAACGGTGTGTCCTTGACCTCAAACTTGAACCGCTCGCGTAGGCGGTGGCGGTAGTACGGCCCGGTGCCTGGCGTCATCTTCGAAACGTCGATCGTCGCCGGGGCGTGCAGGTACTCGCTGTGCAGCGTGTCGATGTCACCCTCGAGTGCCTGGAGCCAGTTGCAGTAGCGCAGCGTGCGGCTCACGGCCGAGCGCTTCGTGTACATGTTGGCCTCGATGCTGGGGAGCGGCGGCGGGGTCTCGCGTAGGCCCATGTAGGCCCAGATGATACCGTTGCGCTCCTGGCAGGGGTAAGCGGTCGCGGACACCTTCCCCATGAAGTTGTTCTCTTCAGGCTCCCCCGGCATGTCGATGCACGCACCCGTCACGTCGAACTTCCAGCCGTGATAGATGCAGCGCAGACCATCCTCCTCATTGCGTCCGAAAAAGAGGGAGGTGCCGCGGTGGGGGCAGACATGGTCGAAGAGGCCAACCTTACCTGAGGTGGCCCTGAACGCGACCAGGTCCTCGCCCAGGAGGCGCACCCGTACGGGCGTTCCATCCGCCTCCAGGTCGGCGGACGTCGCAGCGGGCAGCCAGTACTGCCGCATGAGGTTGCCCATGGGCGTGCCGGGGCCGATCTTGGTGATGAGCTCATTCTCCTGGGGGCTCAGCATGGGGCGCTCCTTTTAACCTGGTCCGCGTGGGACGCCTCTACGAAGAACGCAGCGACTGCACGGCACCGAGTATGTTGCGGTACGACCCGCAGCGGCAGAGCGAGGCGGACAGCGCCTCCACAATCTCGGCATCGGTAGGCGATGGGTTCTGGTCGAGCAGGGCGACGGTGCCGAGAATGAACCCCGGCGTGCAATACGCGCACTGGAACGCCCGGTGGTCGATGAACGCCTGCTGCACTCGGTGGAGCGAGTCAGCCAGGGGCAGGCCCTCCACCGTGGTGAGCTGCTTTCCCACGGCCTGCTCGGCCAGCAGCAGGCAGCCGCTCATGGGCCTGCCGTCGACGAGCACCGTGCACGCGCCGCATATGCCGATGCCGCACCCTTCGCGCGAGCCAGGCAGGCCCAAATCGCTGCGCAGCACGTCAACCAGGCTCCGGCCCGCCTCGCCGGTGACCTCGTGATCCTGTTCGTTGACGGTGAGCTTAATCGTGGTGATGCTCACTGGCTCAGCCCCCGGAGCACGCGCTCTGCGGTGATGGGCAGGTCCCTGATGCGTACGCCCGTCGCGTCGTAGATGGCGTTGGCGATGGCGGGGGCGACCGGCGGCAGCGTCATCTCGCCGATCCCGTGGAACTCGCCCTCCTCCTCCGAGATGGTTTCACTGGTAAGCAGGTCCGGGATGTCCTTGAACGACGGAATCATGTAGTCGGACAGGTTACGGTTCACCACCTGGCCCGCGTCGAACACCATCTCCTCGAGCATCGCCGGGCCCATGCCGTATACGACGTTGCCGTCGTTCTGGAGGCGTGCCAGCTCGGGGTTGATCAACCGCCCGGCGAACGATGCGGCAGCGTAGCGGAGCACGCGAACCTTGCCGGTCTCGGTGTCCACCTCCACCTCGCAGGCCCCGGCACCCTGGTGGTAGTGGGGCGAGCCGATGCCCTGGCCAGTCTCTGGATCGAGGCGGGCCGATGTGGAGTGCTCCCCGGCCGCTTCGAATGCGTCCACGTCCGAGCCGACGACGATCTCCTCGTAGGTGAGCTGACGCGGCGCGGGGCCGAGGGTGGATACGCGGCCTCCGCCGATGGTGAGCTGGTCGAGAGGCAGGTCCAGCAGCGGTGCCGCGGCCTCGACTATGGTGTGCTTGAGCGCCTCGGCGGCCTGCTGGACGGCGGTGCCCATCATGTTCGTGGACCGGCTGGCGTTGGTGTTGGCGTCGTACGGCGTGATCTCCGTATCGGGACCGACCACGCGGACCTGCTCCAGCGGCACGCCCATGGCCTCTGCGGTGACTTGGGCGAGCGCGGTATGCGTTCCTTGCCCCATCTCGACGGTGCTGGTGAACAGGGTCAGGATACCCTGGGAGTCGACGGCCAAGCGGCACTCCGACTTGGTGATGGGTGAGGTGCTCTTCATCATGACGGCGAGCCCTCGCCCTCGCTTCAGGGCGCCGCCCGGCTGCTCGATTGGCCGGTCCCATTCGAGTCCGCGGACGACCGACTCGAGGCATTCCACGAAATGTATGCCGTGCAGCGTCTCGCCGGTGGCGAACTCGTCGCCCGTGTGCAGAAGATTGCGGCGACGGAACTCCAACGGGTCCATGCCGATGGCCTTGGCCAGCGAATCGGTGTGGGATTCGTAGGCCCAGGTCGCCTGCGAGCTCATCGCGCCCCGGTAGGCGCCGGAGGATGGCAGGTTCGTGTAGACGGCGTACGAGTCGACGTTGACCGCCGGGATGCGATAAGGGCCTACGAGCCGCACCATGGCGCCACGTGCCAGCGCGGCGGTGTTCTCCGACACGGCGCCCGCACCCCAATACGCGGTCACGTGGCGGGCCTGCATGGCACCGTCTCGGTTCACTCCCGTCTTCACGGTGATCGTGGCGGCGTGCTTGGTGACGGTAACAAACTCCTCTTCACGTGACAGTAACACCTTCACCGGTCGCCCACCTGCCTTCCATGAGAGCAGCGAGGAGAAGTGCTCGGTACGCGTGCCGCTCTTCCCTCCGTAGCCGCCGCCCACCGGTGGGACGACCACACGGATGTCCGGCTCGTCCATGGCGAAGATGCCGGCAAGCGCGCCGCGCACACCGTACGGCCCTTGGCTGGAGGTCCACACGGTGAGCTTGCCGCCGTTCCACTGGGCGAGTGAGACATGGGGCTCCAGCGAGGTCTGTTGGGCTATGGGGCTGTGGAACGTCTCCTCGATGACCACGTCCGACGCGGAGAACGCCGCATCCAGGTCTCCGTGGCGCAGCTTGCCGTGCAAGAACACGTTCGAGTCGCCGCTCTCGTGGACGAGCGGAGCGCCGTCGCGCGCGGCCTCCATCAGATCGTAGACGGCGGGGAGCTGTTCGTACTGGACAGAGATGCGATCGAGGGCGGCGGTGGCAATGGCGGCCGTCTCGGCTGCGACGAGCGCGATGGGCTGGCCGATGTACCGTACGCGGTCGCGCGCGAGCACCTCCTGGTCCTTGATCATCGCCGCCATCAGCGAAACGGGCCCGCCCGGCACGTCGAAGTCACTTGCGGTGACCACCGCTGCAACGCCAGCCATGCTCTCTGCTGCCGAGGCATCGAGCCGGGTGATGCGGCCGTTGGCGAGCGTGCTCCGCAGCACGCAGCCGTGCAGCATGCCGGGTACCTGCATGTTGGCGACGTACGGCACGGAGCCGCGCACGCGATCATCCGAGTCCAGCATAGGGACGGACCTACCGACTGCCATCGCGCACCTCTTCCAATGCCCGCCGAACCTCAACGGCCAGCACCTTGCGCCGGTACCACTCGGACCCCCGGAGGTCTTGGAGAACGTCCACGCCGGCGGCGTAGGCCTCGGCGATACCGCCGATGGTCTCGTCGGTCAACGCGTTGCCAGTCGCCATAGCCTCCGCGTGTCCGAGGCGCGTGGGAGACTCGCACGTGGCGCCGACCGCCACCCGCAGCTCCTGGCAGGCGGCGCCGTCCATGACGGCGAGCACACCGACGCCGAGGCAAGCCCGGTCCTCGGACGATCGGCTGATGAATTTGCGGTATGCGGTGCGGGCGTCCGAGGGCGCTCTTGGCACGTTCACCGCGATAATCAGCTCGTCAGGCTCGAGGCTCGTGGTGAAAGCGCTCACTAGCAGAGCCCGAACCGGGATTTCCCGCGTGCCGCGCATGCTCGCGGCCGTCACGGTTGCATCGAGTGCGGCCAACATGGTGGGCGGATCGGAGGAGTAATCGGCCTCGGCCAGGTTCCCGCCTGCCGTGGCCTGGTTGCGCACACGGACATTCCCCACGACGGAGTAGGCAAGCGCGAGGGCAGGATGGGCAGCGCGCACCTCGGGAGCGGTGGCCACTTCGGCGATAGTGGTTGTGGCGCCGATGCGAAGGCTGCCGTCCTCGCTGGCGATGCCAGCAAGGACGGCCACGCGGTCGAGGCTCACGAGCACGCTTGGAGAGATCAGGCGATTGCGAAGGAGCAGCGCCATGGCCGTCCCGCCGCCGATCACCTTCGCGTCGTCTCCGTGGTGCGCCAGCAGGTCGAGCGCCTCTTCGATCGAGGTGGGCTGTAGGAAGTCGACGTCCACGGGCGGGAGTATAGCAACGCGCGCCCTTATACGCAGGCCGCCCGCTCAGGAGCCCCGTGGCGGTCCATGCGTTCCGTGGCTGGCACCTCAGAAGTCTTGGCGGCCCTCAAAAGCGCGGGCGAGCGTAAGGTCATCGGCGTACTCTAGGTCGGCGCCCACGGGCAGACCGCGTGCCAGCCGCGTCACCTTCACCCCGAGCGGCGAGACGAGCTGGCGGATGTACATGGCCGTTGCTTCGCCCTCCACCGTGGGGTTTGTGGCAAGGACGATCTCTTCGATGCCGCTCGGGCCGTTTGGGCTAGCGGGGCTGATCCGCAGGAGCAGCTCACGTACCCGCAGGTCTCCTGGACCCACGTTGCTCATGGGGTCGATGACGCCGTGCAGGACGTGATAGAGCCCGCGGAACACGCCGGTGCGCTCCAGGGCCAGGACGTCGAGCGGCTCCTGCACCACGCAAACGCGGGTATGGTCTCGCGACGGGTTCGCGCAGATCAGGCACGGGTCAGACTCGGTGATGTTCTGACAGCGAGAGCAGAAAGTGATGCGTTCCTTGACAGACCCTATGGCGTCGGCCAACGCGCCAGCTTCCTCCGACGGCATGCGGATCAGGTAGTAGGCGAGCCGCTGTGCAGACTTGGGCCCAATACCAGGTAACTTGTGGAGCTGCTCGATGAGGCGCGCCACGGGAGGGGCGAGCGACGGGTGTGTGCCGTCCGGGGGCCCACTGGGGACGAAGGAGGTCACCCGGCCTACATCCCTGGGATGTTGAGCCCGCCGGTGATGGCTCCAAGCCGATCCTGAGCGAGCTGTTGAGACTGGGCGAGCGCCTCGTTGACCGCGGCGAGCATCAAATCCTGGAGGATCTCGACGTCGTTCGGGTCGACGGCGGAAGGGTCGATGGCGATGGACTCGATCGTCTGTTTGCCCGTGGCTACGACCTTGATCACGCCACCGCCGACGGAGGCCTCGACCGTCTGCGTTTCGAGCTCCTCTTGAGCCTTGGCGAGCTTGGCCTGGAGCTGCTGAGCCTGTTTGAGGAAATTCCTATTCAATCAATGACTCCTGAGCGGACATCTTCTGGGCGGGCTCCAATTCCTGCGCGAGCAGCGGTTCCTGGCCAGGAAGGGGTCCCGGGGCGGGCTCGTCATTGGGGAAGACCGCAGCCGTGGAGGCCGCTTCAGCCAAGGCTTGGTCATCTTTTGCCGCCGGCGCGTCGGTCGCTGGGGCCGGTGGCTCGGCCTCTGGCACCGTTGACTCTGCTTCGGGGACAGTGGCGGGCGACTCGGCGGCAGGGGGCGCCTCTGGCGCCGACGCCACGGCCTCCCGGACCATCTGACCGCCAAGGCTCATTGCCGCCCGGACCAAGTGCCCCGGTGCGTCCGCGGTGCTTGGGTTCACTGGGCCACTGGCGCTCGAGGCGATGTGCAACGAGAAATTCTCGCCGAGCGCCTGCTCCAGCACGCTTTCCACCTCGATGCGGCACCGGGGATCGTCGAGCTCCGCCTGCAGGCGCTCGGCGTTGGACTGATGTACGAAGTGAACCACGAGTTCCTGGCCCTCGATCTCTCGCTTGCTGGAGCTGCGTAGGAGCGCGGCGACGTCGAAGCGCTTGCGAGGGATGCGTCCGAGCGCTCGCAAGATCGTGGGCCATTGAGCTACGAGCCGCTCCGCGGGCGGAGCGTTCGGGTCGACAGGCACGGGCGTCGAGGGTGCGGCCTGCGCCGCCGCTCCG
>Ga0315338_1002694_pt1 | contig 16888 bp, 10 predicted proteins | sample ASW8metaG_FD_204518 | JGI IMG/M metagenome (GOLD analysis project Ga0315338, IMG submission 204518) | Ammonia-oxidizing marine archaeal communities from Monterey Bay, California, United States - ASW #8 | ecosystem: Environmental > Aquatic > Marine > Coastal | place: USA: California | collected... | reverse complement strand
CCGACTCTCGAGATTAAGAGAGCCTTCCTCGAAGCTGGGGGAGGCTCTATTTTCTTTTTGCAGGCGATGTCGTAAGCCGCCTATTTGGCTTTGGACGCACCATGCAGCGTATCATCAGGATCGTGAGGCCGACTACAGAATCAAACAAACACGCTCGGCTGTTCGCCACTGATCGGAGTGTCCATGCCCCTCGTAACTCACCTCGTCGTCCGACGCGAGACGCAAAGACGTCTCCTTCCCGTTACACAATCGTCGTTTCCAGATCTCGGTGACGCACTCCATAACTCTCTCTGTTTCAGAGTGTTGGCGGCAGTACTGTTTGTTGTCTCTTTGGCTTCGCATGCTTCCGCCGAGACGGTCGAATCCACGCCGGTGGGCGGGCCGTGGCACCTCGGTGCCACCTGGGTCGGGGGAACAGTTCCGCTGGCGGGAGACGACGTGGTCCTCGAGGGCCCTGTGACAGTCGATGGACCGACCTCGTGCGCAAACCTCGATCTCTCTTCCGGAGGGAGAGTCGCCGGAGGATCACCGACGCCTACGACCCTCGAGGTGAATGGCACAATCACGAACGCCGGAACAATCGAAAATGGTGTTCAGATCTTTACCATCAAGGTGGGTTCGGACCTGAACAACGATGGAATCTGGACGAACTGGAACACGATCTGTACGGGCACGTCGGATCAGCATCTATCCCAGTCCGCTACAGCGGTGTTCGAGAGCGACCTCATCCGGGACGAGACCGCGACCGGTGATCTCGTCATAGACACGCCGTTCCCCATTCTTGGTGACATCGATTACCTTGGCGGCCGTGTAGTCCTCGGGCCGGGCGGATCGATCACTCTTCGGCAGGGGCTCCTCTCGGGTGAGATCGCCTGTGGAGGCGGGGAGGTGCGGTTCGAGGCGGGTTCCACGCTTTATCGAGGAGTCATGGATGCGGGCGTTCTCGTAGGTACCGCCCGTGCTTCGAGCGCGTTTTCTTTTACAAATGGGCTGACGGTCATGGATGAGCTGACCCATTCGACTGGTGGCTCCCACCTCATCATCGAAGGGACGTTGGTCAACCACGGACTGATCCGCAATGGGAGCTACGGACTGACCATCTCACTTTTCGGCGATCTCGAGTGCTACGGGACCTTCACCAACAGCTACATCGCCATGGAGGAGTCGGTTGAGCACCGGTTGCGCATGGGCCCGGAAGGAAACCTCGACAGCAATCTGATTCTCCCAGAATTTGGGGACGGTTCCCTCATCGTCGAAGCGGATTCACGGATCTCTGATGGCGTTTCCCTGGGGCAGAATGGCTCGATGACACTGTTGCCGGGGGTTTCTCTGCAACTCACTGGAGGGACGATCTCCGGAGGAACGCTATGGGCGGGAGGCAACGACATCTATGCGGAAGGTGTCGGCGGCCTCTACCTCAACCAGGCCGATCAAGTAGTCCTCCACGGGGTCGCCCAGGCCGGGGACGGAACGTTCTTTACCGGTGGGCTCCGGGTGGCCGGAGTCGTCCAGAACTGGGAGTTCGCTCCATCAGAAATCTGGGTCGAAGGTGATCTCCTCATCGAAGGCGAGCTTAGGGACAACGTCCAGACCTTGACCGTCCACGCGACGGGGAACCTGCTCAATCGTGGATCCATATCAAATCACGAAGTGATTGTGGACGGCACAGGCGATCAGCTCGTCGAGATCGGAGCGGGAATCGAGGCGACATCGTTCATCGTGGATGCTGGATTCGCATCCAGTACGTATCAATGGTTCCGCGACGACGTGCCGCTCGCTGCGGAGAACTCGAGGCAGCTGGTTTTCGCAATCGTCGATGTCGCGGATGTCGGAATCTATCATTGCGAGGGGGGTGACGGGCAGATCTCGCGCGACGTTGTGTTCGAGGAAGGGGCGATCACGGCTACGTCCGATCCTTACACTCAGGGTCATCGAACTGAGTCGGTCGCTTGGCTCGGAGCAGTCCGTCCAAACCCGATGCGGCTTGACGTCGGGCGTGCCGAGATCGAACTCGGGCTGCCCGAACGTGGGTTTGTGAGTCTCTCTCTGTTCGACGCGGGCGGTCGGGAGATCTCGAAACTCTTTACTGGTCAGATTGAGGCTGGCTTTCACCTTATTCCGGTCGAGCTCGGTCGGCTCGAGCTCGGTCGGCGGTTGCCGGGAGTGCTTTTTCTCAAGATGACGACTGCGGCGGGGAGCGATGTTCGCAAACTGATTATTGTTCACTAAGGGCTGGCGTAAGAGCTACTTCCGCTGGAACAGAACCCAGCCACCTTGGTCGCTCGTGTAAGGAACCGGCCCGGCTGCGGCCAAGGTGTCGTAGGCAGTGTGCAAGTGTCCCATCAGCTCAAGCAGATAGTCCTTGCCCGGACCGGCCTTCCCGAACTCGTCCACCTTCCGATCGACCAGGAGTACGTAGTCCGGTCGCGCCTTTCGGAAATCCTCAGCAACCTGAGGTTCGATCCCCGCGACTACGTGGGGCGTGTACGAGCAATAACGGGTTGGATTCTCGCGGCGAAAAAGCACGTTCAACATGGCGCCTTCTGGAATGACAACAAGCGAGCCGTCTTTGTCCATCACTCCATCCATGTACTCCATTCCTGCTCCCAAGTACTGATTCAGCGCGGTCGGAATCGCTTTCAAGAGCCCCCCCGGCCCCTCGATTCTCGCCTCCTTCATTTGCCAGGCCGGGAGCGAATACGCTCTGAACGACCCGACTGACAGTGCCAGCACAACAGCGAACGCCAACGTCCTCACGTGCACAGTCGACGTACGGGTACTGGGAAACACGAAGAAGGTAGCGAAGCTGAGGCAGATCGGAAGAATTACCAGCCCGGGCATTGCCATAAAGAAACCGTAGTGAAACATCCCGACGTTGAGCATGATCCTCGACAAACAAACACACGCGAACAGGGTTACGATGCCGAAGACCAATTCCAGAGGCTCGACCCGTCGCCTCTTCACAGATCCGTGTCCGATGAGTCCGAGGACAATAATCAGTATCAGGGGAAGCCCTTTCAAAACGCCAAAGGCCCCCAATTTCTGGATTCCCAGCCAGGCAAACAAGCCGGCAGGGACGAAGCCGAGCAGCCCCCAAAAAACCAATGCGAGTCCGGAATCAGCTTCCGTAAAGCGCAGTATCCGGACACCTGCCCACGCTATTCCGGGAAACAGCAGCCAGTATCCGAGTGATTTCAATGCTGCACCAAGATTCTCTAGAGGCTGATCGAATCCCAAGTTTGCAAACTGAAAAATGTTCTCGACGGGATTGGCCATACTTGGCTTGAGTATGTTCTGAGAGATCACTTCGTTCGGAGAAGTCCAGAGCATGAATGGAAGAAAGCCGAGAGTCGCGATCGCGATTACAGGTAGAAGAAAGGTGCTAAGAGTCTGCAACACCGGAGGCCGCGATGGATCGTTTCGCCCGAGAGCGAGAAGCCCCGCGGACACGGCGATAATGGTTGCTGCCGCGATCTCTAATTTGCAGAGAACCACCAAACCAGCTAGCAAGCCTGACCAAATGAGGAGTCCCGGCCTCGAGCTCTTGACGCTTCTGACGGCTGCATCAACGGCCGCCATTCCAAGAAGAAGGCTGTGCACGGCGGGGAATGCATAGGGGAAAATGAATCCGAATGTACCGTTTAGGTAGTAGTGGCCGAAAACAGACTCCAGAAGAAACACAATAATCCCCGAGGCAGCCAAGTACGGCGGTGCGAAGTTGCGGAGGAGCCGAAAGACAAGGAGACCACCGACGAGAACGGAGAGAGCGCTTCCGATGAGGACGCTGGACATCTCGTTGCCGAAGGCCCGAAGTAGCAGCGAGTTGAAGTACGGAGAGAAGGGGCCGTAGGAATACGTCAGATCTCGGTACAAGACCTGCCCTTGCGCAAGCTTCCCGGCCACAACAAACTCAGCGCCAAGGTCTGTGATCGGGTCTCCCCATTTGAACATCGTGATCTTCGTGAGAACCAAGGCGACGGCGATAGCGACGGCAAAAACGAATGCGGTAAGCATCTTCTCACGAGTGCTTGTACACGGAACCTCAAACCAACGGGTGAAAGGGCCGTCGTAGGGCAGTTTGTCGTTCATCTTGTCGATTCAACCGCCGCCCCTGCACGTTCGGTCGAGCATGCGAGACGAGTTCTACCGGTTAACTGGCTGCTGGGGCAATGTTCTGGTTGAGACGGAAGAAGTTCTCCGGATCGTACTGAGTCTTGGCCTTTGCCAACCTTGCATAGTTGGAGCCGTACGCATCTGCGACTCGCTCTTCTCCTTCGCTGACGAAGTTGACGTAGACTCCCCCAGTCGCAAAAGGCTCGGTCGCCTCGTAGAATTGGCGGGCCCAGGCCACACATCTGTCATCTTCCTCCGGCTTTTCCCAGCGAGTGTGCACGTTCATGACGAACTCTACGTCGCGATGTGGATACGCTGTGGCATCAGACGCAACACGATTCGTTGCCCCACCCATCTGGGCAATAAAGATCTCGGAGTGAGGACTTGGAAGTGTCGCCGCGTTCTCGACCAGCTTGTCCAGCAAGTCGTCACTCAACTCTGTGAAGTTGTGCGACTTCCAGTAGTTGCGAAGTCCCGGCGTCAGCAGTGGGTCGAAGGCTTGCTGAAAGCCGGCGAAAGGATGGGGCCCGAACGCATCAGCGATTGGGTCGCCCAGCTTACGTAGGGGTTCCATCGCCTTGGCGCCGTCGTCCATCGGACCGTTGTAGAGCGCCGCCAGGATCAATACGTCTTTGCCATGCACCTCCGGTGCGAGAAACGGCAAGGGTGGCGCCCCGCGGAGAACCGCCCAAACAGTGAGTTCGTTGGGGCTACTTTTGCAGAACTCTCGGTAGCCACGTAACACATGTTTCGCCTCATCAAATGGGAAGACGATCGGTCCCGACATGACTTCCGGGCCGACTGGATGCAACTTGAATTCGAAGGAGGTCACGATGCCGAAGTTGCCACCGCCTCCGCGAGTCGCCCAGAACAGATCGGCGTTCTCGTTCTCACTGCAGTACAAACTGTCCCCGGCCGCAGTCACGACCTCAGCAGCAACCAAATTGTCGATGGTGAGCCCGTGAGAGCGACTGAGCCACCCAAACCCACCTCCGAGTGTCAGACCGCCGATTCCCGTGGTGGAATTGATACCCGTGGGAACGGCCAGACCATAGGCCTGCGTCTCGTGGTCAACGTCGCCCAGCGTAGCGCCGGGTCCCGCTACAGCGATCCGTGCGGCGGGATCGACGCGAACCGTGCGCATCTTGCTGAGATCGATCAACATTGCGCCATCATGGATGGAGTTTCCGGCGATGTTGTGTCCGGCACCCCGTACGGAAACCAACAGGTCGTGCTTCCTGGCCCACCGCACCGCTTGCATAACGTCGGCGGTTCCGGTGCAGCGTGCGATCAAGCCGGGTCTTCTATCGATCATCGCGTTCCAGATCCTACGAGACTCGTCGTAGTCTGAGTCCCCAGGGGACATGACCTCGCCGCGAACGCATGCTCGCAAATCGACCAATGCATCATCGTCGAGAGACTTACTTCCGCCCGCAATCGCCCTCACTGTAACCTGAACCATGCGCGCCCTCCGTTTACGTATTGGGTTTGGATCGAGAACGTCTGAAACGTAGCACGAATTGTGGCCTACTCGTTGGTACACTGGCGAGCCAGAGAATCCGGTAGTGCCTGAAATGTCGAACGAGTGCTCCTTCTGTGACTTAGAGGAGGTTCAGCTCTTCCAGCAGCCGGTTGAATCTCGGGTCCGAACGTAGGGTAATCAGAGGTTGAATCGAAGCAAGCAGGCCTGTCTGTGGAGATCGCTCGGCAGGCACCCTGTCCAACCAGTCGAAAGTTTCGTTCGCGTCTCCCAGCCCCGCATATGCCCAAGCGAAGAACATTGCTGATACGTGCTTGGTCCGAGATTTTTCTTGTAGCTCTTGTAGGATACTCAGCGCTTGCTCACGCCGCCCGGCGGCCCCATAGGCCCAGGCCAACCATCCAAGATAATGCGAGGCGCGCCCAGAGAGATCTACTCCGCGCTCGAGGATCTCGATCGCCTCTTCGTGCCGAGCGCAGCCACTGAGCGCCCCCCCCAGTACCCAATGCGTGAAAAGGAAGTCGGGTTCCATATCGAGCGCTTTGTTCGATACCTGGATCGCCTCTTCATGACGACCCTGCTGTGACAAGCTCAAGCCGACGCAGCTGTTGACATAGGAAGAAAGCGGATCGAGCTCGCACGCGCGCTCGGCCATGGCCAGACCTTCCGCGCCTCTTCCCAAGCCGTCGAGCAGGAAACCGTACCAGCATCGGGCGAGAACACAATCCGGGTCGAGTTCGAGGGATCGTTTGAAGCTCTGCTCGGATCCCTTCCAATTCAGTTCGAGCCAGAACTGCATCAGTCCCTTTGCGGCGTGGACCTCGGCAGCGTTCTCGTCGATCGCCCAGGCTCGATCGATAGCGGCCTTCGCCTTCGGGTATGCAACGCTCTGCTCCATTCCGTAATAGCCGAGGCTGCTGTAGGAGTTGGCCAGACCAGTGTGGGCCAGAACGTAGTCAGGGTCGATTCGAGACGCTTCCTCGAAGAATCGGGCCGCCTTGAGCAGCGAGTCCTTTTCCCGGCGATACCAATTGTGCTGACCTTTCAGATAGAGATGGTAGGCCTCGATACTCGTAGTCCGCCGGGCAGATCCTGGGGTCTCGCCGCCAACCAGCCTGACTCGGAGAGCTTCGACGACGGCCTCCGAAATCTCGTCTTGAATATCGAAGACATCTTCCATCTTGCGATCGTAACGATCCGACCAGGCATGGTAGCCGTCCTCCACGTTGACAAGCTGTATCGTGACGCGAAGACGATCGCCGGCAGTTCTCACGCTGCCTTCAAGGATCGCACTGACATTCAGTGCTTCTCCGATCCTTCTGATATCCTCGTCGCGGTTTTTGAATCGGAAGGCAGAGCCGCGTGAGGCGACGCGGAGTTTCTTGATTTTGCTCAGCGCGTTGAGGATCTCCTCCGCCATGCCCTCGCAGAAGTACTCCTGGTCCTTGGCAGGGCTCATATCGGTAAATGGCAGTACAGCGATGGAGGGAGCGGGTAAATTTGCCGTGTCCAACCCCGTTTGCGTGAAACGAAGCGCACCCGCCATCGCAGCGGCGTCCGGATAGCGGTCTGCGGGTTTCTTTGCCACTGAACGCTGGATCACGCGGTTGACGGCTGCCACATCGGTGCCACCTGGAAGCGGCGTGAGCTCCTTGTCGATGATCGCGCGGCAGACCTCGAGGACCGAGGACCCTTCGAATGCAGGCTTGCCCGCAAGCATCTCGTAGAGGATCGCTCCGAGCGCAAAGAGATCGCAGGCGGGACTCATGGGGCCTGGGGACCATTGTTCCGGCGCCATGTAGAACGGGGTCCCAACGACAACGCCGGTCTGAGTTACCTGTGGGTCAAACTCTTCCTGGTCAGCGCGCTCGGGGCGCGCAAGTCCGAAGTCCAGGAGCTTTACACCGTGTTCCGTGAGGAAGATATTCGTCGGCTTGAGGTCGCGATGAATGATTCCCCTAGCGTGCAGCGCTCCGAGCGCCGCCAGCATCTCCAGAGAGTAGTCCACCGCTTCATCCACAGGAATCGACCCGCGCTTGATCCGATCGGCGAGAGCTTCCCCTTCCAGGTACTCCATGGCAATGAACAGTTCGTCTTCGCTTTCTCCAATCTCGTACACCTGGCAGATTCCGGGGTGGCTAATGCCGGCGGCCATCCTCGCTTCCCGCCACAGTCTGTTCTGCTGACCGGGGGCGGCCGAGACATCGCGGATCGTCTTGATGGCGACCTTGCGCCGAAGTCGCTCGTCCATCGCTTCGTAAACGATGCCCATCCCACCCTCGCCCAGCTTGCCGGTGATGCGATAGCTGCCGATTGTTTTGGGTAGGCTTGTGGGCTTCTTTTCGGGGCGAGGCATCATTTCCCTCGGATCGTGGTTTCTACTGGAGGGGCTCAAATGCCCACGACGTCTGGCGCCACAATACTGGGCGAGCATAATCTGCAAACCGTCTCAGCCCACTCCAGGCCGAACGAGTTCGTCGACGTAAGGTTAACCCAGCCGTCCCGGTCTAGCTTGCGGACGTGCCTACGAAGTTGTCTTCTGTCGCTTGTCCTGCTTGCGCTTCTCGTCCTTGCTCTGCTTTGCGGCCTTCTGCTTCTTTTCCTTGGCTTTATCCTTCTTGCCGCCTTTGTCACCCATCGACATCTCCTTTCGAGAATGCTGCCGCTTTCTTCCTAGGCCCTCATCTGAGGATAGCAGTAAATCGTCCATCTCGCTCGTTGTGCCCGAACCCTCGACCGGTGGGAACAGCGCGACCCGCCCTCATTCCAGTCGAAGACAGGGTACGCGGACTCCACATCCGCATATCCATGTGCGGCTTACACATGTAGAAAGACCCCAGTAGCTCTCACGACCAGGGCCCCGGTCAACCAAACCACCCGACAAAAAGCCGGTGTAAACTACTCTAGTAGATTCTGATCCTGACCGTGGCCGGATGGGTGAAATCGCGAGCAGGGTGTATTCTGTCATTGCGTATTGCGCATGTGAGTTTCGACAACCCAAATCCAAAATCAATAGACCCACGACGATCGGGCCGTTTGACTTTTCGGACTCTACAGGTAAGCTCGAAGGCGTCTCCTTCAAGAACGAGGTTTATCGTGTACAAGAATCTGCTTGTTTCACCCCTCTCCCATAGTTCCAAGGGGCCTGCGTCCCGGAAGCGGGGCCACCCCCTCACTCCACTCTCACTGAGTCTCACGGGCCTTCTGATCTTGTTTGGAGCATCCGGTTCTCTTCACGCCGAAACAATTCGTGTTCCATCGGACGAACCCACGGTCGAGGCTGCCCTGGCCATCGCCACTCCCGGCGACGAGATTCTGGTGGCGGAGGATTCCTACCAGCTCGCCGAGGGCTTCACGATCCAAACGGAGAACCTCACACTTAGAAGTGAGGTCGAGCACGGAGCCGTGTTTGTCCTGGGAGGGTTTCCCAACCAACTCCTGACCATAGAGGCAGACGGATTCCAGTTTCTTGACTTCGGAGCCTACTGCCCAGTCGTGTTCGACATCGACCGAGATGTCGAAGGCACCGTTTTCCGGAACAATGAGTTCTACTGTAGTTCGCCCGTCTGGCCGGCTTTTTCGGATCGCGGTATCGGTCTTCGGTTCGAGAGTAATCGTGTCCAGGGGTTTTTCGGGATCGGCGATACGGGAGCTGAGGCCGTGGTGCAGGACAATCTCTTTATCTTCAATGGGTCTCCGCTCGTCATCAGCAAGGAGGCCACGGTTCTCAACAATCGATTCGAGCGGAATAAGGCGTTCGGGGATGATGGAAGCTCAGGCGCGGGAGGAGCGATTTGGATCTATGGCGATTTCCCCCCTGGAGGAGTCAGGATCCTGCAGAACGAGTTCGTGTTCAATGTGACGGATCTGGCGAGCTCGGAGGCCCCTGGTTATGGCGGAGCCATTTTCGTGCAACACGCCAGCGGAGTCGAGATCGCTGGTAACTACTTTACGGAGAACCAATCCCGGCGCGGCGCTGCGCTCTTTGCACAGGATTCGGACCTCGTCCTCCGCGAGAACATCTTCTATGCAAACAGCGACAGTATCGTTTACGAAACAGATCCCGAGCGCGGCATCGGAGGAGCACTTCGTCTGGAGAACGTTGGCGGCGAAGTGGCAAACAACACTATGGTGGGAAACCGCGCCGGACTTGGTGGTGGGGCCGTCTCATTCGAGGGGCCGTCCGTCCCCGAGTTTCGTGGCAACCTGATCGTCGCAAACTGGACGGATGGTGCGACCATCGAAGCGGACGACACCGCCCCGGAGGTTTGGAGCTGTAACGATGTGTTTGAGAACGAGTCCGCCGTCGAGTTCTCAGGCTGGCCGGATCCGACCGGAACTAACGGAAACATCTCGGCCGAGCCTCTCTTTTGCGATGCGAGCGCGGAGGACTTCACGTTGCAGGGTGACTCTCCGTGTCTCCCGAATAACTCTCCATCCGGATGTGGCCTGATTGGTGCTACCGGGGTCGGTTGCCCTGTCGCGACGGTTGAGGTTGGCGCTACAGGGTTCGACACGAAGCTCCGGATCTCGCCGAACCCTGCCCGTGAAATGGTCACGATCCGATCTGCGCCGAACCGCAATCTGGGGGGCGTGGCGGAACCGTCGCGACTGCGGATCGTGGACGTCAACGGGCGTCTCGTTCGCGAGTGGTCTTTGCTGTCCGTCTTGACGCGGATCGCGGGTGGTGACTCCGAGTGGGTGGTTCGATGGGATCTGCGGGACAATCGGGGAGAGCCGGTTCGGCGGGGCCGCTACTTCGTTTTCGCGCCCGGTGGCCGTGGTCAAGTCCTCGTTCTGAAGTAATCCTCCCCCGATTGAGACGAACGCGACTCGTCGATGTGAGTCACGTTTCGATTGATACAATGCCGGGCCGTGTCTTAGGGGATGGAGTCGGGGATTCAGCCCGAAGACTGGCAGTGCGACCAAGTAGCGAAGCGATTTTTGCAGACTACGGAATCGTCGGTGGTGCAGCAGCCCGCGCAGGGCTATCGTTGCGACATGGGTTTTGTTCCAGACGATTTTGGCGTGCCGGTGAGCTTTGACGGTCCCGGGTTCCAGATGGAGCCGCTGGGACCTCAGCACAACCAACGTGACCACGAAGCTTGGATGTCGAGCATCGACCACATCTGGAATACGCCTGACTTCCCAGACGACGGCTGGCCTACGGCGATGAGTCTCGAATCGAACCTTGCCGACCTCGAGAGACACGCGAAACACTTCGAGGACCGCGTTGGATTCACCTACTCGATCCTCGACGGTGACGAGGTGATCGGATGCCTCTATGTGTACCCATCGCGGACCGCGGACGCTGCGGTTAGTTCATGGGTGCGTGCGAGCCGTGCCCCAATGGACATCGTCATTTGGAAGGCCGTCTCCAAATGGCTCGAGACCGAATGGCCATTCGGTACCATCGAGTACGGATCTCGATAGCTCACCGTTTGTCGCTTTCCCATACGCAAACCATGCATCCCCATATTCATGCGTCACTTACAGACATGGGAGGGGCTCGATGACGCTCACCCATCGTAGGGCGTCAGTGAATGCGAATCGTGCGACTAGAAAGGGCCCCGAGGTTGGCCTGAATGACCACTCAGGAGACTCCACTGGTGATCAATCCCTCGTCGGAACCTTCTCCTTAACGGTCAGGATCGATTCGGTGACCAGCAATAGTGTACGATTCATCCAACCCAAAAACCCGCTATTGAAGGGAGTGCGAACATGGACGCGGGCAACTCCTCACTCCGTCATACTCGGTTGCATGCCGCGCTCCCGGCGCTGTCGCAAGTGGATTCGTTCCGAGATCTCTGCCGCGGAACCGTCGAAATCGCCACGCGCCAACTTGGTTTACAACGTGTTTCGTTCTGGTCGGTCGCCGACGACGGCGAGACGCTCCAGCTCATCTGCACCGCAGTTATGGGCGAAGTCACCGACTCTGACCTACGAGTAGTTCGCCGAGCCGGCCCGGGACCCAACGAGTTTCCTGTCCGCGACGACAATGAGGTGGTTGGCTACCTCATGATAGAGGCTACTGACGACTCGCCGGTGAGCGCCGATGATATGGCCGTAGCCACGATACTGGCCGACACGGTTGGCAATCTCGCACGACGCGTCACAGCCGAGGAGACGATGCTCGAGCTGTACCGAATCACTTCTGAGAGTTCACTCTCTCCCGAAGAGCGTATCGAGAAACTTATGCGCATGGGGCTCGATCGTTTCGACCTCGAGATCGCGATTCTCGCACGCGTGGTCAAGGGTCGCTATGAAGTGGTCCAGGTCGTCGCACCTGAGGAACTCGGGCTGTTACCCGGGATGCGCTTCGATCTCGAGGGCACGTTTTGCCGCGAGACGCTGGGCGCTCTTGGCCCGGTCGGATTCACCATGGCGGAGCAGAGCAACTGGGCGTCTCACCCCGCCTACTTGGCGTTCGGGCTCGAAGCCTACTTCGGAACGCCGGTGCGAGTGGGCGATGAAGTGTATGGCACTCTAAATTTTTCCAGCCGCGCCCCACGAGCTAAGGCGTACACCAGCTTCGAACTCAAACTCATACAATTGATGGCCCGCTGGGTTCAGGTCGAGCTGGAAAACGAACGCCACCAAAAACAGGCCCGTGAGCACGAAGCACTCATTGCCGAGCAGAGTCGTACAGACTCCGCCGGTGAGCTAGCGACGAACATTGCTCACGAACTGAATCAGCCATTGGCAGCCCTGGTCACGCTTGCAGAAGCCGCCCAGCTTGCCATCCAGGCAGGATCGACTGAGCACATCGAGGGCGACCTTCTGGAGCTTCGAAAGCAGGCTCACCGCGCGAGCGGCATCATGCGGAGTTTGCGAAAACTCATTCGACGGGAAACCGCGCCCCCAACGAATTGCCGGATCCGCGACCTCGTGCAGTTGGTGCGGCAAGCGTTGAGTCACGAACTGCGCGACGCTGATGTCGAACTGTTGGCGGACCTCCACGATGACGAAACTTTCATCGAAGTGGATCGAGTCCAGGCCGAGCAGGCGCTACGCAACCTCGTGCAGAACTCGATTCATGCCGTGAACACGGCCGATCCGCCCCAGCGGCGCGTGACAATCGCCACAGGCGCCGGGGAGACCAGGGACGTCGTGTGGTTCACCGTCACCGACACTGGTCAATTGGCCGACGGCGTCGACCCCGAGCGGGTTCTCGAACCGTTTTATACGACCAAAGAGTCTGGTCTTGGACTAGGTCTGGCCATTTTCCGCTCAGTGGTCGAGGCGCATGGCGGCCAGATCAATACCGACCGCACGGACGAGGGCGGCCTCCGCGTCCGATTCACACTGAGCTGACGACAAGCCCATGACGCCAAGCGTTCCCCGCAGGCGAGCATGGGATCCAGCTCGCTCCGACGGTCAGTGTGTTCCGTCATCTCGGAATGAACCCGATTCTCGGGCCGTTCTGCTACAATGTACGACACGATGGAACCCTCCTTCTATCGCCTAGCCTAAGACGGCGGGAATCGCCACATTGCAAGAGTGCGTCGTTCGAAATGGAGGACTCGGTATGTCAAAGAAGCTATCGCTTCTGCTGGTCTGTTTCGCGTTGCTGTCTGTGGGGGCAGTCCAGGTGCTTGCTCTCGACTTACGAGCGGAACCTGTCGAACACCCCAATCCGGGTCCCCTGGATCGGGCAACAGATCTCTTCCAGGGGGACCTTGGTGCTGAGATAGGTATCGGTTGCTCCAACCAATCCGGGACAATCGGCGGGCCCAACCACCTGGCCGTGAGTGTCACATCCCCGTTGGCTGTCCCATTTAGTATCACATCTCACTACTACAATATCTTCACGGGTGTATCGCCGACTCTGACGGCTTTGACCTTCGCCGCTTGGGGCGCCGGTTCCGTCCCTCCGGAACCGCCGGTCGCAGTTCAAACCGGTTTGGACTTCTCAAATGGAGATCACACGGTTGCCATCTCGCCACTCATCTTTATCGAGTCGAGTCAGTTTTTCTTTGGTCAAGTCCAGCCGCAGACCAGCGCTGGTTACTTGTGGGGTGTGGATACGAGTTCTGGTGGCAACGGCACGTCGTTTATCAAGGCACCGACCTGTGATGTGAGCGAATGGGTAACGCTGACGTCGGTCGGTTTCTCGGGAAACTGGGTCATGTCGGTGAGTGTCGAGGATGTCGTTGTCCCGGTCGAGTTGAGCTCTTGGGGCGAGATCAAGACCGTCTGGCAGTAGGTTCGATGAACAGTGCGGCACGAGTGACGAGGCAGCGAGAAGTCCCGCCGGACTTTGCCCAGGTGCGGTTGGAGCGTGGTTCGATCTCCAAGAAACTGCTGTTGATCCGCTGAAGGGCCCGAGAGGACGCAGATGGACTCGAAGGACTACCTTCGTTCGCTCTGGTCATCGATCCAGGCGAAAGAGCCGCCGGACTGGGACGAGATCGAAAAGAGCTTGTCTGATGTCCAGGACCCCGCACTTCTCGCTCGCCTCCGGTCTATGGTCGAGCCCGTGACCACCCTGGATCTCACCAGAAAGGCGCCCGTCACGCCGCCGACCGCTGAGTCGGCCCCGTCTCAACTGAGCCCTGGGGATCGCATCGCAGGTCGCTATGGAGTGGAGGAGTTCATCGATCGAGGCGCGATGGGGGAGGTATATCGCGCAACAGATGAGCTGTTGGGAGTTGCGGTAGCAGTCAAACTGCTTCGCCCCGAGATCGGTTCCCAGCCGGCGGCTCTGCGAGCCTTCAAGCAGGAAGTTCTGCTCGCTCGATCTATCTCCCACCCCAACGTCTGCCGTATTTACGACCTCGGTCGGGACGAGGCCCGCGGCGTGACCTACCTGACCATGGAATTCCTTCCGGGCGAGACGCTGCAACGGCGCATCAGTAGAACCGGTCCCTTTGGCACGAACGCCGCCTTGCCCTTGGTTCGCCAGTTGGCCGAGGGACTGGATGCAGCCCATCGGGCTGGAGTTATTCACCGTGATTTCAAGGCCGGCAACGTGATGCTGGTTCCGGAGCCTGGCGGCGACCGGGCCGTGATTACCGACTTCGGGCTGGCCATCGAACAGCCACGTCCTGACGTATCCTCAGGGGGCACGACCCAACGGACTCCACGGCAGACCTCGGAAGAAACCACGGCGCGGCTGCCCTCGAAATGGCGCATCGTGGGCACCCCGGGATACATGTCCCCCGAGCAGGTTGTCGACGGTAAACTCACCAGTGCAAGTGACCTCTACGCGCTGGGGGGCATCCTCTTCAAGATGGTGACGGGTCGTCTACCTTTTGTTTATGCGAATCCGTTCGTGACCGCATTGGCCCAGGTCAACGAAGAGCCGCCGTCTCCAGCTAAGTTCGCGAAAGTGGACGCAGGTTGGGAAGACGTCATCCTCAAGCTGCTTTCGAAACAACCTGCCGATCGCCACGCGACGGCCGCCGAGGTCGTTCGAGTTCTCGAGAATCGTTCGGCCGATCCGGAGGCCAAACCGAATTCCCTCCCCGCGGAACGGGATGCGTTCGTCGGTCGTAGTTCGGAACTCACCCAGGTGGCGAATCTGTTGGAAGAGAATTCGGACGGCGTGCGGCTCCTGACCCTTCACGGCCCAGCCGGTACTGGAAAAACCAGGCTTGCTCAGAGGTACGGTTGGAACGCCCTCACCCGTTGGCCCGGAGGAGTCTGGTTTTGCGACCTGCGTGACGCGAAAAGCGCGGAGGGCATCGGTGTCGCAGTTGCAACCTCGATGGGCGTTCCTCTCACCGGTGTGGATCCCATCGCCCAACTCGGCCACGCCATGGATTCACAGGGCCAGACCCTGATCATCCTCGACAACTTCGAGCAGGTGGTGGGTCATGCCGAAGGCACTCTTGCACGATGGCTCCGCCGGTCGCCGGGCCCGAGCTTTCTGGTTACGAGCCAGGAACGATTGCAACTGCCGGACGAAACGGTGCTCGAATTGGGGCCGCTGGATCCCGCGACGTCGGGTGTGGAGTTGTTCGAGCTCCGCGCTCGGAGACATCGTGCCGGATTCCTGGTCGATGAATCGAATCGCGCCGACGTGGAGGATATCGTGCGACGGCTCGACGGGCTTCCACTTGCGATTGAATTGGCGGCCGCCCGGCTTCGCCTGCTGGCGGTGGAGCAGTTGCGAGAGCGGCTTCGCGATCGATTCAAAGTGCTAACCGGGGGTGTGCCCGGAAGACACGCCACCCTCCGGATGGCCTTGGACTGGTCCTGGGAGTTGCTCGAACCGCGGGAGCAATCGGCGATCGCCCAGGCCTCGATCTTCGAAGGAGGATTCACCGTAGAGTCTGCGGAAAGCGTAATAGAGATTGAGCCTCCTGAGAGTGTCCCGAACGTACTGGACATCCTCCAATCTCTGATCGACAAGAGTTGGTTGCGCACAGAGGTGACCGCAGATGTCCTTCGGTTAGAGATGTCTGCGACGGTCAAAGAGTACTCCTCGACTCGTCTCGACGCGTTTGGAGGATCCGGCGACCGCGATACTCTCCGCCATGGCGCCGAGCGGCGTCACGGACGGTTCTACTCCCAGCTGGGAACGGACGACGCGCTCACCGTGAGACGCCGAGACGGCGGGATCGGACACGACCGGTTGCTCCCCGAGTTGGACAACCTCGTGGTCGCCTGCCGACGGTCCATCGAAAGTAAGGACGAGGTCATCGCCGCGAGCTCCTTCGCAGGCGTGACCGCGATACTCGGGTCGAACGGCCCGTTCGGTATGGCCGTGCAACTCGGAGTGGACGCGTTGAACGTCGCGACGATCCCGAGGCTCCGTGCGCAGATCTTGTACAGCTTGTCCAACTTGGAGATGTGTATCGGGAGGTTGGAATCGGCCCGGGACCGCGCGGAAGCCTCCCTGGCCATCTATCGAGAGACGAACGATCGGGAAAAGGAAGCCTCCGCGCTCGCGAACGTCGCGTTGATCTATCTCAACCTCCACTTGCCGGAGGCAGCGTGCCGTCACTACGAGGAGGCCATGGCCCTTCATCGCGATCTCCGCAACCGTGAAGGGGAACGGAGCGTGCTTGCGGGACTGGGGCGGGTTCAGGCGATGCTGGGAGACCTGGGAGGCGCGCGCCGAAGTCTCGAGGCTGCCCTTGCACTTTCGGATGAAGAAGACCGCCCCCATCGTGCGTTCGTGCTCAACACCCTTGCTTTCGTCCACATGAAGCAGAACAACCCAGAGGAATCGCTGAAGCTCGACGAGGAAGCGCTGGCAATTCATCGTGAATTCGGGCACACACACGCGGAGGGAGTCGTGCTTAGTGATCTGGGACGCCTTCACTACGGCGAGGGGAGATGGGACGA
>Ga0315338_1002693_pt1 | contig 16888 bp, 11 predicted proteins | sample ASW8metaG_FD_204518 | JGI IMG/M metagenome (GOLD analysis project Ga0315338, IMG submission 204518) | Ammonia-oxidizing marine archaeal communities from Monterey Bay, California, United States - ASW #8 | ecosystem: Environmental > Aquatic > Marine > Coastal | place: USA: California | collected... | reverse complement strand
GGCTTCATCGACCCGCATACGCATTTCGACGCCCAGCTGCTCTTCGACGCCCAGGCCAAGCCCGCCCTCGAACACGGCGTGACGACCGTCGTGCACGGCAACTGTTCGCTCTCCCTCGCGCCCCTTCGCGAATCGGACCGACCCGTGCTCGTCGGCATGTTCCAACAGATCGAGGAGATGCCGGACGCGGCCTTCGACGGCGCCTTCGAATGGACGTGGGAAGGCTTCGCCGACTACGTCGAAGCACTCCGCGGACGGGTCGCCCTGAACGTCGCTCCGCTCGCTGGGCATTCGCCGATCCGTCTCTGGGCAATGGGAGACGCTGCCGCCAAGCGGGCGGCAACAGCCGACGAGATCCGCGCCATGCAGGACCTCCTGCGTGAATGTCTCGAGGCGGGCGCCATCGGTCTATCGACGAGCTTCGTGGACGTCGACGAGAACCTCGCGCCCGTGCCCTGTCGATTCGCGCACTACGAAGAACTCGATGCCCTCGCGGCGGTTCTCGGCGAATACGGTCGCATGCTCCAGGTCGTGCCCGAGTTCTACAACACGGACATCACACTCGCGCGCGTCGACCAGCTCGCCGAGCTGTCCCTCGCCCATGGCATCCCGACGACCTTCTCACCCCTCTTCGACTCTGCCGCAATGCCGGACAACGTGCCGCGCGTGCTCGACCGCGTGGCAGAGCAGTTCGCTCGCGGCGCGCGCGTCTGGCCCCAGGTCCAGACACGGCCGATCGACATCAGCTTCAGTCTCGACATGGCGAGTCTCTACTTCGTCGCGCTGCCGATGTGGTACCTGATCCTGCGCCTGCCCCGAGATCAGAGGCTGGCGGCCTTCGCCGACGCGGGGACGCGTCAGGGCTTGATCGACGCCGCGGAGCCGGGCGGAGACACGTCGCGCTTCGCAACGCTTCGCGTGCGCGATAGTCGAGACGCGAGTCTCATCGGTCGCACGCTCGGCGAGATCGCTGCCGACCGCGGCGTGAGCCCCGCCGAAGCCATGCTCGATCTCTCCGTCGAGGAAGATCTCGGCGTCCATTTCCTGGCGGAGAGCATGGGACACGAAGACTCGAGCCGAATCGGTCCCGTCCTCGCGAACGATCTGGTTCATGTCGGTGCGAGCGACGGTGGCGCGCACATCCAGTCCTTCGCGACCTACGGCGACACCGGCTATCTCTTCAGCGAGTTCGTGCGGAAGGAGAATCATCTCCCCCTCGAGCTCGCCGTCCGCAAGATCACGCGCGACACCGCGCAGATCTGGGGTCTGCCCGATCGCGGTGAACTCCGCCCTGGTCTCGCCGCAGACGTCGTGATCTTCGATCCCGAGACGATCGCGCGAGGCGAAGAAGTCCCCGCGATGGATATGCCCGGCGAAGGCATGCGATATGTGCGCGAGGGTCGGGGCGTCGACACCGTAATCGTGAATGGCGAGATCGCCTGGTCGGCGAAGGGCGGATATACGGACTCGCGATCCGGCGTGATTCCGAACGCCTAGCGGCCCGCCGCGCTCAGTGGTCGCTCGTATCCGTCACGGTCGCGTCGGGGATCGCATCCGACCCTGCACGACCCAATCGGCGCAAGCCGTCGCGGGTCGCGTTCGCAAGACGATCGAGCAGGATGTAGGCCGCCGGCACGATGAAGAGCGTGAGCAGGGTCGAGAAGAGCATGCCACCGACGACGGCAACCCCGAGTGCCGCACGGGATTCGCCGCCCGCCCCCAACCCGAGCGCGATCGGCATGATGCCCACGATCGTCGAGATCGCCGTCATCAGGATCGGTCGGAACCGCGTGCGGGCGGCTTCGAGCACCGCCTGATGTACGTCGCGCCCCCGGTCACGAAGCTGATTCGCGAACTCGACGATCAGGATCGAGTTCTTTGTGACCAGACCGACGAGCATCACCAGACCGATCTGGCTGAAGAGGTTCAGCGTGTGATTCGTCAGTTTCAAGGCGACGAGCGCGCCCGTGAACGAGAGGGCGACCGCGATCAAGATCGTGAGCGGGTGGAGAAAGCTCTCGAACTGGGCGGCGAGCACCAGGAAGATGATCAGGAGCGCGAGACCGTAGGCGAAGACGATCGAGCTGCTCGACTCGAAGAAGTCCTCCGACTCGCCGGAGAACGAATAACTGTAACCCCCGGTTTCCGGGAGGACCTCTTCGACGAGTGCGGCCATGCGCTCGAGAAGGACGCCGAGGGTATGCCCATCGGCGACGCTGCCGCTGACCGTCGCCGATCGTTGGCGATCGAAATGGGGCAGCGCGCGGGGCGCGGTCGACTCGCGGAGCTCGATGAACGAGACCAGCGGAACCAGCTGGTTGTTCGTGCCGTGGGCGTAGAGCCCGAGTAGTGAGCGCGGCGAAGCGCGAGCCGGCTGCTCGAGCTGCACGATCACATCGTACGTCTCGCCGTCCTGCTTGAAGGTCGTCACGTCGAGTCCACCGAGCAGGATCTGGAGTGTCGTCGCGGCATCCCGAGCCGAGACCCCGAGATCGGTCGCACGGTCGCGATCGAGCCGCACTTCGAGCTGCGGCTTGTTCATCAGCAGATCGGTCTGCAAGTTCACCGCGCCCGGAATCTCGGCGGCTCGCGCCACGACGTCCTCGGCATAGCCGGCGAGCTTCTGCGCGTCCGGACCGAGCAGCACGACGGAGATCGGACTGCCGCGCAGGCTCTGCGTGAGAGGGGATGGATTTCGCGGGAACGCCGAGATGCCAGGGATGTCCCAGAGTCGCTCGCGCAGATCCTCCGTGACCGCCTGTTGATCGCGGTCGCGATCCTGCTCCGGCGTCAGCGTGGTGAAGAACGCGCCCTCGTTCACGAGCCCGGGCGCGCCGATACCGAGCGCTACGACCGAGAACGCCTTGGTGATCTCGGGCATCTCGAGGATGATCTCTTCCGCCTGTTTCTGGTAGCGCGCGGTGTAGCTGATCGTGCTGCCTTCGGGCGCGCGCGTGAAGACGAGGATGTTGCTGCGATCGGAGGACGGCACGAACTCCTGCGGCACCCATTGCAGCAAGCCGATTCCGAGTGCGACCCAGACGGCGCCGATGGCGACGGTCCGTCCGTATCGGCGAACGGCCGGCAAGAGCACGAAGGCGTAGCCCGAAGCCAGGGCCTGGAACATGCGCTCGAGGGCGGCCTTCACGCCCTTCTCCTCCCGAGACGTGCGGAGCACGCGAGCACAGAGACTCGGCGCGAGCGTGAGGGCGACGAAGCCCGAGATCGCGACGGCGGCTGCGACCGTCACACCGAACTCCCGAAAGAGTCGGCCCGTCTTGTCCGTCAGGAACGCGAGGGGCAGGAAGACGGCGACGACGGAGATCGTCGCCGTGACCACGGCGAAGGAGATCTCGTTCATACCCTCACGAGCGGCCTCATGAGGTTCGTCCCCGTTCTCGATTCGTCGCGTGATGTTTTCGAGCACGACGATCGAGTCGTCGACGACCAGACCGATCGCGAGCGTCAATCCCATCAGGGTGAGGGTGTTGATCGAAAAGTCGAAGACGTAGAGAACGGCGAAGGTGCCGATGATCGAAATCGGGATCGAAACCGCGGGGATCAGGGTCGCTCGCGCACTTCGCAGGAAGAGATAGATCACGAGCAGCACGAGCCCGATCGCTTCGAAGATCGTATCCCTCACGTCCTTGACCGACCGGTCGACGAAGATCGAGGAGTCGTAGGCCGTCGTCATCGTCACGCCGGACGGCAGCTCCTTCTCGAGCTTCACGATCTCGGCCTTCACGGCCTGCGCGACCGAGAGCGTGTTGGCCTTGCTCTGCTTGACGATACCGAGCGCAACGGCGGGAACGCGATTGAACCGGACGAGTTTTCGATCGTCTTCGGGTCCGATCTCGATGCGCGCCACGTCCCGGAGTCTGATCGGCGATCCGGCGATTTCGGAGATGATCAGCTCGGCGTATTGCTCGGGCTCGACGAGTTCACCCAGCGTGCGGACGGTGAACTCGCGATCGGTCCCCTCGACGCGACCGGAGGGTAGGTCGACATTCTCCCTCGCGAGCGCGTCGGCCACATCGGCGACCGTGAGCGAATGAGCGGTCAAGCGGCGATTGTCGATCCACACGCGAATCGACGTCCGGCGCTCGCCTGCGAGAAGCACGTTGGCGACACCGGGCAGCTTGCTGAGCCGGTCGCGCACGTCCCGCTCGGCGATCGTCGACATCTCGATCTGGGTCTTGCCGCCGCCGCCGAGAGCGATCCACATGATCGGCCGCGCGTCGGCGTCGCTGCGCGAGACGATCGGCTGCTGCGCCTCTTCTGGAAGATCCCGAAGCGCGCGCGAAACCCGGTCCCGCACGTCGTTCGCCGCCTCGCTCACATCACGCGAGAGTTCGAATTCGATCGAGATGCGCGAGCTCTGCTCGCGGCTGACCGAGGTCATGTGGCGGATGCCCTCGATCCCGATCAGCTGGTCTTCGAGCACCTGGGTGATCGACGTCTCGACGACCTCGGGAGCGGCGCCCTGCAAGACGGTCGTCACGGACACGATCGGCGGATCGATGTCTGGCAGTTCCCGATTGGGAAGTCGCATGAGGGAGATGGCGCCGACGAGTGCGATCACGAGCGAGAAGACGGTCGCCAGGACCGGTCTCTCGATGGAGATCTGCGACAGTCTCACGAGTTGTCGATCTCCGGATCGATGTCGTGGCGCGCCACGTCGCGAACCTCGCTGCCCTCGCGAATCTTGTGGGTCCCGGCCGAGACGACGCGATCGCCCGGCTTCACGCCCGCTCGGAGTTCGACGCGACCCGGCTGGCGGATCCCGAGTTCGACCGGCACGCGAACAGCCTGATCGTCGACGATTCGCCAGACGAAGACGCCATCGCGTCCGTAGACGATCGCGTCCTCGGGAACCATCAAGGCTCCCTCTCGGGTCGCGACTTCGACCTCGAGGGTCGCGAAGAGCCCCGGGCGCAGCTTGTGATCCGGATTGGGAACCCTCGCCTTCACGAGGACCCGGCGACTGACGGCGTCGATGCGCGGATCGACGAAGTAGACGGTGCCGCCGAAGGTTTCGCCGGGAAACGGCGACACACCGAGTTCCACCTTCACACCCTTGCGCGCGAGCGACATGACCGTCTCTGGCAGCGTAAAGATCAACTCCATCTCGTCGAGCGAATCGATTCGAACGAGGCCGGAGGCCCGTCCGCCCCCGCCGCCTCCGTCATTGCTCATGTCTCGATCCGAGCCGGGACTCACACGTTCGCCGGGACTCACCAATCGTGCGCCGACGACGCCGTCGAAGGGCGCGCGGATGATCGTGCGGTCGAGTTCGATCTTCGCGAGATCGAGTTGAGCGGCCGCGATCTCGTACTCGGCCTGGGCCTTCTCGAGACCGGCCTTCGATTCGGCCCTCTGCTTCGCGAGAGTGAGCGCACGGTCGTATTGGTTGCGGGTCAGGCTGACAGTGGCTTCGGCTCGCCGTACGCGAGCACGCTGCTCTGCGTTCTTCAGTTGAACGAGCACGGCGCCCTTCTTGACGGGCTTGCCCTCCTCGAAAGAGATGGACGCGACGACGCCCGAAATTTCGGGTTTCAGGATGACCGAATGCGCCGAATCGAGTTGGCCGACGAAGCTGAGGATGTCTCGAACGTCCTCGGGCTGGATCGCAATCGTTTCGACCACAGCGGGGGGCGGCCCCTGTCGATCACTCGACTGAGGATCGGGATCGACCTCGCAAGCCGGTGCCAGCAATGCAGCGAACAGGACTGCCAAAACGGACCGTCTCACCACTCTCCTTTCGATCCAGGAAATGCTTGGATCGGGGCGCGTTCCAACTACCCGCCTGGAAGCGGGAACACAAGACTCGGCTGAACGAGGGTGGGCGTGGCCTGGTGGGCCTCGCGGCTTCGTTCGGGGATGGGCGGGGCCGCGCTGAATACTATAACGCCGGCCGGGGCGGTCGACCTGCTATCCGGCCCGAGACGAACCCTCGATCGGACTGACCCGGGGGCCGCTTCGGTCTGATGACCCGCCCCTCAACAGCCATCGACCCTCCGCGCGACGGCGTGCCCGAATGACTCAGCCCCGAGGCCTGAAGTACCAGTTCACCGCGTCGTGGGGCAGATATTCTTCGATGCGCTCGTAACCATGCGCTTCGAAGTAGCCGAGGATCTCGCGTTCATTGCCCTCGCCCCCCGCGTGCGCCTCGACGCAAATCAATCGAGGCGCGAAGCGGTCGATGTCGAAGCCTCGGAGGGCGGCGGGCTCCGCCCCTTCGATATCGAGCGACAGGAAATCGATCTTCTCGATTCCCTGCTCTTCGAGCGCCTTCGTCAGGGTGATCGCCCGAACGCGAATCGGCTGAGCGGCCGGCCCGCCCCACTTTTCCGCCTGCTCCTTGTCGAGGGACGAGACGCTCGGCTCGCCGGCGACGTGAAAAGTCACCCAACCCCCGTCCTTGTCGCCGACGGCATTCGTCAGCAGCGGCGTCTCGGGGCGCTCCGCCTTCCAGAGGTCGCGGTAGTAATGGAAAGCATCGATCGCCACGCCCTTCCACCCCAGATGCTTCTCCAGGTAGTAGGTCGTGTTCAGCTTGATCGGATAGGCGCAGCCCACGTCGAGGAAGACACCCTCGCGCTCGTCCTGAAAGAAATGTCGGATGAGCAGCTCTTCGTCGAACTGGGAGTAGCGCTTCTCGTTCGACGCGATGAACTCGGCGATGCCGATGGGCTCGCTCGCAGGCGATACGACCGCGTCACTCCCCTCGCAGGCAACGACGAGAACCGAAAAGAGAATGAGAACGCGCAGCATCGAAGTCTCCTGTCCGCATCGCTCGCCACGTCGCTCGCCATATTGCTCGATCATGAGATCAAGCCAAGATCGACGATTCTCGACGGCAGAGACGATCGCGGTCGCGCGAAGATACTCCATGCCAGGGCCACTCCCCAGATCACGAGCTAACGTCGAACCGTCATGAATCTCGACGCCATCGGCAATATCGGCGAAGCGGTCGGCGCCCTCGCCGTCGTCGTTTCTCTCGTCTATCTCGCTATTCAGATGCGACTGAACACGGCGTCGGTTCGCTCAGCGACCCACCAATCGATCGTCGCGACGTCAGCCACGACGAACGCGGTCATCGCTCAGAACAAAGAACTAGCGCGCATCTTTCGCGTGGGATGTGACGAGTTGAACCAGCTCGACGACGACGAGCGTGTGCAGTTCTCGTTTCTCGTTTCCCAGTTCATCGACATCTTCGAGAATCTCTATCTCCACCATCGCCATGGCAGCCTCGACGACGATTTCTGGCGACCGCGCGAAGAGGCTTATCTCGACCTGTTCCGAACGCCGGGATTCGCTCATTGCTGGAATGAGCGCAGCCAGCACTATGCGACGTCGTTTCAAGAGTTCGTGAACGAACGGCTGGCGGATCGACCCGAGAGCCAGACGCAGAGACAACTCCTCCTGCGCGAAGAGCCGCGGCCACCCTCCGCTTAGAACTCGAAGTCGCTACGGCTTCCGCAGTCTCGGCCAGGAAGAGTTCGTTCAGATATCCGCCATCGACGTGAGTCGGATGCCCAGATCCGCGACGCATTTCAGCGTCTTCTCGTGGGTCAGGGCTTTGAGGTCGGAAACCCGATATTCCTCCGCCCAGGGTGCGACCGGCGAGTCGGGCGCGGTCATCGACCGGAGTTCCGGGCTGGCGACACCCGGATGGGTCTGGATCAGGTGGAGGCCGGGTCCGAGGGACGCGAGATGGTCGAGGAGCCAGTCGAGCTTCCGGCTCTGCGGAATCGTGCTGAGGATCTTGATGCTCGCCATCTCCGGATGTGGATCGACATGCGGATAGAGGAAAGGTCGATCCAGCTCGCGACACAAACTCGCGCAGGCTTCGGTGCAGACGTTGCCCATGTGTTCGTCGATGTAGAGCGGAGCGACGCCGGCGGCGATCATGCGCGCGGCCTGCGCCATCAGTTCGACTCGCGCCTCCTCGTAGTCGACGAGCGGCGCGGCCAGCTTGACCGTGCGATGGAAGGTGCCGTCCTCGTCGACGAGTGAACTTCCCGTCGTGAGGGGCGGCCAGCGGTAGTAGTCCCAATCGCAGGTGAGGGTCGCATGCATCCCGACCGGGATCTCGTTCGCCCGCGCGAGGCGAGCCGCCTCCATGAACCAGGGACAGGGCACCATCATCGCGGCTTGCGTGAGGATGCCGTTCCGGAACGCCTCGGCGACACCGACGTTCACCGCGTGACACATGCCGAAATCATCGGCCTGGACGATCAGCCTGACGTCGCTCACAACACCTCCACGATGTATTCGGCCGCGCGCCGCGCGCCGTCGGTCTCGACCGGGCGATAGGAAACCTTGCGATCGAGATCCTGGACGACGGCGCGGGCGATGTCTTCGCTCGATGACGTGGCGAAGTCCATGCATCGGCCCGCCCGGTAGTTCTCCAGACGATGTCGCACGTGGAAGTTCTGCTCGAAATGATGAGCGAGCGGGAAATAGAGGAAGGGGATTTGGTTCGCCGTCAGTTCCATCGAGGTCGTGAGGCCGCCCTGCACGATGGCGAGATCACACACCGCGAGATGCTCGTACAGGTTATGCACATAGGGGAGGATCTCGAGCCCTTCGCATTGGGGGAGGCTGGCCGGATCGATCCGGGGACCGGCGACGACGCGCATGCGCAGGGACTCGTCGAGGCGACGCGCTTCCGGATAGGCCGCGATCACCTTCTCGAGCAGCGCTCGGCCGACGCCGGACCCGCCGACGCTGACGATGCAGACCTTCTCGTCTTCGCGGTATTCGAACCGATTCCGCATTTCGTCGCGTGCACCGAGCTTCGCCGGATCGAATCCCGTGATGTAGCCCGAGAAGTCGTAATGGGCCTCGGTCCATTCTCGAATCATGGGGAGGTTCGCACCGAAGCGTTCTGGCACGACGTCATCCGGATTCCCGACGAAGATCGCGCGGTCCCGGACGTCGGGGTGGGCCGCGATATGCCCGATCATCTCGTCGTTGTAGTCGGCGGTCAGGAATGCCTCGTGATCTCCCCCGTCTTCCATCGGCAAATAGCCGACGAAGTCGGTGAGCCAGACGAAGGGTGCACGCTTCTCGTTCGGATTCTCATGCAGGTAGTAGTCGACTTCCCAGGATTCGTCTCCGACGACGACGTCGTAGTCGCCGTCGCGCATCACGTCGTGGAAGACCATGAAGTTGGTGATCATGATCTCGTCCATCTTGCGAACTGCATGGAAGCAATGCAGGTCGTGCTCCGCCGACTCAGCCTCGATATGTCCCGACTCGCTCGCCAGGTGTCGGCTCGCCGGATGCAATCGCTCGCCCTCCGAGGCGAGCACCCGGGTCACAGGGTCCTGAGCGAGCCAATCGATCTCGATGCCGGGCACGAGCTGTCGAAGTTCCCGGGCGATCGCAATGTCGCGCTGGGCGTGGCCGAGTCCGATCGGAGAGGAGATGAAGAGCGCCTTCTTCGGACCGCTCGCGCGACGCGTGCGAAGCGGCGGCTTGCGATCGAAGGCAGGATCCAGGAACTCCCGAATGGCGAGGTTCACCTGCACGGGCTTGCGAGCCTGCAACCCGTGGCCGCTCTCCACGACTTCGAGGCGCGTTCCGAGTTCCTTTGCGACGGCCTCGCCTTCCGGGAAGCGGACGATGTTGTCGAGCGTTCCATGGATCACGAGCGTCGGGCATTGCACGCGCGCGCAGATCTCGTGCCAGTCCGAGTCCTCCGCGATCAGACCCAACTGTGACGCGGCGAGCGCGTCGGCGTCGCTTTCCAGGGCCCAGCCGAGCCCGTCCTCGATGAGCTTCGTCGAATGTTCTTCGAAGAAGCTCTCGAAGAACGCGACGAGGAAGGAACGGAGATGGCGCGGATTCGACCGCCAAGCCTCTGCATTGAAGTAGTTGATCCCGGGCATCTGCTCGTCGGCGACACCCTCGAGATTGAAGAGCCGCTCTTGGATCGTCCGGAATGACTTCCGATCCTCACCGAGCATCGTGCCCGGCGCGATCGAGACGAGCCCCTTCACGCGTTCCGGATTGTCGGCCGCATAACGCAGCACGCGCGCACCGCCCATCGAGAGGCCGATCAGGGTTGCCTGCTCGATTCCGGCGGCGTCGAGGACGGCCCCGATATCCCGCGCATTCGCTTCCTCGGCATAAGCAGACGCCTCATGCGGATGATCTGACTTCCCATTCCCGCGCGGGTCATAAACGATCACTCGATACGAACGCGCGAAGTAGGCGATCTGTGCCTTCCACATCCTCGAATGCACGATCATCCAGCCGGGCACGAAAATGAGCGTCTCGTCTTCATCGCCATTCCGGCCATAGACCTCGTAGAAGATCTGGACCCCGTCATGGCTCGCGAACCCCTCCGTATGGGGATAGATCGCGCGGCTCTGTTCTCCGGTCGGTTGCCAGTCGGTCATGATCGTTCGCTCCCAGCCGCCTCGAGTGAGACCAGCCATGCCTCGATCCAGCCCAACAACTCGTCGTGCGTGTCGGTGATCCCGAGGAGTCGCTCGAGCGCGAAGCCCTGCGCGAACGTCATCACCAGGGCCACGAGGACGTTCGGCGGAAAGCGATCGGCGATTCCATATTCTCGTGCGGCGAGGGTGAAGGCTTCGGTCAGCACCGCCCGCCACTCCGCGTTCACATGGGCGACGCGCTCGGACAGCTCCGGTCGATTCCAACCGAGTGCCTGGAGTTCGAGCCAGATCTTCGAATACCCCGAATCCAGGTCGTCCTCCTGGAATCCCCAGGCGGCGCGCCATTTCTCGATGAAGGGGCCCTCGGCGCCATACATCTCGCGCTGTCGCGTGATCAGCCGATCCGTGAAGCGTTCGAGGACCTGCACCAGGACCTCTTCCATCGAGCCGAAGTAGTAGTGCACGAGCCCATTGTTGACGCCGGCCTCCGCCGCGAGCTTGCGACTCGTCATCTCGGCATGTCCGCCTTCGACGAGCAGACGCTCCGCCGCGTCCAGCAGGGCTTCGGTCGCGCGCTGTCGCTTGTCCGAAGCTCCGGCCGGCGCCATGCGTGTGCTTCTCTGGGGCAAGATGTCGACTCCTTCGCTCATGACGGCCGCCCGCTACCAGCGAAGCCCGGGAATCAGCTTCGGGACGCGTCGCTGATATTCTTCGTACGCCTCGCCATGGAGCTCGACGAGCGTATGCTCTTCGATATAGAGCGCGACGACGATGTATGCGGTCGTGACCGCAGCAAAGAATAGCCGCCCCTCGCTCATGGACGACGCGGACCAGAACGCGATCATGAAGCCGAGCATGAGGGGATGTCGGGTATAGCGATAGAGGAAGCGTTCCTGGAACGGCGTGGCCTCGCGTGGGCGATTCAAGGCGGCGCTGCAGGTCTGCTTCAGTCCGAAGAGCTCGAAGTGATCGATCAGGAAGGTCGACGCGAGGACGATGGCCCAGCCGAATGCGAAGGAGGCGTCGAGCGCGATGGCGAGCGCCCCTTCGGCCTGCCACACCGTGTCGGGCATCGGGCGCCACTGCCAGACCATCGCGATCAGGATGGCATTGGTCACCATGACGAAGGTGCTGCGTTCGGCGGCCGGCGGGACATACTTCGCCCACCAACGCTTGAAGGCCGGTCGCGCCATGATGGTGTGCTGGACGGCGAAGAGGGAGAGGAAGCCGAGATTGACGAGTACGGCCTGCCCCACCGGGCCGACGAGGCCGTCGTCGATCGTCTTGGGGACGGCGAAGCCGCCGATGAAGCCGATCACGTAGAGAAACGTGCCGAGAAAGATCAAATAGACGAGGACGCCGTAACTGAGCATCGCAGCACGGCCTGCGGCGGAGAGCACCGGCACTTCGAGCGCCGATTCGGTCTGGGATCGCGACATGATGAATCTCCTTGGGAAAATGGATAGGTCGTATGCACTGGTCATATGTTTAGGTCGATCGACTAATTTAGTCAAGAACCTGAGCCCGAAATCCTTCCGCACTCCGGCTCATCACGAGAAGAACCGTAACTCCCTGTTTTCGTTCAATTTATTTTGCGTTTGGGACAGCCGAGGGACGACTCGGGCGACCGGCCTCCGCGATCCGGAGCTCTCGATTGGACTGAAACACCCGTTCGCGAAGCCATGCGGGCATCATCGGAGCGCGGGACAGACGCGCGTCGAGTCGCTCCCGGGGATGCGCTTCGAATGAGCCGGGCGCTGCCCGGCGGATCTGCGCTCGGACTCTGCGGCAGCCCGGCAACGCAGGGTGCGACGCGGGGACGACGCCCGAGCGACGCCGCTTGCTAACCTCACGCCCGAAACACCCCCCAATGCTGTGTTCCCGAGTGAGAGAAGTCCATGTCGATTCGCGTTCTCGACTGCACGCTGCGTGACGGCGGCTACTACAACGGTTGGTGCTTTTCCCGAGAGCTCGTCGAAGCCTATCTCGCGGCCGTCTCACAGGCGCAGATCGACTTCGTCGAGATCGGCTTCCGGAACTTCCCGCAGTCCCGCTTCCTCGGACCCTACGCCTACTCGACCGAGGGCTTCCTCGAAACGCTGCCGATTCCGTCCGACCTGAACATCGGCGTCATGGTCGACGCCAAGACGCTCTTGACCGCCGGTGACGATCCCGTCGCGGCGACCGACAAACTCTTCACCGATCGCGCCTCTTCTCGCGCGGGGCTGGTTCGCGTGGCGGCCCATTTCGACGAGGTCGTGCACTGTCGACCGATCGTCGATCGACTGAAGAGCAAGGGCTACCTCGTCGGCCTCAACATCATGCAGATGGCGGGCCGCGACCTCAATCGGGTCTCGGAACTCGCGGGCATCGTCGAAGAGTGGTCGACGGTCGACGTCCTGTATTTCGCGGACTCGTTGGGATCGATGGACGCTGGCGACGTCGAGCGCTCGGCGACCGCGCTCCGGGCCGGCTGGACCGGAAGCCTGGGAATCCATACACACAACAACAAGTCGCTGGCCGTACAGAACTCCCTGCATGCCATGAAGATCGGCGTGGAGTACCTCGACGCGACGGTGCTCGGGATGGGACGCGGCGCCGGCAACGCCGACATGGGCATCCTGCTCGGCGAGCTCATGCACGCGGGTGTTCGCGAATCGGATCTCGTCGGCCTGTACCGCGTGACCGAAGAGCATTTCCTTCCGCTCAAGGACGAGTATCGCTGGGGCGCGAATTTCTTCTATCACTATTCGGCGCTGAACGACATCCATCCGATGTTCGCGCAGACGCTCCTGTCGGATCAGCGCTACACGGCGGACGAGAAGTTTGCCGTGATCGAATCTCTCGCGACCTCCGAATCTCGAAGCTTCAATCCCGCGGAAATGGACCGGCTGCTGAATCCCTTCGAAGGCCAGGTCAAGAACGTCGAAGAATTGGCGCCGACGGATCTCAGCGAACTCACCGACCGGTCCGTCCTCATCGTCGGAGCCGGACCGAGCGTCAACGCGTACGCCTCCGACATCCGCCTCTTCGTCGAGCAACACGATGCGAAGGTTCTGACCTTGAACCACCAGGCCGCGATCGATGCCGAGTGCGTCGACGGCGTGATCTGCGTCGACCAACGCCGTCTGGTCTACGAAGCCGACTATCTGGCGAGCTGTGGGAAGCCGATCTATACGGCCCAGCGGCTCTTGAATCCGACGGTGCGCGAACGCCTCGCAGGTGCCGACGTTCGGCAATACGGATGCATCCTGCAGGAGGACGCCTTCGCGGCGCATGCGGGGGGATGTGTCATCCCGCTCCCGCTGGCCTTCGGCTACGCGCTCGCCCTCTGCGCGGCGGCGAAGGCCAGGCGAGTCTTCCTCGTCGGATTCGACGGCTTTCCGCCGGACGATTCCCGTCAGCATCAGATGCTGCAGCTGCTTCGCGTCGTCGAGCCTCATTGTGCCGACATGGAAATGACCGCACTCACGCCGACGAACTATCCGGTCGCTCAGGGATCGCTCTATGCCGACTACCGCTGACTCCGATTTCGCGATCGTAATCCCAGCGCGGTTCAAGTCGACGCGCTTTCCCGGCAAGCCGCTCCAGGAGATCGACGGGAAGCCGATGATCCAGCGGGTCTGGGAGCGCTGCGCCGAAGCGGTCGCCGCGAAGGATGTCTTCGTGGCGACGGACGACGCGCGGATCCGGGAGGCCTGCGAAGGCTTCGGTGCTTCCGTGATCATGACCTCCGAGGACTGCCTGACCGGCACGGACCGCGTCGCGGAAGCGGCGGAGCATCTCGAACATCGGTTCGTGGTGAATGTGCAGGGCGATGAGCCGATGATCGATGCGGGCGACATCCTGGCCGTCGCCGAGGCGTTCCGAAAGAGCGATGACGCGGTCGTGAACGCGATGACCGCGATCGACGACGAGGACGAGTACTGGTCGCGAAACGTCCCGAAGGTCATCACGGATCCCAACGGTCGACTTCTCTACATGAGCCGCGCGGCAATTCCGGCCAACAAGGGCGGCAGCTTCGAGCGAGCCTGGAAGCAGGTCTGCATCTACGCCTTCTCGCGCGACCACCTGCGACGCTTCAGCTCCGTCTCCCGGAAGGGGCGCATCGAACAGATCGAGGACATCGAGATCCTGCGCTTCGTCGAAATGGGCATCGACGTCTCCATCGTCGAACTCGACTCGGCCAGCATGGCCGTCGACACCCCCGAAGATCTTGAAAAGGTGATCCGTGCCATTTCGAGCTGAAGACTACGACCTCTTCGTCTTCGATTGCGACGGGGTGATCCTCGATTCCAACGGCGTCAAGAGTCAGGCCATCTTCGAGGCGGCGAAGCCGCACGGAGAGGAGAACGCGAAGCGGCTCCTCGCCTATCACCAGCAACATGGTGGCATCTCGCGTTACGCGAAGTTCGCCTATTTCGTAGCGGAAATCCTTGAAACGCCGACCGAACGTCGGGAGGCGCTGGAGAAGGAAATGGTCGACGCGTGCGCCCGCATTTGTCGTGCGGAGCTGCAGACCTGTGCCCTGATCCCCGGTGTCCGTGCGTTCCTCTCCTCGCTGCCCGAGAGAATTCACAGCTACGTCGTGAGCGGCGGCGCACAATCCGAGGTGCGGGACGCGCTCTCCCAGCGCGATCTCGATCGATACTTCGATCTGGTGCTCGGCAGCCCCCGGAGCAAGGCGGACAACATGCAAGACCTCGACAGCGCAGGACATCTGCGGGGCCGTGGTGCGTATTTCGGCGATGCGCGGCTCGACATGGAACTCGCGCATCGATTCGGACTGGATTTCTACTTCGTGTCCGGAGCCAGCGAATGGGCCAACGCAGGCGACGAGTGTCACGATCCGCATGTTTGCGACTTCGACGACCTGGTCGCCTTGGACTGAAGGCCTGAGATGCTAGGGAACGCGTTCTGCGACCGTTTCGCCGCCCCGGGGCGCGAGGACTCCAGAGCCGCGCCGAACCTCGAGCGAGGGCGAAATTCGGTCCCGCGACCGAATATTCTCGATTGACTTGGCTCCTCCGCGCATCGTACGATGACATTCTGAGCATCGTTCCCTGGACCCCTTCGAGGAGACATCGCATGCGTTCCTTCACTCCGATCCTTCTTGGCCGCAGCGGCCGAGATCGCCTGTTCCGAGTCGCCATCTCACTCTCCGCGATCGCCTTGTTCGGTTCGCCCTGCGCCCTGCATGTCTCGCCGATGTCCGCGGGCGTCTGCGCCGTCGACATCTCACCGATCAGCCCGAGTCTCGTCGATGAGTACGAAGCGGCCTTCGGCGTTCCCGGCGTCGTCAATCACACGGACCCGGTCTACATCGCGGGCTTCGGGAACGATCGTCAAGCGACGGGATACAACGACCAACTCTGGGCACGTGGTGTCGTCGTCGATGGCGCCGACGGGCGGGTCGCGATCGTCTCGCTCGACCTGGTCGGATACTTCAACGCAGAGGTCGAAACGATTCGTTCGCTGATCGACCCGGCCGCGGGCATCGACTACGTCGTCGTATCGAGCACGCATCAGCACGAAGGTCCCGACACGATCGGAATCTGGGGACCCGACGCGACCACCTCGGGCGTCGACTTCGGCTATCTCGACTTCGTCAATCAGTCCGTCGCCGATTGCATCAACGATGCCGCCGCGAATCTCCAGCCGTCGCGCATCCGCTTCGCGACGACCGACGGTGAAGGCCTCTCCCTCGGACTCGATCCCGAAGACGATGGCTTCGGCGTCGCCGACAGCCGCGTTCTCGTCGATGACGATCTGCTCGCGCCGGACACCGACGGGCGCATCATCGACCCGCGCCTCTCGATCATGCAGGTCACCGAAACCCACTACCCCTTCGAACCCATGGCCACGCTCGTCAACTTCGCCAGCCATCCCGAAGCACTCGGTGCCGACAACACTCTGATCACATCCGACTTTCCGCATTACGCGCGCGAACAGATCGAAGCCAACGGCGGCGGCACCGCGATCTGGGTGAGCGGCGCGGTCGGCGTTCTCCAGGGGCCCCTCCGACTCGACGTCGAGGACCCCGACACGGGATTGCCGGCGCCGCGACGGACCTTCCGCTGGGCGGAGGTGCACGGACAGCAGCTCGGCGATCGCGTCTCGGAGGCGATTCCGCACGCGCGCGGCAAGAGGATCGGACGCGTCGACATCGCGGACCCCGCCCGCATCTTCATCCCTCTCGCCAACCCGTTCTTCCGGTTCTTCATCGGAATCGGCGTCCTGCCCTCGGGCCTCTTCACCGCGGGCGTGCCCGATGACTCCGTGGGATTCCCCTTCCCGGCGCCCTTCGACGTCATCCCCCAGGCGCTCGGAGAGGATCTCGGCACGGAAGTCGGCGCCTTTCGGATCAACGAAGGAAGCTTCGCCGTCGTTCCCAGCGAGCTCGATCCCCAGATCGGCGAGCTGTATCGGGACGGCATGAACGGCGCCAAGCACACGTTCATCATCGGACTCGGGAA
>Ga0315338_1002692_pt1 | contig 16894 bp, 8 predicted proteins | sample ASW8metaG_FD_204518 | JGI IMG/M metagenome (GOLD analysis project Ga0315338, IMG submission 204518) | Ammonia-oxidizing marine archaeal communities from Monterey Bay, California, United States - ASW #8 | ecosystem: Environmental > Aquatic > Marine > Coastal | place: USA: California | collected... | reverse complement strand
ATCGATGCACCGTACGAGGTCCCTTCTTCTCCGGATCTGGCGATTGCGGCAGGAGAATTGTCCGTGGAAGAATGTGTCCGGTCGCTCCTGACTCTTCTCAGGAAGAGGCAAATCCTTCCAGACCAGGCTACGACAACTTGGTCGGGACGAGCGCAAGAGAAGGAGCGTGAGTGAGTAGCTACGCATTGAGCCACCTTCGAGAGCTTGAGTCTGAGAGCGTGCACATCCTGCGAGAAGTCGTGGCCGAGTGTGAAAACCCAGTCATGCTCTATTCGGTCGGGAAGGACTCCTCGGTAATGCTACGACTAGCGGAGAAAGCGTTTCGCCCAGGGAAGATCCCCTTCCCTCTTCTCCACGTCGACACCGGTTTCAAGTTCCAGGAGATGATCGATTTTCGGGACCGGATCTGCGCAGACTTGGGAGCCAACCTCATCGTTCATCGAAACGAAGAAGCTCTCTGCCGTATCGGGGGGGTCGAGAACTGGACCTGCGCTCTCTGTGCCGACCTACTCAAGACCCAAGCGCTCGTCGCCAAGCTGAGAGAGGACGGGTATGATGCTGCATTCGGCGGCGCCCGCCGCGACGAAGAGAAGACGAGGGCGAAAGAGCGCATTTTCTCATTTCGAGACCGCCAGATGCAATGGGATCCGAAGAACCAACGACCCGAAATCTGGAACATCTACAACACCTCTCACCACAAGGGAGAGTCGTTTCGGGTGTTTCCACTCTCGAACTGGACCGAGCTGGACGTATGGCACTACATCTACGCCGAGGACATCCCCGTCGTACCTCTCTATTTCGCGAAGAGGAGACCATGTATCCGACGAGAAGGCATGCTTGTTTTCGCTGGAGGCCTCATCGAACCCCGCGCCGGAGAAGTCATCGAAGAAGTGACCTGCAGGTTTCGAACCCTCGGTTGCCAGCTCTGCACTGGCGCCGTTGAATCCACTGCGTCCACGATCGCGGAGATCATTGAGGAGACGATGCTGGCCCGCGGCAGCGAACGGGAAAACCGCGCTGTCGATCAAGACAGCGAGGGATCGATGGAAGACAAGAAAATCGATGGATACTTCTAGGGTCGGATGAACTACCAGCATGACCAAACCCACACTCTTTAAGCAGGATGAGCGAAAGGACCTGCTGCGTCTTGTCACCGCAGGGAGCGTCGACGACGGCAAGAGCACGATGATCGGCCGCCTCCTCTATGAATCAAAAGGCATTTACGAGGACCAACTCGCATCGGTCAGACGCGCGTCAGCCCGAAAGGGCGACCAGCGGGGAGATCTCGATCTCGCCCTCGTGACCGATGGGCTTCGCGCGGAGGTGGAACAGGGCATTACGATCGATGTTGCCTATCGGTACTTTTCGACCCCCCGCCGTAAGTTCATCATTGCCGACACGCCGGGGCACGAACAGTACACTCGAAACATGGCGACCGGAGCCTCGACCGCCGGCCTCGTCATCGTCCTCATCGATGCGCGCAATGGTGTTGTGACTCAGTCCCGGCGTCACGCCTTCATCGCAACGCTACTCGGGATACCGCACATGGTCGTCGCAGTCAACAAAATGGACCTCGTCGGTTACAGCCAGGAAGTATTCGACGATATTGTCCGAGATTTTCAAGAGTTCGCCGCGAAACTCGAATTGTCGAGCATCTCAATCATTCCGATAAGCGCCCTGGAAGGCGACAATGTAGTCGAGAGAGGGACTAACCTTCCATGGTATGGTGGGCACACGCTTCTTAGCTACTTGGAGACCGTCCACACTGCCTCGGACAGAAATCTGATCGATCTTCGGTTTCCTATCCAGTACGTATCACGGCCGGGCAGCAGCTTCAGAGGATACATGGGGACTCCGACGGCCGGGATCATCCGATCGGGCGCGAAAGTTATGGCTATCCCCTCCGGGATGAGGAGTCGGATCCGCAAGGTCTATGGAGTGGACGGCGAGATCACGGAGGGGTTCCCTCCACTGCCGATCACGGTCACTCTCGAGGACGAGATCGATCTGAGTCGCGGCGATATGCTCGTCCACCCTCAGAACGTACCGCAAGTTCAGCGGAGCTTCGAGGCGATGGTCGTATGGATGTCGGAGGATCGTCTCGTACCCCATCGCCCCTACGTCCTGAAACACACTACGCGGAAGGTCCAGGGCACAATCGCGGCGGTCCGCTACGCAATCGATGTGGATACCCTGCACCGGAAACCTTCCGAGAGTCTGGGGCTGAACGAGATCGGGAGATGCCTCGTGGATGTGGCACGACCATTGGCTTTTGATCCCTACAGAAGTGATCGTTCCACGGGTGCTTTCATCGTCATTGACCGAGTCACGAACAACACCGTCGGGGCAGGCATGATCCTCGGTCGGGAGCAAAATCCGCTGCAGGTTGATCCCGCGCGTCGCATCGAACGTGCTCGGGTCGCTACTGTCACTCCCCACGAGAGCCGCGTCGCCATTGAGGAGAGAATCGCGCGCCTCTCCCAGAAGCCGGCCACGGTCTGGATAACGGGCCTAACCGGTTCCGGGAAGACAACCCTCGCCCATGGGCTTGAGAGGAGGTTGTTCGACGACGGTGTGCTATGTCAGGTGGTCGACGGCGAGAACCTCCGCCTTGGGGTCTGCAAAGACCTCAGCTTCTCTCCGGATGACCGAGCAGAGAACAACCGACGAGCGGCCGAAGTAGCACGTCTTTTTAACCTGGCCGGGCTCATTTCAATCTGCGCGTTTCTCTCGCCATATCGGGAAGATCGCGCCCGAGTCCGCCAGATCGTCGGCGAAGACCGTTTCCTCGAGATCTACCTTTCCGCAACGCCGGAGGCCTGCCGTCGTCGGGCTCGGAAAGACGTCGAGATCGAGACGTCTCCGCCCGTGATCGTGCCCTACGAGGCACCCCTGACTCCTGATCTCAAACTTCCGACTCACGAAATCGATATCGACGAAAGTGTCGATCGGATCGTCGTCCTGCTGCGAAATCGCGGCTTCATCAGCTAGCGGGGGACCGTGACCTATTCCAATGAACTGGTTCGCATCGAAAAGGCGCTCGCGGCAGCCGCGGAAGTACTCAAAGAGTTCACGCCGGGCGCAGTGGAAGCAACGCTCAAGAATGGTGGCGATCCAGTAACGGAGGCGGACCTTCGCGTCAATGAGCGCCTCCGCACTCTCCTACCCATGAACGGTGAAGGATGGCTGTCAGAAGAGTCCGTGGATGATCCGAATCGATTGAAGAGCTCCCTGGTCTGGATCGTCGACCCGATCGACGGCACCCGAGAGTTCATCGCTGGGATTCCGGAATGGTGTATCTCGATAGGCCTTTGTGACAAAGGCCACGCTGTAGCAGGGGGAATCTATAACCCGGCCACCGGGGAAACTTTCCTCGGCGGACCAGGCATGGGATTAACTCTGAATGGGGCTCGCGCCACGTGTTCAGACATTTCCCACCTTCAACATGCTGTCGTCCTTGCCAGCCGCAGCGAGTACGCCCGCGGGGAGTGGGACGCCTTCCAAGGGGAGGTGAGGAGTATCAAGCCCCTCGGGTCTGTCGCCTACAAGCTCGCTCTGGTCGCCGTCGGCCTCGCCGATGCTAGCTGGACCCTGGTTCCGAAGAACGAATGGGATGTCGCCGCCGGGGCCGCGCTCGTCCTTGCTGGAGGCGGTCGAGTGTCAGACTTTTCCAAAGACCTGCGTTTCAATCGGCCCAACCCTTTGCTCGGTGGCTTCCTCGGCGCGGGACAGATTCTCTTTGACAGGATCGACAGGTTCCTCCGGTCTCGCGGCGACCGATTCGAGCCACCGCCTGGAACCCCGCCCATTCCATCAAGTGGTAGCGAATGGATCGATTAGTCCGCAGTCGACTCCACTCGTGACTATGAAGCGCGTAATTCTCGGCTCCCTTTCGGGAGGAGTATGGTTTTTCGTTCAGGTCTTATCGGCGTTCATCCTGACGCCGGTCATCGTGAGCCAACTGGGTAACCGGTCCTACGGCGCTTGGGAAATCCTGCTCAGTACATACGCCTACATCGATCTTCTTGGCCTCGGGATCAATCCGGCGATAGTTCGATACGTCGCACGGTTCGAGGCCCAAAACGACCGTGCCCAGCTCCGCATGATCTTCACCTCGTCAATGCTGATATCTCTCGCCATGGGTATCATCGGAGGTTCGGTCGTTTGGGGGTTGGCCTACCACTCGGAACGACTGCTGAACCTCTCCCCGATACAGATCGATGGACTGCGAACGTGCATTCTAGTCATGGCAGTGAGCGTCCTACTGGGTTTCCCGAAGCTGATCGTGCAGAGCGCGTTGCTCGGACTTCAGCAGCATCTCTACGTCAATGCCATGCGCACTATCCTCTGGCTAGTCCAGAGCTTGGCACTGTACTTCGCCCTCACCCGCGGACCAGAACCAGGGATCGTCTGGTTGGCCGTGATCACTCTGGTCTTTTCGATCATTCATCTCCTCCTGATGAGCATTCTTCTCTCGCGGTTGGAGACTGGCCTCGCTTTTCAGTTTCGTGCCTTTTCGTGGGCTGGGATGCGAGAAATATTCACATTCAGCATGAAAAGCATCACGATCATGGCGGCTGCAAGAATCCAGAATCAGTCGATTCCGATCATCATCGGATGGCTCATGGGCCCGGCGGAAGTGCCGATCTTCGTAATCGCCAATCGGCTTGCTTCCTACGCCAATAGTTTGTCACTGAGCCTGGGAATACCGCTGGTTCCTCACTTCAGCGAAATCGACGCTAAGGGGAGCCTGGAAGCCAAGCGATCCGTGTGGCTTAGCTCGTCCCGTGCACTTCAGTTGGTCATCTTTGGGATCGGGATTTCGATCCTGGCACTTGGCGAGCCGTTTCTGGCCGTTTGGATTGGTGACGATTATGCAGTAGAGGGGCGCTGGGTTGTGCGATTCTCGAGCCTCGCGTTTCTGGCCACCGGAATCGCACCCAACTCTGGCCGCATGCTCATTGCGATGGCGCGGCACGGGCATGCAGCATCTGTTTTTGTCGTGACCACGATCGTCAGCGTGCCGGCGACAATCCTCCTCGGAAGCGGATTCGGGATCTCGGGCATCGCTCTCTCGCTGTTTGTCTTCCGAGCAGCCACATCCATAGCCACTTTCGTTCTCGCCACGCGCCAAATCGATCTTCCTATGCTAGTCCACCTTCGATCGACAGCCGCCCGCTTCGTGCTTCCGATGATCCTCGGTCTCGCCTCTTACATGATTCTTCGTGTCATCTGGACGCCCTCAGGCTACATGCCAATCCTCGGACACGCAGCCCTCGCTGGATCAGTGTACGTCCTCGCTAGCTGGAAGCTAGCCATCGACCAGGAGGAACGCGCTTTTCTGGTCGCCGCGGCTCGGAAGCTCAAGAGCCGGCTGGTGTGACCGTTTGACTTCCGATCGGTAGAACCTGCAACGAGACGGTTGCTTTTTGCAGTCCTCAGCTCCCACTCCTGCGGGCACAGACCCGAAAGCATCTCCGTAAGGCCCTGTGATTCAATACTTTACCATACCCACCAATCTCGGCGCGGAATCGGCTCGTAAATTGTTACGTGCATGCCGAATGGCTCGCTTCGCGGGTCTGCCCCATCAGCCGAATAGGAAACGTGATGAAATCGGGTCTTACGGTCATCGTACTAGTAGCTCTGTTGCTCGCACTTGCGCGGAGCGCAGGAGCTGAAATCAGTTTGGACTCGGCCGCGGTCGGGGCAGGTCCGTATTATCTAGACATTGCCGGCGAAACGTACGTGTTAACAGAGGATATCGAGACTCCTGGGACAGCTCTTGTATTCGCTGCCAACAACGTGACCTTGGATCTTAATCAGCATACGGTGACTTATGGAACGATCCCGAACAGTTATCGGTACGGTGTCGCCGTTCCACCTCCCTACCCTCACAGCGCTCCTCGATGGTCGGAATCAGACATCACCGTATGGGAGAACGCCGACGGATCCACGGTAAAGAACGGCACGATCGAACAGGGTGCCGGAGAGGGGGCCGACTGCGCTTCCGTGATCGCACGAAGCCAGGACGGCATCACGATTCAAGACTTGAACATCTCGATGATCGGCGATGACACCTTTGCGATCTCGATAAACGAATTCAAGAACATGACGATCTCGGGAAACACGATCACGGACTTGACGAACGTGGTCACCAACCGTCACGCAGGGCGGGCGGCAATCGACATCTCGAGCGCGTCTGACGGGAACATCGAGGTCTTCAATAACATCATCCACAACTGTCGCCAGTGGGGAATCCGTGTTTCGAGGCGGAACCCGGCGACAATCTGGGGACGAATCCACAACAACGAGATCTACGCCAATACCATCGTAACCAACGGCTACGGGATCGGTATCCGCGGGGACCGGATGGAGGCGTTCGGGAACACCATCCAGGCTACGAATGGCCGCGGAATCCACATCTCGAATTGCGACGGAGCTCTCGTCCATGACAACGACATCGATGTCGTAGAAATCAACATCCCCGAGTACAACAAGCTTTCCGCCCATGGCATCAAGTTGGAGCGATGTACAAACGCTGAAGTCTACGAGAACTACGTTGTATCCCGAGGACTTGTCGTCGACGGGTCGAACATTTGCAATGGTTCTGCTCTAAATTTCACGGTCAACGAAAACAGTAACAACCATGTTCACGACAACATATTCGTGGCCAGACACATGGGAGGCGACGCATTCGATCCATCAAACTACGGATTCCACGCGTCGGCGATCGAGGTTGTCGTGGTCGAGAACAACAGCGGACTACGGATCGTGAACAACACATTCATTACGAACGATCGCTTTTTTTCCTCGACTGAATGGAATTCTGCAGACGGCAGCCCCCTCGACGGAAGCAGCATCCTGATCAAGGGAAACACCTGGACACGAGAGACGACCACGGTACCGACACGGAAGTACGATTTGTTCTTCTTCTACACAAGCGTGACAGGACTCAGGTTTCTCGACAACAACGGGGGCGATTTCCTCAACTACGGTACGGGATGGCCATGGAGTTACAATTCCTGGAGCGTCGGAAACACCGGGACCATCAAGACTCTCGACGAGAACGGCGATCCGGTCTCTGGAGTCGACGTCACTGTTCGGAACAGCCAAGGTGAGGTCGCGGTCACTGGATCGACTGACCCGACCGGGAAATTCATGGCCGCTCTCGACGAGTGGGTTGCCTCTGCCGCGGGGCGAAGCACCGAGCACGTCTATACGTTGACTGACCTGAACCCTCACGAATTCACTGCCGAATTCGTGGAAGGAGACCAAACGGTACACGCTACCGTCGAAGAGAGCGGGTGGATCACTACCCTGCGTCCTCCGCTGAACGGAGTGCCTACGGCCGAATTCTCGGGGAGCCCAACTTCCGGCGACTCCCCACTGACGGTCGAGTTCAGTGATCTCTCGTCCAACGATCCGACTTCTTGGTCCTGGAGCTTTGGTGACGGTGGTGTCTCGACCGACCGGAACCCGAGCCATACTTACAATTCTCCTGGTCTGTACACCGTATCTCTGGTGGCGGCCAACGGCGTCGGATCGAATACGGAGACCAAGTTTGATTACATCAACGTGTCTGAGCCAATTGTCCCCCCGGTCGCCGAGTTTTCCGGATCTCCGACCTCCGGAGTCGCCCCGCACGCGGTCAACTTCACCGACCTGTCTTCGAACAATCCAACGAGCTGGTACTGGACGTTTGGCGACGGCGGGACTTCCACGGCTCAGAGTCCGAGTCACACCTACAACGGCGCTGGAACCTACGAGGTCGCGCTGACAACTACCAACAGTGGTGGCTCGGACACAGAGACCAAAACCGATTACATCTCAGTGTCGTTGCCCCCTGCCCCTGAGGCAGAATTCTCCGGCACCCCGACCTCGGGAACGACACCTCTGACGGTCTCCTTTTCGGATGAGTCCGCGAACTCCCCGACATCGTGGTCTTGGACCTTCGGAGATGGCGGGACGTCCAGTTCCCAAAACCCTGGGCATACCTACAGCGATGTCGGTACCTTCGCGGTTACTCTCACGGCAACAAATGCCACGGGATCCGATACAGAGACTAAGACCGACTACATCTCGGTGTCGTTGCCCCCTGCGCCAGACGCAGACTTCTCTGGCATCCCAACCTCGGGAACGGCCCCTCTGACGGTCACCTTTTCGGATCAATCCGCGAACTCGCCGACTTCGTGGTCTTGGACTTTCGGAGATGGCGGGACGTCCAGTTCTCAGAACCCTGGTCATACCTACAGCGATGTAGGCACCTTTGCGGTGACGCTCACGGCAACCAATGCAACGGGATCCGATACAGAGACCAAGACCGATTACATCACGGTGTCGTTGCCCCCTGCCCCTGAGGCAGAATTCTCCGGCACTCCAACTTCAGGAACGAGCCCTCTGACAGTCGCCTTCTCCGATCAGTCTGCGAACTCCCCGACTTCGTGGTCTTGGACATTCGGAGATGGCGGAACGTCCAGTTCTCAAAATCCAGATCATACGTACAGCGATTCCGGTACCTTCGCGGTTACTCTCACGGCAACAAATGCGACGGGATCCGACACAGAGACTAAGATTGAGTACATCACGGTAACCCCTCCGCCAGCGCCGGTGGCCGCATTCAACGCAAACCCGACCTCCGGCTTAGCACCTCACGCAGTCGACTTCAAAGACCTGTCGTCGAACAATCCTACCAGTTGGTCCTGGAGCTTCGGCGACGGCGGCACTTCCGCTTCCCAGAATCCGAGCTACACATACGACAGCGCGGGCACCTACGAGATCACGTTGACTGCTACGAACGCAGCAGGCTCGGACAGCGAAACCAAGACTAACTATGTTACCGTCTCCGATCCGCCAGCGGCGCCTGTAGCCGACTTCTCCGGCAGTCCAACTTCAGGTTCGAACCCTCTGACTGTCGAGTTCGTCGATTTGTCTAACAACACTCCGACCTCGTGGTCTTGGTCCTTCGGAGATGGAGGCACATCGAGCCTTCAGAATCCAAGCCACATCTACACGACCGAAGGTAGCTTTGAAGTCGGCCTGACTGTGACCAACGCAGGAGGCTCGAACGTCGAAACCAAGTCCAGTTACATCACAGTGACTCCTCAAACGAATTCAACTCCGCCAAGGGCCAACTTCTACGGGACACCGACCTTGGGCCAATCACCGCTCACCGTAGAGTTCGCCGATCTTTCCGAGGACGATCCAAGCCACTGGGCCTGGAGTTTCGGAGATGGAACCGAGTCCAGCGAGAAGAATCCGACCCACGTCTATGAGAGTGCGGGACTTTTCACCGTCGCTCTCACTTCGACGAATGCTGCTGGGTCGAACACGAAGACCCGGACCGGTTACATCATCGTCACAGCACCACCTCAGCCCGTCGCGAACTTCTCCGCAGACCCGACCGACGGTCCAGCGCCTCTCACCGTCGAGTTCACGGATCAATCAAGAAACGAGCCCACATCGTGGCTCTGGACCTTTGGAGATGGAGAGACCTCGACGGATCGGCACCCGACCCATACGTATGAGGAACCGGGTGCATACGACGTGGTCCTGATCGCAGCGAGCGCAACCGGAACAGACACGGTGACCCGCCAAGCTTTTATCACCGTGAGTTCTACTGCACTTCCCCCAGTCGCCGCGTTCGTTGGAAATCCGCGGTCGGGACAGGCCCCTTTGGCAGTATCCTTCACGGACCAGTCTACAAACGGACCGTCGACTTGGTTCTGGACATTCGGAGACGGCGGAAACTCGACAGAGCAGCACCCAAACCACGTCTACGAGAACGCCGGAAGCTACCACGTACGCCTGACAGTGACTAACGACGACGGCACCAGTACGATGACAATCGAGGATTACGTCACGGTGGCGGTCGCTTCGGCTCCACCGATAGCGGAGTTTGTCGGGGACCCGACTTCGGGCAGCGCTCCCTTGACTGTTGGTTTCGTCGATCAATCGGTCAACGAGCCTACTTCCTGGTTGTGGGGTTTTGGCGATGGAAATACGTCGGCAGAGCAGAGCCCGAATCACACCTACGAGTCAGCAGGAAGCTATGAAGTCTCGCTCATCGCAACGAACGCAGACGGCACGGGAACGATCAGAAAGGTCGACTATGTCACGGTGACGGATGCGATCTTGCTCCCGGTTGCGGACTTCGTCGGGGAGCCAACCCTGGGAACCGCGCCGCTGACCGTTGAGTTCACAGACCAATCCACGAATGCCCCTACCTCCTGGACCTGGGATTTTGGCGACGGCGTCACTTCCACTGATCAGAACCCCGACCACGACTATGAAACTGCTGGTACATACACAGTTACGCTAACAACATCAAACGTCAGTGGCTCCGATACAGAAGCAAAGCTGTCTTACGTTGTCGTTACGGAGCCGCCCCCGATTGCGAGTCTTAGCGCGACCCCGACTTCCGGGGAAGTGCCGTTGATAGTTCAGTTTCGGGATACCTCAGAGAATGAAGGCAACGCGTGGCTCTGGTCCTTTGGAGATGGTCAAAGCTCTTCGCAACGAAACCCTGAACATACGTACTCCGAAGCCGGCACATACGATGTCTCACTTACGATCTCAAACCAGAGCGGAGAAGACACCGACACGAAAATCGCCTACATCACCGCAACTGCACCGGACCCAGTTCCTGACGATGTACCTCCGGCTTCAATCAGTACCCTTAGCGGTTACGCGCTAGCAGTCGACGCACTGCGTTTGAGCTGGATCGCCGTCGGGGACGATCATCAGGTCGGGCAGGCGGCCGAGTACGACCTACGATGGTCCGTCAATGCGATCACCGGAGACGTCTGGGAATCTCTCGAGAGCCTCGTCGACGACGTGCCCATACCGGGCACGTCGGGCTCGGTACAGAGTTTTGAAATGAACGGGCTCGTGGCCGGTGAGACTTACTACTTCGGTCTCAAAGTCTTCGACGAAGCGGGGAATGTCTCGACCCTTTCGAATGTAGCTGAGGTGACGCTTCCCGTGCCGCAGGACACGAGCCCACCATCGGCCCCAAGCGCTGTCACGGCCGAGGCAGGCGACGAGGAAGTCGTTGTCGAGTGGTCTGCGAGCCCGGATCCCGACCTGGCCAGTTATGTCGTCTATCGCCGGGTCGCAACAGCTTCGCAGCGCGAGGTAGTCGCGGAAGGAGTCACAGGCACGACGTACTCCGACTCCACTGTTGAACCCGGTTTGCGATACGGCTTTTCGGTTACGGCGGTGGACAACGCTGGCAACTCATCCACTAGAAGTGTGGAAGCTTGGGTAGACGTTCCGGAACTCGAAGAGCCCCCGCTGGTCCACACGGTCATGTTCTTGCAATCACATCTGGATCGAGCCTCCGATTGGCTCACGATTGAGTGGTCGACAGAGGGAAGTGCAGACCTGGCCGGGTTCCTCGTCTATCGCGAAAGGCTCGGCTCGGGCGCTTCCGAGACGGTTGCGGCTTTGGGAGAGTGGGATCTGCTCGCGCCGAGTGGCCCAGTCGAACCAGTCACCCAGGTAGTTCTCCCGGGGCCAGGTCCCCACGTCGTCCGCGAGACTCCGCTGCCGGAGCCCGGAACCTACCGTTACTGGATCGAAGCCATCGGGATCTCAAAAAACACACAATACCTTGAGCCGATCCAGATAGTGGTTCCTAACGCTGACGCGACGTTCGAGGTCTACCCTAACCCGACCTCTGATCGGATCAACGTGTCCTTCTCTCTAGAAGAGGCCGCTTCGGTTCGGTTTGCAGTGTACTCTGCCAGCGGCCGGGTCGTCTTCGAGGAGGACGTCGCATTCCTGGACTCGGGGCGCCATACTGTCCAATGGGATCGCATAAGTAGAAACGGCACTCAGGTGGCAACGGGCACCTATTTTGTGATTCTTCAATATGGGGGATCGATCCTAAAGGAGAGAATCGTCATTGTCCGTCGCGCTGAGGACTAGCAACTCACTAGCCGCAATAAGGTAAACTCCGCCAGCTTCAGGAGGCATCTGCCGGCATCAAGTTCTTGCAGAAACGAAGTTTCCCGGACTTCTCATGCGGTATTTCTCTGACGAGTTCAAATTTGGCGACCACCGATTCACCGATGAACTCGTCCAGGCATTCACCAATCCATATTTCCGTTTCGACAGTATAATGCGGCCCCGGCTTGATTAGGATTTCAAACCGACGATAATCATGTTGAAGGATCTGCATTTCCTCGATGACATCGGACTCAGTGATGATACGGTTTGTGAAAGCAACACCCGGAATCCTTTGCCGTTTCGAGTTGATGAACACGTCCGTCATTCGCCCGCAAACCTCGACGATCCGCGGAAGTTCTAGCCCACACTCGCACCGGGAAACATCGATCCGACCAACATCCCCTGTTCGATAGCGGATCATTGGAAACGATGTATTCCACAGATCGGTGATCACGATCTGCCCCGTTCCAGGTTGTTCGAACCGGTCCTCCTCCAGCACCTCGACGAACAGCCCGTACGCATTGATGTGCATCCCGTTGTGAAATCGACACTCCGTCGCCACTCGACCGCACTCTCGGGACCCATACCAGTTGAAGGGAGTAACGCCAAAAGCGCGCTCGATGGTATCTATCTGATGAGGAAAGAGTGTTTCGGCAGTGCAGGTGATTGCCGGCACATCGAGTCGAATGCCCCGCCGAAGAAGAAACTGCGCAAAGATTTCTAGCGGCGACGGGTACGTTTGAAGAAGCCTCGGTCGGAAGGCATCGATCTGTCGAGCAAAACCTTCCATGATAGTGTCATCGAGAACACTCGATGGAAGGAAGAGGTTTCGCGAAATTATCCGTTTCCGAACTTGGTCCTTCCAACTGAGTGACGCCGGCAAATCTTGGCGAGCCCCCCAGAGAAGAGCAAGTGGGAGGCCGGGCTCATACCCGACCCACTTGTCAAAAGCAATCGCCGCGCTTCGCCTCCGCGCTTCGGCGTCCCAGTCCATCCAGAACGTGATCGGAGAAGCAGTGGTTCCTCCAGTAGCCGACTGGCGGAGCGTACTTCGTTCGACCCCAGCGGCCAGAATCTCGTCCGAACGGTCCCGCAGATCGTCCTTCTCGAGGAGAGGCAATCTTGGAAGATCTCCCAATCCGATGTTGTCGGGGTCGACTCCGGCTCCGGCGAATCGATTCCTATAGAACGAGGATCTCGATCCCGCAACCCGACACACCTCCCGAACTCGCGTCTCCTGGTGAGCGAGGATCTTCTCGCGGCTGGCCCCGATGATCCTCTCGACGTTTCGCACATACGCTTGAGTTCTGTCCTTGGTCAACATCCGGTACGCGGGGAGGAGGACCGACGGGGTCAGTAGATCGAGAGCAGCATCCACGGCTCTCATAGGAAACCTAGGTTCGGAACCTGCGGGGTCGAATTCTCGCGATGATGGGTCGCGACGAGAGGCCGCCTCATAGTCTGTTCTCATTGGCGACCAATTCGACCTGCTGAGGGGCGCGAAACCGTGAAAACTCCGGAAGCCCCCTCCAAAACCCAAGAACCAGCCCCACGTAGATCATAAAGAAGGAACAGCCTACCCGGAGAGCTGAAATTGAGAGTCCGGCCAAGCGAACGCTTTCCGCTGTTATGAGTAACACCCATGCGCCAATGCCCACAACCGCCATTAGTCCCGCTAGTCTGGGCCCGACTAGGAGCAGTACCAGAAGTGTCACCAGAGCGAACCCAGTGACAAAAACCAACGGCCAAGGAACAGCACCCGGGTGCCGAACCATAAGCCGTGCACGACCCCGCCCATACCGCACCATTTGAAAGAACAGCCCTTTCGGACTCGAACGTGGGCGGTAGTGTATACTTAAGTCTGGATGGACGTAAGACCGAAGTCCCGCTTTCGCAACTCGATAATTGAATTCCACATCCTCGCAAGCGTCGAACCGTTCGTCGTAACCTCCGAGTTCGTCAATTCTGGCTCGCACGTAAGCTGCTCCGGCGGAACGAGGATCTGTGAATCCCGGGGCGCCACCATAGATATCCGAGCCAGCCGCATGGCCTAGTCGTGAGTGACGAGCCATAGATATGGCTTTGGCCCACTCGTTCGCCAAAATTCTGTTCAACGGTTGAGACCGACACAAGCACTCCGCCTGGGAGGACTCGAATATATCGACCATTCGAACCAAATAGTCACCCAGCGGGATATGACAATGCCCATCCAAAAATAAGACGTACTTACCTGTCGCAGCTCTTGCCCCCACGTTCCGACCAGCACTACTCAGCATCTTCTCATTTGGTATCAAGCGAACATTAGGCCAGCGATCCGCAAATCCTGACACAATTTCTAGAGTATCGTCGGTCGAGCCACCATCGGCAACGATGACCTCGAACCCGTTTTGTGGAGAAACTTGCGCCACAACCTGATCGAGGAGATTCCCGATGTCTCGAGCCTCGTTCAGCACGGGAAGAACGATCGACACAGCGGGATGCGAACTAGTCACGGACCTCGGACTTGCCACTCTCCTTCTCCTCCGGAACTCGATTAGTTCCGTTCCCGTTCGGGTAGCGGTGGTACCCGGCACCGCCACCGTATTCGGGCGCCGCCTCCTGAACATTTCCAACGACAAGTCCGAGGATTTTCGCCTCCATCCCAATACAGAAATCACGAGCTCGTTTCAGTTCAGGCTTCGTCGTTTGCCCAGCCATTGCAGTCAGGACGACACCGTCGACGAACGGAAGAAGGACAGTAGTGTCTGCAACCGGAATCAGGGCTGGAGAATCCAAGAGGATCATATCGTATCCCTTCCGGAGTTCGCTGATCATCTGGCTCATGGCAGTGTTTCGCAGCAGGAGATCGGGATCACTTCCGTCCTGACTCGCAAGCAGAAGATCAAGGTTCGGAAGTTCCGTCCGGATAATCGCATTGTCGAGAGGTGACTCACCTTTGAGCACCGATGCCACACCGGTCGCGATCTCAATATCGAAATGGGTTCCCAGTCGCGGATCACGCAAATCAAGGTCGACAGCAATAATCCGACGGTCGGGATAGAGACCGAGGACGGTCGCAAGATAAGCAACGGTTGTGCTCTTCCCGGCCTGACGGCCGCCACTGGCGAATAGAATGACCTGTACGCCATCGCTTTGAGCGACGCGCCAGAGTCGGGCCTCGAGCTTCCGAATCTCAGTGGCCATGAGCCAGTCACCGTTGATTCGGTCAAGGATTTGCATCGATTGCCTCCTCGGGACTCACCATTTCGACTGGATGCCCTTTCGCGGCCAACTGGTGCATCACGTTAGCCTGGAGGCCAAAAAAAGCCGCCGTCAAAATCACCATCCCGGTCGCCGTGGCGGGAATCCAATAGCGGCGAATCCAAGGTCGGCGTGAAACAAGACGGTCCATGAGCGGTGTGGTGCCGAGCACTGGTTCGGGCACGATCTTGCCAAAGTCGTGGAGAGACCGGAGGGTTGGATCAATTGTCTCACTCAAGAATGCAAATCCGGCTCCGAGTAGCGGGCCAAGGAGAAGGGATGCGACCAGGATCTTCCGTCGGTTCGGCCGGCTCGGGAAGAGTGGGAGTTGAGCCGGGTCCAAGATCTCAATCTGAAGACCGAGATCCGTCATCTCGACCGCCTGGTTAACATCCGTCGCCACCAACTGGGCCTGAAACGAATGCAGTAGCTGCCGATTGGTTTCGACTTCAGTGACAAGTCTGGCGATTTCGATCTCCCCACCCGGCTGGGACTGGGCCTGCCGCTTGAAAGCTCGGATCGATCGCGTCAGAAATCCCGCGGCCTCCGAATGGGCTTCAAGATCGACCTTACTGAATACAAACCTGGTCACCGCGTTGATTGTCGTCCGATCAGCCTCTGGGTAGTAACCGGATACTTTCCGCTCGATTTCGCCGAAAAGACCCCGTCGCAGAACACCGTAGGTCCCCTGCGGCGGCCAACCTCCCTGAGCCGAGGCTGTAAGTCGGTCAGTAATTTCATCGCGAAGCGCAGCGGTCAAATCGGCAGATAGTGCACGGATCTCAGAATCAGCAAGTAAAGCAAACTGTTCCTTGTCCAATCCTGAATCATGGAGACCGTCCGCCAGTGGATTGATTCGAACCCGCGCAGAAGTAGCTCCATCCGCTACTCTCACATACATAGCCTCGGCCATCACGATATTTGCACTGTTTACAAGTGTCTGGGCGAGACTCTGCTCGATCCGGAACTCCCTGTACCGCTCTAGGGCATCTTCAGACAGTCGCAACTGTTCTTCATAAACGCGAAGCTGACCGGAGCCAAACTCATGGAGTGTTTCCATGTACTCAACGGCATTCTGGACGGTCACGTCTACAAAGAGCTCCGAAATCCACTTCGCCAGGGTTTGGGCGTTCTCGGCACTAAAGTCCGAAACCGTGACACGATAAACTTCAGGCCCCTCAGCCGCGAAGCGTATCCTCGATTGAAGGTTCTTAACGAGAATACGGACAGTCATCTCGTCTTCGGTCAGCTCCGCGTGTTTGGCGAGACTTAGCCGCGCCTGTTCCCGAATCACCGGATCTTGGTCCATCTTGAGCAGCCGGACCACACGTTCAAGGAAGGGCTGGCTCCGAATTCGGCTGACGAGCTTCGACATCCGATCTTGACTACTCGCACGAGCGTTTCTCCGCTGCGACCCGCCCATGACCGCTTCTAGTTCCCCGATGAGTGGCTTTCGGTCTCCGATGACGATAACTACCTTGGAATCATATTGCTCGGGGACGAACGACAGTCCGATAAGCGCGGCACAGAATGCCGAAATGGTACAGAGAAAGACGATACCTTTCCGTCGCCACAGCACCCGCAGAAACTGCTGGATGTCGATAGTCTTGTCCAAAGAAGACACTGTCACGTTACGCCCTTCTCCACACTCGTCAGCGAGCAGCCAGGTAAACGCCGATAATGGACGTCGCCAACGGAACCACAC
>Ga0315338_1002691_pt1 | contig 16895 bp, 16 predicted proteins | sample ASW8metaG_FD_204518 | JGI IMG/M metagenome (GOLD analysis project Ga0315338, IMG submission 204518) | Ammonia-oxidizing marine archaeal communities from Monterey Bay, California, United States - ASW #8 | ecosystem: Environmental > Aquatic > Marine > Coastal | place: USA: California | collected... | reverse complement strand
CGCGGGAAGCAGCAGTCGGCGAGCGCCCCTGTGAAAGGGGGGATCCGACGTGATCGGCGGCGCGCCGCCGTCGACCGCTCCCTTCTCGATGGACGGGAGGAAGTCAGCTACGAGAACTTCACGTGAGCTGAATCGCTCCGAATCGTGAGCTATCTCCGCCACATCTTCATGGCGTGTCGGAAGCCAACAACCCCTTCCGAAGCGTTCCGTGTGAGCTACTGGGCACGTGCCTCGGAGTTCATCCCAGATTTCAGGGGCGTGATCCGCCCAGTCGGGATGAGTGTGGTCGAAGTCAGTTGTCCAGTTTTCGACAGGTGCTGTCATGCCGTGAGCCTAGATCCGGGGCGATGTCGCCGACTCGGTCGCCAGCCGTGTCGAAGATGGGCCGCCGGGTGGCCTACGGTCCGGCAATGCCATGGATCGATGTCGAGGACACATTTGCAGCGTCTCCGCGGGCGGTCGATGTCAGCGCGGATGACGAGTGGGACGGCGAACTCGACCCCGATCGGGGCTGGGCCGAGTTGGTCGACGTGGTGGCGTCTGAAGTCCGGATCGACGCACACGACTGCTCCGATCTCTCGATCACCGGTTCGTCCCTTCGCGACGTGACGTTCGATGTTGAAGATCAGCTCACTGCCGAGATCTGGCGTTCGAACCTCGAGAACTCCGACCTCAGTGCCATCCGAGTCTCGAGTGTTCGTTCGACGACGTTCGTTGGTTGCAAGTTCGTCGGCACCGACCTGGCTGAAGCGCGGCTCAATGATGTTCGGTTCGAGAGGTGCACGTTTCGTTACACGAATCTGCGAATGGCGAAGCTCGCCCGCGTCGAGTTCCACGACTGCGCGATCGACGACGTCGATCTCTACGACGCCACGATGGAAGACGTTGGGTTTCCGCTGAGCAGGATCACCAAACTCAACCTCGACAGGATGCGAGCAACGCGTGTCGATTTCCGTGATGCAAACGAACTCGAACTGGCGGCCATCGGTCGCCTCGACGGGGTGCTGGTGGCTGAGGACCAGCTTCCGACGCTCTCGTATGCGTTGGCGTTCTCGCTCGGCCTCGGCGTCGAACGGCCGCTGGCCAATGGGTAGGTTCGCTGCTCGGGCCCAGTGCTCCCGTTTGGGTCAGATAGCGTTCGCGCCATGAGCCAGAGCAAACCCGTTGTCACCCTTCCCGACGAGGAGCCGAGCGGGCAGCAGCTGCGTGTCGATGATCTTCTCGAAGGCGAAGGCGAAGTTGCAGCTGCCGGCCATCTCGCGGAGGTTCACTACGTCGGAGTGTCGTGGAACACCCGAAATGAGTTTGACGCTTCGTGGAATCGCGGCGACACCTTCAAGTTCAAGCTTGGTGCTGGCCAGGTCATCAGCGGCTGGGATCAGGGCGTGCAGGGCATGAAGATCGGCGGTCGGCGACAGCTGACAATTCCTCCGGCGCTCGGCTATGGCGCGCGAGGTGCCGGTGGCGTGATCGGACCGAACGAGCATCTGGTGTTCGTGGTCGATCTCATCGGGTTGAGGTGACACGGGCCTGAAGTGACCCGGGCCTGAAGTGACACGGGCTTGAAGGGACACGGGCTTGAAGGGACTCTGCAGTCGGTCGCCGGTGCAATCGGCTGTTTGTGTCGTTAATATGTCATTTACATGACATCTGTGTCATGAAGTCGTCAAGTTCGACAGAACAGCGACCGATACAGGAGTCATGACACCCGGGCGGGCGTGTCCAACATCTCACGCGGGCCTGAGGAGCAGAAATGCAGAACACCAGCTTCCCCACAGCTCGGGCACGCGGCGTACGTATCGTCACGCGGTTGCTGATCGCTCAGCTGCTGATTGCAACCGCGGTGGTCGTGCTCGCGCCTGGCGCCTCTGCGGCTTCCACGCAAGTCTCTGGCTGGGTGCTCGAAGAAGATGGTGCCGTTCGGCCCTTCGGCGCTGCTCAACACCACGGCAACTCCAGTGGTTCCGGCACGGCTGTGTCGCTCGTCGCCAACTCGGCGAAGTCCGGATACTGGGTGTTGTGGTCGTCGGGAAAGGTGACCGCGCACGGCGCGGCTCAGCACTACGGCGACGCCTCGTCGTTCAATCTGAACCGTCCGGCTGTTGCCCTGTCGGCCTTGCCAGGCAACAACGGCTACATCATCCTCGGCGAGGACGGAGGCATCTTCACTTTCGGCGCTGCTACCTTCCACGGATCGGTACCCGCGGTCTCCCAAGAGGCGGCGGAGAGCACGAGCGCCGTCGGTCTCCAGCTCACATCGGCTGGATACCGAATCATCCACGATGACGGTGGCGTTTTTGCCTTCGGCAATGCTCCCTTTGCCGGATCGATTCCTGGCGTGCTGAACGGTGCACGTCTCGACCGGCCCATCGTCGACACCATCGACGGTCCCCACGGCGGTGCGTACGCGATGGTTGGCACCGATGGTGGGGTGTTCACCTTCGGAGTGCCGTACACAGGGTCGCTCGGAGGCACCGGGCGCCGGGACATCGTCGGTGCGGTGGCCGACGGCAGTGGCGGCTACGGGATCATCGATGACGATGGCACCCTCGCCTGGTACGGAGCGACACAATCGCAGCGGTTCGACGTTCCGAATGTCGACAATGCCAGCTCGATCGTCATCACAGGAGTCGACCTCGGCTCGCCGACGAACACGCCTCCGACCACACAACCGCCGTCAACCACCCAGCCGCCATCGACGACTCAGCCACCATCGACAACGCAGCCACCATCGACGACCCAGCCGCCAGCCGCTGGTTCGGTGACGATCTGGCCGACCCAGACGCACTCGGCGGGCCCTTCGGCCTACTTCCAAGGCAACTTCACCGATCCGGGCAACTGGCAGAGCTTGATCTCTGGCGACGCCATCCTCCGGCTCAACATCACCAACAAGCCGACGAACCGGGCCGTCGACATCCAGGTCTGTGGTTGGTATTGGAACAACCGCACGAACTTCGGCGGTGGGTTCAAGGAGACGTGTTCGCCAAAGACCAGGTTCACCGTCGAGACCAACGGATTCCAGACCATCAACCTGGGTGCGCCGGAAGACTGGTGGAAGAAGAACAACCAGTTCCCATGGTCGAGTGGGCCGGACATCATGCGCCTCATGATCAAGGATGCAGAAACCCAGAGCCTGATGATGTCGAGCACGTGTGGATCAGCTTGTTACAGCGGCCCTGGTTCTGTTGCGCCCCACGTCCCGATCACCATCACGGCGTCGCTCACGTTCAACAACTGAGTCAACACGAGTTTCAACCAACACGAGTTTCAGCCAACACGCGTCAACTGGGTCACTTGCTGGGTCCTACTGTCTCGACCGGACGGAAGGACGCAGCATGACTCTCGACATCGATGTGATCAGGGCCGACACGCCGGGGACGGCGAAGATCAACCACCTCCTCGCTTGTGGCTCGTCGCTGATGCCCCAGCAGGTGCTCGACGCGATCACCGAGTTCCTCGTCGACGAAACCGAGATGGGTGGCTACGAGGCGGCCTTTGCCCATGGCGACATGTTGCGCGGGGTCTATGACTCGGTCGCCAGGTTGGTCGGCGCGAGTGCAGAGGAGATCGCGCTCGTCGAGAACGCAACCGTTGCCTGGTGCCAAGCGTTCTATTCGATCCCTTTCGAGCCAGGTGACCGAGTCATCACGTGTCAGTCGGAGTACGGCGCGAACTACGTCGCGTACCTCCACCGCGCCCAACAGGACGGCATCGTCATCGACGTCGTACCGAACACTGCATCCGGCCGAGTCGACGTCGAAGCGCTCGAAGCGATGATCGACGATCGTGTGAAGCTCATCTCGACGACCTGGATTCCGACGAACGGCGGTTTGGTGAATCCAGCAGCCGAAATCGGACAGGTGGCCCGTCGGCACGGAGTGCTCTACCTCCTCGATGCGTGCCAAGCCGTTGGGCAGATGCCAGTTGATGTCGAGGAGCTCCAGTGCGACTTCCTGTCGGCGACGGGAAGAAAGTTCTTGCGCGGCCCGCGCGGGACCGGCTTTCTCTATGCACGGGCGTCGGTCCTTGCCGACCTCCATCCGCCGGTGGTCGATCACTTCTCGGCCGACTGGACGGGTGTTGGAACCTACGAGCTCCGCCCAGACGCCAAGAGGTTCGAGAACTGGGAGAACGCATACGCGCTCAGGGCTGGACTCGGCGTTGCGGCCGAATACGCGATGAACGTGGGGCTCGACGCGATTCAGGAGAGGGCGTGGTCGCTTGCAGCATCGCTCAGGACAGCTCTCGTCGATCTGCCTGGTGTTGTGATTCGCGATCTCGGGGACGATCCATGCGCCATTGTTTCGTTCACCGTCGATGGTCTGCATGCGCCCGACGTGGTGCCCCAGCTGCGCGCCGACGGCATCTGTATCGGGTCATCTGACCCAGCGAGCACCCTTGTCGACTCGACCCGCCGCGACTTGCCCGACCTGTTCAGGGCCGCTCCCCACTACTTCAACACCGAGAATGAGATCGGCCAGCTCGTGTCAGCGCTACGCGTTCTCGTGTAGCTGTCTATGAGCTTCAGAGCAGCGAGGGGAGTCGTTCTGCGACGTCTTCTGGCGTGACTGTTGGGGCCAACCGCTCGATGACTTCGCCGTCGCGACCGACGAGGAACTTGGTGAAGTTCCACGGGATGTCAGGCGATCCGTCCTCGTTCGGAGCCGCAGCGGTGAGCCACTTGTACAGCGGTGCTGCATCGTCGCCGTTGACCTCGATCTTCGAGAACATCGGAAAGCTCACGTCATAGTTCGATGCGGCGAACTCCTTGATCTCGGAGTCGCTGCCTGGTTCCTGCGCACCGAACTGGTTGCACGGAAAGCCGAGGACGGTGAAGCCCTTGGCGGCGTAATCGTCGTGAAGCGCACGCAGACCTGCGTACTGAGGGGTGAGGCCTCAACGGCTCGCGACGTTGACCACCAGGGCCACTTGGCCGTTGTAGTTGTCAAACGAGACCTGTTCGCCGTCGATCGACGTCATCTCGAATTCGTGGAACTGGCCCATTGGCTGCTCCTCCTGTTGATGTCACTGGTTGCAGAAACGCAGTGTTGGCGAGCGTACCGGCAGCCATGAGTGTGTCCCCAATGGAGGAGATGATTGGGGCGCAAGTACCGTTGTGCTCGTGAATCGGGCCGTTGCGCTTCAGACAGACCACTACGAGCTCACGATGGTCGCGTCTTCACTCGACTCTGGCATCGCCGAGCGTCCAGCGGTGTTCGAGGCCTTCGCCAGGCGCCTGCCAGAGGGTCGGGCGTACGGCGTCGTTGCTGGAGTCGAGCGTGTCGTCGAATCGGTTCAGTCGTTCCGCTTCGACGACGACATCATCGATCACCTCGTTGCATCTGCGGTCGTCGAGCCTGGCCCGATGACCGATTGGCTTCGCGGCTACCGGTTCACCGGCAACGTCACCGGCTACGCCGAAGGTGAGCTGTTCTTCCCGTACTCACCGGTGCTGACCGTCGAAGGCACCTTCGCCGAGTGCGTTGTGCTCGAGACCGTTGTGCTGTCGATCCTCAATCATGACTGCGCCATTGCCTCGGCTGCCGCGCGTGTTCGCGACGTTGCCGGCGAGCGATTTCTCATCGACGGAGGCACCAGGAGAACGGATCCCGACGCTGCCGTTGCTGCAGCGAGAGCTGCCCACGTCGGTGGCTTCAACACGACGTCGAACCTCGAGGCTGGACGGCGACACGGCATACCGACCGGCGGAACCACGGCGCATGCGTTTGTGTTGGCCCATGAGACCGAGCAGGCGGCCTTCGCTGCTCAGCGCGACACGCTCGGCGTGTCGTCGACGTACCTCGTTGACACGTTCGAGGTGCTGGAAGGCATCCGCCGAGCCGTCGACGTCGTTGGTCCCGAGATCGGGGCGATCCGTATCGACAGCGGGAATCTGCTCGCCGACAGCATTCGGGCCCGGACACTGCTCGACGAGCTCGGGACGACGCAGTGCCGCATCGTCGTCTCTGGCGATCTCGACGAGTTCCGCATCGAGGAGCTCGAGGATGCTGCGGCACCCGTCGACGCGTATCTCGTCGGCACCAGCTTGGTCACCGGCTCGGGCCACCCGACGGCATCACTGGTCTACAAGCTCGTGTCGATCGCCGCTGATGACGACGGTCCGTTACGCGCGGTTGGCAAGCTCTCGCCTGGGAAGCGGACGATCGGTGGACGCAAGGACGTGCACCGCACCGTCGAGCCCGACGGCCACTGGGGATCTGAAGTGCTGTCGGTGCTCGATGTCGAGCATCCGCCGACGTCCTACCGGCCCCAGATTCCGCTGATCAGGAGCGGCAAGCGCGTGCTCGACGGCGATGCCTCCGAGGCGCAGCTTCGGTGCGCATCGCTTCGCTCGAAGATTCGTCCCGAAGACAGAACGCCGCACCCGCAACGAACTCCTGCGATCCCGACCGAATGGACGGGAGTCGAAGAGCCACTTGAGGAGGAAGTCGTGACCACCGCATTGATCGTTGTCGATGTTCAAAACGACTTCTGTGAGGGCGGGTCGATGGGGGTCGAAGGCGGAGGTGCCGTCGCCCGTTCGATTTCGGGGTTTGCAGGCGCCGACCGCGCCGGCGGGCGATATGCGGCTGTTGTCGCCACCAAGGACTGGCACATCGATCCCGGGGAGCATTTTGCGTCCGGAGGCGCCGACCCGGACTTCGTCTCGACGTGGCCGCTGCACTGCGTCGCCGAGACCGAAGGTGCTGCGCTCCATCCCGACCTCACCGCCACGGTGGATGAAACGTTTCTGAAAGGCCGATTCACCGCGTCGTACACCGGGTTTGACGGCGATGCGATCAGCGACAGCTCGAAGCTCGGCGACTGGTTACGACACAGAGGCGTCGAGGCCGTGCATGTTGTTGGCATCGCCACAGATCACTGTGTGAGGGCGACAGCTCTCGATGCGGTGAAGACGGGATTTGCGACGTCGGTGTTGCTCGACCACTGCGCCGGTGTTGCGCCTGACACGACTGAGGCGGCGCTGACGGAAATGTCGGCGGCCGGCGTCACGCTCGTCACATCGTGATCGATCGGGAGCGGATAGAAGCAGCGCGGCCTGCTGCCACCGAACGTCCCACGCCGTTCTCTGTGGCCACGGCAGTCGAGTTGTGGACCGATCAGCACATCTCCGCGCAGATGCTTACCGCTCACCTGAATCCGGATCGAGACGCGGCATCGAGAACCGGCGCGTTCATCGATCGGTCTCTTCGATGGATCATCGATCGATTCCAGCTTGGACCAGGATCGCGAGTGCTCGATCTTGGATGTGGCCCTGGTTTGTACAGCAACGGCGTTGCCAGATCGGGTGCAAAGGTGACCGGCGTCGATGTCTCGCATCGATCGCTGTCGCATGCCTGCTCGGTCGCAGAGATTGAGGGCCTGGAGGCGCACTACGTCGAGGCGAACTATCTCGACACTGACGCTCTCGACACGGACCTTGGAGGCCAGTACGACCTGATCGTCATGATCATGTGGGACATCGGAGCCCTGAGCCCGACCGATAGGAACCAACTGTTCTCGAACATCAAGCGGTGGCTCGCACCAGATGGAGCGTTTCTGTTCGATGCTTACTCGGTTGCCGAGCTTGCGACGCGGGCCGAAGAGCACGTCGATGCCCCGCAGCTGATGAACGGCTTCTGGTCGGCCGAGGAGTACTACGGCTTCAAGAGCACGTTCGTGTACTCCGATGCGCTGCTCGCGCTCGACAAGTACACGATCCTCGGCGCCGATGGGTCGCGGGTCTTCTACAACTGGGCGCAGTGTTTCGAACCAGAGCAGGTGGCGCAGGAGCTTCGTGCCTCTGGTCTTGTGCAGTCGGAGCTGCTCGGCGATGTCGCAGGCGAAACCTACGACGAGACGTCTCGCGAGTTCGCGCTTGTTGTCACCCGCAGCGATGACGGTGTCTGACACCGTCATCGTTAGATCAGGGGATTGAACCTGGCTTCTGCATTGGCCAGTCCGCCGGCGAGACCTGCCGGTGACCCGTCGGCGCGCCAGCATGCTGCCCCTGTCATCGCGCCGGTGCGGTGATCGATGGCCACACCGTTCATGCCACCGGCAACGTTGGCGACGACCGTCAAGCCGTGGCCGCGAGCAGTGAGGCCAGTGCGCACGTCTTCGCCGAACGATGCCTCGACCTCGACTGTCTGACCTTGGGTCCACAAGCGTGGCGCCTCGACCGCTTCTTGAAGGGTCATGCCATGGTCGATGACGTTCATCAGCGCTTGCAGCACCGAAGGGAAGATTCTCACTCCGCCTGGAGTGCCGATGCCGAGCCACGGACGACCGTCCTTGCTCACGATGGCTGGTGCCATGCTGCTGACGACTCGCTTGTTCGGGGCCACCGAGTTGGGCTGGCCTGGGTGCGGGTCGAACATCGCCTGGGTGTTGTTCAGCATCAGCCCCGTACCGGGGACGGTGACCTTCGAGCCGAACAGCTCGTTGATGGTCTGGGTCATCGAGACGATGTTGCCGTCGGCGTCGGCCGTTGTCAGGTGCGTTGTATATGACGATTCGGGCGATGAAGACTCAGTGCCCTGTCGGCCAGCCGCTGGATTCGAGGCAGTCGCCATGTCGACATCGGCTTTGCGGCTGACGCCGTAGTCCTTCGAAGTGAGCCAACCGAGCGGAATGTCGATGGTCGCTGGGTCACCGAGATACTCGAAGCGATCGGCGAAGGCGATCTTCAGTACCTCGATGAGCAGATGCGAGCCGTCGACTGTGCCGAAGCCGAGGCCGGCGACATCGAATCCCTCGAGAATGTTCAGCATCTCGATGATCAGCGTGATCCCGCTGTTGCCGGGAGGTGGTCCTGAGATCTCGTGGCCTCGGTATGTTCCGGTGACGGGATCGTTGTGGATGGTCGAGTACTGGCGCAGGTCGTCGATGGTGATGACGCCTCCGTTCGCGGCCATGTCGTCGGCGACGATCTGCCCGAGTACACCTCCGTGGATGGCTGCCGACCGTTCGGCCGCGATTGCTTCGAGCGTTTCGGCATAGTCACCCCGGACGATCAGATCTCCAGGTAGCAGCGTTCGTCCGCCTGGTTGGAAGACTTCAGCGGTTGCTGGGAAGAGCGCGATGTCGTCGGCGTGATCGCTTGCCAAACGGCACAGATATTCGGTTGCGCGAAAACCGTTTCGAGCGTGACGGATGGCAGGACCGACGACAGCCGCCCAGTCGAGGTCGCCGTGGGCCGCGTGTACCTCGTCCCACGCCTTCAGGTTGCCTGGAGTACCGACAGCCCTGTAGCCGAGCTGACTCTCTCGACCTTCAGTGAGCAGATAGTCGGGCCAGGTGTCTGACACGGGTCGGTACATGTCGGGCGTCGCCCCAGCGGGAGCGAGCGTGTAGTTGTCGATGCACAGCGAAGTGCCGTCGGCCTTGGTGAGGTTGATGTATCCACCGCCCATCGGACCGACCATCATCGGTTCGACGACGCTCAGAGCAAAGACCGCTGCGATAGCAGCGTCGACGGCGTTGCCGCCCATGGCGAGCATCTCGAGCCCAGCGGCTGAGCCGAGCGGATGATTGGTGACGACCATGCCGCGGCTACCGGTTGCCTCCTGCTTGAAGGTCTCGAACTGTGTGCCGGCCGTCGCTCGCCATGAGGTCATGGCTCGACGTTAACTTCGCCACACCGCCGACCATGCCTCCCGCAGTCGTGCTACGACGTTGGACGGAATCACGCCAAGCTGAGGGAGTCGCGAAGATGGATCTGGACACGTTCAGGGAATACGTCAACAGGTTGAGTCCGTGGGCTCACGTCGCAACGGTCGGCGCTGATGGCGAGCCCGACGTTGTGCCGGTCCATCCGTGCTGGGATGGCGACACCTTGTGGTTCATGGGCGGTGAAACATCGGTCAAGGGCAGGAACGTCGGCGACAACGCCAAAGTCGCGCTCCACTGGCAGGTGACCGAGGTCGGAGACGGCGCAGAGCTGTGGGGGACATGTGAGGTGTTCTCCGACGTCGAGACCAAGCGTCGCCTTTGGGAAGGTGTGTTCGACTACGACCTCAACGCGTTCTCACCAGGCGGACCAGACAACTCGCCTGGAACTGCATTCTTCGCGGTGAAACCAACACGAGCGGTCATCGTGCATCAATACGGCATGGGTGGCATCGATCGCTGGAGCGCCTGACGTGTCGAAGATCGTGATCATGGGCGGAGCGATCATCGGGCAGCTCACAGCGCTGCTCCTCGCAGAGGACGGCCACGAGGTGACAGTCCTCGAACGCGATCCTGCTCCTCCCCCCGACGACATCGAGGACGCATGGGACAACTGGGAACGGACGGGTGTCCGCCAGTTCCGCATCGGCCACTGGTTCCACGCCGGCTTCAAACAGGTCCTCGACGCCGAACTGCCTCAGGTCGTTGACGCCCTCGATGAAGTGGGTGCCCTCCGCATCAATTTCCTCGACGGAATCCCAGAGGAAATGATCGGTGGTCGCCAAGACGGCGACGAGGTGTACAGCAACATCACCGGTCGACGTCCAGTGGTCGAGGCAGTTGTGGCACGAGTTGCTGCCGCGCACTCACGCATCACGGTCCTTCGCGGTCGGGCTGTCACCTCGGTCAGGCTCGAGGATCGTGACGGCATTCAGCATCTCGCTGCGCTCGTGACCGAGGCTGGCGAAGAGTTCTCGGGCGATCTGGTCGTCGACGCGGCCGGCAGGAACTCGCCGACGCCTCGTCTCCTGGCCGAAGCGGGCGGTCGTCCGCCCGCTGAAGAGCTCGAGGACTCGGGCTTCATCTATTACGGCCGGTCGTTCAGGTCGGCCGATGGGTCGCTCCCGGCCGTGCTCGGCGGGTTGAATCAGAACTACGACTCGGTCTCGATTCTCACGCTCCCAGCCGATAACGGCACCTGGTTCGTCGGCATCGTTGCGGCCGGTGCTGACGCCGAGATGCGAAAGGCCATGGACGAAGAGACCTGGACGCGGGTCATCGCGTCGTATCCGCTTGTTGCGCACTGGCTCGATGGCGAGCCGACCTCGGACGTCAAAGCGATGGGCAAGATCGAGGACAGGATTCGTCGCGCCGTTGTCGACGGTCAACCGGTGGTCACTGGCTACGCGGCGGTCGGCGACGCGTGGGCATGCACCAATCCTTCTCTCGGACGTGGTGCCACCATCGGGATCTATCACGCGCTGGCGCTCCGCGATCAGCTGCGTTCTGATCCGGCGCCTCAATCTGCCGAGTGGGCCCACTCGTGGTCGCAGCGTACCGAGGAGGACGTCGAGCCCTGGTACAGCGACGGCCTTGGGCCAGACCGATTGCGCCTTGGCGAGATCCAAGCTCAGATTGCCGGCGAGGCGTTCGAACCTGACGATGAGCTCTATGAGTTCATCCGTCGGATCGGCTCGCGAGGAGCGGAGCATCCACTGTTGCTCCGTGCGCTTCTCGACTCTGGCCTCATGATTCGAAAGTGGAACGACCTGCTTGCCGATGCCGAGCTCGTCGAGCTGGCCATGGCAGATCCGCCCGCGTCAAGTGAGGGCCTCGGCCCGAACCGCGCGGAGCTACTGGAGATCCTCAACGCCTGACGATGCTCAATGTTGGTTTGGCGGACGGAAGCCGGTGAGAATCACGACTGCGACCCCCGTGGTGGCTGCGGCGAAACCGATGGCCCAGCTGTAGCCGAACTCGTCGCGAAGAACGCCGGCGATGGGTGGCCCAAAGAGCGTCCCCACCCCGGCGGACATGTACAGCGTTCCGAGCACGCCGCCAAGGCCGATCAAGCCGAATCGTTCCGCGGTGACAACGGGGCTCAGCGCAATGAAGCCGCCGTAGCCAATGCCAAGTACGACCGCATATACCACCAGCTGCCAGTACCGGTCTCCTCCGGTGAGCCAGATGACGTGGCTGAACATCATCACGGTGAACGAGAGCCGGAACAGTCGCATCGCACCAATCCGATCGGCGAGGGCGCCAAGGCCCAGCCGACCAACGACGCTGGTGCCACCAATGAGACTGATCAGCACCGCCGCCCACACCTGGGACGTGCCGCGCTCCTCGGCGTACGTCGCGACGAAAACGAACGGCACGAACAGCCCAAGCGACGAGCACGAGATGGCGCCGAACAGCAGGCGAAAGTCGCGGTTCGCGAAGAGCTCGCGAAAGGTCGGGAGTTTCCCGGGATCGGAAGCGGCGGGTCCTTGCCGCGAGACGGCGGCTGACGCGAGCAGGAGACCTGCACCGACGATCGCATAGATCACGTAGGTCGTCCGCCACGACGTCGCTTCGATGAGGGCCGCCGAAGCCGGCGAGCCGACCATCGTGCCCAAGCCGATTCCGGCCACGGCGATCCCCGTTGCCGTTGACCGCTTCGCCTCGAACCACGTTGCAACCGCCGATACAAGTGGAACGTAGCCAAGCGCGATCGCCAGGCCGACGCCAAAGCCGTACGTCACATATCCGACATAGATGTTTGGCGCCTGCGTTGTCGCCAGCAGGCCGACACAGAGGGAGATGGCGGCAGCGATCAGAAGCGGTCGCGGACCGAATCGATCGCCCCAGAGTCCCGTCCACCGAGAAAGAAAGAACGACACCGCGATGGTGATCGAAAACGAGAGCGCTGTTGCCCCACTTCCGGTGTCGAATTCGTCGGCCATCGACTCGAAGAACGCTCCAAACGAGTAGCCAACGGCGAAGACCGTGAACATCGACATGGCTGCGGCCGCGACGATGATCCAAGACCGCTTCGAGTCGAGCTCGTCTGAAAGGGATCCAGCGGCGCCTGACACGCGCCTCAACCTAGGGTGACGAAATGAGATACGACGACTTTGTCGATGCTGTCGAGCGAGAGGCTGGCCGAATTGGCGAAGCCGCGAACCGCGGCGCGATGACTGATCCTTCTCCCACGTGTCCGGCGTTCACCAAGCGCGAGCTCGTTGGCCACATTGGCGAGTTCTACGGGTTCTGGTCGCATCTGATTTGCGAGGGAAGAGGCGTAGAGAAGACGGCGTACTCCGAGCTCGAAGACCAGGACCCCTCCGAGTGGCTCTCGGAACTGGGGAATCTGTTCGTCGAGCAATTCAGAGCAACCACGGGTGAACAGGCGATGTGGACATGGAACGAGGCTGACCAGACAGTCGGTTTCGCAGCTCGGCGTGCGTGCCACGAACTGAGCATCCACCGCGTTGACCTCGAACTGGTCTCCGGCCCTTCGAGCGCTGTCGAGTCTTCGGTCGCCGCGGACGGCATCGACGAGGTGATGTTTCTCGCCAACCATGGTGCGGCGATGGGTTTCGGGGCATTCGGGTCTGGCGAGACCATGCACCTACATGGCACCGACGTCGATGATGCTGAGTGGATGGTTCATCTCGACCCCGACAGGGTGACGGCGACCCACGAACACGGCAAGGGCGACCTTGCCATACGGGCAACCGTGAGCGATCTCGAGATGCTCCTCTACCAACGTCCCATCCTCGGCGAGGTCGAGTACTTCGGCAACAAGGAAGTCCTCGCTACCTTCCACAACGCCTTCACGTTCAACGACGAGTAGGCGGTCCGAGCGTCAGCGAGTGAGCGAATACCCCTAGGTCAGCGCGGCGGCGCAGGTGATTTCGTCTGAGCCGTCGTTGGTGAACATCGGAGAGACGTCGAAGACATCTGCCGCGTAGTCGATCGGTGGTGTGTCCGGTCGGTTCGTCGCGGTTGCGGTCATCCCGTCGATGCCGTTCTCGGTGTTGGCTTCGAGCGAGCCGTACAGAGTGCCCGACGAGTCGTTTGGAATCATCGTCTGGTAGAGCATGACGCCGCTGGTGCAGACGCGCACTGAGCCGACGTCGGTTGGGAATCCGTCGCACGCACCCTCGGTGGTTGGCGCGTTGGAGACGTTCACCCACGTCGTCCCGTTGTGCAAGGAGTTTCCTGGGCACAGATCAGAGGGGTCAGCGACGCCAGGGCCGTGGTAGATGGCGACCATGTTTCCGCTGGTTCCGTTGTTGAAGTACACGCGAACTTCCCCCTCAACGATGCGCTGGCCCGAGACGTACTCGGTGGCGGTGTTCCCGACGAACGATTCCTGGATGACACCGCGGACCGGGGCGGCGGTTGTTGGCGCGGCCGTCGTCGGAGCTGCTGTTGTTGGCGCGGCCGTCGTTGGCGCGGCGGTTGTCGGTGCCGCTGTCGTTGGTGCTGCCGTTGTTGGAGCGGCGGTTGTCGGTGCTGCCGTCGTTGAACTCGACGTCGACTCCGATGACCCACCGCCACACGCCGACGCGATCAACGCCAGAGCGAGACCAGTTCCTGCGAGTGCTGAAAAATGCTTCATGTCGTCCTCGTCGCCCGCAGCAGGCTGCACTTGCGTTGCTGGCCGCGGTTCAGTCTGGCGCGTGCACGGGACAACCTGCCGGGTTGAAGACTCGTTCCGTCGAGGCCGGGAGGTCGGTCAGCCAGCGTTCGGGCCGTATCGGTCGCGGAACGAGGTTTCCCCCGCAGTTCTTGCACGTCCATGCCATCTCTTCGGCGCAGGTCGAACAGAACGTGCACTCGAACGTGCAGATGGTGGCCTCTGGCGACTCGGGAGGAAGGTCGCGGTCGCAGCACTCACAGCCGGGGCGAAGGTCGAGCAGCGCCATCTGTCAGCTCACGTTCAGCGCACTGGACTCGGTCCAGGGAGCGATCTGGCCTTCGTAGACGGAAGGTCCTTCGATGAAGTGACGGGCCTCGCCGAGGCTCTCGACGAACGGCATGTCGACGGGGTACATCTCTTCGCCGCGGGGGCGTGGCCCAGCCTTCGACACGTGGCCCCAGAGTGGGTGACCGACGACTTCTTCCGCGATCCAGGCTGCCTCGATCAGTTTCTGGAGGTTGTATCCCGTCTCGATACCCATCTCGTGGCACAGGTCGACGAAATCTTCGGTCGGCACGTGACCGGCCGAACGTCCGTTTCCACAGTACGGGCACCCGCCCATCCCACCGAGGGAGGTGTCGAACTCGGTGACGCCGAGTCGAAGCGCCTCGTAGTAGCTGGCGATGGACGAGCCTCGCGAGTTGTGCAAGTGCATGTGGAACGTCTCGATCTCCGGCCACATCTCTCTGATGGCTTCGATGGTCTCGCGCACTGTGTGGGGAGCGTTCCAGCCCATTGCGTCGGAGAACGACATCCGACCCACTTCGATCCCGCCGTCGTGCCACTTGTCGACCATGAGCTGGATCATGTCGAGTCGTCGCTGCAACGAGAACGGTCCTTCGAAGTTGCAGCCGAAGGGGCTTCCGAGCGAAATGTTGCCGCGGTTGGCTCCAGCTGCGCTCGCCCGCTCGACCGTCGGTGCCATCGATGCGATCTGTTGAGCTTGGGTCCGGTTGTAGTTGCGCCTGGCGAACGAATCGCTGATCTCGACTCCGGTAGTGAAGTTCTTCGCTCTGACGTCGAGCTTCGGGAAGTACTTGTCGGCCCGCTCGAAGCCCTTCTGGTTGAAGATGGCCGCCGTGTAGCGGATGCCTGGCCGTGGTTCGAAGCGTTCGGCGATCTCGTCGATGCAAGCCATCGCCGGCGTCCACTTCGGATGCGCGAATGACCCGATGGAGACGACCTTTGCTCCGGTGTCTCCGATGGCGTCGAGTAGGCGGAGCTTCTCTGACACCGGAATGTCTGGGCTCTCGATCTGGAGCCCTTCGCGCATTGTGTCGTCGAAGATGTTGACTTCCGTAGGCAGCATGCTCATCGGGGCTCCTGTCAGATTTCGAAGGTCGGAAGGTTCGCGTCTGGCTGCACACCGAACGTGTTCAGCGCCATTGAAACCATGTTGTATTGGCCCACCGTGAACACGAGATCCATCCGCTGCTGCTCGCTCAAATGGTCACAGAGCTGGGCCCAGACCGAGTCGCTCACGTGTGCGTCTCGGTGGAGGTCGTCGGTTGCGCGCAAGATGGCTCGATCTGCTGCGGACCAACCGGCTGCCTCTGGGCCCGATTGGACGAGGCGCATTTCGTCGTCGGTCACTCCCTCACGTCGTGCGATGAGGACGTGTTGGCCCCATTCGTAGCCAGACCTGCACAGCCACCCGATGCGCAGAATCGCGAGCTCGCGTTCGCGCGCCGGCAGCGTCGATTTTCCGAGGATGTGGTTTGCGAACACCATCCATCGCCGAGCCAGGTCAGGGTGGTTGGCGAGCGTCCTGAAGATGTTCAGGGCGTAGCCATTCGAGTCCTTGGCCCGGTCGAGCAGCTCAGCGGCAGCGCCTTCTGCGTCATCGTCGCTGAGTGGCGCCACTCGTGGTTCGTTCATTCGCATGTTTTGTGCTCCCCTTCGATTCGCGAAGACTATTCCGAAGTACCTTCGCACTCATGAACGAGAACGACCCGCTTCTGGGGGCTTCGACTCTTGTGGTCAACCAGAAGATGAAGATCATCGAGGTGCACAACGAGTACGCGGTGCTCAACGGCGCAGGAGAGAAGGTGGGTGCGGTTCGCCAAACCGGGCAGAACGCGCTGAAGAAGATTGTTCGGGTGGTCAGCAGCCTGGACCAGTTCTTCACTCACACGCTCGAGGTCGTCGACGGTTCGGGTGCGGTGCGTTTGAAGCTGGTCAGGCCGAGGAAGTTCTTGAAGTCGAAGCTTCTGGTCAGCGACGGCCACGATCGTCCGATTGGCCGCATCGTTCAGCAGAACGCAATCGGCAAGATCAGGTTCAACCTCGAGGACGCAACCGGCTCTGTGCTCGGAACCTTGAACGGTCAGAACTGGCGGGCGTGGAACTTCTCGGTGGCTGACGCATCACGGACAGAGATCGCCACGATCAGCAAGACATGGGAAGGGCTGGCCAAGACGCTGTTCACGACGGCCGACAACTACCGCGTCGAGCGGACGGTGATTCCGGCTGAACCTCTGAACAGCCTCGTCGTCGCGAGCGCACTCGCGATCGACACGGCCTTGAAACAGGA
>Ga0315338_1002690_pt1 | contig 16900 bp, 15 predicted proteins | sample ASW8metaG_FD_204518 | JGI IMG/M metagenome (GOLD analysis project Ga0315338, IMG submission 204518) | Ammonia-oxidizing marine archaeal communities from Monterey Bay, California, United States - ASW #8 | ecosystem: Environmental > Aquatic > Marine > Coastal | place: USA: California | collected... | reverse complement strand
TCATGGAAAAAAGAGGCTCCCAGTTCACGCATGCGATTGTTGCAGTTTCGTGTTCCAGCTAGTGGAGACGATCAAGGGGATGCGGAATTGGCGGTGTTCAGTTTTCCCGGAGGTGGTTCGGTCAAGCAGAATATTGAGCGGTGGATTGGCCAATTTACCCCCGCAAACAGAGAGGTTTCCCTTTTTCAGGGGAAGACCAAGGAAGGACAATATGTGCTGGCAGATATCAGTGGAACCTATAAGAAACCAATTGGTCCTCCGATTGCCGGTAGGACCAAGGAGGTACCCGGCAGTCGTGTGTTGGCGGTGATATTAGAGGGCCGTGGGGGAGTCTACTATCTGAAATTGGTGGGCCCCGACAAGACAGTCGCCGCAGAATCTCAGCGTTTGCGGGCCGCTTTTGACGGAAATGTTGCTGAGGAAAAACCGCTTTCGCTAGGCCAGTAATTGTGGCTTCGTTGCGGTGTTACTGCATTTTAAAAAGGGTGCCGGAAAATCGTTCCGGTGAAGCGTTTGCACAATGATCAGTTACCTTTATCTTGCCTTGGCCATTATTTTTGAGGTGATCGCAACAACGCTCATGAAGCAGGCAGAGGCAACCCACAAGCCAGCGATCCTATTATTCTGTTTTTTTGGCTATTTGATTTCGTTTGCTTTGCTCTATCTGACCTTGGGCACGATTCCGACAGGCATTGCCTATGCTATCTGGAGCGGTTTGGGCATAGTCTTAATTGCAGTGCTGGCATTTTTTATTCATGGCCAGCAGTTGGATTCAGCGGGCCTGATCGGTATTGGGCTAATCGTTGCCGGGGTCGTCGTGGTGAGTCTGTCCAAGACTTCTGTGCATTAACATGCGATGACTGATTACTGCCGTTCCAATTGTTTCTGTCCCATGGGTAGATGATTCCGAATTTGTGTCGATGCCGGAAAATGTAGAAATCAAAGCCAGGGCGCACGATTTTGACCGCCAGCGATCGCTGGCCTCGCTGCTTTGCGGTCAGGCTGGTGAAAAGATTCTCCAGCGCGATACTTTCTACAATGTTCCCCAAGGTCGCCTCAAACTGCGAGAATTTGGCGATGGTAGCGGCGAGTTGATTCACTACCACCGCCCCGATGATCGGCAGGCAAAACTGTCCGACTATGCGCTCAGCAAAGTTGCCGCGCCAGAGGCCCTCAATGTCGTACTCTCCAAAGCGCTCTCGCTTGCGGGCGAAGTTCGCAAAGAGCGCTGCCTCTATCTGCATGGACAGACCCGCATCCATTTTGATCGCGTCGATGGCCTGGGAGAGTTTATCGAACTGGAAGTGGTGATGCGAAGCGGCCAGCCGATCAGTGAGGGGCAACAAATTGTTGCGGACCTTATGGAGCGATTGGAAATTGCGGAAGAAGATCTTATCGCAGAGGCGTACATCGACCTGTCTGCGGGCCTTCCAGAAAAGTAATCCAGCGGCACTGCCGAGCGAATCAATAAGACCTATTCTCCGGCTCCCTTTTTCAGACCATCCTGAGATTCGGTCTCCTTGGACAAATCGGGATACGTCCAAGGACCGAACCGCCGCTCCCGATATTCCATCAGTCCGTGGGCGGCGTGATACAGGGAACCGCACTCCAAGGGGATCGGCTCCGTTTTCTTAAAGAGTCCGCAGAGTTGCATCACTGCCTGTTCGACCCAGGGTTCGGAGAGTCGCTCTGGCGGAAGTGCCAGGGCAAGAAATTCAAGAGTGTGACCCGTCGTATTAATCCGTAAGGCTAAATCGGCCGAAGTGCCAGGTCGGGAAAAATAATTTGTGGAGAAAGAACCATCAGGTTGCTGAAAGCGGCTCGCTGTTTCAATCGCTCCAGTAATTTTTTCTTTGGCATCTTTCCAGGGGCCCTGCAACTCGCCTCCCCGATCGCCATAGGCATCGAGGGCCATGGTCATGCCGATCAACCGGTGCGAACCGCCGCAGGCGCTCATTGAAAGCTCCTCGTCAGCCTCCATCTGGAGAACTTTTTCAAGCGTCCAGGTTTCCCCATCAGACGATTTCCACTGCTGGTCAAAGTCGTCCAGATAGCGGGTCATGGCAATCAACGACCAGCTGCACTCTTTGCCGGGATAGATGTCCGACATCGATTGCTGCACCACATCCCACAGTTGGTACTCCTGCCCCTGGAAGAGAATTTTCTGATCTTTCTCAAACCCGCATTGCGACATCACTGCGAGCCATTGGTCTTCGTGTCCCTGACCGGTTTTGGTGCCCGGCTCCATGACCATCTTCAGTCCACGACGGCCCCCCGGGAGATCCTTGGTGCCATGGCGCAACGTCCAGCCCTTCATTTGGTTGCCATCGAGAACCCACTGCATCGCCGAAACGGTTTCATCGCCGTTTCGCACCTGAAAGTGGGTTCCGAACGGGAGTGCGCCGTGCAGGATCTGCCATGCGGCATTCACATCCAAACTCAATCGCCGTTCATTGAACGTGTAGCGGAGCGCTTCATCGATCATTGTCCGTAATTGCTCGTCCGGAACATCATTGAAGCCGACCGCTGCACTTTCAGGTTCGCTTGCCGGCTCTTTACGACAGCCACCGAGCGGCAGCGAGAGGACAATCAGACAGGCAAAAAGCAGCCGCAAATACATGAGAATCTCTCTCTAAGGTGGTGAAGGTTTCAAAATAACGGCTAAGCTGCCAAGCATGAGGAGGATCCGGAGAGGAAACGAATGGCATCTCCTCAGTGGTGTCCGTCCCTCTGGCCTCTGCTAGAGTGCCTTATACCGATTTCGGCCTTTTCCAGGCTCCGGATTATGTAAAAATATCTTAACAGGCAGGATGGGGCCTCGTTGGTCCATCCCGCGAATAAATCGGGGGGTTTTTTCCGGTTTGGAGGATGAATTCGGGCCTTTTTGAGGAACATTGCCCTCACCAAATACGTACCCCCTCACCAAACACGTACCATGGCGTAGCCGGTTGGTGGCGGTCCTGGCGCGGCACGATCCCTGTGAAAAAGTTTTGCGGCTCAGCAGGCAAGTCTATCAAAACCGCTCCCTTGCTACCGTTGACAGGCGGGGGTCTGTCACGGCAATCAACTTGCCAGCCGCTGAGTAGCCGACGCACTCTGTTACGCCCGCATACGGCATGGCCGTCACGATGTGGCCGCGTTTGCGTAGATTTTCAATCAGTGGTTCAGGAAAAGTAAAATTACCGCCAGTTGTTTCAACAAAAAGTTTGTCCGGTCGCCATTGATGATGGAATCGCGGGGCCGCAACGGCCTCCGCAAGCGGCATGCCCCGATCGACCATGCGTGTGATCGTGAGCACCACCTGGCTGATGATGCGAGGCCCTCCCGCCGCACCTAGGGTGAGTTGTGGTTTTTCGCCAACGAGCATGATCGTAGGGCTCATGCTCGAAAGGGGTCGTTTGCCCGCCTGTAGGCGGTTGGCCTGGGCACCGATAAGCCCAAAAGCATTCGGAACGCCCGGGGCAATAGAAAAATCATCCATTTGATTGTTGAGCACCACACCGGTCCCGGGAACGATGACTTTGGACCCGAATGGCGTATTGACCGTTGTTGTAATCGCAACCCAATAGCCTTCCGTATCGGCTGCTGCGATGTGAGTAGTATGCTTCCCGAACAGGTTTTCCGTGGCGTTGGGGGGTGCGCCGTGCTGCTTGACCGGACTGGCCCGCACAGGATCGATTTTTTCCCGCGCTAGCCCGCGGGCATACCTTTTGTCGATCAGGCCGCGGGGAATATTTGTAAATGCAGGGTCCCCCAGCCAGTAGGCGCGGTCGGCAAAAGCGAGTTTCATCGCTTCGGTCGTCAGATGCACAACTTGCGCATCGGTGGCATCTTTGAGGTCAAAATTTTCAAGAATATTGAGGATTTCTGCCACATGTACTCCGCCACTGCTCGGCGGCGGAAAACCGACAATGGTGCGGCCCCGATAGCTGGTTATGATCGGTTGCCGCCGCTGCACGCGGTAGCTCTCAAAGTCTTCGGCCGAGAGAACACCCCCATGCTGCTGCATCCAGGTTCCAACCTGTTTGGCAAACGGTCCGCGATAAAACCAGTCCGTTCCCTCACGGGCAATGGATCGGTAGGTCCGGGCCAGATCGGGCATTCGCAACAGCTCTCCTTGCCGATAGGGTCTGCCGTCTGCCTGCAATAGAAGATTGCGGGAGCCTTCAAAACGAGCGAGTGTCTGCGCCTCCGCAGCGAGTCGCACCGCAAAGGTGGGATCGATCGCAAATCCCTTCTCTGCAATCTCCGCTGCCGGGAGCAGCAGTTTGCCGAGCGACATTCGACCAAACTTTTCTACGGCATAGGCATAGGCGGCAAGAGCACCGGGGGTGCCGACCGCAAGTGGGCCGATACGACTTCGTTCCGGTTGCAGTTTGCCGTCATGGAAATAGCGTTCGTCGCTTGCGCGCTCCGGTGCGGTTTCACGGCCATCGATTGCGATGAGCTCACCGTCCGGTAGGTGCAGCAGGATGAAACAGCCCCCGCCGATCCCGGAGTTGTGGCAATCGACCACTCCAAGCGTGAGTGCCGCTGCAACGGCCGCATCGACGGCGTTGCCTCCCTCTGAGAGAGCCTTGAGCCCGGCACGGGTGGCGGTCGGGTGGACGGTGGCGACGGCACCGAGGTCGCTAGTCCCATCAGCCGATGCAGAGAGTTGGGCGAAGTGTCCAAGGACAAAAAGGCTGCATTTGGCCAAGCGAAGGAAGCATTCGTTCATGCTCGAAATTGTACGTGATGCTCTCGAGACCTGCGAGATCACACGGCCTGCACAGAATGCCAATTTCGGACTCCCGAGCTAACATTTCTTAAACCGACCTTAGAGCTATGCCCTCTTTTTCCAGTTTGACCAGATGCCGTGTGGCAAAAGAGCGACTATAACAGAGGATGATTTTTCACAAAACATTTGGCCCGAGCACTGGAAGGGGTGGATGTCCTTTTTCCGTCTTGCGATTGCAAGCCTGCGATACCATCGCCGCTTGAATGTTGCGCTGTTGTTGGCGGTTGCGACTACCGCAACGGTGCTTACCGGTGCACTACTGGTCGGTGACTCCATGCGTGGTAGTCTCCGCACACTGGTTCTCGACCGTCTCGGTAATGTCGAGCAGATTGTCATTACAGATGTATTTTTTCGAGACAGCCTGATCGACCAAATTCGCGAAGATACTGGTTTTCAAAAAAAGGACAAGTTGGCGGAATCTGCGATTCTTGTTCGTGGGTCGATCAAGAATCAGCGCGATGGACAAGTTGCTGCGGGCGTAACGGTCATCGGTTGCGACCCAGGTTTTTGGAAATTGGGGCAGGGGGGGCCGGAAAAAAGTCCTACAGGTGATGAAATTGTCCTTACAAGCCGTCTCGCATCGTCCCGTTATCTCGATGTCCAAGTCGGGGACCGGGTGGTTTTGCAGATTGGTCACTTTAGTGTAATTCCGGCAGAGAGTCCCTTGGGACGAAAAACCGAATCGGTCCGTCGACGACAATTTAGAGTGTCGGAAATCATTTCCGAAAATGCCTTGGGCGGTTTTTCTCTCAGCCCGAGCCAGCAGTTGCCACGGAACGCTTTTGTCGCACTCGATGCGATCTCAGAGATGCTCGATGTCGCGGGCAGATGCAATTTGATCTTGGTGACAGATGAGTCCCCCGGTGTCGCCGGCGATTTTTCTGATCCGGAAATGGTCCCGACTTTGGAGGATTATGGCCTGCAACTGCAATCGCTGCCGCTTGGTGGAGAGAGCACTCTTTCAGAGAATCTTGAATACATCAACCTGACGAGTGAGCGGATGCTGCTTCCGGAACAGATCGAGCAGAAAGCCGCTCAGGTGTGGTCCGACCAGCAGGCCGTGCAGCCCGCACTCACCTATCTGGCCAACTGGATCACCTCAGGCGAGAAAAAAATCCCCTATTCGACCGTGACGGCCATCGATTCGGTCCCCGCACTCGGGCCGCTCCTCCTGGCTGACCGAGAGTCGCTGTTGCTGGCCGATGATGAGATCGCACTCAATGACTGGGCGGCTGAGGATTTGGGCGTTGTACCAGGAGCAGAGATCCAGCTCACGTTTTTTGAGCCTGAAACAACGCATGGACAGGTTCGCGAGCGGACCGAAACATTTAAGCTGCGAGCCATCGTGCCCCTTCTGGACCAACAGGGTGGGCAGACGGTTGCAGGCGACCGGAATTTGACGCCCGAACTCAAAGGGGTGACCGATCAGGAATCGATCGATGACTGGAATCCCCCATTTCCGTTCGATGCTTCACGGGTACGTGACCGCGATGAACAATACTGGGACACCTATCGGGCGACACCCAAAGCGTTTATTTCGCGTAGTCGTGGCAAACAGATATGGGGGAGTCGATTTGGTGAAGCCACGTCGCTGAGAGTGTTGCCGGCAGAAGAGGCTCCCGGCACAGCTGGCGGGTCGGGGCCGTTGGGTCTCGAAGCCAAGATGCTTCGAGACGATCTCGAATCCAAACTCGCGGGCACCGATCTCATCCAATTGAGGCCCATACGGAAAGAGGCCCTTCAGGCGGCTGAGGGGACAACCCCTTTCGGCCTGCTGTTCCTCGGCTTTAGTATGTTTTTGATTGCGGCTGCTCTGATGCTTCTGGTGCTTCTTTTTCGTCTCAGTATTGATGAGCGGTCTGCTGAGATCGGGTACCTGTTGGTCGTTGGGTTTTCCAGGACGAGGATTTTTTTGTTGTTCTTTGTGCAAGCTCTCGTAGTGTTAGTCGCCGGGGGACTGGTCGGCATCGTCGGTGGTGTCGCCTATGCTGCGTTGATGGTCACTGGTTTACGCACCTTGTGGGTTGCTGCCGTGAGGACTCCGTTTTTGCACCTCCATATCAACTTTGAGAGTCTGTTGGTCGGATATCTATCGGTAATCGTCATTTCGTCGCTCGCGATCGGATGGTCCATCTGGCAACAGCGGAGGCATCCTGCTCGCTGGTGGCTCGCCAGCGGTGAGGAAGTTCTTCCGTGCATCAGCAGGTCATCGTGGCGGCTTTGGTCTGCCGGACTGGGGGCCCTGATTGCGATGGTGCTGCTTTTCTTTGCGGCGACCGGCCCAATCTATCTGCAGGCAGGACTCTTTTTTGCTGCGGGTGGATTGGATCTTTTTTCCTGTTTGATGGTGCTTGGCGAGATCCTGCGGAGACGACCCGTTCGCCAGCTCGGGGTCGGTCGATTGGGCCTTTTGCAACTCGCCGTCCGCAACATGACACGACATCCCCAAAGGAGCGGGATTACGATTGGCTTGATGGCGAGTGCAACCTTTCTGATCATGGCCGTGAGTGCTTTCCGGCTGGTGGACCTGAATTCCGATGGTGCAGAATTGGTCGCGGAGAGTACGCTGCCGATCCACGACGACCTCGCAACGGATACAGGGCGTTTTGAACTCGGGATGAGTGATCCCAATAGTCGCCGACTGCTCAAGGGAGCGACCGTTGCATCGCTGAGGGTCCATGGTGGAGATGATGCGAGTTGCCTGAATCTTTATCGGGCCCGGCAACCCAGACTGTTAGGGATACCCGCTACCATGCCCACATCTTTTTCTGCCGGCAGTATAGATCCATCGTTCTGGAGCGTTCTGGAAAAGAATCTTGGCCGAAATGCGGAAGAAAATCGCGTTGTGCCGGTGATCCTCGATGAGAACACGGCCCGCTACGGCCTCGGACTCTATGCCGGGGTCGGTGAGCGTTTTGAAATTGAAAATGCCGTAGGAGAGAACGTGACGCTCGAAGTGGTCGGCCTGCTCAAAAACAGTCTGTTTCAGGGCGATCTGTTGATCGCCGAGACACAGCTACTGCGTTTGTTCCCGGACACCGAGGGTTACCAATATTTTCTCATCAAGACGGCACCTGAAAATACGCGGGCGGTTGCCAATCTACTTGAGCAGCGGCTCTCCGATTTTGGATTTGATGCTGAGCCGGTCGCAGCAAGGTTGGAGACATTATTTGCCGTTCAAAACACGTATCTATCCAGTTTTCAGAGTCTCGGCGGCTTGGGGTTGATACTTGGCACGGTGGGTTTGGTGGCGGTGCAACTGAGGAACATCTCCGGTCGCCGGGGTGAGCTTGCCCTCATGCAGGCTTGTGGATTCCATCGGGGGCGTCTGGCCGCGATGATCATCCTGGAAAATCTGGTTTTATTGTTCGCAGGTCTGGGGATCGGATTTGCAGCTGCTCTTTTGGCCCTAGTGCCGCAATTTGCGATGGGCGGCGCCACAATTCCCTGGGCGATGCTTTGCGCGATCTTGGGGCTCGTGGTGTTGGTAGGCCTATTGGTAGGAGTTTATGTGGTGCGTGCTGCACTGCGGCTACCTGTCGTTGCCACACTTCGTGGGGAATAAGAGGTGTCTGTGGGTCCTTAAAGGGGGTTGCCCCTGTCGCATCCTTTCGCACCTTTGATACACTTGGAAGACCATCGCAAATCCAGGAGCACACTTTCATGAAATTTTTATATGTGATCGGCTCGATTGCCCTGACGATTTTCTGTTGGGGCCTCTATGGTCCGGTGATCCATAAGGGGCAGCATGACATGCCCTATATGGCTGGGACGGAGTCTGTGAATGCGATGCTGTTACCTTTTTTCTTTGTGGGCATCGCCTATTTCGTGATTGCCGTGGCTGTGCCCGCCTTGATTCTTGGGAGCCGTGGTGAGAGTGGCCACTGGAGTGTGGGCGGGAGTTTGTGGAGTCTGTTGGCTGGGGCAACCGGTGCGATTGGTGCCCTCAGTATTATTCTGGCATTCAAGAGTGGTGGTCGCCCGATGTACGTCATGCCGATCGTCTTTGGCGGTGCGCCGATCGTCAATTCGCTGATCACGGCAGGGATGAATAAGCTGACAAAAAAAATAGGTCCGGTATTTATCGCCGGTCTGATGATGGTGATCCTTGGTGCCGTTACGGTTTTGGTTTGCAAACCTTCGTCGGGTGATGTAGCGGCCGGTCCACCACTCTCTTTGCTCTGGGTCATTGGTGCGATCGTGGTGACCGTGGCTTGTTGGGGCGCTTATGGCCCTTTTTTGCATCGGGGCCAGATGAAAATGGAGGGGAGCCGGCTGCGACCGCTGCTTTGTGTTGGCTTGGCCTATTTTGGGATTGCTGTTGCGGTACCGACAGTACTGCTCAGTGCGGGAACCGATGGTGGCTGGGCGAGTTTTACGCTGTCCGGTACCTGTTGGTCGCTGGCAGCAGGAGCGGCAGGTGTTTTTGGCTCACTCGGCATTATCATGGCTTTTAACTGGGGCGGAAAACCCATTTATGTCATGCCTCTGGTCTTTGGCGGTGCACCGGTAGTCAATACCGTGGTGACGATGGTGCGCCAGGATTATGCCGGTCCGATAAGCCCATTTTTTTGGTCCGGCTTGATCCTCGTGATTGCTGGTGCGGTGCTAGTCATGGTTTTTTCTCCCAAAGGACATTTGGGAAAAATTGATGAACCTGTTCCGGCGCAAGATCGATCGCAACCGAGTTCCAAAACACCAAGCGAGATGTGAGCCGATTCAAAACTGGCCTATGGAACTAACCATTCCATCATATTGGCCATCTTGTGGAGTGGTTGGCGATGACGCCGGAAGAAAAAATGGATCGGATTGATGATTTGCTTTCCCATGTTTGGGTCGTACGGACTTTTATTAAACATTCGGAAGAAGCAGAAGAGGAGGAGGGGTTGCTTGAGGTGCAGCGCGTTCTCTACGACTACATGTTGGCACTGGGGCCTGCTCTAAAAGCGCGCGATGCGGCAAGCTACCTCAAGCAAGCGACCAAGAAGTATCGTCGCTTGCGCGAAGCAGTTGCTCAGTTCCGTCAGTTACAGCCCGAGATTTCCACGCACACCAATTTTCAGATGGCCCGCCAGTCGCTGGAAGTCGCCGTTGGCGAAGTGGGTCAGATGATTGAGGCCCCCTAGCGTGTCCGGCTGTCGAAATGGGTGTATGAACATCCGGAGTTGAATTACGTTCTTTTTCTCAAATCCCCGTAGTACCCCAAGCCATTCTGTGTTGTCAGTAAAGGTTTGTATCGTGGGGCTCTTTTGTCCGGGTCTGCATAATGCGACAATAGGCTTTTAACCGAGAGGGAGTTTCTATCGATGGCCGAGTCGTTTACAGAGGTTTTGGAAGTATTTGGCAATCAATTTCCTGAACGGGACTATTCCATTCAGATTGTCTGTCCAGAATTTACTTCACTCTGTCCTAAAACGGGACAGCCCGATTTTGGCGTCCTGACGTTTACCTACATCCCCGATAGGTTCTGTGTGGAACTCAAGAGTCTGAAGATGTATCTCCAGCAATTTCGCAACGAGGGGATTTTTTACGAGCATGCCACCAATCGGATCGTGGACGATTTGGTGGGTTCTATCAAACCTCGCAGATTAAAATGCGAGGCAGCCTTTACTGCCCGGGGGGGCATCACAACCAAAGTAATGGTTGAATATCTCCAGGAGACAGATTGATTTATGGTTGAAGATGCTGAAGTGATTTTAAGCGGATTTGCTGACGAAGCGGCGAACCATAAAACGGCAGTAGAGCAGTTTGCAGCCTTTGCGGCTGTCGGTCTTCAATTTTACAGTATCCGTTTTATGGATGTTGGTAATGGCATCAAAAACGTGATGAAACTGACAAAGACAGAAGTCACCAAAATTCGTCACCTTGAGGATGAATATGGGATGAATGTCTCGTCGATTGGATCACCCATTGGTAAGGTGAAACTGAAGGATGTTGAGGATGGCACTAAGAATCCGTATGTGCCGTTCCAAAAATATTTGGCCAAAGATGTCCGCAAAGCATGCGATTTGGCACATGCCTTTGAAACGAAATTGATTCGCGGATTTTCCTTCTACCATCCCAAGGATAGCGATCCAACGGAACACCTAACACAAGCGGTCGATCAGTTGGGCCAAATTGCGGAAATGTGCCATCGCAGCGACTTAACTTTTGGACTTGAGGTGGAGGCCAATCTGGTAGGACAGACGGGTGAGTTATTAGCGGAGATTCATCGTCAAGTGAATCATCCTGCTTTGGTTCTGATTTTCGATGGAGGCAATCTGGTGACTCAGGGTTTTGATACTTTTGAAGTTTTTAATGAGTATCAAGCCATGAAGCCTGCGATTGGCTGGCTACATATCAAGGATTATCGGCATCCGGGCGAGAGAACGCGAATAGAGCATGTTGATGAGGAGGCGTTGCGACATTTTGTGCCGGCCAAAATGGGACAGAGTGGTCACGAGATGATTCTGGAGGATTTTCGTGAACAGTTACCGAAACTTACCAAGCGGCTCAAGCGACGGGGCATCCCCGGTGTGTTCGTGGATCTGGAACCGCACCTAAAAGGCGGAGGTCAATTCGGAGGTTTCAGCGGTCCCGACGGCTTCGGGGTTGCCTTGCGGTCACTCTGCGAAATACTCGATTTTGTCCGAATCGGTTACCACCTCCGTGACTTTGAGGATGTGCAGGCAACGCGGGGATTCTAAAATCGCACATCCAAATTTCTGTTAGTCTTGTTCTCAGTTGGCGAATCATTGGCACGTCGTGAGATTCGCAGAACACTTTTGCCTGCTGAACGTCACGGTGTGGATTGGCGCCCGAATGACGGCACAGAAAAAGCACCCTGTTTGTAGCCTCTAAGCTCAATGACAATAAGCCTTTGCAGATTGTGATAGCATTCGCAGTTCGGCAGCGTGGGCTCTGCAGGCAGCTGTCACAGTCTCGGCAAGAGACAAACTGTCCGAAAAACGGCTGTATATCTGTGCCGATTTTGCCGATTACACCAAAGGTGAGGGAGTGTGCGCGCTCTATCGGCGAATCTGCGTATTGATCCTGGCAGGGTGTCCTTCCGCTCAGTAATCACCAATACATGAAGCAAATGACAAGTTTGGAGATAGTCATAACCCTTTGATGACAAACAGGATACGTAAAGATCTATCGGCCTTGAAGACGGACCGGAGAAAAAAGCAACGCCGTGAAACCCTGCGAGCGGTATTGCGTACTATTATTTAGGATGCTCAAGCAAGAAACCATCGCCTCGAGCCGTTCGTAGGCAATTATCAGTGCTCAGTGCATTCGTTTAATTTTGAGGATGAGACCACTATGGCGAGAAAAGACGAAATTTTACGTATTCGCGATGTTCTTCTTGTCCGTCGCGATGCACTTCGCCGGGCACTCTCTGGCGATTTGAGCCTTTTGTCCGAATTGCGGAACCAAGGAACGGGCGATGTGATTGATGCAGCCCTTGACTCGGCACAGGGTGAAATCAACTCGCAGTTAGCTGAAGTCGAAAGTCGCGAGTTGGCTAATATTGAAAAGGCGTTGAATAAAATTCGGGAAGGTAGCTTTGGTAGATGTGAATATTGTCCGAAAAAGATTCCTCTTGCCAGGCTCAAGGCGCTTCCTTATGCCACGACCTGTATTGATTGTCAGCGCCTTTCTGAAGAAGGGCGTTTGGACACCAGTGGAGATGCTGATTGGAGTCGTGTGTTGGATTCTGGCAGTGATACGGAAGCGACGTTCAGTGATATAGAAATGGACGTATCTTGATTTCAGCTAGTCCAATGAGCTATAAACATGGGCTTGACTGAGTCAACGAATTGCCGACCGAACTGCGGTATTCCATTAGCTAGAGATCTTTAGCCTCCGCAAAGAATACATTAGGGGATGATGGTTATGGTGCCACCGGAAGCACCCCTGCTACAAAGAGTTTGGCAGGTGACGGTATTCAGTTGGTTTCTCCTGTTGTTCTGTAGTGGCACAGTACAGGCTCAGGCACTCTCTCGAGGCCTTTCTGAACAAGATCGCCAAAGGCTCTACCAAGAACTATCTGTTGAAACTTCTGCGCTTCAACGCCAGGCAGGTGTTCTGAGGAAAGTCGTCAAGCTGGTACGTCCCGCTGTGGTACACATTGAGGTCGACCCGGGAGGCCGTAAAAACAGACATCTGGACGAGACAGGATCCGGAGTCATTATCAAAGAAGGCAACGATCACTATATCCTCACCAATCGACATCTTGTTCGCTATGCCGATCCGAATGAGATCACCATTAGTCTCTCGGATGGACGGGAAATACAACCCGATAAAGTCTTGGCCGATGCTGGTACGGATGTTGCGGTCATGCACGTTAAACACAAGCGATTGGTGGCTGCTCGGATTGGTGACAGTGACAAGACAGAGATTGGAGATTACATCATCGCGATTGGAAGTCCTTTTGGGTTGAACCATTCGGTCACGCATGGGATCGTCAGCGCAAAGGGTCGCCGAGACCTGGAACTGGCGACGGACGGTGTTGAATATCAGGACTTTCTGCAAATTGACGCTTCGATCAATCCGGGAAACAGTGGTGGTCCCCTCGTTAATTTGCGTGGGGAAGTGGTGGGAATCAACACCGCGATTGCAAGTACTTCGGGGCGCAACGAAGGGATTGGTTTTACAATTCCTGTCAACATGGCAATGGCCATCGCTCGCCAATTGATTGCTCATGGTACAGTCGAGCGCGGCTTTCTTGGGGTTAGTCTTGATTCACGGTTTGGTGCTGCCGCTGCTGTAGATCTGGGGCTCGATTCACCCCAGGGTGCGCGTGTGAAGGCGGTCACTTTTGACTCAGCCGCGGCGAAGGCAGAACTTCGAGCGGGTGATGTCATTCTGCGTTTTGATCAAATCTGGATTGAGAGCGATCTCCATCTCATCAATCAAGTCAGCCTGACACAGGTCGGGAATCCAGTCCCCTTGCTGGTTTACCGTGATGGGAAGACTGTCCAATTAATGGTTACGGTCGGCAAACGACCTTAATGGGTCAAGGTATTCACCTCGCTGCCGGATGCAGTCAGGACTTTTTGACGGTGTTGGCGAGTCCTCTCAAAATACAGTCCATGACAGCTGAGGCATCCACTTCAGTGGCGACATCCATATTGGCTCGCCATTGAGGATGTTCCCGGCGATCGAAAACGGTTGCCCCGAGCGTTAATTCCCCAAGAGTTTCCACATCCCCCGACATTGCTTCGGTTTTGAATAATTCGGGGTGTAGGGCAGCAACGAAGGCCACCGCATGATGTAAGTGGATCCCTTCCAGTCCAAGCAGCATGTGATGGGATCGGAAGACATACGGAAGAAGGGCTCTTAATAGTTTCCCCGACGGCGTCGTTATATCAGGAACCTCATCCATTTGATCATAGGTCATGATCACTTGTTGCGTGACATCCAGAGGTATGAGCGTCTTGGTAGTGGCAGAGCGAAAAATTGCTTGTGCAGATTCAGGGTCGCAGTAGATATTGAATTGAGCGGCTGGAGTAACGTCACCGATGTTTAAACCACCACCCATGATGTGAATTTGACCTATAAGACCTACGAGATCTGGTTCACGGGCCAAGGCTCGTGCTATATTTGTTAACGGCCCGAGTGAGATAATGGTGACATCGTCCGGTGCTTTACGTATCTCCTCGCAGATGACTTTTTCCGAAGGATGCTGATGGTGCAACTCCGAGACTTCCAAGACGGTGTCACCAAGTCCGTTTGTTCCGTAGAGTGTCTGCAGATTTCCTAGATGCCCTTTGTCGGCCTCTCGTGCCACTCCAATCCGAGGAAATCGGGGAGGGTCCAACTGTTCGATGATCGCCTGTACATTTCGGGTGGCCTGTTGGGCAGATACCGAGCCGGCTGTAGCTGTCACAGCAACGATTTCGATTTCTGGCTCAAACAGGGCAAGACAAAGGGCAACGAGGGCATCGATGTTCGGGTCGACGTCAAGAATGATCTTCCGGGCCATTCAATTATCTCGTCAATAATTCCACATGTGAGGCGCAAAACCCCACTGACCGATGGGAAAGTCCACTGACTGCCGATTCTAGGTAGCGGTGGAGATGATAACAAGGGGAAATTGCGTCCGTAGCATGCTGTCCTGAAATGTAAACTGAGTTTACAATCAGCGCCCCGGTGGTTTGATGTACTGCAAAAAGATTTGGGAGACGATGTTGTGATCGAAGATATTTTGGGCCGCGTTTCGTCGGGTGAAGACTTGTCGATGGCAGAAATGGCCGATTCGATTGGCAGTATTATGCAGGGGAAGTGGAGTGATGCTCAAATTGCAGTTCTATTGACGGCCTTGAGGGTTAAGGGAGAGACCGTAGCGGAAATTGCCGGTGCTGCAATGGCGATGCGCTCGAATATGACACGCATTGATTCGATACGGACTGGCATCGTCGATACCTGTGGGACCGGAGGTGATGGTTCCGGTACATTCAATATTTCTACAGCTGCTGCGTTTGTGATTGCTGGGAGCGGGGTACCTGTTGCGAAGCATGGTAACCGTAGTATTACGAGTAAGACCGGATCTGCCGATGTTTTAGCAGCCTTAGGGATCCAGATCGAAGCGCCCGTTCATGTCGTTGAGCGGTGTCTTGATGAAATTGGTATCTGCTTCTGTTTTGCTCCTCTGTTACATCCGTCGATGAAAAATGTGGCGACAGTTCGAAAGAGTCTTGGTGTTCCGACCATCTTTAACATGCTTGGACCGCTTTGTAATCCGGCATCAGCACCCTATCAGCTTCTTGGCGTTGGCAATCTAGATATTCGCCAACTGCTGGCCGAGGCTTTGAATCTACTCGGTACCCAACGAGCACTGATTGTGACAGGCGAAGATGGTCTCGATGAAGTGACGCTTGCCGGAGCCACGCACGTGCTAGAGGTGCGTGATGGACGGGTTACCGATTTTGACTGGCGTCCCGCTGATTTTGGCCTTGCAGAAGGAACACTTGAGGAGCTTCGCGTAGAAAATTCAGAACAAAGTGCGACAATGATCCGCGAAGTGCTTTCTGGCCAGAAGGGCAGGGCCCGTGATATTGTGATTGCAAATGCTGCTGCTGCCTTATGGATTGCCGAGTTCGCCCCAACTCCAAGTCACTGTGCAGAGGTGGCTGCAACTGCGATCGATGATGGATCTGCGGTAAAGATTCTTGAGCGACTTGCTGAATGGACTTCGGCCTCACAGGGGTAATTGCCAGAGTGTGGCTACAACTCCAACGTCGATCGGTTGTCTTAAAAGGACGACTGCACACGAAAAGGCAAACAGGCGGGCCGATCTAGGGAGTTTATGCATTAAAAAATGGTTCAGGGGCTCCATTGTCCGATCTTTCCATCGATGCAGACGATTGTTAGAATCGTTTACCTCTGGACGAACTAGGTGCTGCCCTTGCATGCACGTTCTCGTCACATTATTTTTCTCCGACAAGATGTAAAAGGAGTCCTAGATGGCAAAACCTGGACGTATTGCGAAAAAGGCCAACCATGGCAAGCGGCCTGCAAACAGTAAGGCCCGTAAATCTAAGCGCAGAAGGGTAAAGACCTAGCGTGGTAAGTAAAGATCCACTGATACCATTTTCTAAGTACGACGTGGATGTGGTCATCGCGGATATCGACATAATCCGTAAATACAATCCACAGCGGTATGAGATCGAGCAACTCTCGGCAGTTGTCTTTGAAGATTTTGAAACCAAGTCGATTGTGGGGTACGTTGAGACGTCAATGGACGATTTCTGGGTCCGGGGGCATATGCCCGGGCTCCCACTCATGCCGGGTGTGTTGATGTGCGAGGCGGCAGCCCAACTGGCTTCCTATTTCGTACAAAAGTATGACATGATGGGATGTGAGATGATGGGGTTCGGGGGCATGAATGATGTACGGTTTCGGGGTGCCGTTCGACCGGGTGATCGCCTGGTGATTCAATGCCAGCAAAAAAAGGTGCGGCGAGGTGCAGTCATCGTCTGCCAATTCATGGGGTTCGTTGATGAAAATCGGGTAGTTGAAGGTGTGATCCGGGGAATTCCTTTGCCTGCCGAAGAATTGCGGCAGATGAGTACAAGTTGACCATTGCCCCCTCTAGTGGCTGTTGGTCTGTTGCCTGCATCATCCATAGCAGTTTGC
>Ga0315338_1002689_pt1 | contig 16903 bp, 19 predicted proteins | sample ASW8metaG_FD_204518 | JGI IMG/M metagenome (GOLD analysis project Ga0315338, IMG submission 204518) | Ammonia-oxidizing marine archaeal communities from Monterey Bay, California, United States - ASW #8 | ecosystem: Environmental > Aquatic > Marine > Coastal | place: USA: California | collected... | reverse complement strand
AAAAGCCACAAAACTATTAGCTTTAATTGAGCTTCACCGTATTGAACGCTATAAAAAATTATATTAGAAACAAATTCTGATACTGGTTCAAATTTTTCATTTATTAGATGATCTATTCTCATTTAAATTTTTTTTAATCCTTCATAAATTATTTTATAAGCATATTTTAATTCATTTTTTAAAATACAATAAGGTGGCATAATATAAAAAACATTTCCCAATGGTCTTAGTAATAATCCTTTATCTAAAAAAAATTTTTTTATTTTCTCAGGGATCATTGCTTTATATCCATTTCCAAATCCCTTAATATTAAAAGCAAGAATGGTCCCGCAAATTCTAGTTTTTTCAATTGAGTTTAATTTTAATAATTTTTTTAAAAAAATACGATGTTGTTTTTCAATAGTTTTTATTTTCTTAAAGATTTTCTTTGATTTAAATAAATTTAGCGAAGCAATAGAAGCTGCACAACCAAGAGGATTGGCTGTAAAGGAATGACCATGGGCTAAGGCTTTATCAAAATTATCTCCTAGAAAATTATTATAAATTTTATTTGTAGTTATCGTAAGTGATAACGGCAGAAAACCTCCCGTTAAACCTTTTGAAAGACATATAATATCAGGCTTAGTTTTAGTTTTTTTACATGCAAAAATTTCTCCTGTTCTTCCAAAACCAGTCATTACTTCATCATAAATCAAAAGATTGTTATATTTCTTTACTAGCTTAGATAATTTTTTCATAAAAATATTTCTGCAAATGTTCATGCCCCCAGATCCTTGAATTAAAGGTTCTATTATTAAACCTGCTATGTCATTATTTTTTTTAAATTCATTTTCAATTTTAAACAAAATTTTGTTTTCTTTTTCTTCTATGTTTTTATCCCCGTACCATGTAGAAGGGTAATCAAATAATTTTATTTTAAAAAATAAATCTTTAAAAACCGAGAATAAATCAGAACCGCTTCCCAGACTCATGGCGCCAACTGTGTCTCCATGGTATGCATTTTTAAAAGCTATAAAAGTTTTTCTTTTTTTATTTTTGTTAAACCAATATTGATAAGCTATTTTCAATGCTACTTCTACAGCAGTTGAGCCATTATCTGAAAAAAAAACTTTTTTTAGATTTCTTGGAAGAATATCAGTAATTCTTTTAGCTAACTCTATTGCTGGATCATGAGTAAAGCCGCCAAATATTACTTGCTCTAATTTTTTTGACTGTTTGTAAATAGCTTTAGCTATATAAGGATGAGAATGCCCATGAGTATTTACCCACCAAGAAGATATTAAATCAAGATAAGATTTACCTTTGTCATCTTTTAATTTTGTCATTCTTCCAGAAACTATTTTTATTGGTTCGCTAGAAATTTTATGTTGTGTAAATGGATGCCAAATATATCTCTTATCCTGTTTTATTGATTTAGAACTTTTCATAATTTAAATACATTGATAAATTTTTTATTACTAAGTTTTATAATTTTTTTTTTTGTTACAACATTAATTGATGAAATTTTTGCTAAAACTTTTACATTTCCAAAAGTTTCAATTGATTTCGCATTATTATCTCCTTCTTTTTTATTTTTGATATTATTTAAAACAACTCCAAATATTTTTATTTTATTTTTTTTTAATATTTCTAAAGTCATTAAAGTATGATTAATAGTACCTAAAATAGATTTGGAAATAACAATCACAGGTAGTTTAAATTTTTTAATTAAATCAATAATTAAACTTTTTTTGTTTAAAGGTACAAGTATTCCACCTACTCCTTCAATAATTAGAGGTTTATTTGAACTTGGTATTTTTATTTTTTCCATATTAATTGGAATTTTTTCATAACCTGCAGCTAAATGAGGTGATAAAGGTTTTTTAAATAAATAAATTGGTTTATGCAGTCTATTGTTTTTAAGATCTATGTATTTTTTTATATACAAAGTATCATTCTCAATAAATTTTCCAGTTTGTATTGGTTTCCAATAATCAAAATTATATTTCATCATTAATAATGAAGAAAAAAATGTTTTTCCAACTCCCGTATCAGTTCCAGTAATAAAAAAACCTTTGTTATTAATCATGTTAAATTCTATTTTTAAACATTTTTAATGAATTAAATAATTTTTTTATATTATTTTGACTATGACAACTTGAAATAGATATTCTTAATCTAGAACTATTTAGTGGAACTGATGGTGGTCTTATAGGAACAACATAAAAGCCTTTCCTTTCTAATCCTTTCGATATTGAAATAGTTTTTTTTGAATCGCCAATAATTATAGGAATTATGTTAGTTTGAGAATTTCCAATATTAAAATTTTCCTTTTTTAAGATTTCTCTTAAATAAAATGAATTTTTAATTAATTTTTTTCTTTCATTTTTTAACTTAGGTATCATTTTAATACTTGAATAAATCGAAGCTAATAAACTAAAAGGAAGAGCTGTAGAATATATAAAACCTGGGCATTTATTTATTAAAAATGATTTTAAATTTTTACTACAACTAATATAAGCCCCAAAACTTCCAAATGCTTTACTAAATGTGCCAGTAACACAATCTATATCATTGCTAAATTTCAATGATAAGCCAAAACCGTTATCACCATAAATTCCTGTTGCATGTGCTTCATCTAAAAATAAAAATGAATTATATTTTTTTTTTAATTTAACAAGGCTCTCGATATCAGCAAAATCTCCATCCATACTAAAAACAGTTTCTGATAAAATAAACTTGGGATTAGATTTAAATTTATTTTTTTTTAATAAATATTCTAAATGATTCATATCATTGTGATGAAAGCGTAAAAATTTAATATCTTTATTTTTACAACCTTCATATATACATTGATGATTTAGTTTATCTGAAAATACTATTGGATTTTTTTTAAAAATATTTGAATTAAAAATCGAAGATAAAATAGAGTAATTTGCTAAATAACCTGTACTAAAAATTATAGCCGCCTCTGACTTTTTCTTTTTTGCTAGTTCTTTTTCTGTTTTTTCATGAAAATCGAAATTACCTGATACTAATCTGGAAGAACCACTACCTATTCCATATTTTTTTATAATATTTATTGTATAATTTTTAATTGTTTTATTTTGTGATAAGCCTAAGTAATCGTTTGATGAAAAATTTAACAAAGTTTTTTGTTTATATCTTACCTTAACAGCATCAATCTTTGTGAGTAATCTAAGTCTTCTATCAAGGTTTTTTTTTTTTAAATCAAGTATGGAGTTAAAAAAAAGTTGGTCAAAATTAATTTTTTTCATTTAATTTCTATATTTTTTTACAATATATATTCTATTAAAACTGTGTAATTTTTTTTATACTTTATTTTAAAGTATAAAAGAATTTTTTTGGGATCAAATTTGGGATTATGAATAAAAGATTTACTATAGGTAAATTTCCTCGAACTAGATTGAGAAGGAATAGACAATTTCCTTGGACTAGAAATTTAATATCTGAATCTGATCTTAGTGTTAATGATCTCATATTACCATTATTTGTTACTGAAGGTAAAAAAACTATTGAAAATATAAGTTCACTACCTTCTGTTAAAAGATACAGTATAGATGCAATTTTAAAAAAGATCGAAGAAGTAAAAGACTTCAAGATTCCAGCAGTTGCTATTTTTCCATACATAGAAAAAAGATTAAAAACATTTGATGGTAAAGAAGCGCTTAATAACAATAATCTAATTTGTAGAACAATTAAAGAAATTAAAAAAAATTTTCCTGATATTGGGTTAATTTGTGATGTGGCACTTGATCCATATACTACACATGGTCACGACGGAATTGTACGAAAAAAATATATTGCTAATGATGAAACTATTGAAATTCTATCAGAGCAAGCAATTATTCAAGCAGAAGCCGGTGCAGATATTATAGCTCCTTCAGATATGATGGATGGAAGGATAGGTGTCATAAGAGACAGATTGGATAACGAGGGTTTTAATAATACAATTATTTTATCATATGCAGCAAAATTTGCTTCAAATTTTTACGGTCCATTTAGAGATGCTATCGGATCCTCAAAAACATTGGGTAAAACCGACAAAAAAACTTATCAAATGGATTTTAAAAATTCTGATGAAGCAATTAGAGAAGTTTCAATGGATATAAATGAGGGCGCAGATATAGTAATGGTTAAACCGGCATTACCTTACCTTGATGTAATAACTAAAATTAAAGAAAAATTTAATATTCCAATTTTTGCATATCAAGTAAGTGGCGAATTTTCAATCTTAAAATTTGGCGAAGAAAAAAAAATAATAGATTATGAAAAATGTTTGTATGAAAGTTTAATTGCTATAAAAAGATCAGGAGCATCAGCAATATTTTGTTATGGAGCAATTGATATTGCTAAAAAACTAAAAAATGAATAAACCATCAAAAATTTACACCAATCTTAGTTTTCATAATGCATCACCACATCTATGTCCTTATATTGAAGGTAAAAAAGAACGTTTAATATTTACGGATCTAACTAAGTTTGTAAGTAAAAAAATACTCGAAAAGTTAGTTTCTGAAGGATTTAGAAGAAGTGAAAATATATTTTATAAACCCAAGTGTAAAGATTGTAATGCATGTATATCATCCAGGGTTGTTCTAAATGATTTCATAATGTCAAAAAATTTTCAACGAATACTGAGAAAAAATCAAGATTTAAAATTTAAAATTGTAAAACCAAAAACAACGTTAAGTCATTATAAATTATTTAAAAATTATTTAAAACTAAGACATTCTAAAGGAGATATGGTTGACATGACTTACTTGGACTTTAGAACAATGTTAGAAATATCTCCTGTTGATACAAAAATTTTTCATGTTTACAAAAATAATATTTTTTTTGGCGCAATGTTATATGATGTTTATGAAAATTCATATTCAGCCAATTACTCTTTTTTTAATCCAAAATATAAAAATAGAAGTTTAGGTACTTTTTTAATTTTAAAACTTATTGAACAAGCAAAAAAAGAGAAAAAAAAGTATTTGTATTTAGGATATTATATTAAGGAGTGCAAAAAAATGTCTTATAAAATAAACTTTAAACCAATAGAAATTCTAAAAAATCAAAAGTGGAAAAACTTTTGAAAAAAAAAAATAATAGAAGAAAGTTTCTAAAAAAAACTGCAATTTTGTCTACTGCAGCAATGTTATCTACATTTATTCCCAGAAAAATATCTGCTGCAAAAAAATATAATTGGAAAATGGTTACAACATGGCCAAAAAATTTTCCTGGGCTTGGAACTGGGGCTGAAACTTTTGCAAATATGGTTAATGAAGCTTCTGGAGGAAGGATTAATATTACGGTTTTTGGAGCTGGTGAAATAGTTCCTGCATTTGAAGCAATGGATGCAGTTTCTAGTGGTGCTATCGAAATAGGTCATGGTGGACCTTATTACTGGAAAGGTAAAGTTGAAGCTGCTCAGTATTTATCAGCTATTCCATTTGGACTTACCCCGCAAGAACAAAACTCATGGTTTGAAAAAGGAGGGGGACAACAATTAGCTGATGAAATATATAAAAAGATGGGGTGTAAGTTTTTTGTTTGTGGAAATACTGGACCACAAATGGGTGGATGGTTTAACAAAGAAATAAAAAAAATAGAAGATTTCAAAGGTTTAAAAATGAGAATTCCTGGCCTTGGTGGTGAAGTTGTTAAAGCTGCTGGTGGAACAGTTGTTAATTTACATGGTGGTGAATTATTAACTTCAATTCAATCAGGTGCAATTGATGCTTTGGAATGGGTTGGACCTTACAATGATTTAGCTTTTGGAATTTATAAAGCTGGAAAATATTATTATTACCCTGGTTGGCACGAACCTGGTGGGGTTTTAGATTGTTTTATAAACTTAAAAAAATGGAATTCTTTACCAAATGATTTGAAAAAAATTATAGAAATATCTTCTAAAGCAACCACGCAAAAAATTACAAATGAAATGATAGCTGGAAATAATTTAGCACTGCAAACACTATTAAAAGAACACAATGTTAAATTAAAAGTTTTTCCTGATGAAGTTTTAGAAAAGTTAGCTAAGTTATCTGAGAAAGTAATTTCTAAACTAACATCTACAGATAACTTAAGTAAAAAAGTTTATAAAAGTATTATCAAGTTTAGAAATTCTTCAATAAAAAGATCTGAAATTTCTGAAAAGAAATATCTAGATTCAAGATCTAAATTTATAGATTATGAGTAAAAATAAATTCTTAAATAAAATAGAAAATTTTTTATTAAGTTATTGGAATGGTGAACAAAAACTTTGGAAAGCTTTCTGGCTTATGGGGTTTGTTTTTCAAATTTTATTTTTATATCTTTTATTATTTCTTTTATATATTGGTGTGGCTGTTGGACTAACTTGGTCTATTAAAATAACTATTTTATTTATATCAAATATATATCAAATATGGATTTTAGTTTCTATATGGAATTGCGCGTATAATGTAAAAAATAAAAACTGGGGACATCTTTCAAGAGTAATAGTTATATTAAATGTTATATTTATTTTTCTAACTTATACAGGAATATTATCTTTTGATTATCAAAATATTATTCAAAAAAATCCTTAATATAGTTTTTCCGGTAACCATAAAGCTAGTTCGGGAAATGTAGCAATTAATAAAAGCGCAATTATTTGAATTACTACAAAAGGAAAAACCCCCATGTATATATCAGAAGTTTTAATAGAAACTGGAGCAATGCCTCTAAAATAAAATAAAGCAAAACCAAATGGCGGAGTTAAAAAACTTGTCTGAAGATTAACTGCAATCATGATACCAAACCAAAGAGGATTTATGTCCATTTGAAGCAATATAGGTCCAATAATTGGAACTATAGTAAAAACTATCTGAATAAAGTCCAAAAAGAATCCAAGAAAAAAAATTAAAATCATTAGAAATAACATTGCTCCTACAGATCCTCCGGGTATCTGTTTTATAAATGAAGTTAAAATTTCTCTTCCTTCAAGTCCTATAAAAACTAAGGAAAAAATTTTGGCACTAATAAGTATTAAAAATATCATTGAGCTAATCTTTGCAGTGTCAAAAACCGCTGTTTTTAGAACTTTTAAAGAAAAACTATTTTTAAGAATACTTAAAAGCATAGCTCCAACAGCACCAAAAGATGCGGCTTCGGTTGGAGTTGCTATACCCAATAGAATTGATCCTAGAACAAAAATAATAAGAATTATTGGTAAAAAAATTATACTTAAAGTTTTTGTTAAAGTATTTTTCCTTTTTTTAATAATTATTGGCGGAGAATATTCTGGCTTGAAATAAATTATGATGAATTGCCATAAACAATACAAACTTACAAGAAGAATCCCAGGAAAAATTGCTCCAGCAAATAAATCAATTGTTGAAATTGGATTTGATGGAATTTTACCTTGAAGCAATTGTGATTGACTGTAAGCTCCTTGAAGTACATCGCTTAATAATATCAATACAATAGAAGGAGGTATAATTTGTCCTAGTGTACCAGAAGCGCATATTAATCCTGAAGCTAATTTTTTATCATATCCCCATTTAAGCATTGTCGGCAATGTTAATAGTCCCATTGTTACAACCGTTGCACCAACAATACCGGTTGAAGCTGCTAATAAAGCCCCAACAATAATAACTGTAAAACCTAATCCTCCTCTTAAATTTCCAAATAAACTTGCTATAGTTTCTAATAATTCTTCTGCAATTTTAGATTTTTCTAAAATTAAACCCATAAATATAAATAACGGAACAGCAACTAATAATTCATTAGTCATAGTTCCAAAAATTTTTGATGGAATTAAAGCTAAAAAATCAGCGCTCAAAAAACCAAGAATTGTTGCAATCATAGAAAATATAATTGCTGTCCCTGCTAAAGTAAATGCAACTGGGAAACCGAACAATAAAAAAAAGAATGTGGTTGCGAACATGCAAATGCTTAATATTTGAATAGTCATATTTCTATTAAGATTTAAAAAAGATTTTTGATTCTTTATTATTTATTACTAAAATACATCTTAAAATTAAGGCTATTGTTTGAATAAATAAAAAAAAACAAAATAAAATTATAGAAGTTTTATAAATATATAAAAATTGTAGCCCTCCGGCTTCTCTTGATTTTTCTAAACTAAGCCAAGACTTTAAAATATATGGTATGGAATACTTACTAACTATTAAAATAAAAGGAATAATAAAAAGTATAGAAAAAAAAACATTTATATATGCTTTATTTTTTTCACTAAATTTTCTGTAAAAAATATCAACTCTAACATGTTTGTCTTCTTGTAAGGTGTATGCGGCAGCTAACAAAAAAACTAAACCGTGCATCCAAATATATAATTCTTGCATCCAAACAAAACCAATATTAAAAAAATATCTAAGAAGGGCGACAGAAAAAGCTATTAAAGTCATAAATAATATCAACCATGAAACTTGTCTTCCAATTTTTGAAGTAATGTTTTCTATAAAAAAAATTATTTTTTTTAAATCAGTCATTATTTTTTTAGGTTAAAATATTTTTTCTAAAAAAAGGCAATTTTTTATTATTTTTTTTTAAAAATTTATCTATAAAGAATCCAGACAATGATAAAGCTTGTTTTAATGAATCTTTGCTAGGTTTCACATTATTCTTTACTAAAAATTTTGGCAATTTAAGTAATTTTTCTTTGTATTCTCTACCTTCCTCTTCTGATACTGCTTTACCAGATTTAGGAGAAATATATATAAGATTTTCTCTTTTTCCTGAAACTACACACTTTTCTAAATCAAGGCCATATCCTAACTCTGATAATAAAAATAATTCCCAAAAAATATATTTTACAATCCACTCATCACATAAGAAATCTTCCATTAAATTTATGGTTTGATTATATATCGTAGCTTGAGGATTGTTTTTTGGTAAACTAAGATCAATTATAGAACATACAGTAAGCAAGGCATTTAATCTATTTTGGTCATCAAAATAATTAACACTGTTATTTTTAATTAATTCAAATCTACAATTCCACAATTGGTCATCTAATCTAAAAGTAGATCTTATATGAACTCTATTTCCTATTTCATATGTTCCAAAATCTTTTTTTAATACTCCTTTTACTAGACCTGAATTTATTCCATGATTTAAAGAAAAAAAAGTAACTATTAACGAGCTTTCTCTATATTTTTTTTTTTTTATAATAATTCCTTCATCGTTTATTTGCATTTTCTTAAAGTAATTTGTTTTTTAATATATGTTCTACCATTTTTTTTGCAGCGGTAATTTCAGCATCTTTAATTGTTTTAGCAGTTGCTGAGAATTTTTTCATTCCTTTTAAACAAACTTCTATTTCAAATTTTGGATTGTGTGGAGGGCCTATCTTTTTTTTTAAAACATATTTAGGTAAGTCTAATCCTTTTTTTTGCACAACTTCTTGTAACAATGATTTTGGATCCTGTGGTGGTGTAATGTTTTTTGTAACCTTTTTTTTCCAATGCTTAAAAATAAATTTTTTTGCATTATCTAAATTTGAATCTAAATATATAGCGCCAATTAACGCTTCACAAACATCACTCAAAATAGATATATTTTTTCTTAATTTTAAGTTTTTTTTCTCAAAATAATTAATTTTTAACATTTCTTTTATGCTAATCTCATTTGCAACTTCTAATAGAGTTTGCTTAGATACTAAATCAGATAATCGTTTTGATAACGCCCCTTCATTTTCATTTGGATACTTTAAAAATAAATGTTCAGATAAAACAAGAGATAAAACTCTGTCTCCAAGAAATTCTAATCTTTCATAATCTGTGTTTGTTTTATTTTTATAACTTGAATGTGTAAAAGCTAAATCAATTAAACTTTTATTTCTAAATTTATAATTAATCTTTTTCTCGAATTCATGAACTTTCATAAAAAATATTTACTTTTTTATTTATTAATTTTCCAATTCTATCAAACCTTATTTTCCACTTCCAAAATTTTTTTAACCCATAGGCATTTCTATCTATTGAAAAGAAAATAATTTCAGCTTTACCTACTATGTTTTCAAAAGGTACAAAACCAACATAGTTTAAAACTCTGCTATCTATTGAATTGTCTCTATTATCTCCCATTAAAAAAAAATTATTTTCAGGAACAGTATATATAATTGTATTATCACTTGGACTATTATCTCCTTTTAGTTCTCTAACAATATGCTTTCTTCCATTTGGTAAAACTTCAACATAATCAAATTTATTTAAATAATTATTGTGAACTCTCATAGTAGAATTTTGAACTTTATTTCTTTCAACCATTTTACCATTTATATAAAGAATTCCTTCTTTAACTTGTATTTTGTCTCCAGGAAGTCCTATTAAAGTTTTTACATAATCAGTTCTGTTATCATTAGGTGTTTTAAAAACTACAACATCACCTCTTTCGGGGGTTTTTTTTAAAATTCTTTCTTTAATTAATGGTAATGAAAAAGGTAATGAATGCTTGCTATAACCATATTTATATTGTGAAACAAATATGAAATCACCTATTAATAATGTCGGTATCATTGATCCTGAAGGTATTGTAAAAGGTTGAAAAAAAAATGTTCTAATAAATAAGGCTATAAAACCTGCAGATATAATTATTTTAAAAGCTTCTCTCTTACTCTCGCTTGTGAAAACGATATATAAAACTAAAAATATTAATAAAATTATTGAAAGTTGCATATAAAATTATTTTTTTTGAAAACTTATAATAACATTAGAAATTACATAGTCTTTTTCATCGGAGATTGAAACATTAACAGTAGCTTTGTATCCGTTTGGTGTTTTTTTTCTTAAATATTTTTGAGCACGATTACTTAAACAAATAAAAGGTTTGCCATTTTTTTTATTTTTTAATGAAATATCTTTAAAAGAAATGTGTTTAGTGAATCCTGTACCTAATGCTTTTACAAAAGCCTCTTTAGTTGCAAAAGATTTAGCTAATCTATTTACTTTAAAAATTATTTCTTTATTATTTTTTATTTCTTCATCAGAAAAAATTTTTTTTATAAATAAATCGCCATATTTATCTAATATTTTTTTTACTCTTGATACTTTTAATAAATCTATGCCAGTCCCTAAAATCATATTTATTAAGCTGATTTAAGATAAAAATTCTTTTTTCTTGAATTATCTATTATTTTTCTCATTTTTAAAATTGATTTTTTTAAACCAATAAAAACAGCTTCTCCTATTATAAAATGTCCAATATTTAATTCAGTTATTTCAGTAATTTTTGCTATTTTCTCTACTGTTTTATAACTAATACCATGACCAGCATGACATTCTAAGTTATTTTTTTTTGTAAAAATTGCCGATTTTTTTAATTTTTCATATTCATATTTTTTGTTTTTTTTATTATCACAAAACTCACCGGTATGAAGTTCTACGGAACATACTTTTAAGTCTTTGCAGGTTGATATTTGATTTATATTTGGATCCACAAAGATACTAACTTTTACATTATTTTTTTTTAATTTTTCTACAAAATAAGAAATTTTTTTTTTATTTTTTAATACATCCAGCCCTCCTTCTGTTGTTATTTCTTTTCTTTTTTCTGGAACTAGACATACCCTTTCTACTTTTGAAGAAATAGCAATGTTTAACATTTCAATTGTAGGAGCCATTTCTAAATTTAAAGGTATCTTTAATTTTTTTATTAAGTTTTTAATATCTATATCAGATATGTGCCTCCTGTCCTCTCTTAGGTGAGCAGTTATATTATCAGCACCGGCATTTTGAGCAATTAGAGCAGCTTTTAATGGATCCGGATGTAAACCTCCTCTAGCATTTCTAATTGTTGCAACGTGATCTATATTTATTCCTAGTTTTAATCTAGAATTCATCTAATCGCCCTTAATTCTATTTACAGATGAAACAGAGTCTAATGACCTGATAGAAGCTATTATGTTCGTAAAATGGTTTAGATTTTTTACTTTAACATCTACCAACATCTCAAAAAAAGTTTTTTTTCTTGATGTTAGTTTCAAATTAATAATATTACCTTTATTATGACCTATTGCAGATGCAATTTCACCTAAGCTTCCAGGTTCATTGATTACAATTATCATTATTCTACCAACATAATCTTTTAAATTAACTTTTTTACTATCCCATGAAAGAGAGATGATGTTATTTTTTTTATATTTCCCAATTTCATTGCAATCGATTGTATGAACTGAAACTCCTTTACCTTTAATCATAACTCCAATAATTTTATCCCCTGGCATCGGGCAACAACATTTAGAATAATTTATAGCTACACCTGAAAGTAATCCTTTTAATGGAATAGAATCTTTTTTTCCACTTTTAGTATTTTTAATAGTAGATGTCTTTCTAATTTTTTTTAAAGTTGGGTAAATTGCATGGATAACTTTAAGTGGGTCAAAATTACCTTTTCCAATTCTAAAGTACAAATCTTCAATTGAAGGTAATTTAAAATAATTTAATGTTTGTTTTAAATTAGATTCATCGAAATTTTTATTATTTTTAGAAAAAAAATGTTTAAGAATTTTTAAACCTAAAATTGAATATTCTTTATATTCTTTAGTTTTTATAAACTTTTTTATTCTACTCTTTGCTTTGGGAGTTTGAACAAAATGAGACCAATTCGGCGATGGATTATGTGATTTTGATTTTATTATTTCTACTTGATCGCCATTTTTTAAATAATTTTTTAAAGGTGTAATTTTACCGTTAACTTTTGCACCTGCACAAATATCTCCAAGTTTTGTATGTACAGCATAAGCAAAATCTATTGGTGTAGATTTTTCAGGCAAAGCGATTAAATCTCCTTTAGGTGTAAAACAAAAAACTTGGTCTTTAAACATTTCCATCTTTGTATTCTCAAGAAAATCATCGGGTTCAGATGAGGTTTCAACTATATCAACTAATTCTCTCAACCATTTATATTTTTTTCCTTCTTGTGAATTTATATTATTTTTATATTGCCAGTGGGCTGCAACTCCTAACTCGGCTATTTTCTCCATTTTTTTTGTTCTAATTTGAATTTCAATTTTCTGACGAGCTGGACCAAATATTGATGTGTGAATAGATTTATATCCGTTTTGTTTTGGTAAACTTATATAATCTTTAAATCTACCTGGTACTATAGGATAGCTTGTATGAATTACTTTAAGACATAAATAACACTGATCTATATCGTTTACAATTATTCTAAAAGCCATTGCATCAGATAATTGCTCAAAACTAATATTTTTCTTTTTCATTTTTTTCCATATAGAAAACGGTTTTTTTTCTCTTCCAAAAATTTCTGTTTCAATATTTGATTGTTTTAATACATCCTGTAATTGTTGAATAATTAATTTAATATTACTTTTTCCTTGAGATTTAAGGAAATTGATCCTTTTAATAATTGTAGATTTGACATCAGGATTTAATACTTCAAAAGCCAGATCTTCTAATTCATCCTTTAGTTGACGTACACCTATTCTATCAGCTAAAGGAGCAAAAATTTCAAGTGTTTCATTCGATATTTTTTTCTTTTTATTATCATCTTTTAAATATTTGATAGTTCTCATATTATGCAATCTGTCAGCTAGCTTTACAAAAAGAACTCTAATATCTTCAGAAATTGCCAAAATAAATTTTCTTAAATTTTCTACTTGTTTATTTTTATTAGTTTGTTGAAGAGTAATTTTTGATAATTTTGTTACTCCATCAACTAAATTAGCTATTTCTAGACCAAAATTTTTTTTTAGTTCTTCTTTAGTTGCTAAAGTATCTTCAATAACATCATGGAGTAAGCCTGTTATAATTGAGTTTTCATCTAACTTCATATGGGCTAATATGTTAGCAACTTCAAATGGATGAGAAAAAAACGGGTCTCCAGATGCTCTTGTTTGACTCCCATGAGCTTTTTTTCCAAAATCATATGCTTTGTTTATGTTTTTAACATTTAGTTTTGGAAAATAATTTTTTACTTTCTCAACTAATTTTGTTTGTTCATTCATTTGTTTTTTTTTATTTTATTATAATATAAATAATAAAATTTACTTTCATTACAAATTTTAAGAATTTTATTTAAGATTAACTTTAACTTATTTTTTATCTTTCTCTGATTCTTCTAACTCTTCTAGTAAAGCAGTGTTCTTCTGAAAAGATTTAATTAGTTCTAGCTTTAAATAATTTAAAGGTATTTTTTCCTGAGCAATTTCTCTAAGTGCAATAACTGTATTTTTATCATTTCCTTTATCTAAATCAGTAGATTCGCCCTGATTTAATTCTTTTGATCTTTGAGATGCATATAAAACTAAATCAAAAGGATTTGATATTTTTTTAATACAATCTTCTATTGTGACTCTTGCCATAATTCAAGATATAATCTAATAAAAATTTTCATATAATCAACTTATTTCTCAGATATTTTTAATATTTTCTGTTTATCTTTTAGGTTATTTATTAATTCTTGTATTCCCTTCTTTTTTATTGGATGCACCCATTTTGGGCTTAATTCAATCAAAGGAAGTAGTACAAAAGATCTTTCATGCATTCTAGGATGGGGTGTAATTAATTCATTTTTTTTATAAATTATTTTTTTCTTATAGTCAATTATGTCTAAATCTATTATTCTGGCTTCATTCTTTTTTACCCTTATTCTCCCAAAATTTTCTTCTATATTCAGGATAAACTTTAATAAATCTAATGAAGATTTATTAGTGCTTATTTCAATAACAGTATTTACAAACCATGGTTGATTTGAGACAGGAACTGGTTCACTTTTATACCAAGAAGAAACTTTAGAAATGTTTACTTCCTTTTTTATTTCTTTAAGAGCCTTCTTGCAATTTTGCAAAGGGGTTTCGTTATTTTTCCCATTTAAATTAGAACCAATACCTATATATATCAATGTGCAATTTTAAAAAAATTAAATTAATTTTTTTTGTCTTTTCCATTCTTTTTCTTTTTTTATTTGCCTTTTATCATATTTTTTTTTTCCTTCTCCTATTGCTATTAACAATTTAGCAAATCCTTTTGAAGTAAAATAAATTTTTAAAGGAACTAATGTGGTTCCTTTTTTGTTTATACTTCCCAACATTTTCTTTATCTCTTTTTTCTTAAATAATAGTTTTCTTGTTCTACTAACTTCATGATTTAAAATGCCCGAAGATAAATATTGAGGAATGCTTGAGTTTTTTAAATAAATTTCCCCGTTTTCTTGACTAATAAATGCATGTGCAATATCTGCACGATTATTTCTTAAAGATTTAACTTCACTCCCTTTTAAAACAATCCCTGCCTCAAATTTATCACCAATTTTATAATCGTATCTTGCGCGTCGATTTGTTGCTATAGAATTATTTTTTTTCTTTAACATTTATTTTTTCATTGGTTTAATTTTTAAATTAGTCAAAACAGTTTTAATTTCCTTTTTAGAATTAGACGAAATACTTACTAAAGGTAATCTAAGTTCATTTGAACATATTTTTAAAAGCGAAGCGGCATATTTTACAGGGCCAGGACTCGTTTCTAAAAAAAGCGCATTATGTAAAGGAAAAAGTAATGAATTTATAGATTGAACTTTTTTCAAATTACCTTTTTGCCATGCTATATGAAGGTCTGAACACATTTTTGGTGCAATATTTGCTGTAACTGAAATACATCCTTGTCCACCTTGAGATAAAAATGGTACAATAGTTCCATCTTCACCAGAAACCTGGCAAAAATTCTTAGCAATATTTTTAGCTGTTAACAAAGGTCTTGTAAGATCATTAGAAGAATCTTTTACTCCTATTATATTTTTTAATTTTGCCAATTTTTTCATTGTTTCAATGTTGATATCAACAACACTTCTTCCTGGTATGTTGTAAATAATTATAGGTAAATCACAACTATCATTAATAGCTTTAAAATGTTGATACAGACCTTCTTGAGTAGGTTTATTATAGTAAGGAGTTACAACTAGAGCGGCGTCCGCGCCAGATTCTTTTGAAAACTTAGTTAGACTTATAGCCTCATCTGTTGAATTTGAACCAGTTCCAGCAATAACAGGAACTTTTTTATTAGCTGCTTCAACACATAAATCAATTACTCTTTCATGTTCTTGGTGTGTCAATGTAGGAGATTCACCTGTAGTTCCACAAGGAACAAGGCCGTGTGATCCTTGATTTATTTGCCATTCAATAAAATCTTGAAAAGCTTTTTCATCTATTTCACCATTTTTTAATGGTGTTATTAATGCAGTTATTGATCCTTTAAACATTTAAAAAAATATAAAATATTATAGTATATAGAGTTTTATTTAGTTTCATTTAGTATAAAAACAAATTAAAAAATGTTCAAAAACGTTTTAATATTTTTTTCCGCATTATTTTTTTTTTTTTCATCATCTTTTGAACTTCAAAGTTTAACAAGAGATCAAGTTTTAAAAATAAAACAGAAAGTTAATATTGTTAATTCAATTGTAACAAAATCTAGAATTAAAAAATCTAAATTTAATATTGAAAAGTATAAAGAATCTAAAATTGTTTTTAATGCAATTAAAAAAAAGGAATGGAATAAAGCAAATAAATTAGCAAAAAATAATGAAGTCCTAAAAAAAATAATAGATTGGCATTTTTTAAAACAAAATAACAAGCCAAAATTCTTCTCAAAAATAAATAATTTTATTATAGAAAATCCTGATTGGCCTGAAAAAAAATTTTTTAGGAAAAAAATGGAATTATTCATTGGTAGCAATTTATCTAATAAAGAAACTATCCAATTCTTTGAACAAAATCCTCCTTTAACCACAAAAGGTGCTGTAAATTATGTCGATGCTTTAAGAAAAGAAAATGGATTGGAAAGTGTTAAAAATATTGCAAGAAAAACTTGGATTGAAAGAAAATTTACCAAAAGACAAAGTAAAGATTTCTACAAAAGATATAAAAAGATTCTAAGAGTAAAAGATCATATACAAAGAATTGAAAGATTAA
>Ga0315338_1002688_pt1 | contig 16924 bp, 18 predicted proteins | sample ASW8metaG_FD_204518 | JGI IMG/M metagenome (GOLD analysis project Ga0315338, IMG submission 204518) | Ammonia-oxidizing marine archaeal communities from Monterey Bay, California, United States - ASW #8 | ecosystem: Environmental > Aquatic > Marine > Coastal | place: USA: California | collected... | reverse complement strand
GCGGAACGACAGCATGCCGCCGAACCCGCCTTCCATCTGCCGGGCCGCGACCGCGTGGTCGGGATGGTTCGGCAGCCCTGGATAAAGCACATGGCTTAGCGCCGGATGTCCCTCGAAGTGCTCGGCGATGGCCTGCGCCGAGCGCGACGCGGCGGGGACCCGGAGGTACAGCGTCCGCATGCCCCGGGTCAGCAGAAAGGCCTCAAAAGAACCCAGGATCGGCCCGGTCAGCTCACGATGCGCGCAGATCCGTTCCCAGAAGGCGTCTTTCTCCTTTGTCACCACCGCGCCTGCCATCACGTCGGAATGGCCGTTGAGATACTTGGTCGCCGCATGGACGACGATATCGACGCCGTGCTCGAAGGGCCGCGTCAGGACAGGCGTCGCCGCCGTGCTGTCGACGGCGAGCAGCGCGCCGGCCTTGTGCGCGATGTCCGCCGCCGCGGCTAGATCGGTCACGCGCCAGATCGGATTGCAGGGCGACTCGACCCAAACGATTTTGGTCTCGCCGGGCCGTACCGTGGCCGCCAGCGCGTCTATGTCGGCGGTTGGCACGAAATCGACCGACAATCCGCGGTCGGCGCCGAAGCCGCGCAGCCATTTCGGCAGGCCGTAATACATCGTCTCGGGCGCCACCACATGATCGCCCTGGCGCAACACCTGAAACGGCGCGGTGCAAGCCGCCATACCGGACGCGAACAGCAAGGCGTCGGCGCCGCCTTCCAAATCGGCGATCATCGCCTGCGGCTGTACGAAGGTGGGGTTCTGATCGCGGCCATAGCCATGTTCGGTCGGCAGTTCGTAATCCGCCCCCCGCGCGAATGTCGTCGACACATGGATCGGCGGCACGACGGCGCCGGTCACCTCGCATTTCAGACCCAAGCCCTGGGCCGCCCGGGTCGCCGGATGCAAATCGTTCTTCATCGTCGATACCTCGTCATTGTGCCGCGCCTTGGCGCGAGAATGGGCAAGCTACGGGTCAGCGTCAAAGGGGAAATCGACGGCGCAGGCTCGCATCGGCCGGGCTGCATGGTATAGGCTGCGGCCTCGGTCGGCCCTCCGGCCGCAGCCGGCTGCAATCACTTCGAAATCAAGGATCGCCATGACTGACGGAACGATGAACGGCGGGGAAGTCCTCGTCGCGACGCTGCTCTCACGGGATATCGACACGGTCTTCTTCGTCCCCGGCGGCACTTACACAACGGTCCTCGAAGCGCTCAGCCGGGTGCAGAACAAGATCCGCTCGGTGCCGACGCGGCTCGAATCGTCCGCCGGTTTCGCCTGCGATGCCTATGCCGCGATCAAGCGCAAACCGACCTGCATGTTCGTCTCGCGTGCGCCAGGCGCTTCCAATGCAGCGATCGGCGTGCACAACGCGATGCAGGCCTCGCGGCCCTTCGTGCTGTTCATCGCCGACATCCCCAAACCGCTGCGCGGCCGGGAGTCGTTCCAGGAGATCGACTACCACCTTATGTACGCGCCCGTCGCCAAAGCCGTACTCGACGTCAACAGCTTCGACGATGTCGCGGACACTGTGGCGCGCGCTATCGATCTCTCCGTCAGTGGCCGGCCGGGACCGGTCGTCTGCGTCGTATCGACGCAAATCCTTGACGGCGACACCGGCGAGCCGGATATCCCCAAGCCCGCCGCACCGGTCCGCATCGGCGCCGACCGCACCGCCATTGCCGAAGCCGCGAAACTGATCGAGGTGTCGAAGAACCCGATCATCCTGGCCGGCGAATTGATCGCCTATGAGAACGCCGGTGCGGAACTGGCGCAACTGGCGGACGCGACCGGCGCCGGCGTGCTGACCGCCTATCGCCAGCAGGACGTGATCGACAATCTGCACCCGGCGCATTTTGGACAACTCACGCTAAACCGCCTGCCCTACCAGAACGAAGCGCTCGAGGCGTGCGACCTGATCGTCAGCATCGGCAGCCGGCTCGATAGCGCGACGACCAACAACTACACCATGTTCCGCGACGATCAGAAATTGATCATGATCTATCCCGACGCCTCCACCTTCTCGCCTTGGCGGGTCGATGTGGCGATCGGCGCGCAAGCCGGTCCGGCGATGGAAGGCTTGGCGGAAGCGCTTGAAGGCATCGATCCTCCAGCGGCGCGCATCGCCTGGCGCGACAAGGTGCACGCCGCCGAAATGGCCTATGCCGAGCCCGGCGAAATCGAGATCGCCGGCGATGTCGACATGGCGCAGGTCATCACGACCTTGATGGAACTGGCGCCGGCGGATTCGATCCATTCCGCCGACGCCGGCACGTTCGGACGCTGGATGCATCGCTACTACCGATTCCGCCACCCTTACTGCAATCTCGGCCCGGTATCGGGATCGATGGGCTATGGCGTACCCGGTGCTATCGGGGCGCAGGTCGCCGACCCGGACCGCATGGCCTTCGCTTGGTGCGGCGACGGCGGTTTCCTGATGACCGGCCAGGAGGCGGCGGCGGCGGTGCAGGAGAACCTACCGATCAAGATCATCGTCTGCGACAACGCCGCTTGGGGCTCGATCCTGGTCACCCAGAACAAGCGCTTCGGCGACTGGGATTTCGGCACACGGCTGAAGAGCCCGGATTTCGCCGCCCTTGCCGCCGGCTACGGCATGGCCGGGTTTACCGTCCGCAAGACGGATGAGTTCGCCGGTGCGCTGAAATCCGCCATGGCGCATGACGGACCGGCACTGATCCATCTGGTGCTGGATTTGCGAGATGTCTCGCCCTATTCCGGCAGCGCGCGGTAAACCTTACGAAAGGACAAGCGCCGATGACGATCACCCTATTCGAGAATTTCCGCGCGGTGTTCTACACGCCCTTCTACGCGTCCGTCGCACTGGATGCGTATGGTGCGGAGGGCATCGATGTGCGGTTGGAAACCTCTTCCGATCCGGAGACGACGGCCAACGCGCTTTTGACCGGCGAAGCCGATGTATCGTGGGGCGGCCCGATGCGCGTGCTGCACACACATGACAAGGATCCGGACTGCGGCCTCGTCGCATTCGCGGAAGTCGTCACCCGCGACCCCTTCTTCGTGATTGGCCGCACACCGAAGCCTGAGTTCCAGATGCAGGACTTGATGGCCTCCCAGATCGGGACCGTCAGTGAGGTGCCAACCCCTTGGCTATGTCTTCAAGACGATATCCGCCGTGCCGGCCTGGACCCGGATAAGATCGATCGCGTCGCCGACCGGACGATGGCGGAGAACGAAGCCGCGCTGCGGGCGGGCACGGTCGAGGCGGTCCAGGTCTTCCAACCCTACGCCGAACATCTGATCCGCGACGGCGTCGGGCACATCTGGTACGCGGCCGCCGATCGCGGTCCCTGTTCCTATACCGCGCTCTACGCCTTGCGGGAAACTTTGGAAACGAAGCGCGAGACCGCTCTTGCCATGGCGCGCGGGATCTATCGAACACTGAAATGGCTGCACGCGGAGCCGCCGGCAACCGTCGCCGCAACCGTCGCCGACTATTTTCCCGATCTCGACCCCGATGTCCTGACAGCCTGTATCGCCCGCTATATTGCGCTCGGCGCATACGGCAAGACGCCGGTCCTGCCGCGCAACGGGTTCGAGCGGTTGCGCGAGGCCTGCCTGTCGGGCGGTTTGGTCACGCGCGGCGGGTCGTACGAGGATTGTGTCGATACGGCGTTGGCGCAAAGCGCTGTCGATGCCGATCCAAAGGCAATGTAGAAACGTTTGGCGACAAGGATTGACGAAATGACCGACTTTCTAGCGCAATGCCGCCTCGACGACCGTGTAGCGATCGTGACCGGCGCCGGCAGCGGTCTCGGTCGCGCGACGGCGCACGCCCTCGCCCAAGCCGGCGCCATCGTCGCCGTGACGGATATCGATGGCGAAGCCGCAGGCACGGTCGCGGATGAGATCGGCGGCAACAGCGCAACGGCGCATATCCTCGACATCACCAAGGACGACGAGGTGGATCGTGTCGTCGATGATATATTCGAGCGCTACGGGCGGATCGATATCCTGGTGAATAATGCCGGTATCGGCTTGCGGCTGCCGACGGTCGATATGGATACCGAAAGCTGGAAGCGGGTCATGGACATCAATCTGAATGGCCATTTCTACTGCGCACGGGCCGTCGGACGCCGCATGCTGCCGACCGGAAGCGGTGCCATCGTGATGGTGTCGTCGATCATGGGGCTGACGGGCGGCGGAATGTATCCCAACCCGTCCTATCACACCACGAAAGGCGCCATCGTCAACCTGGTCCGCTCGCTGGGCGTGGAGTGGGCGCCGAACGGCATACGCGTCAACGCCGTGGCACCGACCTATGTACGGACCAACCTGACCGACCGCATGCTGCAGGACGAGAAGACCCTGCAATATATATTGGACAACACACCGATGAAGCGGCTTGGCGAAGCGGACGAGATCGCCGCGGCGATCCTGTTTCTGGTGAGCGATGCGGCGAGCCTGATCACCGGCCACACGCTACCGGTCGATGGTGGTTGGGTCGCGCGCTGACCGACCCCGTTTAGCGCCAGCCTTCGACGGCACCCTTTCGTTTCGCGTTTTGCGGCTTGTTGCCGATGTTGCCGGACGGATCGGCGGCAACGTCGGGCCGATGGTATAGATAACCCTGGCCGTAGGCGGCGCCGCATTCCTTGAGGAATTCAACTGTTTCCTCCGTTTCCACAAACTCGGCGTTGGTCGCTATTTCCAAATCACGGCATAGACTCGACATCGCCTTGAGAAACGCCCGGTCCTTGGCCAAGTTAACATCGTCCTTCACCTATTTTCCGTCGATCATGACGTAATCGACCTCAAGCTCGCGCAGATATTCGAACGCCGATTCACCGGCGCCGAAATCGTCGAGACAGACATGAAACCCGTCGTCTCTCAGCGCGCAGATCGCTTCATTCCCGCGGTGATGTAATGATTGTTCGAAAGGCCGGGCACGTTGTAACCGTTGAGCGAAACCACGACATCCGGCTGGTTTGGACGCGCGATATTGATTGGCACATCGTTGAACCGTTCCCCATCCGTGATCCGGTCGAGCAGCGTGCTCAGCAGAACCTTGTCGTCCTTGATGCAGAGTTTGTTCAGGAACTGGCCCAAGAGCTTGTCCGGCACCTGACCCAAAAGGGGCCGCGTCGCGCCGTTGGCATAAATAATCATCCCGCCCTGGTTCACTTCGATGAGCGCATCGGCGGAGCAAAACGCGAAAGCCAGCAAGCGCCCGGCCTCGTAGCGCCCCATACCCGGGGCGGTTCGCGGCGGACTTTTCGACTTGGCGGTAGGTTCAGATGTTACGGACAGGTTGTTAAATGTCTTAATAAATTACTGCTTGATACTTGCCTGCAGAAAAATTTCTTTTTAACCAATGACTAGTTACGGAATAGTTGTTTTCCCGGAAAACCTGAACTTCTATTTGGTGTAGGGATGCTGAGCGGTCCAATGGCTCGCAATGTCGACCCGCTTGCAGACCCACACATCGTCGAAGCCCGAGATATAGTCGAGCAACCGTGCGAGACCGGCAGCGCGCGCCGGGTGCCCCATAATCCGCATATGAAGCCCGACCGACATCATCTTCGGCGCCGTCGCGCCTTCCTGGTAGAGCATGTCGAAGCCGTCCTTGATGAACTGGAAATAATCGTCGGCGGTCGCAAAGTAGCCGCGCATAAACTTGACGTCATTGTTTGTCAGTGAATAGGGAATGATGAGATGCGGTTTTCCTTCGACTTCGGTCCAGTAGGGGAGTTCGTCGTTATAGGCGTCGGAATCGTACGTAAAGCCGCCCTCCTCCACCAGCAGCTGGCGCGTGTTGACGCTCGGCGCGTAGCGGCAGTACCAGCCGAACGGCCGTTCGCCGATGGTGCGCTGGAGGGATTCGACAGCCAGGCGGATATGCTCACGCTCTGTCGCCTCGTCGAGCTTGTAATGCTCCACCCAGCGCCAGCCGTGACAGCATACATCGTGCCCGGCATCCCGGATCGCCGCCGCCGCATCGGGAGTTCGCTCCAGCGCCAAGGCGCAACCAAATACCGTGAGCGGCAAATTGCGCTCCTCGAACAAGCGCATCAACCGCCAGAAGCCGACACGGCTGCCATACTCGAACATCGATTCCGCGCCTAAATTTCGCGCACCCGGCGCGAAATCGACGCTGGAACTTTCGGTTAGACCGATTTCCGTCCGCTCGTCGCCATCAAAGATGGAACCTTCCGACCCCTCCTCGTAATTGATGACGAAATTGACCGCCAGGCGGGCGCCGCCCGGCCATTTCGGATCGGGAGGATTCTTGCCGTAACCGGTCATGTCGCGCGGATAGTCGGAAGTCATAAATGTCTCCTGCCAAACTCGAGTACGGAATTGCGCTGCAAGCGACGCCTTTTGTCAATCGTTCCATCTAAATCGAGCCTTGCAAGCACGGTCAGCGGCGCTAAAACTGACCCATCACGAAAATTCGCAGGAAACGCGCCATGAAACCTGTCTTCGTACTCATCAAATGCCAGCTTGGCCAAGCCTACGGAGTCGCCGAAGCGATCATGGACCGGATCGAACAGGTCGCGGAAGTTCACTCGATTTCCGGCCAGTACGATTTACTGGCGAAGTTCCATATCGGAATCGACGATGATATCGGGCATTTCGTCAACGAGCATGTGCAACGGATCGACGGCATCGTCGATACCTTCACGATCGTGACATTCAAAGCGTTTTAGAGCGAATCAAGTTTAGACGAACCCATGACATGGGTTCGGATCATCTTGTGAATCCGCTCTTTTCCAATTATTCGATCAGATTCACGCAGTTGTTGGATTGCCGAAGGCGAATCAAACGAACCACGATCTGATCTAACCGCTGCCCAGCTTCTTCCGAAGCAGTTCGTTGACCATCTGCGGGTTGGCCTTGCCCCCACTGGACTTCATGATTTGCCCCATGAACCAGCCAACTAGCTTTTGGTTGCCCCCGCGGTAGTCGGCAACCCGGTCAGGATTGTCCGCCATCACCTGGTCGACCGCCGCTTCAAGCGCGCCGGTATCGCTGACCTGTTTCAGGCCCTTCTCTTCGACGATTTCAAACGCAGAGCGCCCGGTATCGAACATATCGGCGAAGACATCCTTGGCAATTCTGCCCGATATTGTCCCGTCCGCGATCAAATCGATGAGCCCGCCCAATGCCGACGCCACCACAGGTGACTCCGAAACCGGCGTTTCCGCCCTATTCAATCGGCCGAACAAATCCGAGATGACCCAGTTCGCAGCCAGCTTCGGATCGCGCCCCTCAGCGACGGTCTCGAAATAGTCCGCCGTCTCCCGCTCCGCAACCAATACACTGGCGTCGTAAGCCGATAGTCCGAACGCCTCCATGAAACGCTGCTTCTTGGCTTCCGGTAGTTCCGGCAGCGATGACTTCAACGAATCGACGTAGCTTTGCTCGAAACGCAACGGAAGTAAGTCCGGGTCGGGGAAATAACGGTAATCATGCGCGTCCTCTTTGGAGCGCATCGACCGGGTCTCGCCTTTGCCTGAGTCGAACAACCGCGTTTCTTGATCGATCTTGCCGCCGTCTTCGATGATTTCGATCTGCCGCGCAGCCTCGTAGTCGATGGCCTGGCGCATGAAACGGATCGAGTTCAGGTTCTTGATTTCGCAACGGGTGCCCAGCGCTTCGCCCGGACGGCGCACCGACACGTTGGCGTCGGCGCGCATCGAACCTTCCTGCATGTTGCCGTCGCAAGAACCGATATAGCGCATGATCGCACGCATCTTGGTGACGTAAGCGGCAGCCTGTTCGGCCGAGCGCATGTCCGGCTTCGAAACAATCTCCATCAGGGTCACGCCGGATCGGTTCAGGTCGATGTAGGATTTATTCGGATGCCTATCGTGCACCGATTTTCCCGCATCTTGCTCTAAATGCAGCCGTTCGATTCCGATCGTGCAGCTCTCGTCGTCCGGCAAATCGATTACGATCTCGCCCTCCCCGACAATTGGCGCTTCGTACTGCGAAATCTGGTAGCCCTGTGGCATGTCAGGATAGAAGTAGTTCTTCCGGGCGAAAATCGATTGCAGGTTAATCTCGGCGTTCAGCGCCAGTCCGGTGCGCACCGCCTGTTCGACGCAAGCCTCGTTCAGCACCGGCAGCATGCCCGGCATTCCGGCATCGACAAAACTGACCTGCTCGTTCGGCGCGGCTCCGAATGTAGTCGCCGCGCCAGAAAAGAGTTTGGCCTCGGCGACAACCTGCGCATGGATTTCAAGCCCGATAACCAATTCCCAATCGCCCGAACGGCCTTTCAGTAAGTCGGACATCAGGCGCCTCCCGCCATTAGCTGGGGCAATGCCGTAAAATTGGCGGCCTCTTCGATAACCTGACCCACCTTGAACACGGTCGACTCGTCGAATGGCCGGCCGATGACATGCAGGCCCAGAGGCAATCCATCGCCGGAGAGACCGGCCGGAACGGAAATCGCGGGCAGGCCCGACATCGACGCGGGTACCGTCAGAACGTCGTTCAAATACATCGCAATTGGATCGTCCATCTTCTCGCCCTGTGCAAAAGCGGCGCTGGGCGTGGTGGGAGTCAGAACGGCGTCGACCTGTTCCCACGCCTCGTGAAAATCTTGCGCGATGCGTGTCCGGACCCGCTGAGCCTGCAGGTAATAAGCGTCGTAGTAACCGGCAGACAGCACGTAAGTGCCTATCAGGACTCGCCGCTTCACTTCCACGCCAAATCCCTCACCCCGTGTGTTCTCGTACATCTCCTGCGGCGTGCCGCCTTCCACGCGCAGCCCATATCGGACCCCATCGTACCGCGCGAGGTTGGACGACGCTTCCGCCGGCGCGACGATGTAATAGGCCGGCAACGCGTACTTCGTATGCGGCAGGCTGATCTCGACGATTTCCGCCCCGGCCGCCTTCAGCCAATTGATGCCCTCTTCCCACAGCGCTTCGATTTCCGCTGGTGTGCCATCAAGGCGGTATTCCTTGGGAACACCGATCTTGAGTCCTTTTAGGTCGCCACCCAGCGCCGCCTCGTAATCCGGCACCGGCACATTGACGCTGGTGGAATCCTTGGGATCGTGTCCGGCCATCGCGCCCAGAACGATCGCCGAGTCCTGCACCGTCCGGGTCAGTGGGCCGGCCTGGTCGAGAGAGGAGGCGAAAGCGATCACCCCCCAGCGCGAACAGCGCCCATAAGTCGGTTTCATGCCGACGATACCGCAAAAGGATCCGGGCTGCCGGATCGACCCGCCTGTGTCGGTGCCCGTCGCCGCCATTGCCGCCCGCGCGGCGACGATCGAGGCCGAGCCGCCGGAAGAGCCGCCCGGCACCAGCTTGGCGTCGTCGTTGGTCCGTTGCCAGGGATTGACGACCGGACCGAAATAGCTCGTCATGTTGGAGGAACCCATGGCGAATTCGTCCAGGTTCGTCTTACCCAGCATGACCGCGCCGGCTTCCCACAATTGTCGGGTTATGGTCGACTCATAGGGCGGCGTGAACCCTTCTAGAATATGGCTGCCGGCAGTTGCCTGCACACCCTTCGTGCAGAACAGGTCCTTGATCGCGAGGGGAATTCCGTTCAGGGCACCGCCCTCTCCTCGCGACCGACGTTCATCGGCGGCCAGGGCCATATCGCGGGCCGCGTCGGGAGTCTCCAGGATATAACAGTTGAGGTCCCGCACCGCTTCCGTCGCGGCGATATGAGCATCGGTCAGTTCGACCGCGCTGAATTCGCCGCCGACCAAGCCATCACGGGCCTGAGCCAAGGTCATCTGGGTAAGCGTGGGCATTATTCTATAACCTTCGGCACGACGAAGAAGTGTTCGGCTTCTTCCGGCGCGTTGGCCAAGACGTCCTCGACCTGGCCGCCATCATCCACTCGGTCCACGCGCTGAAACGGTTCCGTTTCGACAACCGACGTCATCGGCGGCACGTCCTGAGTATCCACTTCGTTCAGCTGCTCCACCCAGCCCAGAATATTGTTGAGCTCACCGGCCAACGGTTCAAGGGCCTCTTCATCGACCCTGATGCGGGCCAAGGTGGCAATTCTGCGCACCGTATCCTTGTCGAGCGACATTTGCTGGTTCTCCGGGTCGTGGCGGCGCGGAAACTATCACCGGCCCCAAGTGGATACAATCCAACACATGGCATCCGCTCGCGGCGACAAGGGCCGCGGAAGCGTGCATTATGTCAAACGCGAAGGGCATCAGTTTCGATCATCAGACCAAAGAAAACATGGCTATCTGCACGTTGGAGAATTTGCAATCCGAATTGCATCCGGGCGGTCGCCTGCTTGGCCTCGATCTTGGATCGAAGACCATCGGGTTGGCGATATCCGATCCCGCACACGCCGTCGCGAGTCCGATCGATACGATCCGCCGCACGAAATTCGGTAAGGACGCGGATGTGCTGGAGCAGCTGATCGAAGAGCGCGGCGTCGGGGGCCTTGTCATTGGGCTGCCGATCAATATGGACGGGTCGGAAGGACCGCGCTGTCAGTCGACCCGGCAGTTTGCCGCCAATCTGATGTCACGCGATTTCGCGCTCCCTATTGCGTTCTGGGACGAGCGCCTGTCGACGGCCGCCGTCGAGCGGGTTCTGGTCGAAGAAGCCGACATGTCGCGGCGAAAGCGGGCGCAGGTCATCGACAAAATGGCCGCCGCCTATATCCTACAGGGTGCCCTTGATAGGCTTCGGAGAATCGCCGATGACGTCTGAACAAGTAACGCGCGCGGCGCGGCACTTCGCACAGGCACGGCGCGACGCGGTCCGCTTCGAGACATTGCCAGCGGACTGCAAAATTCCTGATATCGCTGGTGGTTACGCAGTTCAGCAAGCCCTTCACGACACACTTGGAATACCCGTTTCAGGTTACAAGATCGGCTGCACGACAGACGTAATGCAGAAATTCCTCAAGATCGGGCATCCCTGCGGCGGCAGTATACAGGAGACGGATATTCACCTTTCGCCGGTCGCATTACCGCATGATCGATTCCGGCGCGTCGGCGTCGAGTGCGAAATTGCCGTGCGGCTGGGACATGACTTACCGGCGGACAACGCGCCTTTCGACCGCGAAGCGGTCTCCAGCGCCGTCGCCAGCTGCATGGCGGCGATCGAGATCGTCGACGACCGTTATGTCGACTACTCGAAACTCGACGCCCCGACGCTTATTGCCGACGACTTCTTCGGGGCAGGTTGCGTTCTCGGCGAACCGCGCACCGACTGGCGTTCGCTCGATTTGGCGGGCACTGCGGCTTCCATGACTGTAAACCGCGTGGAAGTCGGCAATGGGATAGGGTCCCATGTCATGGGTCACCCCTTCGAGGCGCTTGCCTGGTTGGCCACCACTTTGGCGCGGCGAAGCAACGGCCTGAAGAGAGGTCAAATCGTGCTAACCGGCAGCATCGTCGAAACCCAATGGGTCCATGCAGGTGACCATGTCACGGTTACCGTCGACGGGTTGGGTGCGGCCGAAGTCCGGTTTACCTGATATCAGCTGCCCGGCTTCTCGATAAATTCAATCGTGACATCGTCGGGATCGCGCAAATAGGCGACCCGGCCGCCCTTATTGGGTCCCCGGTCGATCGGCACCGGATCGCCGATCGGGAGGACGCCGTGCGGCGCCGACGCCGCTATCGCCGCGTCGATATCGTTAACGTCGTAGGCGATGTGCGCAAATCCCGTATCGCATGGCAGAGAACGCACACGGCCCCGAGCGCCTGGCGCCCGGTACTGTATCAATTCCAACCGGTGGCCCGGTCCCTGTATGTAGGCGACGTCTATATCCGCCCCTTCGACGCCTGTGATACGCGAAATAACGGCGATATCCCGCGGTGCGCGGGAGATTAGTTCGAAGCCCAACGCCTCAACGAAGAAGGTGACCGTGCGATCCAAATCCGAAACGGTAAAGCTCGTATGGTTGGTCGCTAATACGCGGAATTCAGGCATTATTTCCTCGTTAACCGGTTTCATGCTCCAGTTTAGACGTGCTGCCCAAACTGCGCATGGAAATTTGACGTTGCGAACGGAACTTTGATTCGGAATCATAGGCCCAAGGAGACTCAAGGTGATGCATATGCGTAGGTACTGGATAGCGGTCGCGGCAATCACAATAGCAATAGGATTTTCTGTTGCGCCGTCGAGAGCCGAGGAGGAAAAATCCGAGGGAACAACGGACCCTTTGGAAACGCTGAACCGGTTCACTTCCGGATTCAATTCTTTTCTCAGAAAAGGTTTCGTCGATCCGGCGGTCGATCTTTATCAACACATAACGCCGGACCCGATAGAAAGGGCAATCTCAAACGCGGCGTCGAATTTAAGTGAACCAATTACCGTCGGCGGCAGCCTGCTGCAAGGCGATACGGAAAATGCCGGCAAGGCGACACAACGGTTCTTGATCAATTCGACGGTCGGCCTCGGCGGTCTTGGCGATCCCGCAACCGGAATGGGGATCGAAGCGCGACGCGAGGATTTGGGCCAAGCACTGGGCGCGCATGGTGTCGAACCGGGACCGCACATTGTCCTTCCGCTCTTGGGTCCGAGCAATCTGCGCGACCTGGCGGGGGATATTCCGGTGATGGTGTTGAATCCACTACCGCTCGCTGGAACGGTCGCGAAAGGCACCGTCGAGTATTCCGGCAAGCAGGATACGGTTCGGTCGATCAGCGAAGGGGCCGTCGATCCTTACGTCGCCGAGCGCGAAGCTTACGAACAAAACCGCGCCTATGAGGTGCGGAACGGTAACATCTCCGCGCCAAATTTCGATATTCCATCGAAGTAAAAGGCGACGCATATAGCACTACGGAACGGCCACCGGAATAATCCGTCGCATTCTCTTGCGGCAGTGTCGAATCGCTCCCTATACTGCCGCTTTAATGACCAGCGCCCAGCCCGCGCCAGAGATTGCGCTTTATCGCTTCCCGCACCGAGATCTTCTTGGTATCGAGGGGCTTTCCGCCGCTGAAATAACCGCGATCCTCGACCTCGCCGACGCCTATGTCGCGCAGAATCGCCGCCCTGATAAAAAATCTGACGTTTTGCGCGGCCGCACGATCATCAACCTATTTTTCGAGAACTCGACGCGGACACAAGCGTCTTTCGAACTTGCCGGCAAACGGCTTGGCGGGGATGTCATGAACATGTCGGTTTCGACCAGCTCGATCAAAAAAGGCGAGACGATGATCGACACGGCGATGACGCTGAACGCGATGCATCCCGATGTGCTGGTCGTCCGTCATCCCGATGCAGGTGCGGTAAAGCTGCTTTCCGAGAAAGTCAACGCGGCCGTTATCAACGCCGGGGACGGGCGGCACGAACATCCGACACAGGCATTGCTCGACGCACTGACGATCCTCCGCCGACGCGGCAGCCTGGAGAATATGATCGTCGCAATCTGCGGCGATGTCATGCACAGCCGCGTCGCGCGGTCGAACATCCACCTGCTGACGACCATGGGCGCCCGCGTCCGCGTGGTTGCGCCGCGCACGTTGCTGCCAGCGGCAATCGACCGCTTCGGAGTCGAGGTCTACCACGATATGCGAGACGGGCTGACAGACTGCGATATCGTGATGATGCTGCGGCTGCAGACCGAGAGGATGCGCGGCACTTTCGTGCCCTCGATCAGGGAATACTTCCACTTTTTCGGGCTTGACGCCGAGAAGCTTTCATACGCCAAGGAGGATGCCTTCGTCATGCATCCAGGCCCGATGAACAGAGGCGTGGAAATCGACTCGCAACTCGCCGACGATATCGACAGATCCGTCATCCGAGACCAAGTCGAAATGGGTGTCGCAGTGCGCATGGCGTGCCTCGACCTACTGACGCGCGCAGAAACCGCCAATTGACGGCCCGATGACGAAACGCACCGCCTACCAAAATGCACGTCTTTTGGACCCAGCTAGCGGGATGGATGCGGTCGGCGGCCTGCTCGTCGAGGACGGCAAGATTACCGATATCGGCCCCGACACCTTCAAAGATGGCGTACTTGAGACTGATCAGACGGTCGATTGCAGCGGAATGTGCCTGTCGCCTGGCCTTTTCGACATCCGCGTCCAGGTCCGCGAACCGGGCGAGGAACACAAGGAATCCATCCTATCGGCGAGTCAGGCCGCGGCAGCCGGCGGCGTCACCGCGATGTGCTGCCTGCCGAACACACAGCCTGTCATCGACGACGTTTCGGTTCTTGAATTTGTCGCCAAACGCGCCCGCGAGATCAAATCGGTCAAGCTATTCTGTTATGGCGCTTTAACGCGCGGCCTTGAAGGGCAGGAACTGACGGAAATGGCGCTGCTGTCGGAAACCGGCGCGCTCGGCTTTACCGACGGCGTCAAAGGCGTCCGCGACCCGCTGGTACTGCGTCGCGCTCTCAGCTACGCGCGAACGTTCGATTTGCTGATCATCCAACACCCCGAAGAAGAACGCCTTTCCGATGACGGCGTCATGAACGAAGGCGAAGTCGCGACACGTCTCGGCCTCCCTGGTATCCCGGCGATAGCCGAAGTGATGGCGATCGAACGCGACCTGCGCGTCTTGTCGCTCACCGGCGGACGCTATCACGCCGCCCATGTCTCCACCGCCGCGGCGATCGATGCGATCCGCAAGGCGAAGCGCGACGGGTACAATGTGACCTGCGATACGGCGCCGCATTATTTTGCATTGAACGAAACGGCGGTGGGCGACTACAGGACGTTCGCCAAAGTCTCTCCGCCTTTGCGCGACGAATCTGACCGCCGCGCGGTCGTCGAAGGCCTCGCAGACGGCACCATCGACGTGATCGCCAGCGACCATGCACCGCACGATGAGGACTCCAAACGCCTTCCGTTCATTCAGGCGGCGTTCGGTATCATCGGTTTGGAAACGCTGTTGCCGCTGACCCTGGAACTTTATCACAATGGCGATCTCTCCTTGCTCGACGCGCTGGCCAAGATTACTAGCGCACCAGCCGGCCTGCTCAGTCGCCCCTTCGGCCGCTTGGAACTTGGCGCGCCGGCCGATCTGCTGATCTTCGATCCCGACAAGCCGCGCCAAATTGACGAGACGACCTTCCGCAGCAAATCGAAGAACTCGCCCTTCGACAAGCGCCCCGTACAGGGTGCGGTGATCCGCACTGTGGTCGAAGGCCGGACGATCTTTTCGGTAGGAAGCTAATTTCATGCTGACAGGCTTCGAAAGTGATCCCATGAATATCGCGTTCGCCGCGATCCTCGGTTACCTACTGGGCTCCATCCCTTTCGGCCTCGTCCTGACACGGATGGCGGGCCTAGGGGATATTCGCAAAATCGGTTCCGGCAGTATCGGCGCAACGAACGTCCTGCGAACCGGCAGCAAGCCACTCGCATTGCTGACCCTCATACTCGACAGCGGCAAGGGTGCGGCAGCGGCCTTGGCAGCGCGCTATGCGGCGCCAGAACTCGCGCCAATCGCTGCCGTGGCGGCCGTTCTGGGCCATTTGTTCCCGGTCTGGCTCGGCTTCCAAGGGGGCAAAGGCGTGGCGACCACGCTTGGAGGCCTGGCGGCGTTGGCCTGGCCGGTCGGTCTCGCCGCCGGCGTTACCTGGCTGGTCGTCGCGGCAATCTTTCGCTTCTCGTCGCTGTCCGGACTGATCAGTATCGCTCTGGCGCCGATCTATGCCTGGTATTGGTCAGACTCGGCAAATGCAATAGCGGCGGCGATCCTCGCCGTCTTTGTGTGGTACAGGCACAAGCAAAACATCCAACGCCTCTTGGCGGGCGAAGAACCCAAAATCGGTAAAAAAAGCTAGACACCGCTACGGCTTCAGGTTGACGAACAACGGCACTAGGCACATCTTGCGAGCATGGCCAGAATACCGCCGTCAGACTCTCCGCGCGAGCGACTGGATCGAGTTCGCCTGATCCGAAGCCAGAATGTTGGACCGGTATCGTTTCGCCAACTGTTGCTCCGTTTCGGGTCAGCCGGTGACGCCCTGCAGGCACTCCCGGAACTCGCACGACAAGGCGGATTGCGGAAGACGTTGCGCATTTGCAGCAGTGAATTCGCTGCGCGCGAAGTGGATTCCCTTGAAAAGTTAGGCGCATCCCAAATCATTATTGGCGATCCCGGGTACCCGCCACATCTGGCGTCAGTACCCGACGCACCGCCCGTTCTCTCCGTGCTTGGCGATGCCGAGATGCTGCGGCGCGTTGGCGTTGGCATTGTCGGCGCGCGGAATGCATCGACGAACGGTCGCCGTTTCGCGGAAACACTTGGCCGCGACCTTGCACAAGCAGGTGTTGCCGTCGTCTCCGGCCTAGCGCGCGGTATCGACACCGCCGCCCATTCCGGTGCTCTCGAGGCAGGAACGGTGGCAGTACTCGCGGGCGGCGTCGACAATATCTATCCAAAGGAGAACGCTGGCCTTTACGCGGCGATTCGCGAGCGTGGCGCCATCGTGTCCGAAATGCCACCAGGCACCGAACCGCAAGCCCGGCATTTTCCAACACGCAACCGAATTATTTCCGGCCTCTCATTGGGCATCGTCGTCGTCGAGGCGGCATTGCGGTCGGGATCCCTGATAACCGCGCGCCTTGCCGGCGAACAGGGACGCGAAGTCTTTGCAATACCCGGTTCGCCGCTTGACCCAAGGGCCCGTGGCGCGAACGCCCTAATCAGGAACGGCGCAACGTTAGCGGAGAACGCGGAGGATGTCCTGGAGGGCATCCGCCCCATGCTGGACAATCAGTTAGACGAGCCGGACATGGAGACGTTTCGGCACGCCGATGCGGATAGCGCCGAACGCGACGCAGTGCGGGCGACAATACTCGAATGCCTTGGACCGACGCCGGTCAAAGTCGACGACGTCCTCCGCGATACAAAATTTTCGGCGTCGACAGTATGGATGATCCTGTTGGAGCTCGAATTGGCGGGACGATTGGAGCGTCTACCCGGCGGTCGGGTTGCGCTATTGGTTTAGCGGAGCGGCAAACCGGGTTAAG
>Ga0315338_1002686_pt1 | contig 16928 bp, 20 predicted proteins | sample ASW8metaG_FD_204518 | JGI IMG/M metagenome (GOLD analysis project Ga0315338, IMG submission 204518) | Ammonia-oxidizing marine archaeal communities from Monterey Bay, California, United States - ASW #8 | ecosystem: Environmental > Aquatic > Marine > Coastal | place: USA: California | collected... | reverse complement strand
CGCTTTCCAAAGTAAAGCGCGGTGTTGCTGAGGTGTTAAAGCGAGAAGGCTACATCTGGGATTGGCACGAAGAGCAAGCCGAGGGTGCCCCCGGCAAGAGTCTTTGTATCGATCTAAAGTACGGCCCTAACGGCGAGCGAGTGATTCGTCATATCAAGCGAGTGAGCAAGCCTGGACGGCGTGTTTATAGTCGTGCTAATACTTTGCGTCCGATCCTTAACGGATTGGGAATATCGATTATTAGTACGAGCCGCGGCGTGATTAGCGACCGAGAAGCCCGCCAGAAGAATCTGGGTGGCGAAGTGTTGTGCGAGCTGTGGTAGTTAAGAGCTGTTGATTTTAGTAGTTGCGCTTAGAAAAACAAGAATAGTACCCAGGCTGTAAGCTGAATGCTGAAAGCCGAAAGCTAAATATCATGTCACGAATCGGCAAAAAACCTGTAGCGATCCCGTCCGGCGTCAAAGTGAACGTCGCCAACCGAGAGATCAGCGTTGAAGGCAAACTGGGCAAGCTCGTTTGGAGCCACCGTCCAGAAATAGAAGTGGCCGTCGACGACGAAGCCAAAACAGTTGTGGTCACCAGAAAGATCGACAACCGAGAAAGTCGTGCGTTTCATGGCCTGACTCGATCACTGATCCAAAACATGGTGGTCGGAGTTACTGAAGGTTACGAAAAGAAATTAGAGATTCATGGAGTTGGTTACCTGGGCGCGATAGCAGGCGACACCCTGCAACTGCGAGTAGGTTTCGCCAACGAGATACATAAGAAGATCCCCGCAGGTGTCGAAGTCACCTGCCCCGACCAGACACACGTTGTGGTCAAAGGAACTGACAAGCAAAAAGTAGGTCAGTTTGCGTCCGAAGTTCGTGCCGTTCGTAAGCCGGAGCCTTACAAGGGTAAGGGAATTCGCTACGAAGGCGAGCAAGTACGACGCAAGGCCGGCAAGACAGCCAAGTAACAAGATAAACTCAGTAGCGATTAGCCTCGTTGTAAAAAATCAACGAGGGCCACTGATTAAAAGAGACTGCGATTAAGAGAGATAGCAATGGATCAAAACAAGGCAACTGGAAAACAACGTCAACGTCGGCGTTATCGTGTTCGCAAAAGATTGCGTGGCACGCCAGAGCGTCCACGTCTGTGTGTTACAAGAAGTCACCGCAATATCAGTGCTCAGGTAATCGACGATATTGCCGGCAAGACATTGGTGAGTGCCTCGACAGCAGACAAGGGCTTGGCCGGCGACGTGAAGTATGGCGGCAACAAGACGGCTGCCGAAGCGATCGGTAAAGCCGTGGCTGAACGTGCCGCCGAGGCAGGGGTTAGCCAGGTTTGTTTTGATCGCGGCGGTTCAAAATATCATGGCCGAGTAGCGGCCTTGGCGGAAGCAGCACGTGCTGCAGGACTAAAATTTTAAGGTTGGCTTATTTAGGTCGACAAGAGCGAGCAATCGCGAAATTTTAACGGGAGTACATCAAGCGTGGCTACGGGTTCTCGAAGCAAGCGACGTGGCGAATCGAAAGAAAAGAAGCGCAGCGGCGATCTCATTGAGAAAGTCGTCAAAATTAAGCGTTGTGCTGCCGTTGTAAAGGGTGGCCGTCGATTCAGTTTCGCTGCAATGGTCGTACTAGGCGATGGCAAAGGCAAAGTTGGCTGGGGCTACGGCAAAGCCAACGAGGTTCCGCCTAGTGTCGAAAAAGCTGTCAAAGAAGCGACTCGCAGCATGAAGAGCGTGCCGCTTGACGAAGCGACGATTCCTCACATTGTCAAAGGTCGTTTTGGAGCTGCCGAAGTTGTGCTTGTGCCGGCTACACCTGGTACCGGTGTGATCGCAGGTGCCGCAGTGCGAGCCGTTTGCGAAGCCGCCGGCATTCACGACATTTTGACCAAGAGCTTTGGCTCGAATAATCCCGTTCCTCTGGTGAAGGCAACCATTGCCGCACTAGAGCAGTTGCGACCTAAAATCGAAGTCGAGCGCTTGCGTGGAGTTACGTTATCATGATTTTGAACGATGTTCATCGCGGTATTAACCGCTTCAAAAAACGCAAACGTATCGGTCGAGGTCCAGGTTCAGGGCACGGCAAAACAGCCGGCCGTGGCCATAAGGGCCAAGGTTCGCGAGCTGGTTCGTCCAGTCATCCCACCTTCCAGGGTGGTTCGATGCCGTTGGTACGTCGCGTGCCAAAACGCGGCTTCAACAACCGCTGGGCTATGTCAGTTGTTGTTGTCAATGTTGGCCAAATCGATAAAGCTTTCGATCAGGGCGAAGAAGTCACCCTAGAATCGCTAGCCGAAAAGAACTTAGCCAAAGGCCGTTTCGACGTTCTGAAAGTGCTAGGCGACGGTGAATTGACCAAGAAGTTGAAGATTTCGGCTCACCGTTTTAGTAAGTCGGCAGCTGAGAAGATCGAAAAAGCAGGTAGTGAAATGGTCGTTTTGCCGGGTAAAACCACCGTTGCTCAGAAAAAGCGTGAAGTAGCTAAGAAAAAGCGTGAAGAGAAACAGTAGAACACGTGCTGAAGTGGCCGCGTTCCTGCCGGAGTCACGCACTTCTCGAGGCAGGCGGTTGCGAATCCAATGAAAAACTCGATTTGCAATTCAAAAGGATAGGATCTAGCCATGTGGGAAAAAATACGTGTCGTTTGGCAGATTCCCGAGTTGCGTCGCAAGATAATGCTGACGCTGGGACTGCTAGCCGTTTATCGCCTTGGTTTTCAGATTGTGATGCCAATCGCGGATGCGGAAAAAGTAGCAGGCCAGTCCGGCGGCATCTCGGATATGCTTCAAACAGTTGCCGTGTTTAGCGCCAGCTCGCTAACTCAGGTGACGATCTTTGGCTTGGGCATCATGCCCTATATCTCGGCCTCGATTATCTTTCAGCTTCTTGGTAGCGTCTATCCGCCTCTGGAGCAGTTGCAAAAAGAAGGCGAATCGGGACGCAAGAAGATTAATGAATATACTCGCTATGCAACAGTGGTCATTTGCCTGATCCAAAGTTGGATCTATGTAAACGCCTTTGTCGTCAATCAAGGATTGGTGGACGTCGCATACTTAAGCGATCCAGGTGATCCTTCTAGCCTAGCCTTTGGATGGAAGCTGGTTGCTGTTCTCACAATGACTGCGGGCACGGTGTTCCTGATGTGGATCGGTGAGCAGATCGACGAATTTGGTATCGGTAACGGTATCAGCCTGTTGATTATGGCCGGTATCTTGGCTCAGATGCCAGCTGCCGGTATTGATTTGCTCAAGCAAGCCACCTTAGAACTGGGCGGTTCGCAAGGCAAGCTAGGCATCGAGCAGTTGCTGCTGTTGGCACTGATGTTTGTTGCTGTGGTGGTCGGGGTGGTTTATATCACGCTGGGCCAGCGGCGAATTCCCATGCAAAGCGCCAAGCACGTTCGCGGCCGTAAGGTCTTCGGCGGTACACGACAGTATTTGCCGTTGAAGGTGAATCAAGCTGGAGTGATGCCCATCATTTTTGCTAGTAGCTTGATGATGATCCCGAGCATGATCTTCACCCAGCTAGCAAAACTGCAATGGGCCGAAGGCGGATTCTGGGATACGGTGTTCGGATGGGCCGGTAGTGCTTTCGAAATGAATTCCTTCTTCTGGGTATTGTTTTACGTAGGTTTGATATACTTTTTCTGTTTCTTCTGGACGGCAATTACGTTTAACCCGAAGGAAGTCTCAGACAACTTGAAGAATTACGGTTCGTTTATTCCTGGCTACCGGCCAGGGAGACGAACTTCTGACTACCTCGAAAAAGTAATGTTCCGGATAACTTATGTTGGGGCTGGCTTTTTAGCTCTAGTTGCGATTATCCCGACACTAATTTCTGGTTCGCTGGGAGTTTCCCCGCAAGTTGCCAGTTTTTACGGTGGTACCGGGTTGCTGATCGCGGTGAGTGTTGCTTTCGACTTGGTGCAGAAGATAGACAGTCATTTGGTCATGCGAAACTACTCTGGTTTGCTGGAATAGCCTCGTATTTAAGCAGGGTCGCTAACGGCTAGTTGGCATCTTAAGTTGGGCATCAAAGAGCCATGCAGATAGTTCTTATTGGGCCGCCAGGAGCAGGCAAAGGAACTCAGGCGGTTCGGCTAGCAGAGTATCTGCGGGTACCACATCTCTCGACCGGAGAGATGTTGCGTGATGCCTGTAAGAAAAAAACAACAATTGGGCTGCGAGCTGCCGATGCAATGCAGAGTGGGCAGTTGGTGTCGGACACTTTAGTCGAGGAAATCCTCTTCGAGCGTCTGGAAGAAGCCGATTGCCAGGCGGGTTGCATTTTGGATGGATTCCCACGAACCGTACCGCAAGCGGTGGCATTTGATGCTTGGTTAGAAGACCGCGGACGACCCCTGTTGACGGTCTTAGAGATCCGAGTCAGCAAAGAAGAACTGCTGGCAAGAGTCTCTAGTCGAGGTCGGGCGGATGACGACCCCAAAGTTGTGCGAGGACGTTTAGACCAGTTTGATGAATTGACGCACCCTTTGTTGGAATATTACGGCAGCCGGGGTGTCTTGCAGGTGATTGATGGGCTGGGAACCATGGAAGAGGTCTTTGCCAGGATTTGCGCTGCTGTTGATGTTAAAAATTAGTGTTCGATACTTCGATAGCTGCAGGCTATTTGTGGTGAATAAGTAAAGAAGTAAGTGGTATGACTCAACAGGTTGAACTGAAATCGAAGCGAGAGATTGGTCTGATGCGCCAAGCGGGTTTAGCCGTTTGGAAGGCGCACCAGATCGCCGCTGAAATGATGCAACCTGGTGCAAACACCTACGACATCGATCGCGCTGTTGAAGCACATTTTGAAAGTATTGACGCCGTTCCGCTATTTAAGAACTATCCGAATAGCTCGAACCACAAGCCTGTGTTTCCGGCCGTAACTTGTATGTCGGTGAACGAAGCTGTGGTGCATGGTATACCCACGACTGAACCCTTGGTTGAAGGAGATATTGTTAGCATCGACACCGGCTGCAGACTAAACGGCTGGTGTGGCGATGCGGCGCTGACTCACCCCATTGGGAAGGTTGAACCAGAGGTTCAGAAGCTGCTGGATGTCACCAGAGGCGTGTTGGACTTAGCCATTCAGCTGCTAGCAGAGAAAAGTCATTGGAGCCAGATTGCGGAGCAAATGGCTCAATATGTTGCCGATCATGGATTTTCGACAGTCGAGTGTTTTGTCGGGCATGGCATTGGACGCGAAATGCACGAGGATCCCCAAGTTCCCAATTATTCGAGCCGCTCGCTACGGGGAAGCAACGACTTCCCGATTGTTCCAGGGTTGGTGATTGCGATCGAGCCGATGGTGAATATGGGGACGAAAAACGTGAAAATGCTAAAGGACCACTGGACGCAAGTCACAGCGGATGGCCGCCCAAGTGCTCATTTTGAGCATACCGTGGCGATTACCAGCGATGGTCCGATGGCATTAACTTCAGCCCCTACGCCGGCCGAAATCGAGGGAATGACGGTCTAAGTAGGGTTTGAGTGGTCTGAGTCGAGTTTGAGCAGCGCCAGAAGCCAAAAAAACGGTACAGGTATTGCTCAGAAGCCCTTGAACGCTAGACGCTTGAGGGTCTATATTGGTACGTTTCGCGAGTAGCGATTATTCGCAGTGGGAGTTCACGATGAAGGTTCGAGCAAGTGTGAAGCGGATCTGCGACAAATGCAAGGTAGTACGCCGTCGTGGTGTGGTACGTGTCGTTTGCAGTAATCCTCGTCACAAACAACGTCAGGGTTGATACTGACCGTGTGTTGAAATCACGGGGGGTGTCCCTGTGCATGTAGAAATATTGGAGTAGTTAGTAGTATGCCTCGTTTGCTAGGTGTCGATATCCCGACAGATCGTTCTGCGGTTGTGTCGTTGACTTACCTTTATGGTGTTGGTCCGAAGACCGCGCGTGAGCTTTGCCACAATGCAGGCATCGATCCGCGTACTCCGGCGCGCGATTTGGGAGAAGACGAAGTCGCCCGTTTGGCGGCATTGCTTGATAAAGACTACGTGGTTGAAGGTCAACTTCGTCGTCAGGTGAGCCAGAATATTTCACGCCTGCGAGATATTGCTTGCTACCGAGGCCTACGCCATCGTCGCGGCTTGCCCGTTCGAGGTCAGCGAACCAAAACGAACGCTCGTACTCGTAAGGGTCCGAAGAAGACGGTTGCCGGTAAGAAGGGTGTTAAGGACTTACGCTAAAGTCGCCTGAAGAGAAGTCGAGATCAACATTATTCATTTGTTACTGTTTAGGTGGAAGTTGCCTAATCGGTTTTGTTGGGAGTGAAGTAAGCAGTGGCCAAGACAACCAAAGCCAAGTCAAAAAAGAAAAACATACGCCGCAACGTTACCGTTGGGGTGGCGCACATTATTGCCACGTTTAACAACACCTCGGTAACCATCACGGATACCAAGGGTGATACGTTGTGCTGGGCAAGTGCCGGTACCAGCGGTTTCAAGGGAAGCCGTAAGAGTACGCCATTTGCTGGCCAATGTGCAGCTCAGCAGGCAGCAGAGAAAGCACGAAAGTTTGGCGTGAAAGATGTTGAAGTAAGAGTCAAAGGCCCGGGCAGTGGACGCGAGAGTGCGATCACCGCGTTAGAAGCAGCTGGCCTCAAAGTGAAGTCGATCGAAGATGTCACACCCCTACCACACAATGGTTGCCGCCCTCGGAAAAAACGGCGTGTGTAGGTTGCGATAGGATCGCCCTGTTGTGATTCCTCGAAAAGACGAACGTTTAATAAATCAGAGTTTGTGTTTAACTAATAAAGAGAAAAGATGGCAAGATACACTGGACCCGTTTGCCGATTGTGTCGCCGAGACGGAATGAAATTGTTCCTGAAGGGCATGCGCTGCGACACCACCAAGTGTGGGATTGAACGCCGCGAAACGCCTCCCGGTCAGCAGTTGCAACGACGCGGAAAAATGACGGACTACGGCATTCACCTGCGTGAAAAGCAAAAGGTAAAGCATTACTACGGCGTGCTTGAACGCCAGTTCCGCTGCTATTTCAAGAAGGCCGAGCACACCAAGGGTAACACGGGTGATGTGTTGATGAGCCTCTTGGAGCGTCGGTTGGACAACGTTGTTCATCGCATGGGCTTCGGTTTGAGCCGCAGTGCTGCTCGTCAGTTGATTAACCACGGACACGTGACAATCAACGGTCGTCGTTGCGATGTTGCCAGCTATATGGTCAACGTAGGTGATGTTATTCGCGTGAAAAATCGAGCTAAGAGCCTCGATTTGGTACGCGGTTCGCTGGCTGAGCACCGCCACGATGTACCAGATTTCTTGTCGGTCACAGAGTCTGACATTCCTGAAGGTATCGTTGGTCGATTGCCTCTGGCAGAAGACGTATCCATTCCAATTCAAACCCAGTTGATCATCGAATTGTGCTCGCGTTAAGCGAGGGGTGATTGTAGCAGTCGATGGATTCACTGCGGAACATTTTGAATTGGCCAAATATTAATTAAAACTTCCTAAGCCACATACGGTGGAGGTATCTCATGCATATTCGATGGCGTGGACTAGAATTACCAAGTCAAGTCACTTGCGACACAGCAACACTTACTCCTGATTACGGAAAGTTCATTGCCGAACCTTTCGAGCGTGGGTTTGGTACGACTGTGGGTAACGGCTTGCGTCGCATCTTGCTTTCCAGCCTGGAAGGTAGTGCGGTAACCCAGATTAAAGTACACAATGCCCAGCACGAATTCACCTCCATTCCTGGAGTTGTGGAAGATGTCACGGAGATTGTGCTCAACATCAAGTCGCTGGTTGTCAAAAACCATAGCGATTCGATGAAGGTGCTACGTGTCGAACGTAACACAGCCGGTGAAGTGACGGCAGCTGATATCGAAGCCGACGAGTCGGTCGAAGTGATCAGCAAAGACTTGGTCATTGCCACCTTGACCGAAGACGTGCCTTTCGTGATCGAAATGGTTGTCGAAAACGGTCGCGGCTATGTCACGGCCAGCGAATCTGGCGAAGAGATTAACGAAGTTGGCATCATCCCCATCGATGCGATTTTCAGCCCAGTCACTCGTGTTCGGTACGCGATCGAAGAGACTCGCGTCGGTCAGAAGACCAATTACGACAAGCTAACGATCGAAATTCAAACAGACGGTTCGGTTGGACCCGAGATGGCATTGGTCGAAGCGGCCAAGATTTTGCGAAAGCATCTGACGCCTTTCGTCCAGTACACCGAACTTGGCCCACAAGTTCATGCCGCAGCACGCGGTGGCATCATGAGCAACGCCGACAATGCATTGGAAGCAAAGTTGAATATGAGCATCTCGGAGCTCAACCTGTCGGTGCGTGCGAGCAATTGCCTAGAAGCAGAGAACATCATGCACGTACGCGACTTGGTGTCTCGCAGCGAAGATCAACTGCTGGAAGTCCGCAACTTTGGCGAGACGACCTTGGCAGAAGTTCAAGTGAAGCTCAACGAGTTGGGACTTCATCTTGGCATGCGAGTCCCTGGCCCAGCGGCCACGGTTTAGTTCGAGTCGCGTTTAACTGAAAAAATCAATCCGGCTGATACCGGCGCAAGAATCCCCTTGGCGAAAAAATCATGAGACATCGTAGAAAAGGCCGCGTACTTGGCCGTAGTCCAAAGCATCAACGAGCACTGCTCCGCAATTTGGCCAGCGCGCTGCTGCTGACCGAGCGAGATGCCGAGTTTGACGAAAATGCACCCAAGGTCAAAGGGCGTATCGTTACGACGGTAAGCAAGGCCAAGGAAGTTCGTCCGCTGGTTGAGAAGTGCATCACGATCGCTCGTCGTTCGTTGGCCGCACAAGAAGCTGCCGAAGCCCATAGCACCGATGCCGAACGTGGCTCGGAAGCTTGGAAATCTTGGCGCAGCAGCGACAACTGGGTTGCCTGGAACCAGGCCATCGCCCCTGCCGTTGCCGCCCGCCGCCGTTGCATTCAGTTGCTAGGCGACCCCCAAGCGGTCAGCATACTGTTCGAGGAAATCGCTCCTCGCTTTGCCGATCGACCTGGCGGTTACACTCGCATCGTACGTTTGGCCAAGCCGCGACTAGGCGATGCCGGACCGCAAGCGATCTTAGAGTTTGTTGGTGTTCGCGACCGCATCGCTGAGCGTAGCGAAAAGCCTTCCTTCGAAGACGATGCACCCGCATCTGAAGAAGCCGAAACCGAAGCAGCCGAGACGGATGAAGCAGCCGAAGAGCAAGCTGCAGACGATTCCGCTGAGAAAAAAGACGACGAATAATTTCGGCAATGCCTTCAGGGAATGTTCTCAGGGCAATGTTCTAAGTTTGATGCTGGCATTGATAGTGGCCTAGAGCTATGGAAAGCCAAAGCTGCGGATTCGATTTTACTGCCGCCATGCGCTGTCTTTGCCAAGACATGACCACACGCTTGCCCGAGCTGTGTCATATTGATCTTCAGCACGTAGCGATAAGCATCTGTCAGACACGCAGCGAAGGTTCGCACGGAACCTATGCGACACTGACTCCCTTGCGATTTGAAGCCGGTGCCCCGACCAAAGAAGTCCGCGGTCGAAGGTACGGGGTCGAGCCAGTGCTCAGCGACTCAGGCAGCGAATTTCTCTACATCCTGAGCTTCTACCTGCCCCGCTTTCTGAACACTCCGCTGGAAGAAAACCTTTCCACAGTGATACACGAGCTATGGCACATCAGCCCTGAGTTCGACGGAGATCTACGTCGCCACGAAGGCCGTTGCTACGCCCATGGCCCATCGCAGCAAGCCTACGATGCCCAGATGGATCGATTTGCTCAGCAGTGGCTAGCACTCGATCCCCCCGAGCACCTGTATGATTTTCTGATGGGCAGCTTCGACGACTTGCTGGCCGAGCACGGCGGGGTGACAGGCTCCCACTGGCAAGCGCCAAAGCTGATTCCTCTTTAGTATCTGCCCACCGGTTGCTATCAGCTAGCAGCGGCGAGAAATATTGACACTTACGACCGAAATGCCTACCGTTGCCGCTCTTTTGGGTGTGACAATTCTCATCTCCGATCCCCGGGTCGGCAACAACTCTTCTACCAAGTTTGTTAGTAGTAAGCATGCAACGACGCAAGCAACTTGCGCTGAAACGTCTGTCTCGCATTATGCGAGGGATGCTGCTGCTCGTTCTGCCCGGTTGGGTAGGGTGCAGTACCATGCTTTCTGCGCCTCCGGTGGAATATCAAGCGCTGTTGCAATCGGTCGAGACCGCTCCCGATAGCGTTACGCTAGAAATTTACCAACTCCGCATACCAGCGAACGAGCCGCAACTGGCAGAGGATATCTGGCAAGCGGTCGACGAACAGCGACTGGATATCGAAATTCGACGCGAACTTGCTCGCAATGGATTTCAGGCAGGCGTCTTGGGCGGGGCACTGCCAGACGAGTTGGCCCGCCAGTTGAATCTACAAAGCGAAATGCCAGAGATGACTGCCGAAATGATCGTCTCTGGCGAAAATGTCTCTCCCCGCGTAACTCGTCGAGTGTTGCAACTAAATCGGCACGAGCCAGCGATCATACAGGCATCGGATGTAAAGGACGAAGTTTATGTGATGGTCGGCGGCGAGGACGGGATTCGCGGCAATCATTTTGAAGAAGTCGAAGCCGTTTACTCCCTCCGTGCCGAGCCCGTGCCTGGCCAGCGCGTGCAGGTCCGACTCACGCCAGAGTTGCGACATGGCGAGATGAAGAATCGCTATTCAGGAAGTAGTGACATGGGCATGTTCTTGGTCACGCCGTCCCGAGAACGAGAATCGTACGATCAACTGAAACTCAGCACCGCACTCACAGCCGGCGAGGTGCTGATTGTGAGTTGTCAGGCATCGTCTAGCGGTAGTCTCGGGCATGCGTTCCACGGAATCGACCACAACGGCCCTGCCGAGCAGAAGCTCGTGTTGATCCGTCTGCTGCAAATCCCCAACAGCGAGATTTTGGCTGACGCCGGAAATCTCGACTACTAGGGCCCGCAGACATTTTTACCCCGAAGCATCTTTTTTACGGGGTTTTTGCAGTTTTAAGCACAATTTACCTCGAGTGCCTCAGCGACTGCCCCCTGCTCGGACGCCCAAAAAAGTGTTACAATACCGGGCTTGGGTGAGCCTGCTATCGCTGTCCATGCACAGTTGGTTTGGGACTCTTGCTACCCACGTAAACCAATTTCAGAACAAACGAACTTATTTTCAATACGACGCCGATTAAGACGAAGGAGTTGATGTTATGCCGATAGTACCGATGCGATTGTTGCTCGATCATGCCGCCGAAAACGATTACGGCCTGGCTGCTTTTAATGTGAACAACATGGAGCAGATCCAATCAATTATGGAAGCGGCCAAAGAAACCGAGTCGCCCGTGATTGTACAAGCGAGCCGTGGTGCTCGGTCGTACTCGCAGGACAACTACCTGCGCCATTTGATGTTGGCTGCTGCTGAGCTCTACCCTCAGATTCCAATGGTGATGCACCAAGATCATGGTAACAGCCCGGAAACCTGCCAGAGTGCTGTCGACAACGGTTTCACGAGCGTCATGATGGACGGCTCGCTGGAAGCAGATGGTAAGACTCCTGCCGACTACGATTATAATGTTCGCGTCACCAAAGCTGTCACCGAAGCTGCCCACGCAGTTGGCGTTTCGGTCGAAGGCGAACTGGGTTGCCTCGGTTCACTGGAGTCGGGCGAAGGCGAGCAGGAAGATGGCCATGGTGCCGTCGGTCAGCTCACTCACGACCAACTTCTTACTGACCCAGAAGAAGCTGAACGTTTCGTAGCCGAAACCGGCGTCGATGCCTTGGCTGTCGCGATCGGCACCAGCCACGGTGCTTACAAGTTCACCAGCAAGCCCACCGGCGAAGTGCTGGCCATGGATCGCATCGAAGAGATTCACCGTCGTCTGCCCAACTGCCACTTGGTAATGCACGGTAGCAGCAGCGTTCCTCAGGATTTGCAAGATATCATCAACGAATTCGGTGGTAGCCTCAAGCAAACCTGGGGCGTGCCTGTCGAAGAAATCCAACGTGGCATCAAGAGCGGTGTTCGCAAGGTGAATGTCGATACCGACAACCGCCTGGCAATCACCGGGGCCATTCGCAAGGTGCTCTCCCAGAGCCCCGAAAAGTTTGACCCACGCGACTACCTCAAACCTGCCCGCGAAGCCATGAAAGAAGTCTGCGTTGCACGCATGGTAGCCTTCGGTCAGGCAGGTCAGGCCTCGAAGATCAAGTCGGTTTCGATCGATAAGTTTGCCAGCTTCTACGCAACGGTATAATTGGTTGCCCGTTTGAAGTAAAATCAGCAGCCGACGGGCACCCACCCGTCGGCTGTTTTTTTGCGCTATGTTTATTTCGCTAAGAGCCTATCCCAGAACCTCTTTAGGGTGCCCCGGTACGCTACGTTTACCGGGGCATCGCCTTCGGCTTAGCCCCGGGCACCCAGATCATAATTAGCTCTTGGATAGGCTCTAAGAGCCAACGAGGGAGACCATGATTCGACGAGACATCGTTGCCCGTGATGGTTCGAAGCAATGGCTGCTGATCTCTCAAGTCGAGCACGCCCGCCTCAGCGGCATCCTCGCCGAGCTTGCCCTCTCGCAATTCGGCACGCTAGCCGGGTGTGCCGAACAGCCCCTCGAAGGCGTACGCCAAGAGTTGCTGGCTGCCATCGTGCATCACGACGATGGTTGGGCCGATTGGGAATCGCGGCTCCCGCTAGACGATGAACATCGCCGACCCCCATCGTTTCTAGAGCTGCCCTGGCCAGACTCGCTGGCGATCTGGTCAGACTCTATTCGTGCGGCGCAATCGATCGGCAACCTGGCTGCCTGGGTAGTGGCGGGGCATTTCATAGCGTTGCTCAAAGCCTCCGACGACCATCGAGATACTCCCGAGGGCAAGGCTTGGTTGAGTGACACCCTCGAATGCTGCCACGGCTGGTTTGCCGCGTGGCAAGCGGAGGATAAGCTACTGCACACGCAGCCATTGGCAGACGAAGCATTGCTGTGGCTACAGCTCTACGACGTATTAAGCCTCTGGCTCTGCATGTCTTGCCCTGGCGGAGGGGAGCACGTCATCAGTTGGCCTGAGCAGTATATCTGTTGCAAAGACAAACCCCTGCAAACCGTAATCGGTCCGTCTGTCGGCACGACCGACCCCAATTATCCCGCCAACACAGACCGATGCCGCGCCAGCATCAACCCCTGGCGCTTCGAGGTGACGGAGATAGCCCTGGATGCCGAGGGCAAGATTTTACCGGCGAAGGAATATCAGAGCAGTGTCGAAGTTTTCAACGCCTGGGCCCCACATCACATGCGGTGGTTGTTGATTCCAACCAGTGCATGAACTTTAGACAAGCAAAACCTTGCTATTTCTCACCATCCACCAGCGCAATCAGCTTCTGGCCAGGTCGGGGCAGCATATCTTTTTCGTTGGTGGCAATGATGAGCTTATTAGCATCATCAATTAAAAACAGCGCCAGTGCCGACTCGCCATAGCGGTCGCGGAAATCGCTGTAGACAAAATCCTCAGTGATGTCGGTCTTCTTTATTCTTGCCCCGGCTGCAAAGCGATCTTCCAGCTGTTTGGTTGTGATAGGCTGATCGAACAAGGTTCGCCCGCCATGATACGCCCCCACGTTTTCGGTTCGCTCGCTGGACGATTCGGCTGCGGCAACCTGGTAGACCTCCGAGCGACCGAATCGCTCCGCAAAACCCATTGCCGCCAAGGTGTTCACTTCGTCATTGGGGGTCATCGCCAGCAGTCGGCCGATGCCGCCGAGATCGATTTCTTCCTGCACAAACTCGCTACCGATACTGGCGTACGAGACCGGCAGCCCCGCCATCCTCGCTGCCGAATTATTCCGGGGATTGGTATCAACCAACAGCACAGGGAAACCTTCTTCGGTGATCGCGGTCGCTATCTCACGCACCGCAGGCGAGGCCCCAGCGAACAGGATGCCCTGTGGATTTTCGCCAGACAAACCCAGCCACCGCGCCCATGGCGCTAGCGAAAGACCATAGACGGTCACCGTGCCTACGATCACCAAAAAGGTCACCAGCACAAACCGATCGGCCTCGGCCGCCAGCGTGGGGTCGGCATCTTTCAGTGCCAGGGCGAATAGCGAACTCACCGCGGCGGCCACAATCCCACGGGGGTGGATCCAAGCCAAAAAGGCCCGTTCTTGCCAGCTCAGCCCGCTACCAAAAGTCGAAACGAATACCGACACAGGGCGAACAACGACAATCAGCAATGCCACAAAAGCCACACTACGCCAGCCAAGCATCTGCAGCGCTGCCATATCGAGCGTAAGCTTTGAAGCCAACACAATAAACAGAGTCGAGATCAGCAGCACCCGCAGGTTTTCTTTGAACTCCACCACATGGCGTATCGCCACCGTGCGCTGATTGGCCAGCATCACGCCGAGTAGGGTCACCGTTACCAGGCCCGACTCGGGTTGGAGATAATTCGAGAGTGCATACAGCAGCGTGACGAATGACAGGATGACCGGGTTTTGTAAATAATCGGGGATCCAATAGCGGCGGAGCATTTGTAGCAAAGTCCATGCGCTCAAGCTACTGAGAGCCACGCTGTACGTGATGGTCTTGCCCAGGCTCAGCAAAGATTCGTTAGCAATGTCGCCATGTGTTTGGTTCGATATTAATTCAAACAACAACGCCGCCAGCACAGCACCGATCGGATCGTTGACGATGCCCTCCCATTTCGCCAGCGAACCAATCCGACGCACCGGCTGCACATGCCGCAGCAGAGGCAGCACAACCGTGGGGCCGCTCACCGTCAGCAGGCCACCCAATAAGATCGCCATCTCTAGCGAAAAGCCGGCGACTTCGTACGCCAACCAAGCTGTTAGCCCCCAGGTAATTCCCAGCCCCAAGCTTACCAACCGAAACACGGCCCCGCGGGTACCGACGATCTCACGAAAATCGAGGCTCAATCCCCCTTCGAACAAGATGATGCCTACCGCCAGCGAGACCAGGGCGAAAAACATATCTTGGTTGGCATTGGGATCGCTTTCGGTGACCTTCCCCAGCAGCACCCCAAACAGCAGTAGCAACACAATCGCAGGCAACCGAAACCGCCAAGCGATCCATTGGGCAGCAATACCCAGGGCCAGAATTCCAGCAATGTAGAGTGGATAATCGTGCATGTCGCTCAGGGGCTGGATTCAATAGGAGAAAGAAGCCCCATTTTAGACGAACAGGCCTGGTAAGCGATAGCAATCGTCAGCCTTCGTAGTCAAAAACAGGGTACCGCCCACATTCATGTAAAAATGCACGCTAAGCCGCGTCGGAGCGACTCCCGTTTCGAGCCTGAGGTCGATGTGCCCGCAGGCAGTTACGGCATATCTCGCAGACTGAATCGAGCGATGAAGTCAAAGCTTTTTATTGCAGATTTGCTTGTTGTTCTACGAAGTCAAGGAACGAAAGCTCAGACGCATAGGCTCCGTCATGGAAAGCTCCCCATTCGATAATATTAGCCTCAAATTCTTTGTTGTGCTCTGAGCATTCCAAAAAGTATCCTATCTCGCAGCCATCGTGTGAAATCTGTATTGAGTTCTTGGGTAACGAGTGTGGACGAAGCTGCATTGTCGATGCAACCACATCTACCCAAAGAGGTGGTGAGTCTGATTCCTGTATAGTTGCAACGAGGCCATAGATATCGAAACCTGAGCCCATCGAAGCTCCGAACAGTTCCAAAAAGACTCGATAAGAAGGAGGAAACAGGAGGCCCAAATTCTCTTCTGCTCGTTTAATTGCTTCTTCGCTAGCTGGTCCCGCATTCTGACATTTCGCAAGTGCGGCATTTAGTCTCCCCAGTTCTGTACCCATTATTTTTCGCCCTAACCTCGCCGCAAATGGCAACTCGTTTAGTAAGCCTCACTGGCTTAACTAATCTCTAGTACGCCAATTCTACTCTTGCTGCACTAAGCTGGCAAAAGCGTTGGTTTCGCTTGAGACTAACTAGCACAGGAGTGGAACATCGAAGGCACAGAGAGCCTCTGCTTCGAGCTGTCGGTCGATGTGACCGCAGGCGGTTGGCTAACATCCGTATATGGCGTCGGTTGTGAACACCTCCGGCACTTGGCTGACGTCCATTACTAGCGTCGGATGTGCACACCTCCGTAAGATAATGGACTTACACGTATCTGCTTCGATCGATGTAGCGGGTTTTGTAAACGCTGGATCGCTTCTTCCAACTCCAAAATATACTGATAAGTATAATCTGGTATCCCTACCAAAGCTGGATCAATCCGCTTCCGAATTTGCATCATCCCTCTCCCTCGCTTCTCTCTTTTCCTGATCTGTCGGTTTATACAATTCTAAAGTCCACGGAGATGGCGAGTTCTCCGGTAGCTCCCTCGCGAGCTTCAAAACCTTAGCTCTCAAAAGTTCAATCTCAAGTTCATTCTCAGCGGTCTTCAACTTCAAAATCTCTTCTCGCTTCAAAATCTCATCTCGCTTAATTTGTTTTGGAATAGAGTTTGGGGGTGGAATAGGTTTTGGTAAATTACGCTGAACCACCTCATTAATCATAAACCCCGTCGTGATTATAAAAAGAATCAAAACCAAATTTCTCGTTTGTTTTCGCATTTCATTATTTAGCCATGCTTTCTAGTAAACCCCTTATGGCATCCACAAGATCAGACTCTCCTGCAAAAAGAACGAAAGGAAGTGTTAAACCTAGCATTATCCAAAAGAACTGCTTTCCCTTACTATTCATTTTTCATTTTCGAAGTCCATTTCTACCAGCTACCTTTGCAATTGCTTTACAACCGGGAATCAACGAAGTATCAGAACCAATACTGTCGCGTAGCACCTCAATCCCGGCGAACGCTTGCCCAGTATAGGCACAGAAAAGCAAACCGAAGAGAAGCGAACGGACCATGGAGACGAGTACCGAATAGCAGGGCGTAACGGGTAAACAGGCACGTCCAGTATC
>Ga0315338_1002685_pt1 | contig 16932 bp, 17 predicted proteins | sample ASW8metaG_FD_204518 | JGI IMG/M metagenome (GOLD analysis project Ga0315338, IMG submission 204518) | Ammonia-oxidizing marine archaeal communities from Monterey Bay, California, United States - ASW #8 | ecosystem: Environmental > Aquatic > Marine > Coastal | place: USA: California | collected... | reverse complement strand
ATTTTAGCCGCCGCGGTGGCGGCCGCCGCCGCTGCATTCGTGCTGCTGCGCTTGGGAGGGCCCGACCTGGGCTACACCGTCGCCGCGCTGGCCGGCAACCACAATCCCCCGTACGTGTACGACACCGAGATTGAGGTGGATGGTGCGTTCTTGCAGGTCCCGCCAACCTCCGGGAACCACTTACCCTCCCCGAGCCGCCACGGTCACTCGGGTGGGATCCTGGTTCCGGAGCAGGTGGTGCACAACATGGAGCATGGCGCCGTTGTGATCTGGTATCAGCCAGGCGACGCTGCACTGGAGACGGAGGTGGCCCAGCTGGCGCGAAGCCTCGGCAACGACTGCCTGGTTGCGGGGCCGTACGCGGCTATGGATTTCGACGTTGCGGCAACGGTGTGGGGTCGGGTGCTGCCGCTGACGGCGTTCGACGCAGCGCCGCTGGTCGAATTTGTGGATGCATATCGTGGCGAGACCGGGCCGGAAGCGGGGCTCTGCCGGGGTCAGCCGTAGCGGTGCTGCGGATCGCCGGAATCTCGCGAAATGTTTCTTGGCACTTGGCGAGTGGTCTGATAGCGTAGGAGCCGAGATGAGTAGGAACGCTCCGCCGATGACGGAACGCACACACCTGAGCGAAACGCTCTTCCCCTTTGGGAAGGGCTTTTTTTTGGTCCGCTAACACCAAGAATCAAGCGCTCGACCGGTAGGTGGCACTAGCGCGAGCGGGCGATGCGAACAAAACCGTGAAGAGTGAGTGAAAGCAAGGAGTGATAGGTGAGATTATCGAATTTCGTGCCCCAGCTGTTGATGCCCAGGGAGGACCGATTCTTCGGTCTGCTGCGCAGCAGCACTCGGAATCTACACGAGACAACGACCGCATTGGTGGATTTCCTGGAGAACTATGACCAGGCGGAGGAGAAGGCGATCGAGATCAAGCGTCTGGAGGAGGTGGGTGACCACCTGATCCACCAGATCATGATGAACCTGCACCGGACGTTCGTGACGCCGTTCGATCGAGAGGACATTGCACAGCTCGGTGAGCGGCTCGACGACGTGGTGGATAGCGCGGAAGAGGTCGCGCGCACGATGGTCGAATACGGCGTTAAGCAGCCGACTCATCGGGCGATCGAGCTCGGGCGCATCATTGAGCAATGCGGTGCGGTGCTGGAGCGGGCTGGCGAGATGCTGAAGGCCCGTGGCGGGAAGCTGCGGGATCTGTTGCCTCTGACGGTGGAGCTGAACCGTCTGGAGAATGAGGCGGATCAGGTAGCATCGAAGGCGGTAGGCGAGCTGTTCGCGAACGAGACGGACCCGATCGAGGTCATCAAGTGGCGCGAGATTTACTCGATGCTCGAGTCGGCGACGGACCGGTCAGAGGACGCGGCCAATGTCATCGAGGCGGTGGTGCTGAAGCATGCTTGAGGTCAGCCTGCTCGTGGTGAGCATCGGCTTGGCGCTCGCCTATGCTTACGCGAACGGAATGAACGATGCGGCGAACGCGATCGCGACTGTCGTGTCGACCCGTGCGCTCACACCGCTGGCTGCGGTGATTATGGGCGGGATGCTGAACGCCGTCGGGGCTCTTGCCGGTACCGCAGTGGCCAAGACCATCGGCAAGGGGATCATCGACCCGTCGGACATGACCCAATACGCGGTCATCGCGGCGATCGCGGCATCAGTGATCTGGGTGTTCTTTGCAACGAGACTGGGGCTGCCTGTCAGCGTCAGCCATTCGTTGATCGCTGGCGTGGTTGGAGCGGGAGGCGCCGCGGCCGGCTTCGGAAGCCTGAACATCACGGTGCTGACCAAAGTGCTGCTGGCACTTGCACTCTCTCCGTTGCTGGGATTCGTCGGCGGGTTCATGTTCATGATTCTGCTGTATTGGATGTTGCGCAGACGAGCGCCGGCATCAGTGAATCGTGCGGGGCGCTGGCTGCAGATCGCGTCGGCGGCGTTCCTGTCGTATAGCCACGGCCGCAACGATGGCCAGAACGCCATGGGCATCATTGCCCTGGCGTGGGCGGTGTACTACGTAAGGCCGCTGGAGATCGAATTCTGGATGATCGGCGTTTCGGCGCTGGCCATCGGGCTCGGCACGTCCCTCGGCGGATTTCGTGTGATACGTACTCTGGGGATGCGGGTGACCCGGCTCGAGCCTATCAACGGGTTCGCCGCGAACCTGACGGCGGCAAGCGTGATTGAGGCGGCGTCGTCCATCGGGTTGCCGGTGAGCACGACACATACGGCGAGCTCCACGATCATGGGCGTCGGTGCAACTCGGCGCTTCTCGGCAGTGCGTTGGGGAGTTACGCGCAGCATCGCTTTGGCGTGGCTGGTCACCTACCCGGTATGTCTCGTGCTGGGGTGGACGATCTCGAGGATATTCGTGATCGTCACGTAGCCCTGTCTCAGCGGGGCCTCTCGGTCAAAGCTACACCCAACTCGCCGAGCAGCGTGCGGATCCGCTGCTCGACTTCGTTCCGGATCCTGCGCACTACGTCGATAGGCTGGCCCGCTGGGTCGTCCAATCCCCAATCCTCGGATGGGATGAACACGGCTGGACAGGAGTCATCTATGGCACAGCCCATGGTGTAAACGCGATCCGCGTCGTCCACCATCGCCTGGTCGACCACCTTGGGCCGCTTGCGGGAGATGTCGATACCACGCTCGGCCATAGCGCGGACCACCACGGGGTTGAGCGCGCCGCTCCGCATTGTCCCAGCCGACGCTGCCCGAAGGGCTCCGCCGCTCAGCACGTCGGCGAAGGCCTCGGCCATCTGACTGCGGCCTGCGTTGTGCACGCAGACGAAAAGGACGCTGGTCACCTACCCATCTCCTCTGCTTCGACTGCAGGCGCGCCGGCGGCCGGCTGGTCCTCCCGTAGGAGACCATAGCAGGCGGCCGCCAGCGCCATGCCGGCTACGGGTGCAACCCAGTAGAGCCAGAGGTTCGAGAATTCGAGCATCGCGAGTGCCGGACCGAAGGATCGAGCTGGGTTCATGGAGGCGCCGGAGATGGGGCCGGCGAAGATGGCCATCATGCCCACGGTTGCACCGATGGCGATCGCGGCCCCCTGCCCTTCGGCGCGAACGTCGGTGGCGACGGCCATGATGACGAACATGAGGAAGAACGACAGGATCACCTCGAGGCCGAGCGTCTGCACGGTGCTGCCGGCAGGCGTTGTCAAGCCCAGATCGCCCGCCGTCCCGAACATCAAGCGCAGCGAGAGGCTAGCCGCGGTGGCGCCGGCGATCTGCGCCAGCCAGTACGGCGGCACGTTGCGCCACGGGAAGTGGCGGACGAGGGCGAACCCGAGCGTGACAGCCGGGTTGATGTGCGCACCGGAGATGTGGCCGATGGCGTAGATCATGACAGCAACGGCGAGGCCGAACGTGAAGCCGACGCCCAGATGCGTGACGATGCCGCCGGACACACTGTCTATGACGATGGCGCCGGTGCCGGCAAAGACAAGGCCGAAAGTGCCGATGAACTCTGAGATGATGCGGCGAAGCATTCAGGACACCGTGATCGCGTTGATCGGGGCATTCTACCGGAGCCTGAGCTGGTGCGCGGTGGCCATGCACCGGACCACCGAGGCCACCACTCCATACCATCGTGATAAGCGCGAGCGGTGAAAGGGATGCGGAGCTCCCTCTAATTCGACTTGGGGCGCGCCTAGAAGAAAACTTGGTGCCCTAGGTTTCCACGATGGGCTGCGCGACGATCCAGAGGCTGATCATGGTGTAGCCCACCATGAGCGCCAGCATGGGGTACTGGCTGCGAACTGCCGCAGTGCTGCCGGCAAACGTTCGTCCCGCGATCGTGTGGGCCACGTAAACGGCGACGACGTGGCCGATGACGATCGCGGCGATGCTGGTCGTCCAGGCAAGGCGGGCGTCGATGATTGAGACGTCAACGCCGGTGTCCGCGGTGCCGAACAGGTCCCAGCCACGGCCCAACGGGTCGGAGATTAAGGCGATGAGCCGCTGGCCCTGGATCAGCAGGAAGCTCAGGAAATGCGCAACGTGGTAGGCGATGGCGATGGGCACCAGCGAGAGAGCGAACAGCCGCACCAGCTCGATGACGCCCACGTTGGAGTGCGATGCAACCGCCATCAGCTTGGCCGTGAAGGCGAAGACGGCTAAGAACGCAACGGGGGCGATGATCAGCCCTGCCGTGGTGACGGCGGTGAACGCATTGGCTCCGAAGAAGGTGACCCAGCCCTGGGTGGTCAAGAGGATGCGGACCCAAGCTGACGTCTCCGTGAAGCCATCGAAGGTGACGGTGGAGAGCATGAGCACCAGCATCACTGCGTGTGACGTGCTCAAGCCCCCCGCGGCGAGCAAGCCCGCGCCCCACGGGCGCAGGTTCCACTCGCGCTCGCTTGCCTCGGCGTACAGCTCGTAGTCGTCGACGGCCCAGCCGCCACCCGCATCCCTAGCGCGAACCTCGGTGGGGGCGAACGCGGCGAGGAAACCGAAGGCGATGGTGAACGCCTCGCCGTTGCGTAGCCAGACGTCGCGCCCGTACAGGAACATGCCTGCGAAGGTGATGAGCGAGTAAATCAGGGCGAAGGTTGCGATGTTGAACGGGTCGCTCGAGCGGGTGTAAACGACCTCGACCCAGGCAAACCCGAGGAAGAGCGCGACCGCCGGCCACGCGCCGAGCCATTGGGGATAGGGTTCGTACCGTGAAAGCTGCCCTCCACTAACCCTGGCGAAGATGCTTTCGGCCCAGCCGTAGAGTATCTTCCAGGGATTGACGAGCGCCCAAATGTTGGCCACGAAGGCGCTGAAGTATGCTAAACCAACCCAAAAGAAGACCCAAGTCATGGCCGGAACGAGGTTGTGGTTGGGGTCGGCCGTTCCGAAGAGCCCAGCGGCGATGTAGATCGAGAAAACCACGACCGAAGCTGCTTTTGTGAGGCCCAGAGGGGTCGTGTGCGCGAGCCATCTCGCGGGGCGCAATCTCAGCAGGTTGAATCGCGGGTAGGCCTCACCCGCCCCGCCTCGCACGAAAAAGCCTGCGATGACGAAGGAGAGCCCGACCGCCGCCCCGGCTCCGCCTACGTACAGGCCGAGTGGCACAGGCAGGTCGTAGCGATCGCCGAAGCCATGGGCGAAGGCGATGCCCGGCGAAAGCACGGCCACTGCCAGCGCGATGAACGCGCCCCAAAGGAACGAGCGTCTCATGGGTGGGCCACCTCGTCTAGCGCGGTTGCACTTCAAGGGTGCCGATGGTGAACTCCTCGGCCCCGTGCGCATGGTCGTGCTCGTCGTCGAGGGCCGCCACGTGCAATTCCAACGCAAATCGGCCGGTGGCATGCGTTACGAGCGTGAACGTATCGGTCTTGCTGCCGTGCAGGTGCCATACGAGGTCATAGCCGTGCAAGTGGAGCTCGGCGTCTTCGTCCGCGGTGATGTTAAGAATGAGGGTGTCATCCTTGCTGGATTGCAGTGTCGAGGCTCCCTGGATGGTCCGCTCGAGTATCTCGACATCCAACGTCAACTCTTCCGGATCGCCCCCAGCTCCGCAAGCTGCGAGGGTAAGCAGCAACGCGAGGACGGTTAGTACCATTGTCAGCTTCATGGGTGCTCCGTGGCCCCTAGGCGAGCCGATCGCTGCGTTGTGGCTATACTCTGGGGCCAACCGGCAGGGGAGATACACATGATGGCCCAGCGATTCTGGCTGTTCAAGTCCGAGCCCAACGCCTATTCGTTCGACGATCTAGTTCGCGACGGCACGGCGGAGTGGGACGGCGTCCGAAATTTCCAGGTGCGCAATTGGCTGCGCGACGAGATTAAGACGGGCGACGGGGTGCTCTTCTACCACAGTAGCGCGAAGGTGATCGGAGTGGTGGGCACGGCGACGGTGGTGCGCGACGGATATCCCGACAACACGGCGTGGGATCCGGGATCGGACCACCCGGACCCGAAGAGCACGCCTGACAAGCCGGTGTGGTTTATGGTGGATATTGAGGCGGTGACCAAGTTCGGCGACACGGTGACACCCGACGAGATGCGAGCGGTGCCCGAGCTCGGCGAAATGATGGTGTTGAAGCGCGGTATGCGGTTCTCGATCATGCCGGTGTCGGCTGGGGAATTCGCGATTGTGGACGCGATGGGCAAGGCCAAGTAGCAGGGCGCGACCCTGCACCCACCCACTGCCGCTCCGAGATGAGGGCGCAATGTTCCCACCCTTCCACCCGTGGCATATCTCGCTTCGAGGGGGCGCACGGAGCGGCGACAGCCGAAACGCTTTAGTCCGGAGCCGTAGCGAAGCGCAGGTGCACAATTAGGCGAACGCGGGCATGACCTCGGACGCGAAGCGCTCCATCATGGTGCGGTCGAAGGGGCGCGGGGTAGTCAGGATGAAGTGGGTGACCCCGGCGCCGGTCCAGCGCCCCACCTGCTCCTTCACGTCCTCAATGCTCCCCCACAACACACTGTCTCGCACCTGCGACTCGAGGTCAGGATACTTTTCAGACAGGGAGTGGGACGCGCCGTCGAGGTAAATCGCGGTCAGACGCTCGATGTAGGCGTCCACGTCCGGCTTGTCGTCGCTGAGGCGGAGCTGTAGCTGCACGGAGTAGCGCAACTCAGCAGGGTCGCGGCCAGTCTCAGCGCAAATCGTCTGGAACTTCACGATGTTCGCGCGAACCTCCTCAAGGGAGGTGATTTGGTTGTAGTCGGTGGCATGCTTTGCGGCCACGCGCATACTGCGCTCGCCGAGCCCCCCAACGATGATCGGCGGGTGCGGCTGCTGCACCGGCTTCGGCATCATGGGCGCCTCGTCGATAGAGTAGTAATTACCATGGAACGACGCCGGCTCCTCCGTCCAAAGCGCTCGGATCACTGACAGCGCTTCGTCGAGCCGGTCGAGGCGCTCGCCAAACTTCGGGTACGTGATGCCGTGCACTGCGTGCTCGCGCGGTATGTTGCCGCTGCCGATGCCCAACTCGGCTCGCCCGCCTGAGGCATGGTCGATGGTGTTGATCATCTTGGCTGTGATGACGGGGTGGCGAAGGTTGTTGTTCAGCACCAGCATGCCCAGGCGCAGATTCTTCGTATGCCCCGACATCGCTGCCATCACCGTCAGCCCCTCGAGCCGTTGGTCTGACGGCCCATGGCCCTCCTGGATGCGCATGAGGTGGTCGGATGGGTAGAAGCCGTGGTAGCCGATCTCGTCGCACGCCTGACAGATGTTGAGGAAGTCTTCCCAGACGAGCCCCGAGCTGCCGCCCACGCTGAACAGTGCCTTGTTGGCCATTTGTCGCTCCCAGATGACGTTTCACCGGGCGGCATTGTACGCGGTTTTCGAGGCTATGCGTGGGAGCCGATCGCTCTTGCGCGGATTCCTTGACACGAAGGGGCGATGGTGTAGGGTCCGAGGGTTTTAGCCCCCTACGGAGGAGAGAGATATGGCAGACAAACCACTGAAGCTGGGAGTCATCGGCGTCGGGGTCGGCGCGGCCGAGATGCTGCCGCCAATGGAGAACGCGGACTTCATCGATCTGTTCGCCGGAGCGGACATCAACCCCAGCGTTCGCGAGCGGTTCCAGGCCCGCTACAAGGAGACCCGCGTGTACGCGAGCGCCGAGGAGATGGTGAAGGACCCGGACGTCGAAGCTGTGTGGATCTCTACGCCGAACATGTACCACGCGCCGATGACGATCCTCGCTGCCCAACACGGCAAGCACGTGGTGGTCGAGAAGCCGATGGCCCTCGACATGAAGCAGGCCGAAGAGATGGTGGAGACAGCCAAGAAGAATGGCGTGACGCTGATTGCCGGACACACGCAGAGCTTCTCTCCTCACATGCGGCTGATGCGGCAGATCGTGCAATCCGGCAAGCTGGGTGCGCTAGGTGCCATCAACGCCATTGCCTACACCGACTGGATGATTCGCCCGCGTACGGCGGAGGAGCTGGACCCGGACCAGGGAGGCGGGCTGGTGTACCGCCAGACTCCGCATCAGATCGACAGCATCCGGTCGATTGGCGGCGGTCTTTTGCGCAACGTGCGCGGCATGCAAGGGCAGTGGATGAACGAACGGCCCGTGCCGGGCTACTACGCAGCGTTCATGGAGTTCCAGAATGGGGTGTCGGCCGTGGCCATCCACAACGGATACGGCTACTTCGTCGCATCGGAGCTGGTGCCGTGGGGCGACGCGAACACGCGCTACACGCCCGCCGAGCGCAACGAGATTAAGCGTCAAATGCGCGCGGGGACGCGTGCCGAGAGCGAAGAGAAGTTGTCGCTGCGCATCGGCGGCGAGGACGAGCGCCAAATCTTCCGTACCGAGCGCGAGCGAGAGGCATGGAAACCCAATGACCTGGGTATTGTGATCGCTTCGTGTGAGCGAGGCGAGATCCGGCAGTCCCCGGACGGTCTGTATGTCTACGACGACGACGGGTTACGCGAGCTGAAGCTCGAGTCGCGCCCGCAAGGGCGGGACGATGAGCTGCGGGAGCTGTACAACGCGGTGCGCCTCGGCAGCCCCGTGTACCACAGCGGTGCTTGGGGGATGGCAACGCTTGAGGTGGGGCTTGCGATCCGCGAGTCGACGAGGACACACAAGGAGATCGAACTCACGCACCAGATCGCGATGCCAGACAGCTACGACGCCGAATACCCAGTCACGGTAGAGGAAGAGGTCAAGATCAGCGGCTAGCTATCCAAAGGAGGAAGAGTTGGCTGACAAGCAGATTAAGCTCGGAGTGATTGGCATCGGCGTGGGGGCGGCGGAGATGCTGCCCGCCATGGAGTCCGCCGACTACATCAACCTGTACGCCGGGGCAGACTTGAACCCGGACGTTCGGGCACGGTTCCACGAGCGTTACCCGGAGGCTCGCGTTTATGCGAGCGCCGGCGAGTTGCTGAAGGATCCCGAGGTAGATGCGGTGTGGATCTCCACGCCGAACATGTACCACGCCCCCATGGCGATCCAGGCGGCGCAGCACGGCAAGCACGTGGTTGTTGAGAAGCCGATGGCGTTGGACATGCGCCAGGCGGAGGAGATGGTGGAGGAGGCCGAGAAGAACGGCGTGAAGCTGGTGGCCGGCCACACGCAGAGCTTCTCTCCTCAGTTTCGGCTGATGCGGCAGATCGTCCGCTCGGGCGAGTTGGGTGCGCTGGGTGCCATCAACGTGTTTTCCTACACCGACTGGGTAATTCGGCCCCGCACGGCGGAGGAGCTGGACCCGAACCAAGGCGGCGGGCTGGTGTACCGCCAAGTGCCGCATCAGGTGGACACGATCCGGCTGATTGGCGGCGGCAAGATTCGCTCGGTGCATGGCGCGTACGGCCAATGGATGAAGGAGCGGTCGATCCCCGGCTACTACGCCGCGTTCATGGAGTTCGAGAACGGCGTGCCGGCGATCGCGATCCACAACGGTTACGGCTACCTGATGATCTCGGAATTCGCCCACTGGAACAATACGGATGGGCCGCAGTTCAACGCGGAGCAGCGGCAGGACATACGGCGCCGCATGCGAGACGGCACGCGAGAAGAGGATGCAGAGAAGTTGTCGCTGCGCATCGGCGGCGAGCGCGAGCGGCAGCTCTTCCGCCGCCCCGGTGGAGTTGCCGGCACCGGCGTGATCGGACCCTACGATGCAGGCATCGTCGTGGTCTCGTGCGAGTATGGCGACATTCGCCAGGCGCCCCATGGGTTGTACGTGTACGGCAACGACGGCATGCGCGAGATCACGCTGCCGCAGGCCACCGCGTCGCGCGACCAGGAACTGGTGGAGCTGTACAACTCCACCGTGCTCGGCAAGCCGGTCTTCCACAGCGGCGCGTGGGGCATGGCGACGCTGGAGGTGGTGATCGCCATCAACGAGTCGACCAAGACGCACAGGTCGATTGAGCTGACGCATCAGGTGGAGATGCCCGACGAGTACGACGTCGAATACAAGGTGACCCCGGAGAAGGAAGAGCTGCGCACGAGCTACTAGGCGCAGGGAAGGAGCACCACATGGCTATCGCACTTTCACACGGTGGCGGAGACACGGTCTACGTGAGTGAGGTCCTGAGCGATCGGGTGTTGGTCGGCACGCTCGACGGCGTCGTTACGATTGAGCGCACCGGCGACGACTGGGCAGTGACGGGATGGGCGCTTGAGGGAAAGCACGTTCACGCGATCATCTTCGAGCCGGCCAGCGGCATCTGGTTTGCGGGCATCCGCAAGAGCGGCATCTATGCGAGCACCGACGACGGCAAGACGTGGGAGCAGCGGGACGCGGGCCTGACAATCACGAATGTGTACAGCCTCTCACACGCGGTGGTCGACGGGCACGTTAGGCTGTTCTGCGGGACAGAGCCCTCGGCGCTGTTTATATCGGACGACCTGGGTCTGACGTGGGCGGAGGTACTCTCGTTCAAGGACGTCCCAAGCCACGAGACGTGGACGTTCCCGGGTCCGCCGCACGAGTCGCACCTGAAGCACATCACGTTCGCGACCGGCGACACGAACAGGATCTACGGGAGCGTGGAGCAGGGCGCGCTGGTCAAGAGCGCCGACGGCGGCAAGACGTGGAAGGACTATACGAACCTTTACGTAGACTGCCATCGGTGCATCGTCGACCCTCGCGACCCCGAACACATCTACGTGACGGGCGGCAGGGGCATCTGGATATCGAAGGACGGCGGGGATAACTGGGATAATCCGTTCGCCCGGGGCAGCGAGGAGGGCGGCTACCCGGATCAGCTGGTGTACCGTCCAACCGATCCCGACTACATGATCGTCTCGGCGGGCCGCAAGAGCCCGCCGGCGTGGAAGGAAGAGACTGCGCAGACGCGCATCTCGCGCACGCTGGACGGTGGGAAAACGTGGGAGATTATGGGGGGTGGATTGCAGGACCGCTTCCCGCACAGCATCGAGGCGATGAGCCTCGAGGAGGCCGGCGCAGGCTGCCACATCATCGCGGCGACCACCGGGGGCGACGTGTTGTACTCGACGGACGCTGGTGAGAGTTGGCGCACTGTGGTCAGCGGGCTTGCGCCCATCTCCAAGGGCAGCCATTTCGAGAACATGGTGGGCCTACTGGGTTAACCGCATTGTTTGCAACTGGACGTATAATCGCGAGCGAAACGCATCGGGCACGCATCTCTAGGAGGCGAACGCTATGACCCTCGCACTTTCACACGGTGGCAACACCGTTTTCGCATCGGAGACCCCATCGACCAGCGTGCTCGTTGGTACGCTCGACGGAGTCGCGCGCATCGAGCGGGATGGCGACGGCTGGCGGATCGCGGAGCGCACGCTTAGCGGCGCCCACATCCACGCGTTGCACCTCGAGGAGGAGAGCGGCATGTGGTTCGCCGGGGTTTCGGGAGACGGGATCCACGCGAGCACCGATGACGGACGCACATGGGAGCGGCGCGACAGCGGCATCACGGAGCCCAACATCTACTCGCTGGCGTCAGTACGTGTGGACGGCCATGTGCGGCTGTTCGCGGGCACCGAGCCCGCCCGCCTGTTCGCGAGCGACGACCTGGGCGCGACGTGGACCGAGCGCCCAGGCCTTCGAGACGTCGGATCGGTAGATTCGTGGACGTTCCCGGGGGAGCCGCACATCGGACACCTGAAGCACATCAACTTCCTGCCTGGAGACCCGACGACGATGTTCGCGAGCATCGAGGTGGGCGCGCTGCTCAAGAGCACCGACGGCGGCGAGACATGGGAGGACATCACCGGCATGCACGTGGATGTGCACCGCTGCGTGATCGACCCGCGTGACACGAACAAGCTCTACGTCACCGGCGGCGCCGGGCTCTGGCGATCCGCGGACGGAGGTGGCTCTTGGGAGAACACGTTCTCCAGCGGGAGCGAATACGGCGGCTATCCGGACCAGCTGGTGTTCAAGCCGAGCAACCCCTCCGAGATGGTGGTCACCGCGGGTGCGAAGGGCCCCGGGAAGTGGCGGGAGGAAGGTATTGCCAACTTCCGCATCTCGCGAAGTGTCGACGGCGGTGCGACGTGGGAGGTAGCGATGGGCGGCCTGCCCGATTACCTGCCACATGCGATCGAGGCGATGAGCCTCGAAGAGGCCGGAGGCGTGGTGCAGATCTTCGTAGCGACGACCAGCGGCGAGGTATTGTGGAGCGACGACGCCGGAGCGTCGTGGTCAACCGCAGTCGACGGCCTTGCGCCAATCACGAAGGGTGGACACTACAGCGCGCTTGTTGAGGCCGCGGCGCGGTAGAGCTAAGCTAAGTTAGTAGAAAAGAGCCCCTGCCATCGCCGGGGCTCTTTTCTTTGCTCTCGTGTCGGTTTGCGACCCGCATGCTGGTGTCCCACCCATCTGCCAATGAGCGCTTTGGCATGCGGACACCCTCGTAACCTGGCCGAATCTGCACGATGCACCACCGCGCTGCCGATTCGCGATGGCTGCGCCGGAGTCCCGACGTGTCGGGACCAACCCTTAGCCCTGGAGTCCTTCTTGGGAAGGACTCCTCGTCGAACCCCTCAGGCGAGAGGCACGAGGGGTTCGATCTTACCGTCGGTTATCTCTTGGATGCGCTCTTCCGAGATGACGCTGCCGTGCATCTCCGCGCGCATGCGAAGCCTCTCCTGGCAAATCTCAATCAGCATCGCCTTGAGCTGCGCGTACTCTTCGTCGGAGAGGTCCGCGACCTCGACGCTGGTGGCATTATGCTCGCCGTGGCCGACTTCGTCGTCGTAGATGAGGCGCCCCGCGTCCCTGATGCGGCGCAAGAGCGGATCGGCGGTCTCCAAAGCGGCCGCGGCGTAGAAGATGCCGGCGCCGCCACCTTCGGCGAATCCGTAGGCGAGCTGCGCGAGGCGCTCGTCCTCACCGAACAGTCTGGTGCGCATCTCCTCGATACGCTTGTCGCTGGGCAGCTCCAGGTCCGTGAGCTCCTGCATGCGCACCGGCTCGCCGCTGATGTCTTCGAGTATGTCGGCGTAGAGGCGGAAATGGGTGAACTCTTCGTGGATTTGCCTGATCTGCTGATCGAGTTCTGCCCTGCCCTCCCGCGTCTCGGCGAAGGGCAAGCCCTTGGCGACGTTGTCGATGAACCAGGCGGTGCGGCTGCGGGGTCTTACCAGCAGGCCGGGGCCGCGCAGCTCGCGGTAGCACTGGTGCTTGAGCCAGAGGATGTGATCCTCGGGCTTGGTGGCACCGGTGAGGAAGTTGCGGGCGATCTCGGCCTCGCCGGACCAGAAACGCTCCCCGAGCTCGGTGAGTTCAGCCATCTTGTCGGCTGCGGTGACCTGTGCCATGTGTGTACCCCTCGCTTGCGAGGCCGCTAGGCCTGTATGTTGAGTATCTCGATCTTGCCATCTGTGACCTGTTGGATGCGGTCCTCCGGGATCGGGAGGCCAAACATCTCGTAGCGCATGCGAATGCGCTGCTGGCAGATGGCGGTGACGATCTTGCGGACCGTGGCCCACTCGTCCTCGGTCTTGAGCGCCTGCTGGAGCATCTGGGCGCCGTGGCCGCTGTGCTCGACCTCGTCTCCGAATACTACGTCGCAGGCAGCCGCTATCTCGTCCTCGATGGGTGTCCCTCCAATCTTGCGGCCCTCGTAGAACAGCGACGATCCTCCACCCTCGGTGAAGCTGATGGCGAGCTCGCCGAGTCGGCCTTCGTTCGCGCGGGTGTGCTGGCGCACCTCTTGCAGGCGGTGGTCCTGGGGGAGTTGCCAGTCTTTGACCGCTTCGAGGGTAACCGGCTCGCCGATGATCGACTCGAGGGCGTCGGCGAAGACGCGGTAGTGGGTGAACTCCTCGCGAAGGAAGCCGAGGTTGCGCTCGTACTCCTGGCGGTCCTCCCTCGTGGCCACGCCTTCCAGGTCGCTCTGCAGTTGGTCGAGGATGCCGCGGATGATGCCCTTGGCGCTGCCGGACAACCCAGACCCGTACAGCTCTTTGTAGGTCTGCATGCGCAGCCACCTTGCGTGCTCTTCGGGGGTGCGCCGCACGGAAAAGAAAGCACGGCAGGCCTCAGCCTCGCCGGACCAGAAGGCGCGTCCGAGGTCCTTCATCTCTTCGCCAAGCTGTGCTTTGCGTGCCGCGTCCATGGGTGTCTCCGTGGCCTGTAGCCGTGCCCACAACGCTATATCGGGGCGGGTTTGTTTACAAGGCGAACGCTACGCGCGAAGGAGCGCGAGCACCGGGTCATGGAGGAGGCCGTTGGTCGAGATGGCAGCACCTCCGTGGATGGTCGCCGCGCCGTTGAGGTCGGTGAAGCGGCCGCCCGCCTCTTCAACGATGGGCTGTAGCGGCGCGTTGTCCCAGACGCTCATAACGGGGTCGATCATGGCGTCGACGCGCCCCGTGGCCACGAGCAGATGGCCATAGCAATCGGACCATCCGCGAGTGGTGCCGGTGCGTCCGGCGAGGCGCGCGAAGGCGCCGGTGATGCCCGCCTCGCCAAACTCGTTGAAGCTGGTGATGCTGATCGTAGCGAGATCGAGGTCGGCGACGGAGGAAACATGCGCCGGGCGTGCATCGAGCGGGGTGCCCGGGTCGCCGACGCCGGTTGCCCAAGATGTGCCAAGGCCGGTCGCGGCGGAGACGATCTCACGCAGTGCAGGGAAAACGATGACGCCAGCAACGGCGCGGCCCTTGTGCTCGAGGCCCATCATGGTGCCGAAGAGCGGTACGCCGCGCACGAAGGCTTGGGTGCCGTCGATGGGGTCGAGGTACCAGGTGTAGCCGGACGAGCCGCCCTTGGAGCCGAGCTCCTCGCCCACGATTGCGTCGGCGGGGACTTCCGCATCGAGCCGGCGCCGCATCAGCTCCTCGGCTTCACGGTCGGCGCGCGTCACGGGGCTGTCGTCGCCCTTGCGCTCGACCACGAGGCCCGCAGCCTGGTAGTAGCGCATCGTGGAGCCGGCGGCTTGGCGCGCGATCGCGACGGCGAGCTGGAGGCGGTCTTGTAGCTCGTTGGGCATGTTTGATTGTGCGCCTTACAGCTCCGGGACTAGAGGTCGCGGCTTGTGCCGCTCTGGGCGGACTACCCCGGTGCGACAGCAGGCGGATGCAGGACAACGCCCTGCTGAGAGAACAAGGGGGGCACCCCTAGCATTCAAACGTATCGCTGGTGGGAGGGAGGGACCGCAGCGCCTCTGTTGCAGTGCAATAGCAGGGCCTAGCCCCTCAGCCTCGGTATGAACTGGGCCATCTGCGACTCGGCACCTGCCTTGGTGATGGTCTCGAGGAATATGTCATGGATCACGGGATCTTCGTCCTCGTACTCGATCTGGCCGCCGCCCAGCTTGACGCTCACGTCGGTCTCACCCTCCATGGCCACGCCGAGGGAGAAGCCGTAGCGCTGGCTGCCCCAGCGGAATGCCAGGTAGCGGGCGGGTGTGCCGCCGCCGTTGAAGTGCTGGTGGAACCAGCCGTTGGGCGGCACGACCATGGAGCCGGGGTGCCAGTCGACCCGCTCCATACCGTCGTGGGGGCTGCCGTGCGAGGGCCAGAGCAGCGAGTAGCCCTCGCCCTTGATGATGATCACGTGGGCACCCGGGCCATGCTGGTGGGCTTTCTTGTAGGTGCCCACGGGGAACTCCGAGATGTGGGCGGCTTGGGTCTGCTCGGCGAGCTCGAACTTGATGTGCGCCCCGCCCGCCCCCCGTTCCTTCCAGGTGAAAGTGGCGAAAGTGGCAATGTCTGGCACGAAGTTGGTTTCCCAGGCGTTCGTGCGCCCGGTGGTGGCGGTCCACATGGTGCCCTCGCCCTGAAAGTGTTTCGAGGTACTGATGCGGTCTTCGAACACGTAGCTGTTGTTGAAGATGAAGCCCTCGTTGTGGAACAGATTCATCGTCAACGGAGCGGTGGTGACGGCGACGAAGCGCGCGGGCTCCGTACCGCTGCCGTTCATGTGCTGGTGCCAGACGTTGATGGGGATGGAGAAGACACTGCCGGCTTTCCATTCGAAACTGATGCGACTGTTGGGGTCGTCACCAACCAGCGTGGCACCCCGGCCCGCCAGAACGAAAATATTCTTCTCGAAGATATGGCGCTCGGGCGCCATCGATGTGCCCGGCTGCATCTCGGCGACGTAGGCGTCGTTGGTCTTACCGGCGCCGTCGAGGTTGATGTAAGTGCCCAAGCACTCGAGGCGCGCCCAGGGCTTGACCTCGACCGTCCGTAGGTCGTCTACCGCGAAGCCCGTGATGTTAGGGATGCCTTCCTTCTCGATGAATGCGTCGTAGGCGTTGATCTTGACGATGCGCTCTTGGTCCGGCCGGATCTCGGGCTTGGACGTGGTCATGGTTTTCTCCTACTGATAAGCGCGTGACCTATTTCGCCAGACGCGGGAGGAACTCGGCCATCTTGGATTCGCCGCCGACCTTGGCAAGCGTCTCGGCGAACATGTCGTGGACGATGTGCTCCTCGTCCTCATACTCGATCTGGGCGCCGCCGAGCTTGACGCTCACGTCGGCCTCGCCCTCGGACGCCGACCCGAGGCTGAAGCCGTATTTCTGACTGCCCCATCGCAGCGCCAGATACCGCGCGGGCTCGGTGCCGCCGTTAAAGTGCTGGTGGAACCAGTTGGTGGGAGGAACGACCATGGAGCCCACATGCCAGTCGACGCGCTCCATGCGGTCGTTGGGGCCGCCGTCCATGGGCCACAGCAGGCTGTAGCCATCGCCGCTGATGATGATGACGTGGGCGCCGGGACCGTGCCGGTGCGCCTTCTTGTATGTGCCTACCGGGAACTGCGATACATGGGCCGCCTGGGTGTTGTCGGCCATCTCGAACATGACGCTGGCACCGCCAGCGCCGCGCTCTTTCCACGTGAACGTGGTGAACGTCTCGATATCGGGGATGAAGTTGGTCTCCCATACATTGATGCGGCCCGTGTTGCCCGTGAACATGGTGCCCTCGCCCTGATAGACGTTGGCGGTGCCCATGCGGTCTTCGAAGATGAAGGAGTTGTTGAAGATGAAATCTTCATTGTG
>Ga0315338_1002684_pt1 | contig 16936 bp, 16 predicted proteins | sample ASW8metaG_FD_204518 | JGI IMG/M metagenome (GOLD analysis project Ga0315338, IMG submission 204518) | Ammonia-oxidizing marine archaeal communities from Monterey Bay, California, United States - ASW #8 | ecosystem: Environmental > Aquatic > Marine > Coastal | place: USA: California | collected... | reverse complement strand
ATTGAATTCATGCGGCGGCACGTAGGGGCACTTAGTCATGAAGCACATATCGCACAACGTACAGGCACCGATCACCGGTTTGAAACCGCGGCTGTCGACGGTGTCCAACTCACCGGATTTGGAATCATCGACGAGGTCGAAAAGGCGCGGGAAGGTGTCGCACAGATTGAAACACCGCCGGCAGCCGTGACAGATGTCGAAGACCCGGCGCAGTTCCTCATCAAGCTTCGCCGGGTGGTAAAAATCCGCCTGCCGCCAGGGGATGGGGTGGCGGATGGGGGCTTCGAGGCTGCCTTCGCTCATGTTCGCAAAACCAATTTAAATGATAAAAAACCAGGGGGAGCCGGTGACGGCCCCCCCATAAGGATTTTGTAACCGAAGGACCGTTAGTCCAATCCGTCGAGCGCTTTCTGGAAGCGCCCGGCGTGGGATTTTTCGGCCTTGGCCAGGGTTTCAAACCAATCGGCGATTTCGTCGAAACCTTCCTCGCGGGCGGTTTTTGCCATCCCCGGGTACATGTCGGTGTATTCGTGGGTTTCCCCGGCCACGGCGGCCTTCAGGTTGTCGCCGGTGGGGCCTATGGGGAGATCCGTCGCCGGATCGCCGGTTTCCTCGAGATATTCCAGATGGCCGTGGGCGTGGCCGGTCTCCCCTTCCGCCGTCGACCGGAAAACGGCGGAGACGTCGTTGTAGCCCTCGACGTCGGCTTTTTGAGCAAAATACAGATAGCGGCGGTTGGCCTGAGATTCCCCAGCAAACGCGTCCTTGAGGTTTTGTTCGGTTTTGGATCCTTTTAAGTCAGCCATGGCTTGCTCCCTAGTGGATATTTTGACGAATGATCCCGGGCGATCCCGGGCCGCGGCAGGGCAGAGTCCCCGGCAAGCGGCGCGGGGGTAATATGACCATCGGATAGGGAAGAGTCAAATATTTTTTATTAACTCTAAATTATCTTATAATTAATTGTTATTAAATAAATATTTTTTATTTTCCACGCAGACGACGATATCGATCCGTTTTATCGCCATCCCCGGCGGCGGGGCCGGCAGCCCGGCCACCACGACCTGGTCGCCGGGGATGTCCTTGAGTTCTCCGGAGCCTTCGAAGAAGAAGTGGTGGTGGTCGGTCATGTTGGTGTCGAAGTACGAGCGCTGGGAATCGACGACGATCTCGCGCAGCAACCCGGCGGCGGTAAACTGATGCAGCGTATTGTAGACTGTAGCCAGCGACACCTGGATGGAGGCGGTCCGGGCCTCGCCATGGAGGATTTCCGCCGTCACATGCCGGTCAGGGCCTTCGAACAACAGTTTCGCCAAGGCCAGGCGCTGGCGCGTCGGACGCAGTCCGACGCCCCGCAGGCAGCCCAGTACCCGCGTATAGGGTCTTTGGGTTTCGGTTGTTGTCATTTCCATTTTCTTAATATGGCCATTCAAAGATGAAAGGCCAAGTAAAAATATCTATTCCTTATTCATCAGTATCATAAACATATAATTTGAATAACACAAAACTATACCAAGGGCGTCATAAAGTCACAATTTTTTTAAGGAAATCCTCTAGCCTGAAGGGGGCGGCATGCCGATGATGTTATATCCGCAATCGACGTGGAGAATTTCGCCAGTGACGCTTCGCGACAGATCCGACAGCAGGTAAAGCGCGGCGCCGCCGATGTCATCCAAATGCACGCTGCGTCCCAGGGGTGCGTGTTCCTCGCTCCATTTGTAGATGTGCCGGGCGCCGGCGATGGCGCTGCCGGCGAGCGTCTTCATCGGTCCGGCGGAGATCGCGTTGACGCGGATGTTGCGCGGCCCCAGATCGACGGCCAGGTACTTGATGCTGGCTTCCAGCGCCGCCTTGGCGACGCCCATGACGTTGTAGTTGGGCATCACCCGCTGGGCCCCGGAAAACGTCAGCGACAGCAGGCTGCCGCCGGTCATCAACGGCTGGGCGCGGCGCGCCAGGGCGGCAAACGAATAGCACGACACCGCCAGGGTGCGCTGGAAGTTTTCCCGGGTGGTGTCCAGGTAATGACCCTTGAGCTCTTCCTTGTCGGAGAAGGCGATCGCATGGACGACGAAATCGAGGCCACCCCAATCCTTCTCCAGGTCGCTGAAGACGGCGTCCATGCTGCTCTCGTCTTCAACGTCGCAGGGCAGAACGAGGGTCGAGCCGACGCTTTCGGCCAACGGCCATACCCGTTTGCCGAACGCCTCGCCCTGGTAGGTAAAGGCCATTTCGGCGCCGTGCCGGTTGAGGATGTTGGCGATCCCCCAGGCGATCGAACGGTCGTTGGCAACGCCCATGATCAGGCCCTTCTTGCCGGCCATGAGCGCGCCTTCGGCCGCCAGCTTGATGTCGTCGGGATGGTTTTTTGGCGAACCCGGCACGGCTCAGTCTTCTATTCGCTTTAACGCCAGGGTCGCGTTGGTGCCGCCGAAGCCGAAGCTGTTGGACAGCACCGCGTTTAGCCGCACGTCGTCCTGGCGCTCGATCACCAGGGGCATGTCGCCGACCGCCGGGTCGGGTTCTTCGACGTTGGCCGACGCGCAGATGAAATCGTTTTCCATCATCAACAGGCAGTAAATCGATTCCTGGACCCCGGTGGCGCCCTGGGAATGCCCGGTCAGCGACTTGGTCGAGCTGAAGGGCGGAATCCGGTCGCCATCCTTGAACGTCTCGCGGATGGCTTCAAGCTCCTTGAGGTCGCCGATCGGGGTGGAAGTGCCGTGGGTGTTTATGTAATCGACCGGCACGTCGAGGTCCGCCAGCACGGCGCGCATGCACCGGACGGCGCCTTCGCCGGAAGGCTGCACCATGTCGTGGCCGTCCGAGGTAGCGGCGTAACCGGCCAGTTCGGCGTAAATCTTAGCGCCCCGGGCCTTGGCGTGTTCAAGTTCCTCCAACACCACGACGCCGCCGCCGCCGGCGATGACGAAACCGTCCCGGTTGGCGTCAAACGCCCGCGACGCCTTCTTCGGGGTGTCGTTATAGCCGGAACTGAGCGCCGGCATGGCGTCGAACAGCACCGACAGGCTCCAATGCAACTCCTCGCCGCCGCCGGCGAAAACGACGTCGTTCTTGCCCCATTGGATCAACTCGGCGCCGTTGCCGATGCAATGCGCGCTGGTCGAACACGCGGAGCTGATGGAATAGCTGAGCCCCTTGATCTTGAAGGGGGTCGCCAGCGTCGCCGAATTGGTCGACGACATGGTCCTCGGCACCATGAACGGGCCGACCTTCTTCGGGTTGCCCTGGCGCGCGATGTCAGCGGCCTTGACCTGGTTGCTGGTCGAGGGGCCGCCGGAGCCCATGATCAGCGCCGTACGCTCGCTGGAAACCTCGTTCTCGGTCAGGCCGGAATCGGCAATGGCCTGTTCCATGGCGATGTAGTTGTAGGCCGCCCCGTCGCCCATGAAGCGGCGCCAGCGACGGTCGACGGCTTCGTTGATGTCGATGGTCGGCTTGCCGTGGACGTGGCTGCGGAAGCCCATGTCGCGGTATTCCTCGGAAAAGGTGATGCCCGAGCGGCCCTCGCGGAGCGAGCCCAGGACCTCGTCCTTGTCGTTGCCGATGCTAGACACGATACCGATGCCGGTAACGACGACGCGTTTTTTAGCGGTGTCGCCGGCCATCGTCAGCCCTCGGCCGCGGTGTCGCCGGCAGTGAACACGGCCACTTTCAGGCCCTCGGCGGCATAGGCGGTGACGCCGTCGACCTTCATGATACCGTCGGCGATGCATAGAGTGATCTTCCGCTTAAAGACCCGCTTGATATCAATGATATACGAGATCAGTTTGGCGCTCGGGTTAACCTGTTCGGTGAATTTCACCGACCCCACGCCGAGTGCCCGCCCGGCGCCGGGGGCGCCCCACCAGCCGAGGAAAAACCCGACCATCTGCCAAAGCGCATCGAGGCCTAGGCATCCGGGCATGACGGGATCGTTTTCGAAGTGGCATTGGAAAAACCACAGGTCCGCCTTGACGTCCAGTTCGGCGACAATCCGGCCGTGGCCGTACTTGCCGCCATCGTCGGTGATGTTGACGATGCGGTCGAACATCAGCATCGGCGGCAGCGGCAATTGGGCGTTGCCAGCCCCGAACAATTCGCCATGCCCGCAAGCCAGCAAATCCTCGTAGGAATAACTGTTCTTTTTCTTCAACGGCTTGTTGACCTTTTTTGCCGGCGCCCGCCTCTCTGGATCAATGGCGAATTATATATCCGACAAAGGGGCCGGGTATAACAAAAAAGGCGGCCCCAAGGGCCGCCTTTTGTTTGATTTGCCGGCTAGAGCATTTTCCACGTCAGTGGAAATATGCGATTAGCCCGCGTGGCACTTGAGCGGCCACAGGCAAAACCTAGAGCGATTCCATTTGAATGGGGTTCGCTCTAGGCGGGGTTACCGCGCCGCCCGCCTGCCCGAAGACTGGCCCTGGATTTCCTTGCCGGTTTCCTGATCGACGGCCTTTAGAGACAACTTGACCTTGCCGCGTTCGTCGATGCCGATCAGCTTGACCTTTACCTCATCGCCGACGTTGATGATATCGGTGGTCTTGCCGACCCTTTCGGGCGCCAGTTCGGATATGTGAACCAGCCCGTCCTTCGACCCCATGAAGTTGACGAAGGCACCGAAATCCACGGTCTTCACCACCTTGCCCGTGTAAATGGCGCCAATTTCGGGCTCGGCGGTGATATTGCGGATCCATTCGATGGCGGCTTCCGTCGCTTTCTGGTCAACGGCGGCGACCTTCACGGTCCCGTCGTCATCGAGGTCGATCTTGGTGCCCGTGGCCTCGCAGATTTCGCGGATCATCTTGCCGCCCGGTCCAATGACTTCGCGGATCTTGTCCTTGGGTATCTTGATCATTGTGATCCGGGGCGCGTTTTCGCTGATGTCCTGGCGGGCCGCACCCAGTCCCTTGGCCATCTCGTCCAGGATATGCAAGCGGCCATCGCGGGCCTGGGCCAGCGCCACCTTCATGATTTCCTCGGTGATCGAGGTGATCTTGATATCCATCTGCAGGGAGGTGATCCCATTCTCGGTGCCGGCGACCTTAAAGTCCATATCGCCCAGATGGTCCTCGTCGCCGAGGATGTCCGACAACACGGCGTAGTCATCATCATCCTTGATCAAGCCCATGGCAATGCCGGCCACCGGCTTGGCCAGCGGAACGCCGGCGTCCATCAACGACAGAGACGCGCCGCACACTGTGGCCATCGAAGACGACCCGTTGGATTCGGTGATTTCCGACACCACGCGGATGGTGTAGGGGAAGTCTTCCTTCGACGGCATCAATGGTCGGATCGCCCGCCACGCCAGCTTTCCGTGACCGACCTCGCGCCGCCCGGTAAAGCCGAAGCGCCCGGCCTCGCCCACCGAATAGGGCGGGAAATTGTAATGCAGCATGAAGTGTTCACGGTAATCCTCGGCCAAGCCGTCGATGATCTGTTCGTCCTGTCCGGTACCCAGCGTCGTCACCACGATGGCCTGGGTCTCGCCACGGGTAAACAGGGCCGAGCCGTGGGTCCGGGGCAGGGATCCGACCTCGACCGAAATCTGGCGCACGGTTTTGGTGTCGCGGCTGTCGATGCGTTGGCCGGTCTTCAGAATATCCTTACGCACGATGTCCTTTTCCAGGGCCTTCAAGATATCGCCGAGGGTATCGGCGACCAGCCCCTCGTCCAGGCTTTGGTCAGCCGTCAACTCTTTGTGGACACGGTCCCTGGCGGCGTTAAGCTTTTCGAGGCGGGCAGTTTTTGCGGTTTCCTTGTAGGCGGCCCGTAAATCAGCCTCGACGGAAGTCTTGACCATTTCGGCCAGGGCCGCTTTGCCTTCAGGTTCTTTCGGCACTTCACGGGGTTCCTTGGCGCAGGCTTCGGCGACCTCGATGATGGCATTGATAACCGGCTGCATGCCCTGGTGACCGAACATAACGGCGCCCAGCATCACCTCTTCCGACAACTGGGAAGCCTCCGATTCGACCATCAGCACACCGTCGCGGGTGCCGGCAACGACTAGGTTCAGGTCGGTGTTGGGCATTTCGTCGAGGGGTGGGTTCAGTATGTATTCACCGTTGATGTGTCCGACCCGGGCGCCGCCGATGGGGCCCATGAACGGCAGCCCCGAAATGGTCAGTGCGGCGGATGTGCCGACCATGGCGACGATGTCGGGATCATTTTCCAGATCGTGGGTCAGCACCGTGCAGATGACCTGGGTTTCGTTGCTGAACCCCTTGGCGAACAACGGCCGGATGGGCCGGTCGATCAGGCGTGAGGTCAACGTTTCCTTCTCGCTGGGCCGGCCTTCGCGTTTGAAAAAGCCGCCCGGAATCTTGCCGGCGGCAAAGGTCTTTTCTTGGTAGTGGACGGCGAGCGGGAAAAAATCGAGTCCCGGCCTCGGGGATGTTTCCCCGACCACGGTGCATAGCACCTTGGTGTCGCCGTATGTCGCCATCACGGCCCCGTCGGCCTGACGGGCGATTTTTCCGGTCTCCAGGATCAGGGGCCGGCCACCCCATTCGATTTCTTTTCTGTATTCTTTAATCATCACTTTCATTCCTTACCTACGGACAACAAGCTCTCTCATCCCAACGGACATCAAGTTCTCTCATCCTTCGTACGTACAATCATCGGGCCGCCGGGGTCATTCCCGGCCAGTCCCGTTCTTTGAATTTAGGGCCTGCCTCGCGTTCCTTATTTTGGCCGCCAGGCCCGGGTGTCCTTTGACGGGGGGGCACGGACATCACCGGCGCAGGCCGAGGCGTTTGACCAGGTCTTCATAACGTGTGACCTGTTTCGATTTCACGTAATCGAGAAGCCGACGGCGCTGGCCCACCATCATCAGCAGGCCGCGGCGCGAGTGAAAATCTTTCTTGTGGGTTTTCAAATGTTCAGTGAGGTTGGTAATGCGTTCCGAAAGTATAGCCACCTGCACCTCCGGCGAACCGGTATCGTCTTTCTTGACAGCGAATTCCTTGATGAGTTCCTGCTTCCGCTCTGCGGTTATCGACATCGTTTACTCCGAACGTCAAAGGTTTATTACCCGGAAGGGACGGATTTCCCCTCCATTGATTTTTGCCAATGCCACCAGCCTACCCTCCGCCATAACGCGAACGACGTCGCCTTGGCCGATGTTCTTGAGAGGAGACCGGCTGGCCACCGGTAACACCGGAATGGCCTGACCTTGGCTTAGCTTTCGGGCCTCTGTTTCCGTCAGGGCCAGTGCCAGGATGTCGTCTAGCACGGTCTCGACGGGCAGCAGGTGCTCCGAGAGCGGCGCACTATGCCTGAGCGATTCCAGTTTATCCAGCGAAATCGCCTGTTTTTCGTCAAAAGGCCCGACCGCGATCCGGCGCAATTGGGCAATATGGCCGACGGTGCCGAGCGCTGTCCCTAAGTCACGGGCGAGGCTGCGCATGTAGGCGCCCTTACCCGAAACCGCCTCAAACTCGGCGTGATCCGCGTCGACCACGCTTAAAAGCTTTAAGTCCTCGATATGGATCGTGCGTGGTTTCATCTCCGGCGCCTGGTCGGCCCGGGCCAGCGCATAGGCCCGCTTGCCTTCAATCTTGATGGCCGAGAACACCGGCGGCACCTGCTCGATATCGCCTATAAAGTTCCCAAGGACGGCAAGGATTTGTTCCTTTGCCGGCCTTGCGTCGGAAGTCGTCACCACTTCTCCCTCGGCGTCGTCGGTGTTACGCTGTTCCCCCCAGCGGACGGTGAATCGGTACGCCTTGGCGCCATCCATCAGGTAGGACACGATCTTCGTCGCCTCGCCGAGGGCCATCGGCAAGACCCCCGTCGCCATGGGGTCCAGGGTGCCGGCGTGGCCGACCTTGGTGGCGCCGGTCAGTCGGCGGACGCGGCCGACGACAGCGTTGGAACTGAGGCCACCCGGTTTATCGATGATGATCCAGCCGTGGATCGCCTTGCCGCAGCGCTTACGCCCCATCGTTTTCGTTCCCGGTTTCGCTTTCCGAGGCCAGGTCGCGGGCCACGGAAGGGTCCTTCAACAGGTCGTCGATGCGCCCGGCCTGGTCGAAGGACTGATCGGCGATGAAATTGAACTCAGGCAGGTATTTCAATTTGACCGCCTTGCCGATCTTCCGACGCAGAAAGGGCGCCGCCCGGTTGAGCGCTGCCACCACATCTTCAGCATCCCCGCCGCCGAGCGGTATCACGAAAGCCGTGGCGTTACAAAGGTCCGGCGAGACCCGGACCTCGGTAACGGTCACAGCAATGCCGCCCAACCCCGGGTCGCGGATGTCGCCGCGTTCCAGGATCCACGCCAATGCATGGCGCAGTTCCTCGCCGACCCGGAGTTGGCGCTGGCTGGGGGCCTTGGCGTCCCCTTTGCCCATGTGAGTCCTCGAACGGCTTAAAGGCTGGCTATAGTTCGCGGGTGATTTTTTCGTTCTCGAAGCATTCGATCATGTCGCCCTGCTGGATGTCCTGGTAATTGGCGAACGCCATGCCGCATTCCATGCCGTCCTTGACTTCCTTGGCATCGTCCTTGAAGCGCTTGAGTTGGCTGAGCTCGCCTTCATGGATGACCACCTCGTCGCGGACCAGGCGCACACGGGCGCCACGCTTGACCATACCTTCGGTGACCATGCAGCCGGCGATCTTGCCAACCTTGGATACATTGAAGACCTCTCGGATTTCGGCATAGCCCAGCAGATTTTCCTTGATCGTCGGCGCCAACATCCCGGAAAGCGCTTTCTTCAGGTCGTCGATGAGGTCGTAGATGATCGAATAGTAACGAATTTCAATGTTTTCCCGGCGCGCCATCTCACGGGCCTGGGGATTGGCGCGGACATTGAAGCCGATAATCAAGGCGCCGGACGCCTTGGAAAGGGTGACGTCGGATTCGGTGATGCCGCCGACCGCCGAATGCAGCACCTGGACCTTGACCTCCTCGGTGGCGAGTTTATCCAGGGCCCCAAAAATCGCCTCAACGGAGCCGTGAACGTCGCCCTTGATGACCGCCGGCAGTGCCTGGACCTCGTTTCCTTCCTTGATCTTTTCGAACATCTGCTCAAGCGTCCCGCGGGCCCCGGCGGCGGCCTTTTCATCGCGCCGCCGGCGTTGGCGGAAATCGACGACTTCGCGGGCCCGGGCTTCGTTTTCAACGACGGCAACCTCGTCGCCGGCGGCCGGCGTGCCGTTCAGCCCCAGAACCTCCACCGGCACGGAGGGACCCGCTTCCTCAATGTTCTCACCGTGGGAGTCGACCATCGCCCGAACACGCCCCCATTCCAAACCGGCGACGAAGATGTCGCCGATCCTAAGGGTGCCACGCTGCACCAGGACGGTGGCCACTGAACCCCGGCTCTGTTCTATCTTGGATTCGACGACGATGCCTTCGGCCGGTCGGTCGGGGTTGGACTTAAGGTCGAGAAGCTCAGTCTGCAAAAGGATCACTTCTTCAAGCTTATCGAGATTGGTTTTTTCCGTCGCCGAAACCTCGACCGCCAGGATATCGCCACCCATTTCCTCAACCACTATTTCATGCTGCAACAGCTCGTTGCGGACGCGGTTGGCGTCTGCTTCGGGTTTGTCGATTTTGTTGATGGCGACGATGATCGGCACCTCGGCGGCCTTGGCGTGGTCGATGGCTTCTACGGTCTGCGGCATGACGCCGTCGTCGGCGGCGACGCAAAGGACAACGATATCGGTGACCGAAGCGCCGCGGGCGCGCATATCGGTAAAGGCCTCGTGGCCCGGTGTGTCGATAAAGGTGATTTTGGCCCCAGACGACATAGCGACTTGGTAGGCGCCGATGTGTTGGGTAATGCCGCCGGTTTCGTTGGCCGCTACGTCGGTATCGCGGAGCGCGTCCAACAACGACGTCTTGCCGTGGTCCACATGGCCCATCACCGTGACAACCGACGCTCGGGAAACCAGAGCCGAATCTTTGTCCTCCTCGCCCTTGAGGCCGAGTTCCACATCGGCTTCGGAGACGCGTTTCAGTTGGTGGCCGAATTCGGCGACCAACAATTCCGCCGTGTCGGCATCGATGGTTTGGTTGATGGTCGCCATCACGTCCATTTTCATCAACGCCTTGATGACATCGGCGGCCCGTTCGGCCATGCGGTTGGATAGTTCCTGAACGGTAATGGATTCGGGTATGACGACCTCACGGATGACCTTTTGTCCCTGGGAAAAAAGCTGCTGCTGTTGCTGTTTTTCCTTCTCTCGGGCGCGCTTGATAGAGGCCAGGCTGCGGGTCCGCTCTTCGTTGTCGTCAAGAGCCTCGGCGATGGTCAATTTTCCGGATCGCCGGCGGTGTTCGGTCCGCCGTATCGGCGGCGGCCTCCGGCCTTCGCGGATGGGTCCCCGCTTGGCGCGGCCCTTCGACTCGCCCTCATCATCGCCTTCCAACGCATCTAGCTTAGCGGCGGCTACCGCGGCCGCGGCCTTGGCTTGTTCCTCGCGGCGGTGTTCTTCTTTTTCGTCGGCCAGACGGGCTTTTTCCTTTTCGGCCCGTTTGGTTTTTTCGTCCTCAGGGGCGTCATCCGTTTCGGAAGGGGCCGGTTCCAGTAAAGCGGCTCCCTTTGTCTTCTTGGCATCTTCAAGGGCGCGGGCGCGGGCGGCTTTTTCCTCGACCGTCAGACTGGGGCCGCCGCTTGGCGCCACGTCCTGTTCGACGGTTTCGCTGATCGGGGTCTTGAAAACCTCAAGCGTTTGCTCTTCGACCTGCTGTTCCAGTTCACCCGTCACTTCGGTCATATGGCCGCCGGCATCGGGGGCAAAGGTGCGTTTCTTGCGCATTTCGACGTTGACCATCTTGGAGCGGCCGTGCGAGAAACTTTGGCGGACCTGCCCGGTCTTGACGGTCTTTTTGAGCTCAAGCTTGCCCGGCCGGGACAAGCCCAGCTTTTTGCCTTTATTTTGCTCTTTGGTCTCAGCCATTCACTTAACAGTCCTTCTAGGCGCCTTAGACGCCCGGTCCTTCCTTTTTGGCGTCGGCCTGGCGAAAAGCCATCAGACGGCCGGCCTCGGTCATCAGGCTTTCGGCCAACCGGCCTTCGGCCATCACCACATGGACGCAGCGGTCCCGGCCCAAGGCCCGGCCCAGTTCCCGGGCCTCAAACAGGTCCACCGTCGCCAAGCCTTGGGCCAACGCCTTGATTTTTTCCCGGCCGGCGGTGGCGCCGTCCCAGGCCTGAAGAATGACCCCGCCCTTGCCTTCCCTGAGCCAAGCCTTAGCCTTTTCGAATCCGGCCACCGCTTCTCCGGCCCGCCGGGCAAGGCCCAGAAAATCCAGGCAACGACGCACCATCAGGCCTTCCAGTTGGTCGGCCAAATTGGCGGAAACCTCGACCCCGTGGCGGGCGGCCCGCGAAAAGAGACCCTTGGCGCAGGCTGTATTTACCATATCGCGCTCGGCACTCAACCATAATCCCCGCCCCGGCAGGCATCCGTCCAAGTCGGGAACGAGGCTCCCGTCCGGGCCGACGACAAAGCGCAGCATTTCGTCCTTGGGCCTCAAGGCGCCGGTGGCAATGCATTTGCGGAGCGGATATAGCCCGCCGGCCCGGTTTTTGCCGCCGTTAATGCTTTTCCGCCTTTTGCTCATGCGGGTCCAGCCTCCTCAGCCGGTTTCCGTCTTTTCACTGCCGTCGGATGATTCTTCGGCTGTTTCCTCGACCTCCGCGCCGGAGGTATCGGCCTCAGCGTCCTCGGCGTCCTCAGCCATTTCTTCTGTATCTTCAGCGGCTTCGGCTTTTTTCGCGTCCTCTTCCTCGAACCAATGGGCGCGCGCCGCCATAATGATTTCGTTGGCCTTGCTTTCGGTCAACGATCCGGCGGGGGCAAACTCCAGCAGCTCGTCGGTCGCCAAATCGGCCAGGTCGTCACGGGTCTTTATGCCGTTTTCTCCCAGCGCCACTAACAGGGCCGGGGTGACGCCCTTGACCTCGGCCAGATCGTCGCTGACGTTCAGGTCTTTGCGGCGCTGTATCAGTTCCTCTTCCTGCTGAGCCAGGTAGGCGCGCGCCCGTTCGCGCAGTTCCTCGGAAACCTCTTCATCAAACCCCTCGATACCGACAATATCCTCGACCGGAACGAAGGCCACTTCCTCGACCGTAGAAAAGCCTTCGGTGGCCAGCAGATGGGCGATGACGTCGTCAACGTCCAGGGCGTCCACGAACATCTGCGAGCGGACCTTGAATTCCTCCGTCCGGCGTTCCGATTCCTCGGCCTCAGTCAGAATGTCGATGTCCCAGCCGGAAAGCTGTGAGGCTAGGCGAACGTTTTGACCCCGCCTGCCGATGGCCAGGCTGAGTTGTTCGTCGGGGACTACGACCTCGATGCGGTTGGTCTCATCATCGAGGACGACCTTGGCCACCTCGGCCGGGGCCAGGGCGTTGACGATAAAGGCGGCCGGATCGGGAGACCATTGGATGATGTCGATCTTTTCGCCCTGGAGCTCGCCGACGACGGCCTGAACGCGCGAGCCCCGCATGCCGATGCATGGGCCGACCGGGTCAATGCTGGAATCGTTAGAAATCACCGCGATCTTGGCCCGCGATCCTGAATCCCGGGCCACCGCCTTGATCTCGATGATGCCGTCGTAGATTTCCGGCACTTCCTGGGCAAACAGCTTGGCCATGAATTGCGGATGGGTGCGCGACAGGAAAATCTGCGGGCCACGGGTTTCCTCTCGGACGTCGACAATATAGGAGCGCACCCGATCGCCGGTGTTGAAGTGTTCACGGGGGATCGTTTCGTCTCGCCTGAGAAGGGCTTCGGCACGGCCCAAGTCGACGATAACGTTGCCGTATTCGATGCGCTTGACCAGGCCGTTAACAATTTCGCTGGTACGGTCCTTGTATTCCTCGTACTGGCGGCTGCGTTCGGCGTCGCGGACCCGCTGAACGATCACCTGCTTCGCCGTCTGCGCGGCGATGCGCCCGAAATCGATGGGCGGCAGGGCGTCGACCAGAAAATCGCCGGGCTCGGCCTTGGGTTCTCTCTTTTGCGCCGCCTCGAGGTCTATCTGGGTGGTTTCGTTCTCGATGTCGTCCGCCGATTCCACGACCTCGACGTAGCGGACTAGCGAGATTTCGCCCGTCTGGCGGTCGATGGTGGCACGGATATCGTGTTCATGGCCGTATTTCGACCGCCCGGCTTTCTGAATCGCCTGCTCCATGGCTTCCAAAACCTCTTCCCGCTGGATTCCCTTGTCACGGGCTACGGTTTCCGCCACTTCGATCAGTTCGGGGTGCGATTGAGCGACGCCCGTTTGCCCCGTTTGCATAGATTCACTCATAACCTCTTGCTCTCCTCCGCTGCTGCGATCAAATCGTCGGTCAGGATCAGCTTCGCCTTGTGAATATCCGGGTGGGAAAAGTCCACTTCTTCACCATCAACCATCATCCGCACCGTATCGCCATCGACGCCCAGCAAAACTCCCTTGAAACGGCGCCGGCCGTCAAACAGCCGGGTGGTCTCGATCTTCGCCTGAAACCCCTGAAATCGCTGGAAATCACCGACCCGGACCAGGGGCCGGTCGATCCCCGGCGACGACACTTCAAGCGTATAGGGGGCGTCGATAGGATCTTCGACGTCAAGCAGTGCCGAAATGGCACGGCTGATGGCGGCACAGTCGTCTACCGTCATTCCTTGGCCGTCTTGGTGTTCTACCATAACCTGCATCGACAGTTTTTTTTTGCCGGAAATCCGCACCCGGACGATGTTAAAGCCCATTTCGCCGATCGCCGGCTCAATCAAATGCTGAATGTGCTCGGACAGTTCCATCCGATAAATCCGTTTTTTTATAAATGGCCCCTTGGCGCTTTCCCCAGCACCAAGGGGAGAAATTCCAAAAATAAAAGGCGGGCCCCCGGGCCCACCCATCAATTCCACCCAATAATTTGGACTTAACGAGTACGTTCTCTGATGAACGCAAGGCGTATATATACCCGTAATCCGGTGAATTCAAGGACTTCAGAAATTGTTCTAGTATCTTAAATGGTCCTCGGACGGCGCAGGAAACGAAGATAAATCGGCTTCAAGCCTTGTTTCCTGGCTTTGCGTTCATAGCGGGTTTCGACCCAATCGGCGGGCGGATCGGTCCAGTCGCCCTTGCTCAGCGCCGGAAAGGAAAAATCCGGGTGGCGGGCCACGCGTTCCAGCATCCATTCGACATAGCCCCCATGGTCGCTGGCCAGCCGCAGTTCGCCGCCGTCAGCCAACACCCGGGCCAGTTCCCCGACGGTTTGATCTCCAATGAAGCGCCGCCGGTGGTGTTTTTTTTTCGGCCACGGATCGGTAAAAAGGGCATAGATTCTGCCGATCGAAGCCTCGGGCAGACAGGGAAGGAGCTTCCTCGCGTCATCGTCGAAAACGCGGACGTTGGTTATCCCTTCGCTTTCGATCAGGCACAGCAAGCCGGCTATACCGTTATTAAAAGGCTCGCAGCCGATAAATCCGATGTCGGGACGGGCCCCGGCCTGGGCCGCCAGGTGTTCCCCGGCGCCGAAACCGACCTCGAGCCAGACTTCGGAAACAGAGCGCTTGAAAGCGCCTTCGAAGTCCAGGGTTGCGCCCGCGGGCGGGAGGTCCAGGCGCAACCGGGGCAGCAAGGCTTTGACCAGCGCCTGGCGACCGGGACGCATTTTGTGGCCGCGGCGCCGGCCGTACCAACGCAACGTTTCGTCACGGATATTGGCGCTCAAGTGGCTCCAAAGGCCGACTTCAGATCGTCGACCAGGTCCATGCTTTCCCATGAGAACCCGCCGTCCGCATCGGGAGCCCGTCCGAAGTGGCCGTAGGCGGCGGTACGGGCGTAGATCGGCCGGCTCAGCTGCAGATGCTCACGAATGCCCCGGGGCGACAAGTCGACCATATCCTGGATAACCACCGACAGTTTTTCCTCGTCCACCCGGCCCGGCCCGTTGGTGTTGATGAAGACCGATAACGGTTTCGATACACCAATGGCGTAGGCGACCTGGAGGGTACATTTGTCGGCCAGGCCGGCGGCGACCACGTTCTTCGCCACATAGCGCGCCGCGTAGGCGGCCGACCGGTCTACCTTGGTCGGGTCCTTGCCGGAAAAGGCGCCGCCGCCGTGGGGGGCGGCCCCGCCGTAGGTATCGACAATGATCTTGCGGCCGGTCAGGCCGGAGTCTCCATCGGGTCCGCCTCGGACGAAACGTCCCGTCGGATTGACGTAGAATTCATCCTCCTCGCACATCCAGCCTTCCGGCAGGACCGATAGAACATGAGGGCGGACGATTTCGCGTACCTGGTCCTGGTCCAGTTCCTCGGAATGCTGGGTCGAGACAACAACCGACGCCGCCCGAACGGGCTTGCCGGCGACGTATTCCAGAGTCACTTGGCTTTTCGAATCCGGACCCAGGCCCGGCTGGGCGCCGGCATGGCGGGCTTCGGCGAGGGAACGCAGAATAGCGTGGGAATAATGGATCGGCGCCGGCATCAGGACGTCGGTCTCGGTGCAGGCATAGCCGAACATCAGTCCCTGGTCGCCGGCGCCTTCGTCCTTGTTGCCCGTGGCGTCGACCCCTTGGGCGATGTCGGGTGATTGGTTATGGACGTGGATTTCAACGCTGGCGTTTTTCCAGTGAAAGCCGTCCTGTTCGTAGCCGATTTCCTTAACGCAGGCCCGGACGACTTCTTCCAGGACGTCATGGGTGATCCGATCGGGGCCCCTGACTTCGCCGGCAAGGATGATCCGGTTAGTGGTGCAAAGGGTTTCCACCGCGACACGTGAAAGCGGATCGGCGCCAAGGTATTTATCAACCACGGCGTCGGAAATCCGGTCGCAGATTTTATCCGGATGACCTTCCGAAACTGATTCGCTGGTGAAAAGGAAATTCCGTTTGCCCACAGCCGACCCCTCCGATTAAAGTTTCGTCCATTTGGACCGAGGGCTGCAACGGCTTGATTAAAATCTGAGCCCACTTAGCGCCTTTTTTACCGTGGTGGCAAGTAGTCCAAATCCATCCACGCCGCCGCATCCGTTAGAGATGGGGGCGGCTCTTTTCGCAAGCTTTCTGGGTGTCGTCAAGGTCTTTTCTAGGCCGTAGAAACGAGAAGGCGGCCCTGGTTTTATTTGCCGACGGAAGCGTTGGCCATGGATTTCGTTAATTCAAACAGGCGCTTGCGCACCTTGGGGTTGGAAATCCGGTAGTAAGCACGCACCATTTCCAGCGTTTCGCGGCGGGCCAGTGGGTCGGGCTCAAGTGTTTTTTGCTCCCGCTCGCGGAGGCCTATAGTGACTTGACCTTCGGCGGTCCTTAAGTTTACCGGGATGTCTTCGAAGAAGAACGAGATCGGTACGTCCAGGATACGGCTGAGTTGAAACAGGCGCGAAGCACCAATACGGTTGGCACCGCGTTCGTATTTCTGAATCTGTTGGAAGGTCAGGCCGACGGCGTCTCCAAGTTTCTCCTGGCTTAGGCCCAGCAAGGTACGGCGCTGGCGCACCCGACCGCCGACATGAATGTCGACGGGGTTTGGCACCCCCGGCGGCAGGCGTTTCTTCCTCATCCGGCGTTTCTTGGCGTTGTGTGAGGCAGCTGATTTTTTCATTTCGTACCGCTTATTCTAGGTAGGTCGAGTCAAAAATTATTTTCACCCGCCCAATACAAGGCGAATCCTTCCGGTGGAAACGCCTTACACTCCAACAATATGAGTTTGCATATAATGGTATGCAAGCTAAAATAGCTGGCCGAGCAATTTTCCCGTTATCTGGTTTGCCGGTCTTTCCCTAAAGAGCCTATAGGTGTTAGCAAAAATCCAAACTCAAAGGCCATGATAAAAATCAATCCCGTCATCCAGTGGCCGAGTCTGGAAAACGGCGGATTATAAGTATTTTCAACTGGCAATGGACTGTCTATTACACCCTCCTGACCAAGGCCCAGTCGCCGCTGAACGCGTCCGTATGGGTCGATAACCCCCGAAATGCCCGTGT
>Ga0315338_1002683_pt1 | contig 16943 bp, 16 predicted proteins | sample ASW8metaG_FD_204518 | JGI IMG/M metagenome (GOLD analysis project Ga0315338, IMG submission 204518) | Ammonia-oxidizing marine archaeal communities from Monterey Bay, California, United States - ASW #8 | ecosystem: Environmental > Aquatic > Marine > Coastal | place: USA: California | collected... | reverse complement strand
CACCGACGGCAGCTTCGAGTCCCACGTCAACGATGAGCATGTGCTGTGGCAACGCCTCGACTCCGACCATTGGGAGTCGGTGTGCCGAGGCTTGATCCAGGATCACGTCGCTAACGCGCAGTCCGCCTTCGCGGCGCAGCTTCTCGTCCATTGGGACATAGAGGCCACTAAGTTCTGGCAAGTTTGCCCGCTTGAAATGGTCCACAGGCTCGATTATACCCTGTCCAACCGGGCCACGGCCGCGACGGCGTAAATCGCTGTCAACCATTGCTGCGGCGCGCGGCCATGGCTGGCTGAAGCGGAACGCTGGTGGGCGATCACGAACGCTGGTGGGCGATCAGGCCAATCGATAGAGTGCCCCCCAAATGCGCGCCCTCTACCACCTGTGGCTGTCGCCGGCCTGTCGCCAAGTCCGGATACTGCTGGCCGAAAAGAGCCTCGACTTCGAACTGGTGATCGAGAGAGAGTGGGAGCGGCGTGAGGGATTTCTCAAACTGAACCCAGCCGGCGACGTCCCGGTTTTGGTCGAGGCCGACGGCCACGTGATCGCGGGCGGCGCGGTGATCTGCGAATACCTCGACGAGGCCTACCCGGAGCCACCAATGATCGGTGACGGCGCCATCGCGCGCGCCGAGACTCGTCGCCTGGTGGCCTGGTTCAGCGGAAAGTTCCGCAACGAGGTGACCGCGTACATACTAAGCGAGAAGTTCGACAAGCGTTTTCTGGGACGGGGACCGCCCGATACCGCAGCGATCCGCGCCGGCAAGCAGAATATTGGCTACCACCTCGACTACGTCACCTACCTGAGCGAGCGTCGGCGCTGGCTCAGCGGCGACGATGTCAGCCTCGCCGACATCGCCGCAGCCGCCCAGTTGTCCGCTCTCGACTATCTCGGTGATGTGCCATGGGACGAGTACCCGGCTGCGCGGGAATGGTACGCTCGCTTCAAGTCGCGCCCGAGCGTCCGCCCGATTCTGGCCGACCACATTCCGGGATTACCGCCACCCAAGGCCTATGCCGACCTTGATTTCTGAATCCGCCGCCATATCCGCTGGCGCCGCCCCTGGAACCACGCGCGAGGCCTTGATCCGCGCCCAGGCCCGGACCAGCGGCTTCGATGTTGTGGGCATCACCGGTCCAGCTCATAGCGGGAAGGCCGGCGCGGCGCTCAAACAATTCCTCGCCCGTAGCTGGCACGGCGATATGGACTGGCTCGCCGCCAACGCCGAGCGACGAGCGGACCCGCGCGCGGTGTGGCCGGAGGTCCGCAGCATCATCATGGTGGGGATGAATTATGGACCGAACGACGACCCGCTCGCCCTGCTCGATGCCCGTGGACGCGCCACGATATCCGTCTACGCCCAGGGACGTGACTACCACCAGGTGGTCAAGAAGCGCCTCAATACATTGGGGCGATGGATCGCAACCACCTTCTCCACCGAGGTCAAGGTCTTTGTCGATACCGCGCCGGTTATGGAAAAACCGCTTGCCGCCGACGCGGGGCTCGGCTGGCAGGGCAAACACACCAACATCGTCTCGCGCACCCACGGCTCGTGGCTCTTTCTTGGGGCGGTGTTCACCGCACTCGATCTAGAGACCGGACCGGCCGAGACTGATCATTGCGGGACCTGCCGGGCTTGTCTCGACGTGTGCCCGACCGACGCATTCCCGGCACCCTATCAACTCGACGCGCGGCGTTGCATCTCTTATCTCACGATCGAGCATAAGGGCCACATCCCGCTCGAGTTTCGCGAGCCCATGGGCAACCGCGTCTATGGTTGCGATGATTGTCTCGCGGTCTGCCCCTGGAACAAGTACGCGCGTGCCGCCCACGCGAATGTATTCGAGCCGCGCGAGGAGCTGGTTGGTGCGCGCCTCGTCGAACTTGCGCGCCTCGACGACGCCGCTTTCCGTCGCCTCTTCGCCGGCACCGCCATCAAACGAACGGGCCGTGATCGCTTCGTCCGCAACACATTGATCGCGCTTGGCAACTCGCACAATGAATCGGCTTTGCCAGTCGTCGAGGAACGACTCGACGATCCGTCGCCGTTAGTGCGGGCCATGGCGGTGTGGGCCTTGCGGCGACTCGCCGACGCTGAAACGCTGGTCCGCCAGCGCGCCCTGCGCCTCGCCAGCGAGGTCGATCCAGCCGTGCGGGCCGAGTGGGGCGCATGAAGCGGCTGTTTTGCTTTGGGCTCGGCTATTCGGCGCTGGCGCTCGCGGACACGCTTTTGGCCGAGGGCTGGGCGGTCGCCGGCACGTGTCGCAGTGAGGAAAAGCGGGCGCGACTCGACGCGCGCGGGGTCGGCACGCACCTGTTCAAGGACGGGCGTCCAGCGATCGATCCTAGCGTCCTCGCGACGGCAACCCACATCTTAAGCTCGGTGCCCCCCGACAAGGGCGGCGATCCCGTGCTAGCGGCGCTCGGAACCGATATCGCGACAATCCCGGGACTCGACTGGGTCGGCTACCTATCGACGACCGGCGTTTATGGCGACCGCGACGGCGGCTGGGTGGATGAAGATGCTGAACGCCGACCCACCGGCGAGCGCAGCCGCCGCCGCATGGCGGCCGAGGACGCTTGGCTCAACCTCTGGCGCGACCACCGAGTGCCGGTTCACCTGTTTCGCCTCGCCGGCATCTACGGGCCGGGCCGAAATCAGCTGGGGGCGGTACGGGCCAGAACCGCACAGCGCATCGACAAGCCTGGCCAGGTCTTCTCGCGCATCCATGTGGCCGACATCGTCACAGTCCTGCGCGCCTCGATGACGCGCCCTCAACCCGGCACGTCCTATAACGTTTGCGACGATGAGCCAGCCCCGCCGCCTGAGGTGACGGAGTATGCATGCCAGCTCATGGAGGTGGAACCGCCACCGCTCGTGCCGTTCGCGACGGCCGCGCTATCTGATATGGCGCGGAGCTTCTATGCCGACAACAAACGGGTCTGCAACCACCGCATCAAGGATCGGCTCGGCGTACGACTCCAATACCCCAACTACCGCGCCGGCCTCAGCGCGCTGGCGGCAGTTCAGGAAACCTCCTGACACAGCGTTTCTATGGTGCCAATCATGCGCAAGATATCGCGCGGTTCAGACAAACGATGATCGCCGTCTTTCACCAACGTGACGGACACATCCGAGGCGGTTAGCACCGCCGCCAAGCGCATCGATTGATCGTGCGGTACGTCCCGGTCCCGCATGCCGTGAATTAATCGGACTGGGCAATCTATGGCGAGCCGGCCGCGAAGCAGCAAATGCTCTCGCCCGTCCTCGATCAGCTGGCGGGTGATGACATAGGGCTCCTCGCCATAGTCCGAGGGCTCCATCCATACGCCCTCGTCCTCGAGGGCGCGACGCTCGATCTCACCGTAGCGCGCCCACAAGAGGTCCTCGGTGAAATCAGGTGCGGCCGCCAGGCCGACGAGCCCTTTTACGCGCTCTGGGCGGGCGAGCGCGAGGAGCAGCATGATCCACCCCCCCATGCTCGAGCCGACCACCACCTGTGGGCCCGACGTGACGGCATCGAAGACGGCGACGGCATCCTGGGCCCAAGCGCCAATAGTGCCCTCCTCAAATTCACCGGAGGAACCGCCGTGGCCGCGATAGTCGAAGCGCACGAAGGCACGGCCGAGGCGGCGGCAGGCGGCATCCAGCGACATCGCCTTGGTTCCCGACATGTCGGAGGCGAAGCCGCCGCAGAAGATGATTCCCGGCGTGTTGCCCGGCACGGCGCGATAGGCGATGGTCGCGCCGTCCGGACGAACGAGCACGCGCGGGGCGCTATCCAGGCCAGTCATGGTCACGGTACACGACAAGGGGAGAGGCGACGTGAAAGTCTGCACGGAACATGTCCGACCATTCTAACACCGGCGGGCACGCGCGACGCCCGCCGGTGATTCTACAGGTCCTGCCGGCACTGGTCGCGGGAGGAGTCGAACGCGGTACGGTGGACGTGGCGGCGGCGATCGTCGCCGCCGGTTGGACCGCGCTGGTAGCCTCAAACGGTGGGCCGATGGTGCGAGAGATCAAGCGCGCCGGCGCGACCCACGTGACAATGCCCGTCCACAGCAAGAATCCGCTGGTCATGCACCGAAATATCAAGCGAATCGCTGCCCTGATCGACGCCCGCTCGGTCGACATCGTCCACGCGTGCAGCCGCGCTCCAGCGCGGAGCGCGTGGGCGGCCGCGCGACGCACCGGGCGGCCCTTGGTGACTGGACTTCACGGCACCTACAACGCCGGCAACCCGGCCAAGCGCTGGTACAACGCGATCATGGCCAGGGGCGATCGGGTTATCGCGATATCCGACTTCATCGCCGCGCACGCCCGCACGACGTACAGCGTTGACAAGCAACGGCTGAGGACGATCCATCGCGGCATCGATATCAGCACCTACGAGCCGGGCGCTGTCACGCCCGCGCGCATGATCCGCCTGGCCGAGAGGTGGCGCTTGCCCGACGGAGTTCCCGTCGTCATGCTGCCGGGCCGGATGACACGATGGAAAGGTCATGCCGTGCTGATCGACGCCATGGCGCGGGTGGACCGTTCCAACCTGCGGTGCCTTTTGGTCGGCGCCGGCATGGCGGACCAACGCTATTGCGCCGCTTTGCGTCGGCGCATCGCCGAGCGTGGGCTGCAAGCGTGCATCGCTATCGTTGAACACTGCGACGACATGCCGGCGGCCTATATGCTGGCCGACGTGGTCGTCTCGGCGTCGGTCGAACCGGAAGCATTCGGACGCGTGGCGGTTGAGGCCCAGGCTATGGGACGACCGGTCGTGGCGACAGATCATGGCGGCGCCCGCGAGACGGTCATGCCCGGCCGTAGCGGCTGGTTGGTGCCACCGGGCGACGCCAGCGCGACCGCGCGGGCCATCACCGAGGCGCTTTCCCTCGATGCGGCGGCGCGCGCCGATCTTGCGGCCACCGCGCGCGCGCATGTTCGCACTCATTTCACAGTCGAGACCATGTGCGCTAGGACTCTCGACGTCTATCGCGAACTATTGCCGACGCCAACGCGAGACCGATAAGAATGGAAATCAACAAGCTATGCCCGGTACTGGGCGCCGAAGTCCGCGGGCTCGACCTCGCGGCGCCGCTGGACGATGCCACATTTGGCCAGTTGCGCCGGATCTGGAATGACCACGACGGGTTGCTGGTGATCCGCGATCAACACCTGACGCCGGCGCAGCACGTCGCCTTTAGCCGTCACTTCGGCCCCCTGTTCGGCGAAGCCGACCAATTCCAGGAGACGGTGCTCAAATACCTGCTGCCAGGTGAGCCGGCGCTCTTCCGCGTCTCCAACAAAGTCAAGGACGGCGTGCCCGAGGGCCGGCCCAAGGCCGGCAACTACTGGCACTCGGATGTGTCCTTCCGAGTCCATCCAGCTCAGGCCTCGCTGCTCTATGCAATCGAAGTGCCGGTGAGCGGTGGCGACACACTGTTCGCCAACATGTGCGCGGCCTATGCGGCGCTGTCGGATGGCATGAAGTCGGTCGTCGGAGGTTTGCGTGCGCTCCACGACTTTGCGGTGGCGGCCGCGACTAGCGGCACCTACGCGCCCGACCAGGTCCTTGACACCGACTTCGAGGGCCAAAACCGTACCGTACACCCGGTCGTCACCACCCATCCCGAAACTGGGCGCAAGGTCTTGTTCGTCAACCCCGGCTTTACTGCCGCGCTCGAGGACTTCTCACCGGTCGAGAGCCAGACCATCCTCAAGTTCTTGTTCGATCACGCGAGACAGCATGAGTTCATCTACCGTCACCGCTGGTCGGTCGGCGATCTGGTGATCTGGGACAATCGTTCGCTGATGCACTACGCGGTGGTCGACTATGAGGGCGACCGCTACCTCCACCGCTCGACGGTGATCGCCGAACGCCCGAGCTGATAACCCAACGGTGGGTGGGCGTCGCCGACCAGATTGCGCATGCTTGCATTTGGGGAGGGTGGTCGCTATAACCCCGGCTCGCGCCGACCGGCCTCCGACAGCGGGCCTCTCATGCCTAAACTGAAGACAAAAAGCAGCACCAAAGGGCGCTTTCGCCTGACCGCGACAGGTAAGGTGCGCCGACACTTTGCCGGCAAGCGTCACGGCATGATGAAGCGAACGCAGAAGCAAATCCGCAATAAGCGCGGGACGACGATCATGGCCGCGGCCGACGCCAAGATCGTCACGCTGTTCATGCCCTACGGCTAACGAGCAAGGCTATGGCACGGGTCCGACGGGGCGTCACTTCGCACGCACGCCACAAGAAGGTGCTGAAGTTAGCTCGTGGCTATCGCGGCCGCGGGCATACCGCCTTTCGTATCGCCCTGGAAAAGGTCGAGAAGGGCTTGCAATACGCCTATCGCGACCGACGCAACCGCAAACGTGCGTTCCGGGCCCTGTGGATCCAACGCATCAATGCCGGAGCGCGCCAGGAGGGCATGACGTACGGTCGCTTCATGCACGGCTTGCAGTGCGCCGGCATCGCCCTCGACCGCAAGGTGTTGGCCGACCTTGCGGCGCGCGAGCCGGCAACCTTCGCGGCTTTGGTCGCGCAGGCCAGGGGGGCGCTGGAGGCGAAGCCGATCTGACCAAAGGCGGCCTCCCAAGACGCACCGAGAGAAGGCCAGGTCTTGGTGAGGATCTGATGACTCAAAACGTCGAACGGCTTGAGCAAGAGCTGCTTGCGGGCATTGCGGCCGCCGCCGATGTCCGCGCTCTAGAGCAACTGAAAGTCGCCGCGCTCGGCCGCAAGGGTTGGGTCACCAAGCTCATGCGCACGCTCGGCACGATGGCGCCTGAGGACCGCAAGCGCGCGGGGCCGGCCTTGAACGAGCTCAAGACGACGCTGGCCGAAGCGATAACGGCGCGCGAGAGCGCTTTACATCGCGAGGAGATCGAGGCCCGGATCGCCCAAGAGACCGTCGATGTAACCCTGGCGCCGCGACCGACTGGTGAGGGGCGCATCCATCCGGTGAGCCAAGTCACCGAGGAAATTACCGCCATCTTCGCGGACATGGGGTTCGCCGTCGCCGAGGGTCCCGACATCGAGGACGACTTTCACAACTTCACCGCCCTCAACATTCCGCCCGAACACCCGGCCCGGCAAATGCACGATACTTTCTACTTCGCACCGCAAGAGAATGGCGAGCGAATGCTCCTGCGCACCCACACCTCGCCGGTGCAGGTACGCGCCATGCGGGCGGGACGACCGCCATTTCGGATTATCGCACCGGGCCGGACCTATCGTTGCGATTCGGACCAGACTCACACGCCGATGTTTCATCAGATCGAGGGCCTGGCAATCGACCACGCGATCCATATGGGCCATCTGAAGGGCTGCCTCGAAACCTTCGCGCGCACGTTCTTTGAGATCAACTCGCTGCGCATGCGCTTCCGTCCGAGCTACTTCCCGTTCACCGAGCCCTCAGCCGAAATGGACATCGGCTGCGACCGACGCGAAGGCGAGATCGTGATCGGCGAAGGCGACGATTGGCTCGAGATCCTGGGCTGTGGCATGGTCAATCCGCGCGTGCTGGAGCAAGTCGGCGTTGATCCGAACGAGTATCAAGGATTTGCGTTCGGACTAGGGATCGACCGCGCGGCGATGCTCAAATACGGTATCCCCGACCTGCGCGCGTTCTTCGATTCAGACCTGCGTTGGCTTCGGCACTACGGCTTCTCGCCGCTCGATGTGCCAAGCCTGGCGAGCGGCTTAGCCCGGTAACGAGCGGGCACGATGAAGTTCACCGTGGACTGGCTGCGCGATCACCTCGAGACCGAAGCCGGCATCGAAGACTTGAGCGCGGCGCTGACCGCACTGGGGCTGGAGGTCGAATCGGTTCGCAATCCGGCCGCCGACCTCGACGCCTTCACCGTCGCCAGAGTCATCGAAGCCGCTCCTCACCCGAACGCCGACCGACTGAAGGTATGCCGGGTAGAAACCGCCTTGGGCGAGCGCCAGGTGGTCTGTGGGGCGCCCAATGCGCGGACCGGCATAAAGGGGGTTTTCGCGCCGACGGGAACGACTATCCCAGGTACCGGTCTTCTCCTCAAGGTCAGCAAGATCCGCGACGTCGAGAGCAATGGGATGCTGGTCTCGGAGCGCGAGATGGGCCTCGGCGACGATCACACTGGAATCATCGAACTCGACCAGGATGTCGAGGTAGGCGTGTCATTCGCCACCGTAATGGGATTGGACGACCCGGTTGTCGAGATTGCCATCACGCCCAATCGCCAGGATTGTCTGGGCGTGCGCGGCATCGCCCGCGACCTCGCCGCCGCCGGACACGGTCGATTCAAAGCGCGGGCGATCGAGCCCGTCCCAGGGGTTTTCGAGAGCCCCGTCACCGTGGCGCTGGACTTCGTGCCGGAAACCGCCGACGCCTGCCCGATGTTCGGTGGTCGCTATATCCGGGGCATCAAGAACGGGCCGAGCCCGCGCTGGTTGCAAGATCGACTGCGCGCGATCGGTCTGCGGCCGATTTCGGCGCTCGTGGACATGACTAATTTCGTCACCCACGATATGGCGCGGCCGCTGCACGTCTTCGATGCCGATACCCTTGCAGGTGGCATCAGGGTACGGCTGTCGCGAACCGGCGAGGTTGTTTCGGCACTGAACGGGCGCGAGTATCGACTGGGTAAGGACGCCACGGTCATCGCCGATGCGGACGGGCCGCTCGCACTCGGCGGCATCGTCGGCGGCGTCCCGTCGAGCTGTTCCGACACCACGGTCAACGTGTTCGTCGAGTCGGCGCTGTTCGATCCGCTCCGGACGGCACGCACCGGACGCCTCCTCAACATCGAAAGCGATGCCCGCTATCGTTTCGAGCGTGGCGTCGATCCGGAATCCGTGGCGCTCGGCCTTGAAGTCGCAACGCGTCTGATCCTCGACATGTGCGGCGGCGAGCCGAGTGAGCTGATCGTCGCCGGCGAGCCGGCGCCATGGCGGCGTACGATCAGCTTCCGTCCTTCGCAAGTCCATCGCCTGGGCGGGCTCGACGTCACAGAGAAAGAGACGTTGCAAACGCTGACCAAGCTCGGCTTCGAGGTCGAGGCGAGCGGCGAAGCGCTCCAGGTGCAACCTCCGTCGTGGCGCTCCGACATCGTTGGCGAGGCTGACCTCGTGGAGGAAGTTACGCGGGTGCGGGGCTACGGAAACATCCCGCCGGTGCCGCTGCGCCGCACTACGCCAGTGGCGCTGCCCGCCGTCAGCGCGACACGGCGCCGGTTTAACATCGTGCGCCGAGCGCTCGCGTCGGGCGGCCTGATCGAATCGGTAAGCTGGTCGTTCATTTCCCAGCACTTGGCTATACGTTTTGGCGGCGGGAATGCGGACTTGTGCCTCTCCAATCCGATCAGCGAGGGCCTGGAGAGCATGCGACCGAGCCTATTGCCGAACCTGTTGGTCGCATGCCAGCGCAATATTGATCGCGGCCATTACGAGATCGGCCTGTTCGAGCTGGGTCCGGTTTATCTCGATACGACGCCGACTGGCCAGCGCACCTGCGCGGCCGGCATCCGACGAGGTGGGAGCGACCCCCGTCACTGGCTCATCGAGGCTCGAAACGTGGATGTCTTCGACGCCAAGGCGGACCTGCTCGGGGCGTTGGACGCCTGTGGTGCACCGATGGACAATTTGCAGGTCGAGGCCCCCGCGCCGGCGTGGTACCACCCTGGCCTCTCGGGTGTGGTCAAGCTGGGCCCCAAGACGACGCTCGGTCACTTCGGCGCGATCCACCCGGTAGTGCTCGATACTCTGGGGATCGTGGACCCGGTGGTGGGTTTCGAGTTGTTCCTCGACGCCTTGCCTCGGCCCAAGGCGAGCGCGCGGCACAATCGACCGCCGCTCGTGGCCGCCGATTTGCCAGCCGTTAGCCGCGATTTCGCATTCGTCGTGGACAGCGGCGTGGCCGCCGAAGCGGTGGCGCGAGCCGCGCGCGGCGCCGCTAAGAACCTGATCGACGCCGTATCTATTTTCGACGTGTTCGAAGGCGAATCGATTGGCAAGGGCCGCAAGTCGATAGCGTTCTCCGTTCGCCTGCAGCCGCATGACCGGACCCTCACCGACGCGGAGATCGAGCAGATCGGCCGAAAGATTGTCGCGGCCGTGGCCAAGGCAACCGGCGGCGGCCTCCGCGCTTGAGCCCCGAGCAGACTGGCGTGGATCAGGCTCACGTGGTGGCGCACACTGGCGCTACGGCAATGCGCTCGCACATCCGCAACTTCGCCATCATCGCCCACATCGATCACGGAAAGTCGACCTTGGCGGACCGTCTGATCGAGCGGTGCGGCGGCGTGGCCACGCGCGAGATGAAAGAGCAAATTCTCGATTCGATGGAGATCGAGCGCGAGCGCGGCATCACGATCAAGGCCCAGACGGTGCGCTTGAACTACCAGGCGCGTGATGGCGAGACCTACCAGCTTAATCTGATGGACACGCCAGGCCACGTCGACTTCGCCTACGAAGTCAGCCGGTCGCTGGCGGCCTGTGAGGGCTCGGTGTTGATCGTCGACGTTAGCCAGGGCGTCGAGGCACAAACCCTTGCCAACGCCTATCAGGCGATCGACGTGGGGCACGAAATCGTCGTCGTCCTGAACAAGGTTGACCTGCCGGCCGCTGAACCGGAGCAAGTGCGCCAGCAGATCGAAGAGGTGGTCGGACTGGATGCCTCGACCAGCATCGAGGTATCGGCCAAGCATGGCACTGGGATCGACGATCTTCTCGAAGCGATCGTGACCCTCCTACCATGTCCTCGCGGCGATACCGAGGCGCCACTCAAGGCTCTGCTCATCGACAGCTGGTACGACGTCTATCTCGGCGTGATGATCCTGGTGCGCATCCAGGACGGAGTTCTCGCCAAGGGCATGAAGATGAGGATGATGGCGGCCGGGGCCAGCTACCTGATCGAGCGAGTCGGCACTTTCACGCCTAAAGCCACGTCGATCGAATCGCTCGGCCCTGGCGAGATCGGCTTCATCACCTCCGGCATCAAGGAAGTCGCCGAGACCAACATTGGCGATACCATCACCGATGACCGCAGGCCAGCGGCGGCGCCCCTCCCCGGCTTCAAGCCGAGCGTGCCGGTTGTTTTTTGCGGGCTGTTTCCGGCCGACGCAGGCGACTTCGCGCGATTGCGTGAGAGCCTGGCCAAATTGCGCCTCAATGACTCGAGCTTTCACCACGAAACCGAGAGCTCGGCCGCGATCGGGCTTGGCTTTCGCTGCGGTTTCCTTGGCCTCCTGCACCTCGAAATCATCCAAGAGCGACTGGCGCGAGAGTTCGATCTCGATCTCATCACCACGGCGCCTAGTGTCGTTTTCCAAGTATTTCTCATCGATGGGTCGATGACCGAGCTGCACAATCCGGTCGACCTGCCAGACCCGTCACGCATCGAACGCATCGCTGAACCATGGATCAAAGCCACTATCATGGTGCCTGACGAGTACCTTGGCTCCATCCTCCGATTGTGCGAGGAGCGTCGTGGTGTGCAGGTGGAGCTCACCTACGCCGGCCATCGTGCACTCGTCGTGTACCGCCTACCGCTTAGCGAGGTAGTTTTCGATTTCTACGACCGTCTAAAATCGGTGAGCCGCGGCTACGCCAGCTTCGACTATCAGATCGACAGCTATGAGACCGGCGATCTCGTCAAGCTCGCGATCCTGGTAAACGGCGAGCCGGTCGACGCGCTGTCCGCCATCGTACATCGCGAGCGGGCCGAGGCCCGCGGCCGCGGTCTCTGCGAGCGCCTCAAGGACCTGGTACCCCGCCAACTCTTCCAGATCGCGATCCAGGCGGCCGTCGGCGGGCGCATCGTCGCACGCGAGACGGTGCGGGCGCTGCGCAAGGACGTGATCGCCAAATGCTATGGCGGCGATGTCACCCGCAAACGCAAGCTGCTCGAAAAGCAGAAGGCGGGTAAGAAACGTATGCGCAACGTGGGGGCCGTAAGCATCCCGCAAGAGGCGTTCATCGCGGCCCTCCGAACCGACCCTTAACGGTCAGGTGGCGCGCCGGCGGCACAGCCGCGCAGGGGCAAGGCCGAGCAATCCCACGATCGCCGCCACCACGCCGAGCGCGAGCCAAGTCGGCCACAACAACGCCGCGGTGATAATCGGGTCCCAAAGATAAGGCCAGACGTAACGCTGAATCACGGCTTGTGATAGCCCGAGGCTGTCGCGGTCGAAGTCGAACCAAGCTTGGCCCAAAGCGGCAACTGCGACCTCACCCGCGAATACCACGACCAAGAGGTCGGCCGCCACGACAACGGCCGCAACGACAAGCAACAGCCACCCGATAGTGCGACCGATGACCATCGCCTGCAGACCTACCCATCCGACGCACGCGACGCAACTCTGGTCGCGCCCTAGTCGCTAGCATCGCCGACGATTATAGTCCCGCGCGAACGCCGGAGGGGTGGCCGAGTGGCTTAAGGCGCACGCTTGGAAAGCGTGTGGGCGTGAAAGCGTCCCGTGGGTTCGAATCCCACCCCCTCCGCCAGATTTGTGTTTTCTAATGCCCTTTGGTGACGGCCGACATTGCTGTACGATAGCGTACATTGCTGTACGATAGCGTGTTGTGTCGCGAAGGGAGGAATACATGCTGACAAAAATAGGAATTGCGCTGGCGGGCGCTACGGCGCTCGCGTTGGGTTCTGTTCAAACAGTGGCAGCGCAGAGCGCCGATGAGATTGCGGTCAACGCGGCCAAGCAATTCTCGGGCTCGGAGATCACTATCTTTCTTGAGGCAGGTCTTTCAGAGCTCGGTTTCCAGGAGTCGGCGACCCGTAAGTGGACAGAGTTGACCGGCATTGAGGTGAACCTGGTTGGCGCGCCGACCAATGAGATGTACTCGAAGATCGTGATCGAGCACAAGGGTAACACTGGTGCCTTTGATGTTGTCGATGTGCAGCCGCAGTGGATGCCCGATCTCGTGGAAATGGGAGCCCTGGAGCCCATCGACTCTTATATCGACAAATATGGCTATGCGGAAGAGCTTGAAGATATCGCACCCTTCTATAGCGGTGCGTGGAATACGTACAAAGGTAAGACGTACGCATTCGGCGATGACGGTGATGTACTAGTGTTGTACTTCCGAAAGGACTTGTTTGACGATGCCAACAATCAGGCGTTGTTCAAGGAGCAGTACGGCTACGACCTGAATGCGCCGGCAGATTGGGGACAGTTCGACGACGTCTGCAAGTTTTACACGGATAACTTTGCGCCGCAGCTCTACGGCTGCACAATGGTGCGTAGTCGTGGTCTGACCTTGTTCTTCTGGATGCAGCAGTTCAAGCTTGCAGGCGGGCGATTCTTCGATATCGAATCTATGCGGTCCACGATAAACAGTGACGCCGGTGTCAGCTCGCTGCAGGCGCTGGTCGATCGCACCGAATATATGCCACCCGGCAATGCGACCTGGGGCTTTGTCGAGAAGTTGAGTGCTTGGCTCGCTGGTGAGGTGGCTATGACTGTATCATGGCCGGCTATTGGCCGTTGGGCCGAAGGCGTTGGTACGGATCACGAGGCAATGACTTGGATTCCGCAGACCACGATCGCTAACAAGGTGGGTTATAGTGTGGTCGGCAAGCACCCTGAAATCGCACCAGGATTTGCTCTTGCGGTTTCATCGTCAAGCAAGAAGAAGGAGTCCGCGTATCTGTTTAACCAGTGGGCCAACAGCAAAAATATCAGTCTGGAACGCACCATGGTCCCGGTCTCGATCCGCGATCCATTCCGCATCTCGCACTATGAGAGCGCTGAGTTGGCCGCTCAGTGGCCTAACGCACCGGCCTTCCTCAAGACCTTACGTGAGGGCGGAGAGCTAGGCATGCAGAACTTGTCACTGCGTAGTACGGCTGCTTATCAGGAGATCGTCAGCAATGCTATTCAGGCGGCAATAGGCGGTACTGACCCTCAGAAGGCTTTGGACCAGGCAGCCAGTGATATGAACGACTTGACAGATCGTGTTGGGGTTGATCTTCAGAGAGATGCCTACAAGGCGTGGATTGCTGGGCGCGGTTACCCACCGGAGAGTTAATCCCCGAGAGGATGCCTGGCGGGGCATCTGAAGGTAGAGGCGTGAGCTGGCGGCCGCAGGGCGGTCGCCAGCCGCCTCCATTTGGCACAGGCTGCCAGCCATGACGATAGCGACGGAGTTCGGTACGCGTGGTGGAATTCTGGCCGAGCGCAATCTGAAATACGTGCTCATTGCTCCGGCCGTGTTTATTATCCTGCTTATCGGTCTTTACCCAATTCTGCACTCACTGGTTGTGAGCTTCCAAGACGTTTCGGCTCTGTTCGAGAATTACGGCTTCGTAGGCTTTATGAACTACGGCCGTCTGTTCGGGGACGAACGGCTTTGGTACGCGATGCTGCACACCCTCGTCATCACGGCTATCGCCCTGCCGCTCGAGCTCGTATTAGGGCTACTGATGGCTCAACTCTTCCTCGAGAAGATGCCGCTGCGCCAACTGATGGTGGCTCTGGCGATTATCCCGTCGGTGTTGTCCCCGGTCGTGGTCGGGGCGAGCTGGCGATTGATGTTCGACGACCGTTTCGGCCCGATCAACGCGGCCATCCGCTTGCTGTTTGACGAGAGCTTCTCGCTACCATGGGTGATCAGTCCGATCGCCGTCTACCCGGCGTTGCTTATTACCGAGGTGTGGCAGTGGACGCCGTTCATGTTCCTAATGCTTTACGCAGCGCTCTCCAATGTGGACCAGAGCTTGGAAGAGGCGGCGAAGATCGACGGCGCCGGTTATTGGACCATCTTTTTCAGGATCGCACTGCCTGTGATCTGGCCGGTGATGGCGATCGCGCTGATCATCCGCGCGCTCGATCTAGTGCGGATCTTTGACATCGCGTGGGTGCTGACGCGCGGCGGGCCAGGCACCTTCACTGAGACCATCTCGATCTATCTGTACCAGCGGGGCTTTCGACAGTTTGAAACGAGCTACACCGCAGCGATGGTGGTCATGATCGTGATCGTGCTGTCAGTGGTGGTCGTTTGGTTCCTGCGGCGCATGGAAATGACGGGCGCCCAGGCGCGATGAGTCGGAGCCCGCTCAACATGTGGCTGCGCTTCGTGGTCGGGCTTCTGGTCATACTCATCGTCGTGTTCCCGGTCTACTGGCTATTCTCCATGGCATTCAAGACGCCTAACGAAATATTTGCCTTTCCCCCAGTGTGGTTTCCAGGTTCGTTTTACATTGAGAACTTTAAGACGATGTGGCGCACCGACGACCTCGTCCCAGTGTGGAATAGCATCGTCATCGCATCGATTAGCACTGTGATCTCTCTTGGTCTTGGCACCATTTGTGCTTATTCGATGGCCCGCTTCCGCACTGGCGGTGACAACTTCGCAATTTGGATTCTCTCACAAAGAATGCTTCCACCTATCGCTATCGTCTTTCCGCTATTCCTTGCGTATGCATTTTTAGGCTGGGTTGATACATGGCACGGGATGATTATCGTCTATACCGCGTTCAATCTGCCTTTTGTGATCTGGATGATGCGCGGATATATCCAAGACGTGCCGGTCGAGCTGGAAGAGAGCTCTTTGGTTGACGGCTGCACTCGCTGGCAGTCACTGATCCGTGTCGTGTTGCCGATGTCGCGGACCGGCTTGTTCGCGACCGGGGTTTTTACTTTTATCTTCACCTGGAACGAGTTCGCATTCGCATTCGTGTTGACGCGTGATGGAGTTCTGACTTTTCCGGTTCACGTTTCGCACTACTTCGGTGCGCTCTCGACCTATTGGGGCAAGGTCGGCGTGATCTCACTGATTGCGACTCTTCCTGTGTTTCTTACCGTCGCCTTCCTTCAGCGCTACATCGTACGTGGCATGAGCATGGGTGCGCTCAAGGGTTAGTGGCGGGAAGGCTTGCCTGCTCTATTAATAAGATTCTTCCACATCAGCCGCTTAGCGCGTGCAGGATTTGGGCTATTGGCAGGGACGCGGCAGACAGTGAAGTGATTCGTTCTCACGGCCAGTGGTGGCGGGGGATTGGGAGGATGCGGTCGCCGCTCACAAAGCGGGCGAGTACGAGAATGCCTTTAGGCTCCGGAAGCCGCTTGCCGAACAGGAGAATGGGTGGGCCTGAGATGCTGGAGGCATAAGGCAATCCAAAACTACGCTAGCGCCGCTGCGTGCTTAGGGCTGGGTGAGGTATCAGATTTCTGTTTGGTCTAGCCCGCCTCAGTGGGCTATTTTTTGAGTTTGGTGGCACCGTTTAGTTGCTTCAGTAGCATGAGGGTGAAAATCATGAACACGAGTGCAGACAGAGCAAATCGTATCCAAGTGATGGGTTTACGCGGCCGTGATTTGCTCTGGATCATGTCTATCGGCTTGCTTGCAAACCTCGCAATCATTGGCCTTTTGACGTTTGGCGGCGACGCTGCCTATTTGCCGATGACTGTCATGGTCGTCCTTGCGAACCTGCTATCCGTAATGGGATCGCTCAACGCTATGGATTCTATCCGCGCCACCTCGCTCGACTTCGACGAGGAAGAGGCCAAAACACATTTGGCAAAGCGTTTTGAAGCCACACCTTGGGGTGTGTTCAAGGGTCTCATCGCGATTTGGTTTGGAGGATTGGCACTGACCGAACTGTACATTATGTGGATTGCCTGACGGCTCTGACGGCACTCAGTTTGTTTGCCACGCCTGTGGTAGCGGAGGATTGAGAGGATACGGAGGACGCATGGGTTGCGGGCGATTATGCGAAAGCCTTCCCGTCACCTTCCCGTGAACGGAACATCGGTGAACTTTTTTTGTATTAATGACCGTCCGTTATGACCAAGTCGTCCATCGTGACCCCCCCACCCGATGCGAGTGCGGGGAACAGCAGGGCCGCAATGAACACCTATGACCTCGAAGGACGGACCGCGGTCGTCACCGGCGCAGGCCGTGGGATCGGGCTCGCGATCGCGCAGCGCTTAGTCGATTCGAATGCG
>Ga0315338_1002681_pt1 | contig 16951 bp, 12 predicted proteins | sample ASW8metaG_FD_204518 | JGI IMG/M metagenome (GOLD analysis project Ga0315338, IMG submission 204518) | Ammonia-oxidizing marine archaeal communities from Monterey Bay, California, United States - ASW #8 | ecosystem: Environmental > Aquatic > Marine > Coastal | place: USA: California | collected... | reverse complement strand
CGATCAGGATGGCCGTTCACTGCCTGGTGCCAATATAATAGTAGAGGGTACCAATATAGGCAGTGCCTCAGATAGTGAAGGCCGCTTTAGTTTTCAGTTTGAACCTGAAGGCGATTTTGTAATATTGGCATCATACATTGGTTATTCTTCTTTTCGGCAGACCTATCAGGCTGGTGATGCGCTTATGGATTTAACAATTGTGTTGGATCAGGGAAACTTGTTTGGCCAAGAAGTCACAGTAATGGCCCGGAAGAAGGAAGAGACGATCAAGGATGTACCGATATCGATGGTGGCCATGCGTAAGGAGACGATTGAGGATATGGGCGCTACATCGATAGAGGACTTGACTGTCATGGTTCCTAATGTGTTTGTACGGGAAAATCCTTCTGTCGATAATTTTAACATACGCGGAATTTCTGGTGGTGCCAGGAACCCTGGCATGGCAACAACTGAAGGTGTTTACCTTGATGGTATTGTTATGGGTAGACCCGATTTTATTGTTTTGGATGTCGCTGATTTGGAAAGCGTGGAATTTTTACGTGGACCTCAAGGTACGTTATTTGGCCGCAATACCATCTCTGGAGTTATTAATCTAATAACAATAAAACCAAAGCCTGGCAGATCTGGCTCAGTAAGAGTTGAAAGCGGAAATTCTGGACACCGGCAGATCAAGGCAACAACAAATTTTCAATTAACTGATAAAATATATCAGCGACTATCACTGAATTCGTTTGATTTAAATGCCCATCAAATCAATGCCAGTGAATATGCTGAAAGTGATGATATTTATAAGGATAACATTGGTATACGTTATGCTTTCCGTGCCTTGCCATCACCAAAACTGACAGTTGATCTAAGTTATGATTATTTTAGTCAATACAATACACAGATGGGTGATCATGTCTCCGACTGGCATTTTGATAGTAATGCGCCCAATTTTGATAGACAGCGATTAGATTCGCTTGCTGTAGAATTGTATAAAGTTTACCCGGAAGATATGCCATATCTTGAAGGTACCGATGGTGATATTACCGATGATGGAAATCAATCATACAATCATAATAGATCCGGCTGGAGCAAAAGGCTTGTACGTAGCATTTCCCTGAATGCTTTATATAAAATTAACAGTAACCTAAACCTCGTTGGAAATTTTGGCCTTCGTGATGGTGAAAGACGCTATTTTAATGATGAGGACGGAATTGGTTTGGATTTGTTGACTGGAAGATGGACGGACCTAGGCGAACAAATAAGCGCTGAGTTGCGTCTTGAATCAATGTCTAATAAAAGTTTTTCCTGGGTTGCTGGTATATACTACTATCATATTGAAGAAAGTCTTGATGGACCTGTTTTCCCAAAACCTATTTTTTTCCACATTTACGCTGGTATCCCCATGTTTCTAGCCCGGAATTATGATGGTGTAACAGTGCATCCTTATGGCGGCGGTTCCACCGAGAGTGTGGGGGTCTTTACGTCAGCGGATTATCATTTTAATAAAAAAATAACACTTACTGCTGGGGTGCGATATAGTCAAGATAACAAAGATTTTACATACAGGCAAGATGGCTTACCTACGTTTGGCTATATCCACTTTCCGCCAGACCTGGATCATGATAATGAACCTGATGGCTATTTTGACAGTACTGCTAGTTGGAATGCTGTAACTCCCAATTTGAGTGTTAAGTATGCCGCCACACCGCAGACGAATCTTTTCGGTACCATATCAAAAGGATACAAAAGCGGTGGTTTTAACCTGGATTACGTATCCAGTTGGGAATCGGTCGCAATTCCCTTTAAACCGGAATTCATTACCAACTACGAATTGGGGATCAAAACCGGTAACCGTAAAAATACAATGTATCTAAATACAGCCATTTTTGTAATGGATTATATCAATATGCAGCAGGCTATTTTCCAGGATATTTATGAGGGCTATACAATCAGTAATGCTGCCAGCGCATTGTTAAAAGGAATGGAAACTGAGGTTTCCGTTCGGTTGCTCAATAACGCTTTAACAATTATGGGTGGGTTTGGTATAACCAATGCTGTTTTTAATGTGTTTCGTGATAATTATTTTAATGGCTATTGGAACGAAGAGGAAGAATATACTGATGTTAACGGGAATGGGCAGTATGATGATGAAGAACCTTTCGTTGATATGGATAGCGATTTTTCCGGAAATACGATTTCCGCATTCCCCAAATATACTTGGAATTTTTTAGCTGATTTTCGTTTACCAGTCAGTAACAATATCATGTTTGTGTCCCAACTGCAAGCTGATTTTACCGATGAAAAACAAAGCCAATTGTCTAGCAGTGATGAATTCAATCAGTTACGTGATGATGCTCGAACACTTGTTGATGCACGCGTTGGTTTCGAAATGGGTCCATGGAGCATATTTGCCTGGGTGCAAAATATGATGGATGTGGAATATATCAGTTGGACAGGTCAAAACGGGTACATTGGCGTGTTGGAACAGGATTATGGGTTACCGCGTCGATTTGGCTTGCGAACTTCTTACAGATTTTAAACTGAAAATTACATTTATCTTAGTGGGGCATTAAATTGAATGAGCTTTTTGCTGGAGGGCAATCAAGAAAAATCTTCATAATTCTTAATAATTGATACCAGTTTAGGTGAAGCCCGTTATCCCAATTCTATTGCTGGCCAGTATAATTTATGGTCAATTTCAAACATCTAATACCAAATACAGAGGATTTTCGAAAATTGATTGTCTTGGACTAATTATTTATGGTATTGATGATGATGATTTATTTGATGAGATTGAAAAACTGAGCCGGTCAATAGCAGTTGAAACTTTACCTCGAGATGTAAAATTAGATTATTTTACCGAATGTCCTTTGTACCCATTATCAGTAGAGTTTCATACTATCGAAAACAAGGATGGTACAATTTCTGGCACAATTGCTGTTGCAGTAGAAGCTACATCCGAATCCACAACTATTGAAGTTCAATATCCATCAGTTGATGAGGAAAACTGGTATTACCAGATTGGGTTTATGCCGGTAATAGAGGATCGACAAGTGTTTAGTAATGCGGATGATAAATCCGTAATAACTACCGCAGGAGCGCTAATACAAAAGGTATTGGACCAGTTTTTACTGCGCTGGGTTGAAAATCCATGAGCCGAAGAAAGCAATTGGATGAGTGAGTCATGGATGAACTATTGATTTATTTTTACTACAGAGAACAATAGTAAATTGCTTTCAACCAATAAATAATAAATAACTTTTGGGAGATGAAAAAATGAGTGATTACATCAATATTGAAAAGACTGAATCTGTATTAAAAATAGGGTTTAACCGCCCGGATAAAAAAAATGCCTTAAACGGTGAAATGTATTATGCTGTACGGGATGCATTAATTTCTGGTGACGATGACGCCAGTGTCCGCGCTGTAATGATATATGGAACCGCTGGTAACTTCACTACGGGGAATGACCTGAAAGAGTTTCTGGATTTTGCTACATCTGATAAAAAGGATTTTCCAGCAAAAGAATTTCTGGATGTTCTTATCCCATATAGAAAACCTGTTATTGCTGCAGTGGATGGTTTGGCCGTAGGTATTGGTGCCACTATGATAATCCACTGTGATCTGGTATATGCCTCAGAAGAGGCTAGATTTCAGATGCCTTTTGTAAATCTTGGTTTGAATCCTGAAGCAGGTTCTTCATTCGCATTGCCCCAATTGATCGGTTATCATAATGCAGCTGAGATCCTACTCATGGGGGGAATGGTTACTGCCAAAAGAGCCTATGATATGGGCTTTGTCAACGCGGTAATTAAACAATCTGAATTGATGGATATGGCAATGCAAGCGGCCCTGAGAATCGCTGAACTTCCGCCAACACCAATACGGTTGGCGAAAAGCATGATGAAAAAGCATTTCACGGATAAGATTATGGAAACAAATGATAAAGAGTTTCGCAGTTTTGTGGGCAGATTATCCTCACCAGAAGCAGGTGAAGCAGTGCAGGCGTTTATGGAAAAACGGAAACCTGACTTTTCACGATTTGAGTAAACAAATACATAACTGTATAATTATAAAATCATTTATTACTATCCGCCACCGTTTTAGTGGACCGGAAAACAACATCTCAAATTATTTCAATTAAAATAGGGGACAGATATGAAACAATATTTAATGGGCATGCTGACAGGTTCCATCATGGTAACATCCATTTTCTTTTTCATGGGTCAGACCAACTATAACCTGAAATCATGGGAAGCGAGACCGGAGAAATCCAATGATGAAATATATTCACTGTTAAAGGACATTCAAGTAAATATCCAGGATGGTATAAATTGTGAGGGTGGCTATGTTGAATATGTTACCCGTGGTATAAAGGTTGATTGTGATTAATTTATGCTAATATGGTAATTACTTTGATTTATCCATTATTTTAAACGTGATTAATTATGCCAAATAAATCTGCCATCAAATTAATCACAGCAGAAATATCTGCACTCGAATCTCTTTTGGAAACAATAGATGATTCATTTGATCATGCTACGGGCTTGATAGCTAGCTGTTCGGGAAAAATAATTGTGGTTGGTATTGGTAAGTCTGGTCACGTTGGCAATAAAATGGCTGCGACCTTTGCCAGTCTTGGCACACCAGCATTTTTTCTCCATGCCGGTGATGCGGCACATGGTGATCTGGGCATGATTGCTAATGAAGATGTATGTATACTCATATCTTATAGTGGTCAGAGTGATGAATTATTGGACATTCTCAAACCCATCAGGCGAATTGGTGCGTATACAATTGCCATCACTGGGAATCCTGATTCTGCATTAGCGAAGCAGAGTGATTTCCATCTCGATATTGGCGTGCGCTCTGAAGCAGATCCTTTGGGATTGGCACCGACGTCTAGTTCTACGGCTACCTTGGTTCTGGGAGATGCATTAGCCATCGCAGTCATGGAAACACGCGGTTTTAAAGAAAAAGATTTCGCCGATATCCATCCCGGGGGTGTCTTAGGGAAAAAACTGTTACTCACCGTTGATCAAATATTTCATAAAGGCGAGGAAATTCCCTTGATTGATAAAGGCATAAAAATACAGGAGGCATTATTAATCATATCGGAGAAGGGCCTTGGCTTTACGGGTGTAGTAAATGATTCAGGTAGTCTTATCGGGATCATAACCGATGGCGATATTCGCAGAGGTTTTGAAAAAGGTGGTGAGGATTTATTTAATATGACTGCGGAACATCTCATGACGGATTCCCCCAAAAGAATAGCGGCCAATACATTGGCTTTCAAAGCATTAGAAATCATGGAAGAACATAGTATTACCTCACTTTTCGTGCATGAAACAGAAGACCCAGAGAAGCTATGTGGGGTGATTCATATCCACGATTTACTTAATACCGGGATATAATACACAATCTCATTATTCAACCTTATTGTCAATGATTGAATGAAATTCCATTGGCTTGATATAACCACGCTCATTACCTATTTACTAGTGCTTGTTTCCATGGGTATATATTTCTCCCGAAGAAATACCAGTACGGAAAACTATTTTGTTGGTAGCAGATCATATTCAGGTTTGGTAATCGGTCTTAGCATGGTTGGTACTTCGATCAGTTCCGTAACATTCCTTGCCTATCCAGCTGACAGTTTTAAGACTTCTTGGCTGCGGTTCCTACCCAATTTAATGCTGCCGGTGGTAATTATAACGACGGCCTATTTTTTCCTGCCCTTTTTCAGGCGCAATAATATTATATCAGCCTATGAGTATTTAGAAGATCGCTTTGGTCCATCGGTCAGGGTGTATGGTGCAGTTACTTTTTTTATTGGACAATTGGTGCGCATCAGCTTGATCCTCTACCTGCTATCGCTCATGGTGAATGAGGTTACAAATCTAAGTGTGATACAAAGTATTTTATTAGCGGGGCTCATAGTGGGTCTGTACACCATAATCGGAGGTATAGAAGCGGTGATCTGGACAGATGTAATACAGACATTCACATTGCTATCAGGCGGTGTGATTTGCCTGGGTGTAATTATTCATCAGCTTCCAGGCGGCCTCAGTCAGATAATGGATGTTGCCATTGCCAATAATAAGTTGACCTTCTCAGAATTGAAAAATGGAATACTGCAACCCGTATCATGGGGAATTTCACTGGCAAATAAAACCGGAATTATGATGCTATTATTGGGACTGTCATGGTTTTTTCAGGAATATGTCACGAACCAGAATATGATCCAGCGCTATGCAGCTGCAAAAAATGTGCAAGAAGCCCGCAAAGCAATGTACATATCATCGATCAACATACCCATATGGGCGTTCTTCATGTTCCTTGGTACAGCTCTATACGTATTCTTTCAAGTGTTTCCAACAACCGCAGCAGCTGAAATGCTGGATGGCACGCAGAAAGCAGAGGATATTTTGCCCTATTTTATCATGCATAATCTTCCACCTGGCGTAGCAGGCCTGATCATTGCTTCTGCCATTGCTGCTGCCATGTCTTCCCTCGACTCCAGTATTAATGCCATGGCAACAGTGGGCGTGCATGATATTTACCGTCGTCACTGGGTAAAAGACCGCGAAGATAAACATTATTTACATGTGGCCTGGTGCCTTGCGACAGCTGTAACAATCGTGATGATTATTGGTGCCTATATTTTAACCCAGACGCAAACAAAAACGCTGCAGGACACATATAATACTGTTGGATCGATCGTGATGGGTGGTGTGCTGGGATTGTATCTTTTAGGTTTTTGTACCCGTCGCGGTAGCGCAAAATCTGTTTGGTTTGCCGTTGTATTAACAGTGTTGTTTTCCTTATGGACCGTCTTAGCTAAACAGAGTCTGCTTCCTACTTGGCTGCATGTACCTTTTGATTTATACTACACAGGTATCATTGGACAGATTGTTATGTTTGCTGGTATTTTTACCGTAGCCCTTTTGATGTCTGATGGGAAAAAGCCACTACCTAATCTCACCCTTTGGACACAAGGTAAATATTGAAAATTGGGAAATTGCTATTTGCGCTAATAGAGCGTAAGATTATTAAAACGTATTGCTAAAGGAATTAATTAGGTTTGTATAGTGTTTTTCTAGATTGGGTCTTCATAGAAGATAATAGCAGAGAACTAAATCAGTTTATCACTGCCCTGAATAAAAAAAGGAAAGATCTGTACTTCACAATTCTCGTGCCGGGAAAATCCCATTTTACTAGACAATTGGATCAGTTTGATAATGTAGAGTATGTTCAAGATGTGGAAAATAGATTTGAGGAACCCGGCAAAGAAATTTCTGCTATGCCTTACATCAGTAAATATATTTACAACAAACTAAATAAACTGAAAAAAGATACACAAACTGCGTTATCAACGAAAGATAAGCGTGTGCTGAAATTGATTGAAGAGATGCGCGATTCAGCTTACATGACTGAGCGGTGGGCAGCAACCTACAATCCAGCAAATTTTCTTCCTGTAGATCGAGATGGGGAAAAACCACGTTTGTTTTGGAGGGACTGGGATGTGGATTTGATTTTATCTTTTCATCCGGCAATTATTCTGAATCATCTGGATCATTTCAAAAAATATACTAACATGGAGCCTAAGTTCATAAGTCTCTGCAGCGAAAAATATTGGCAAGTTATCAAAAAATGGGATGGTCATCTTTCCCTCCCGCTTAGTCTTCATAATCCAGATCATTGTGCGCTGATTGTCGAAAATAATGCTATAGCAACTAAAATATTTTCAACAGTAATCGATGAAAAGGACAGAGAATTGTTAACGCGCTATGTTAATTGCCTGGATATATTGGATTTTGATTGGGGAAAAAAGACCTCCTTGAATCGATTGGACAGCGCTATCACAGCAGCACTGGGATCGCAAAAGCCTTTGCGGAAGATCAATTCATCTTACCAAAGAATGCGCAATATAATTCGACGAAAAGGTACAGTAACAAAAAGAGAATTAATTAACCAGATGGAGTGGGGAAAAGCATCAAATTTTCAACCTTACAGAAACAAACTGAGAATTGAAAAAAATGTACGATTTGTTGCAAATCATACCTATGAATGGATACAATAAAGTACTAAGAATTAAACTGTACTGATAGAGACTTTGATATATAATATTATAAAAGTAGTTATTTCAGCGATCTTGATTGCCTTGATTTCAGAGGTGGCCAAGCGTAGCACATTTTTCGGGGCAATACTGGCTTCTATACCACTTGTTTCGGTAATGGCAATAATATGGTTATATATCGATACCCATGATTTAGCACAAGTCGTCCAATTATCAAGAAGTATATTTTGGCTGGTACTTCCATCATTGGTTTTATTCATCACTTTTCCATTATTGATCAAACTGCAATTACCTTTCTATACTGCATTGGGTATCGCGGTCATAATCATGGTAATGACCTATTTCATTGCCATTAATGTTTTGGATAAATTTGGTATTAATCTCTAGTATAAGTTCCTAATCATTCTTTATTATTTCTTGTGTGAGTCGTGATTACAATGCGGTCACTATCAACAACTAAAATAAGATGAACAAAAACATAGGAAAATTTATCAGGGTCATGATCTTGGTCACCTGGGCCATTTTATTTGGTCAATTGCTGAACAGGGACTATTTCGTTAAGACACTTGATATACGGGAATCACAAGCTATTCAGCGCGGGCGGGAAGAATCATTTCTAGGAATCTATTTCAAACAAGAGCGGATCGGTTATGTGAAAAACCGTGTGGTTGAAAAAAACACTGGTGGAATAATTCTATATCAGGATGCCGTTTTGTATTTAAATATTATGGAAACAACCTATCCTATAAAGATGCATCTCCAGGCAGACCTTACAAATAGTTCATTGTTGGAACATTTTCGATTTAGTTTATTTTCGCCTTTTTATGAATTAAATGCAAATGGTGTAGTCCATGGTAGTGAAGTCCATTTTTCTATGAATACAGGAAAAGATGAAAGAGCTGATATAATTCGGCTCTCTGAGCCGCCATTCATCTCAACTAATATGCGCAATTACCTGTTGCAGAATAATTTGCAAGAAGGTGAAAAGTTCAAGATACCCTATTTTGATCCTGTTACTATGTCTGGGAAAGAATCCACCATTGAGTACAAGGGGTTTAAAAAAGAGTTGATTCGTGAACAAGGACGTATTTATAAACTGCACCATTTCGAAGAGAAAATTTCCGGCATACGGATCAATTTCTTTCTTGATGAGAATGGTAAGGTAATAAAAGAGACGTCTCCTACTGGCTTTGTATTTTTATCCGAACCAGAGTTTCGTGCTACTAATATTGTGTATAAAGGGACTGAAATATTAAGTGCAGTATCTGTACCGGCAATCGGAAGTTTTCCTAATTTATCAGAAACATCAAGTATTCGTTATCGGTTGGATATTCCTGATGATATAGAATTTGACTTGGACCAGGATCGACAAACATACCGAGATAATATATTGGTTGTTCATAAGGAGAACATGCCTCCAGAGCAGGCCAAGGTTTGTTTTGGAAAAGATAGCGAAATGCAATCTACTCCCTATATTCAATCAGATGACCCCATTATCGCAAATCAGGCGCTATCAATTGTTAATAGTTTTACTTATGACCTCGAAAAAGTTAGAGCCTTAAATTACTGGGTTTATGCAAACTTGGAAAAGAAGCCCGTATTAAGTATTCCTGATGCATTATCCACGTTACGTACGAAAGTGGGTGATTGCAATGAACACGCTGCTCTTTTTGCAGCATTGGCCAGAAGTGTATCTATTCCAGCTAGAGTTGTTGCTGGTGTTACCTACCATGAAGGTATGTTTTATTATCATGCCTGGAATGAAGTTTGCCTTGCAGGGCAATGGGTCAGTCTAGATGCGACAAGAAATCAGTTTCCGGCAGATTTATCCCATATAAAATTTGTCCAAGGTGAAACGAATGAACAGATCAAAATTGGTGCTTTATTGGGAAAATTAAAAATTGAAGTATTGGGAGGAAGCAGTTGAACGGAAAAAAAGAATCAGAAGCCGGAATCATAATTAAAAATTTGGTGAAGAAATACGGCACTTTCACAGCGATTGACAACATTAGTTTAGAGGTCAATTCAGGGCAGATATTTGGTTTCTTAGGGCCTAACGGTGCAGGTAAAACGACGACCATAAAAATACTAGCAGGACTTTTACAACCAGATACTGGAAATGTCCTTATCAATGGTTATAATTTAGCAGAAGAACCGGTGATGTGTAAATTGCATACCGGCCATATTCCAGATCGACCCTTCCTATACGAAAAATTGACTGGCAATGAATTCCTCAGGTTTATTGCTAGTCTTTACAATCTCTCAACAGAAACATTTGAAAAAAATGTTGACCGTCTCTTGACTCTATTTGATCTTACTGATTGGCAAGATCATCTGATTGAAAGTTATTCACACGGTATGCGGCAGAAGCTTATTATGACTTCCGTTTTCATGCTGGAAACCCCAACGATCATAGTTGATGAACCAATGGTTGGCCTGGATCCAAAAAGCGCTAGAATTGTTAAAGAATTGTTTAAAAACCATGCGCGGACTGGCGGATCTATATTTTTGTCAACCCATTCTTTAGAAGTAGCTGAAGAACTTTGTGATCTGATTGCAATTATCCTTAATGGTCGTATAAAAGCTGTTGGTGATATGGAATTTCTGAGAAAAGAAGCAAGTCTAGAAACGAGTGATTTGGAAGAAGTATTTCTGGAATTGACGGAAGCGGAAGAACTCACAGAAGTGATTGTAGCATTAAAGAATATGGATTAGGTAAATGTCTACGTTGCAATACGGAACTCGCAAAACACTACTATTACCAATGTTGTTATCTGCAAAAAATCGTTTTTTCCCAACAGGGTCATTACCAATAAAGTCAATGGGTGCAGGAATATTCTGTCTGGTATTATGCACAGTGATTTTCAATGTAACACTTAGGGTAGTTACCTATTTCCACGCGCAGGACGAACTCGGCGTTATTCTAAGCCTTAAAATATTTCAGATGGCTTGGATACTGATCTTTGCCATGTTGATCTTTTCCTGTATGGTTTCCGCTGTATCTTCTGTATATCTTTCCAAGGATAACGAAATTGTATTTTCAGCGCCGATCACAACACCTGAACTTTATTTTATGCGTTATATATCCAATACCATTTACACATCATGGATGATGATCTTCTTTTCATTACCTCTATTCGCTTCCTATGGTATAGTCTTTCACACACCACCACTTTATTGGTTGTTAATGGTTATTACCTTGGTATCAATGGCTTGTAGTGCAACTTGCTTTGGACTGTTGATCACGGTCATTCTTATTAATATTTTTCCAGCTCGACATACAAAAGATATAATTCTATACCTATCTTTATGCTTTGGTGTATTGATCCTATTTTTAATACGACTATTAAAACCAGAGGATATGGTTTATTTCGATAAATATGGATTCCTTATAGATCATCTTTCTAAAATATCCAAGCCAGTAGCACCATATATACCTGCTGGTTGGGCTGCAAATTTTCTTTCCCTATATTTATTAGACATGGAAATAGACTGGTTATTATTGGGCTTAATACTGCTCACGCCCTTTGCGCTTTATTTCTTGGGAGAAGGAGCTATGAAATTGTGGTTTTTTCCAGGTTACTCAAAATCCCAGGAATCATTTGGCGGGAATACAAAATTCGGGAAAAAAAGAAAATATTTACCAAACACATGGCAATGGGTATTTAGCAAAGAATTCAAGATTTTCGCCCGGGACTCATCTGAATGGTCACAGTTATTCATGATCGCAGCGCTGGTAGTGATCTATTTATATAATTTTAAACTTTTACCAATAGAACGAGCATCATTTTCTGAACAATATATTACCAATCTTATAGCATTTATGAATATTGGTTTAGCTGGTTTCATTATTACATCTTTATCAGCTAGATTTGTTTTTCCATCTATTGGCGCAGAAGGTGGGGCATTTTACCATATCAGTTCCTCACCCTTATCTCTCAGACGATTTCTAATGTATAAATACTTATTCTATGTTATTCCCTTTACATTTCTTTCACTTACTCTCATCATCATAAGTAATAGAATTTTGCATATAGAAGGACCAATGTGGTGGATTTCTTTTCTCATTAATCTTTATATTACTTGGATAGTGGTTGCCTTGGCGTTGGGTTTCGGTGCTGTCTATGCCGATTTTAAATCAGAAAACAAGACTGTGACCATGGGCAGTATGGGTGCGATAATGTTTTTACTTACTGCAACTGCTTTACAAGTAGTAATTATTATTATTGGCGCCAACCCTGTTTATCACATTATTAGACGCTGGTTGAATGATCATGTACTAAATCTTTCTGATCTGTATTTTCTGTTAGCATGGGTCATAATTTCTGTTGTGATCTCCTTGGGCCTCGTAATTTATTATTTCCGTAAAGGTATCCATATGCTGGGAAACTTGTGATTTGAACCCCAGGGTTAATTGCAATACAATATTATGGTATTCAGTGTTTGTCACTAACCAGTATATTAATAAATTTTAGGATTGCCATGTTGAACATAATCAAATGAAAGGAGGTGATCAGTTGTCTAATTCAAGTAGCATGCTGACCTCCAAAGGATCAGTATTATAATAATAAACTGATGTTGGCTTTTCAAGAGGTCAGCTATTGCAGTGAAAAAAGCCCCCAAAATTTTGGGGGCTTTTTCTTTATGGTAATTATTTTTTTACATTACCCTTTGTTTATAAGCTTTATTCAAGAACATAGCGAACAATATTGGTGACCTAATGATTATTTGTATTCCTGGCGAATTAACAGCTGAATTAGGTCAAGAAATAAAAAGAAAAGTCCTAGATCAAACTGATATTTATTATGTAACCATTGGTGGACTTGCTGATGAATGGATCAGTTACATGGTATCAAAAGAAGAATATGAAAAAGGTGGCTATGAAGCGAGTGTCAGTTTTTATGGACCAACACTTGGCCCACTGATCGTGGATAGAATTGTTGATGCAGCGACTTCGTTTCAGCTACAGTTGCTAGCGAAGAATTAAGGACATATATAAATTCCTATAGCATCGTAATTTCGACTATCTGTGAGCAATCTTTTATTTCAGAAATGATTTTACGGGTAACATGAACGAATTTTCACAAAAAATCCTCTTTACAAGGTCAGCAATTTACTTGGTGCTAATTGCGTTGTTAGCTATTCCCGTTGGGCTATTTGGCAAAAAGGAACCATTTGTTGGTCGCGATCGATTTAATCGTCAAATATCAGAAGGTATTATAAATAAAGAAGACACAGTTTCCGTGACTTATTATGCGTTCCATCCATTTCAATTTGATACGACTAAAATGGCTATTAATAAAATTGCTGGTCGCCTAACAAAGCAGGAGATCGATATTTTTAAGAATTTTTCAGAAGTATACAAATTTGCAGATGCTGGGCCGCAAGAAGAATTATATGTTGTTCAAGGCAGTCAGATAGATAGCATCTTTTACGATGGCCTCTTCGGTTTTAAAAAGATTGTCATACCCTCAGATGCCAATAAAAAGTTCAGTCATTATTATGAAAAAGGCAATAAGGAAGGCGAGTGGACCGAGTGGTATGATAATGAAACAGTAAAGAAGGTTTACCATTATAAAAAAGATCTTTTAGATGGATCGTATGCTATTCATGATTCTGCAAGTGGTCAAAAAGTTATCGAAAAAATGTATAAAAAAGACAAATTGAATGGTATATGGAAAGAATGGTATCTAGATAATACACTAAAACTCGAATACGCCTATAAAGACGACAATCTGCACGGAGTAAGTGTAGATTATGATTCGACTGGAAAAAAAGACTCAGAGAAAAGGTTTAAAAGCGGATTAAAAGATGGTGAATGGAAATTTTATAACGATGATGTAGAACTTGTTCATGTTGAGATCTATGAGGATGATTTAAAAAATGGACTTTGGTATACCAAAGATCTTGATACTAGAGATATTCACTATGAGGAATACAGGGATGATAAATTTATTGTTCGTTATACAGAACACTACTATCCCAACTATCAACTGAAAGAAAAATATGCTTATAAAGATAGTTTGCCCCACGGGAAGTGGATCGGATATTATAAAGATGGTGAGACAAAGCATGTTAAACGATTTGAAGATGGAAAAAAACAAGGTAAATGGCAGTTCTTAACTGAGGGTGGAGATGTCCATACCTTTGAATTATATGAAAATGACAAGCGAAATAGTGAATGGTATAAAACAGGAGAAGGAAAGGATATCTACTACCAATTCTGGGATATGGATTCACTTATATCAGAATATGCTGATTTACATTATCCCAATGGCCAGCTGATTGAAAAGATTTCCTATAAAGAAGGATTGAAGAATGGAAAATTCACTGGTTATTTCCAAAACGGGGCCAAGAAATATGTAAAGCGCTATGAAAATGATGAGCCTGAAGGCAAGTGGCAGTATTATACAATGGCGGGTAAGACCAATGCTGAGGAGATTTATGAAGAAGGCAAACGGAATGAGGAATGGTATAGAATAGATGAAATCGGTGATACTTACTACCAGTATTGGGATATGGATTCACTTATATCAGAATACGCTGATCTACATTATCCTAATGGTCAGCTGATTGAAAAAATCTCATATAAAAAAGGATTGAAGGATGGCAAGTTTACTGGTTATTACGAGAGCGGTAAGGTGAAATATAAAAAAAGATATACAGAAGATGATCCTGATGGAAAATGGCAATATTATACAGCTGCCGGTGAGAAAAATGCCGAAGAGATTTATGTGGATGGAAAACGCAATGAAGAATGGTATAAAAAAGGAGATGGGAGGGATATCTATTACCAGTACTGGGATATGGATTCACTTATATCAGAATACGCTGATCTACATTACTCCAATGGTCAGTTGATTGAGAAGATTTCATATAAAAAGGGGTTAAAAGATGGAAAATTCACTGGTTATTATCCTTCTGGTAAAGTCGAATATGTTAAACGGTATGAAGAAAATAAACCCATGGGTAAATGGAAGTTTGTAAGAGAAGATGGAACAACAAAAAAGATTGAAGTTTATGAAACTGGGAAGAGAAATGATGAATGGATTACCTATGAAAAAAATGGCGATGTGTATTATCAATTCTGGGACATGGATTCGCTTGTATCAGAATATGCTGATTTACATTACCCTAATGGTCAGCTGATTGAAAAGATCTCTTATAAAAAAGGATTGAAGGATGGAAAGTTTACTGGATATTATGAGAATGGGCAGAAGAAACACATACGAACATACAAAGACGATAAACTGGATGGTAAATTCGCAGATTATACAGAGTCTGGTCAGATACTCCGGAAGCAAGGGTATGTGAATGATTTACTTGATGGGCCATCCAAAGAATGGTATCTAAATGGAGAGGTAAAGGTGAAGACTGCTTATAAGCAGGGTAAGCTTGATGGTGGTTTCATGTCCTACGATAGTTTAGGGCGAAAAGTTACTAAAGGAGAATATGAAATGGGGCTAAAAGCAGGTGATTGGTTAACCTGGTACCCCAGCGGGAAAAAGAAAGAAAGGTCAAGTTATTTTTCTGGTAAAGCAAATGGACCTTATACCCTTTGGGATGAGGAAGGCAGAATCATTAAAGAGGGTGAATATTCAGATGATCTCAAGCACGGTGTTTGGATTACGTTTGACCCTGACTTGGGGGGTAGACAGGAATCATACGAGTATTATGATATGGGAATTGCAAAATTAAAGTATTTTTATAAATACTACGATAACGGCAATATGATGGAAGAACCTGCATTTACTGAATATTATCGTGATGGTGAGTGGAGACAGCTTTTTGATAATGAACGTATACAATATCTTACTACGTATTCGATGGGGAAAAAATATGGTTTATATGAAGAATGGACGATTAAAAAAGAACTTGTACAAAGAGGTTACTATGAATATGATTTGATGTCAGCATTATGGACATATGTGCGAAACGACTCAGTAATAAAATATGAAGTGTATGATGCTGATTCAATTATCGATGGTTTCATTTATGAATATTATGACAATGATAAAAAGAAAGCTGACGCAGTTTTCTTAGAAAATGGTAAGCGTGACCAAAAATGGTATACCTATTTCGAAGAAGGACAAGATTCCACTATATCAGTTTATGATGGTGGAAAAAGAACAGGCGCCTGGTACGTTTTTTATGATTCAACCTTTGAAGCTGCAACTGAAACCAATTATGAGAATAATTTGAAGCATGGTGATTATAGAGAATGGTATATTGATGAAGGGCAAAAAGTGGAGGGTTATTACGAAGAAGGTAAAAAACATCTGTTGTGGGCTTTTTGGGATGAAAGGGGCTACCAACGGTTTGAAGAGTGGCGTATGGGTGTTTTATACGATACCTTTGAATATGAATATTATGAGAATGGCCAGCTAAAGGAAGAGGCCAGCTATAAAAATAGAATGAAACATGGCAAGTGGTTTCGTTATTTCCCAGATGGTGAGATTAGTGGTGTGCGTGAGTTTGCCAAAGGCTTACGAGTCGGTGAATGGGTTGATTATTATCGTAAGGATGAGATAGCATTCAAGGGTTTATATAAGAATGATAAAAAAGATGGTCCCTGGATATGGTATTATATGAACAGGGGTGAACGAGGAGAGCAAGGTAACGTTATGAGTGAAGTTGACTTCAGAAATGGTGAGTTGATTACTGAAGAGTGTTATACGCGGGAAGATGGTGAAATTATTAACTGTCAAGAAATATTTGGTGAGGATGATTACCGTTTTGCTGACCGGAAAAATTAATGGATCGCAGAAATTTTCTTAGTTCAGCAGCACTGCTTCCATTTGCTGGATCTTTATTAAAATCCTGTGGGAATAGTATTATGAGACCTAAATATAAATTTGCAATAGCTACCTATTCATACTGGCA
>Ga0315338_1002680_pt1 | contig 16966 bp, 15 predicted proteins | sample ASW8metaG_FD_204518 | JGI IMG/M metagenome (GOLD analysis project Ga0315338, IMG submission 204518) | Ammonia-oxidizing marine archaeal communities from Monterey Bay, California, United States - ASW #8 | ecosystem: Environmental > Aquatic > Marine > Coastal | place: USA: California | collected... | reverse complement strand
CCTCGGCAGGCGGTGGGTCAAGAACGGTGAGGCCCTATGTAGATCAGATGCGCGAACACACGGCAATGTTAAATGAATTGGGTTAGCAAATAACGCGGCGGTACCCGTCTGCATCGCCATGTCCGCATATGGCTATTAGCGGACCTTTGGTCGTGTAGTGATTTACGTCCATTTTTCCCCCGAAAGCAGCCTAACCGACGAACAGCACCCCATGCTCGTAAATGGCGGCGTCTTTCCGATTTGTTAAAAGTTTTCGGTTATCCATCAAGGAAATTAAAGAACAAGCATCGTCGTGACGCCACTGACCTGGAGGAGAATCCTATCAAACGCTTTCATACAAATCTGCTCGCCACGACGCTCGCGCCAATTGTACTCGGCGGGTGCTTCTTGCCGGCGGGCGTGCAAATCGCCTCCTTTTTCGCCGAGGGTGTCTCGTTGATGACCACGGACAAGACGCTCGGCGATCACGGCTTGTCGGCGGTCACGAACCAGGACTGTGCCGTGTGGCGTGTTATCAACGACGAAGAAATCTGCCGGGGCTACGAACCCAGCGACAGCCCTGTCATGGTTGCCAATGCCAATTCGGATGCAGCGAAAGCGCCCGAAGAACTGTCGCCAACCATTGGGCTGGAAAACAGCTTGGTCGACACGGACGATATGAACCTCGTCGGTGCGCCGGAGATCGAGATCGCCAGCTTCAAGCCCATTGACGCACCGACCAAACCGACGATCATTCCCGCTATCGAGGAGGATCCCGTCGTTCCCACCCTGCCGACGGCAGAAAATACGCGAACCGATGAACCGTCGCCGACACCAACCGCCATCAAAATCAGCGGCGGTACATTTTTCGTGATCGCAAGTTTTAGCCGCATCAGCGGCGCAAAGCGCTTCGCTCGCCGCCACGCGGCGCTGGCGATGCAGGTATTCACCGGCACCGCAAAGGGAAAAACCGTCTATCGGGTCGCCACCGGTCCCGTCGACAAGACCCAACGCCCGACCACCCGCGGCAAACTGATCGATGTTGGTTTCGATGATGTGTGGGCCTTGAAGCTGAAAGCGCCTAAGGTCGTCGTCAAACTGGCTGCATTGAATTAACCAGCCCCGCAATATCTCTTCTTCATGGCTATTTGCGGTCCTTCTGCCAGACCGTGATTTAGGTCCGCTTTACCCCCAAAAGCGGACCTTTTTCAGCACTGGCGTTTATGTCCGTTAATGACCCAAAGCAGACATTGGCAAGGGTACGGAGAACAAAATGATTCAGCGACTAAACTACCAAAATTAAAGGCTCACGCTTGGCGGAACATTGCATTGAGGTAAACAGCAGACGCGATCATGCCGCAACCAATCGCAAAGAAGGCTGGAAAAAATCCACCCGTAACCGTGACGATGATGCCGAATAGCGGTGGTAATGCGGTGACGCCCGCCATAATCACGAACTGGATGCCGCTGGCAGCCTCCCCTGTATGTTCGCTTGGTGAGTATTTGACGAGTTCCGAGAAAAACACACCATTCCAACCGGAACTTGTGGCACCGATGAGGAAACTCACCAAGCCCACCACCCAAATCAACAAGCCCGGCGCAAATAATCCAGTAATGATCGAAAAGGTGCCCGTCGCAAATCCGAGCCAGACCAGAACCCGGTTCGCCGGATAGAACCGGTCAGCAAGGGCACCCCAAAATAACCTGCCCATGATCGCACCGACTTGAAGGATTGTGAAAATCAGTCCGGCGATAGTGAGTGGCAGAGCCAGCACCGCCGTCAGGTAGACGACATAAAAGACGGAAATTGCAACTTGGCAACCTGAGTAGGCAAAGGCAATCACAGCAAGGGAGCGAAGCCGAGGTTCCCGCCATATGAGTTTCAAAGGATTGATGAAGTCACCGGCGCGTATCTTGCGCTTAGGCCTGAGAGTTGCGTCCAGCCGTTGCCGGAGTGGCTGAATGGAGATTGCGACGATAAGTGCCATTGCACCAGCGGTGATGATCGCAAGCCGCCAGTCGAATGTGATTACAATGACCGGTAAAAGTGCTCCAGCTAAGGCACTTCCTGCCGGCATGCCGGTTTGCTTGATCGAAAAGATCATGGGCCTCCACTTTTCAGGCGAGACCCTGGAAAGGATGTGGGTGCTTACCGGATTTACTGGGCCATAGCACAGACCGAGAAATGCGGCACTCGCTACCGCTGCCATCGGCGTAGATAAGGTCAGAACGGCAACGCCAATGAAGGCAAATACCATTGTTCCCTGACAAATGCGGATTGCCCCGTAGCGGTCCGTAACAGCACCGGTCAGCAACCCAGCCAACATGCCAAAGCCGTAGGCGATTGAGGTGAAGATACCAATTAGGGTCACCTCGACACCGATGTCAGGTGCGGCGGCAGGCGCAATGACCGTGACCCCGAAAAGCACCATCGCAGCCATGGTCTGCACTGCAAAAGTGGCAGCTAAAGGTGCCGTGGCACCACGTACTGAAATATCGGAAGCGGTCATTGTTGGACAGGCTCTCACAAAGGGCTGGCCGGAAATTTAGCCAACGTAAGTATCAAAACCTTCTACCTTTTGGTCAACGATTGAGGTGCTCGAACCGTCATCTATATGTCCGCTTTTGGGGGCAAAGCGGACATTAATCACCTCGAAATAGTACCGGACTGTTTTATTATCGTATTGTGGTGGAATGAAATTGAAGGGGAACATGATGCCAAGTAGCGGTTCCAATTTCTTTCAGGAAGTTGACGAACTTAAGAACCAAGTTCGAAAGACGGTCCGGGATGACATCCAAGCATCAATAAACAAGGCGCATTACAGCCAGGGCATTTCAATGGATCTTGCTACCACACTGGCTTGTGAGGCAGTCGTTGAAATTTACGCGAACCTTCCAGGTCGGGAACCCCAGGCGGCTTCACAAATGCTTCATTGGTTGGCGGATCAAATTGGAAAGGAAGAACCTGAAGGCGAAAATGGAGAAGATGGCCTTATCTACGAATAAAGACTTTCGCCGGAAGTGTCCTTATTACCCATTTGTTACCCGTACGCTTAGCTACCTTTCCTCACCCGTGTGTTTTCATGGCGGTGAGGCGAAAGAAAGCCTGATAATAGATCAGTGGAACGGGGTTGACTTCGTCTGTTCGAACGTCCGCTTTGGGTCAAAAGCAGACGTTTTGCGACCCCCTCATAGATATTCGCTTTCGAGGGTTAAGCGGAGGACTACGTCAAAACCATCGGATATGTCCTGTAGGTACGTTGCCGGCGGAATAATTTATTGTTAGCCTACTGTTATCCTAGGCCGTTTTCCAAAGAACAAGGACCTAGAGATTCTTCCCTAAGTCCTTGTTTTATTTGGTAGGCGCTACAGGGATCGAACCTGTGACCCTCTGATTAAAAGTCAGATGCTCTACCAACTGAGCTAAGCGCCCTCGAAACCGGTGCCGGGATGGCGCCGCCGAAAGACCGGGACCATAAAAACCCGGCCCCGGCCGGTCAATGCCTTATCACCCCGCTCTTTAAGACTATTGCTCGCCCCTGCTTTGCTCGGCGAAGCGCTGGTCGAGCTTTTTCTTCACCTCGGCCGGAACGAAATGGCCGATGTCGCCGCCGAGACGGCCGATTTCCTTGACGAAGCGCGACGAGATGAATTGGTGCTTGTCAGACGCCATCAGAAACAGGGTTTCCAACTTGCCGTTGAGACGCGCGTTCATGGCCGCCATCTGGAATTCGTATTCGAAGTCGGAAACCGCCCTCAGGCCACGAATGATGACCGAGGCGCCCTCCCTTTCGACGAAATCGACAAGTAGGTTTTCGAACGGCTTGACGCTGATCCGCTCGGCCAGGCCGCCATCCAGGGCCGAAATCTCGTTTTCCAGCATCGCTACGCGTTCGTCGGGCGTGAACATCGGGGTTTTTTCGACGGTGACCGCGACCCCGACGATCAGGCTGCCGACCACCTTGGCGGTACGGGAAATGATGTCTACGTGGCCGTTGGTCACCGGATCGAAGGTACCCGGATAGACGGCGGCGCCCAAGGTGTTCATGGCATTTCTTCCTCTCCTCCCCCGGCTTTGTCCCCTTCGGCCTCCCCGGCCCCGTCAACCTCCGGGGGCTCTTCTTCGCCCTCTTCACTACCCTGGGGCGCGGCCTCGGCTTCCGGACCCCCGTTCTCTCCCTCTTCGGCCTCGTCCCCCTCTTCGTCGTCGCCGTTGACGTCGCGGAGGCGTGACACCGACACCACCTGTTCGCCATCGGCGGTGTTGAAGATGCTCACCCCGCGGCTGGAACGGCCGACGATGCTGATCTTGTCGATGGAGCAGCGGATGATCTGCCCGCTGTCCGACACCATGACGATCTGATCGCTCTCGAACACCGTAAATGCCGCCGCGACATGGGTTTTCCTCTTGCCCCGGGCGAGGTCGATATTGGTGATACCCTGGCCGCCACGCCCGGCGATCCGGTATTCATAGGCCGACGACCGCTTGCCCAGGCCATCGGCGGCGATGGTCAGCAAGTATTCCTCTTCCTCGGCCATGCGCACGAATTCTTCCTCGTTCAGCTTCCCCGCCAGCTCCTCGTCTCGGGCCTTATCCTCGGCGCGCTTGGTGTAATCTCCGCCCTTCAGGCGCCGGGCGGCGTTGACCGCGGCCAGGTATTCGTCGCGCTCCTCGACCCCGACCTTGACGTGGCGGAGCACCGACATGGCGATCACCTCGTCGCCCTTGGCCAGTTTTATTCCGCGCACGCCCCTCGAGTCGCGGCCGACGAACACGCGCACGCCGGTAACCGGGAAGCGAATGCATTTGCCGCCATGCGCGCTGAGCAGGATGTCGTCGTCCTCAGTGCAGGTGCGCACCCGGACCAGCTTGTCGCCGTCGGCCAGCTTCATGGCGATCTTGCCGTTGGCCTTGACGTTGACGAAATCCTTCAGCGAATTGCGCCGAACCCCGCCCGACTCAGTGGCGAACATGACAAAAAGTTCGCCCCAGGCGTCCTCGTCCTCGGGCAGCGGCATCATCGTCGTGATGGTCTCTCCCTCGTCGAGCGGCAAAAGGTTGATCAGCGCCCGGCCTCGGGCCTGCGGGGTGCCGAGAGGCAGCTTGTAGACCTTGAGCTTGTAAACGATACCGGTGGAAGAGAAGAACAGCACCGGCGTGTGGGTGTTGACGACGAACACCTGGTTGACGAAGTCTTCCTCGTGGGTGCTCATGCCGGCCCGGCCTTTGCCGCCGCGGCGCTGGGCGCGGTAGGTCGAAAGCGGCACCCTTTTGACGTATCCGGTGTTGGTGACCGTGACTACCATGTCCTCGCGCTGGATCAGGTCTTCGATGTCGTGCTCGAACTCCCCCTCGACGATGACCGTGCGTCTAGCGTCGGCGAACTGTTCTTTCATCTCAAGAAGCTCTCGGCGTAGTAGCGCATAGAGCTTGTCCCGGGACCCCAGGAGGACGAGGTATTTGCCGATCCGGTCGCCCAACTCCTTGAGTTCGTTGCCGATCTTGCCCCTCTCCAGCCCGGTCAGCCGGTGCAGGCGCAGTTCCAGGATCGCTTTGGCCTGGGTTTCGGAAAATTTGTAGACGCCCTTGACGACGGCGCGGCCCGGTTCGTCGAGAAGCTTGATCATGTCCTCGACGCCCTTCGCCGGCCACGCTTTCTTCATCAGGTGCCGGCGCGCCTGGGCCGGATCCTTGGCGGCGCGGATTAGTTCGATCACCTCGTCTATGTTGATCACGGCGACGGCGAGGCCGGCTAGTATGTGGGCCTTTTCCCGCGCCCTGCCGAGCTCATAAATGGTGCGCCGGCGGATGACCTCCTCGCGGAACTCGACGAAGGCGGTAATGATCTGCTTTAGGTTCATCAACTGCGGCTGGCCGCGGTGCAGGGCCAGCATGTTGACGCCGAAGCTGCTCTGCAGCGGCGTGAACCGGAACAACTGCGCCAGCACCACTTCGGGTTCAGCGCTGCGCTTCAATTCGACGACCACGCGCACACCCTTGCGGTCGGATTCGTCGCGCAGGTCCGATATTCCTTCGATCCGCTTGTCGCGCACGACCTCGGCGATGATCTCGACCATCCGCGCCTTGTTCACCTGATAGGGAACCTCGTGGATAATGATCGCCTGGCGGTCCTTGCGCACCTCCTCGAACGAGGTCTTACCGCGCATGACCACCGAGCCGCGGCCGGTGTGATAGGCCTGCAGGATGCCGGACCTGCCCATGATCAGCCCGCCGGTCGGGAAATCGGGGCCCTGGACGTAGTTTTCGATCAATTGTTCGATAGCAATGTCGGGGTCGTCGACATAGGCACAGCAGGCATCGATGACCTCGCCCAAGTTATGGGGCGGGATGTTGGTGGCCATGCCGACGGCGATGCCGCCGGCGCCGTTGACCAAAAGGGTGGGGAACCTAGCCGGCAGGACCAACGGTTCGTTCACCGTTTCGTCGTAGTTGGGCTTGAAATCGACGGTATCCTTGTCGATGTCCTCGAGCAGCGCGTGGGCGGCGCGGGTCAGGCGGGCCTCGGTGTAGCGCATGGCCGCCGCCCGGTCGCCGTCCATGGAGCCGAAGTTGCCTTGGGCGTCGATCAGCATCAGGCGGAGCGAGAAGTTCTGCGCCATCCGTACCATGGCGTCGTAGATGGCCTGGTCGCCGTGGGGATGGTACTTACCCATGACGTCGCCGACGATGCGCGCCGATTTGCGAAACGGCTTGTTGTATTCGTAGCCGCTTTCCTTCATCGAAAAGAGAATCCGGCGGTGCACCGGCTTCAATCCGTCGCGGACATCGGGCAGCGCGCGCGACACGATCACGCTCATGGCGTAATCGAGATAAGATGACTTCATTTCGTCTTCGATGAAGACCGGCGTTATATCGCCATCGGGGGCCGCAGGCGGGGCGGAATCAGGGGGTGTCGTCAAAGGATTTTTCCTGTTTTTTCAGGCGCTTAGAGGACCCGCGCCAGGGCCGGCCCCGGGCCACCGCCGGGACGGTCAAAACTAGCATTTTTGGCACCTGCAGACAACAAAATGACAGGCCGGAATCGACCCCTTTTCGGACCCGTTTCGGGGTCCGGAAAGGCGTCAAAAATCGCTTGAAAAACTCCTAAAACGGAATTTCGTCGTCGAGTTCGGTGCCCGGGGCTTTGCCGCCGCTGCCGCCGCCGTTGTTGCCGCTAGGGCCGCTGGCGTCGACGTTGTCCCATTCGGTCGGCTCACTCGTGGCGGCGTTGTCGCCGGCCCCGGCGGAGCCGCGGGAATCCAGCATCGTCAGTTCGCAGCGGTAGCCTTGCAGCACTACTTCGGTGGTTTGGCGTTCGTGGCCGTCGTCGCCGGTCCACTTACGGGTCTGCAACGCACCCTCGATGTAAACCCTGGAGCCTTTCTCGAGGTATTTTTCGGCGACGTTGGCGAGCCCTTCGTTGAACAGGACGACCCGGTGCCATTCGGTTTTTTCCCTCGGCTCGCCGGTCTGCTTGTCTTTCCAGCGCTCCGACGTGGCGACCGAGAAGCTGACGATCTTGGTGTTGTTCTGGGTGCGGCGGACCTCAGGTTTTCCCCCCAGATTGCCGATGAGAATGACTTTGTTGATTGACCGTGCCATTGGAACCCCTTTTTGTATGCTGATAACCGGCACAATAAACGGGCCGGGGCCTCGCCGCCAGGGGCCCGAACGGTGGAAACCGGGGATAACCCGGCGCCTAGCGGAGGATGGAAAATAAGAATTCCTGTTTTCGCCCCTTTTGTCAAGAACAAATAGCGAACAAAATAATCAAGTGCGGCGTTTACGTTTTGTTGACCATAGGCCGCTATCCTTGACCTTCACTCGCTAACAGGGGCCAAAAAATATGAGATATTCGGCAATTTTTGTTGATTCGGTCGACAAATGGGCAGTTGTCGACACGCTTTCCGACGATTTCGTGCTGGCGTTCTACGACAGCGAACAAGAAGCCGAAAAGGCCGCCAGGTCCGAGGAAAACCGCTGGACCCGGCTCGTCGCCGGCGCTGTTGTTCCGGCCGCCGCGACCTGAAGCGGGACGCCTACCCCCCAGAAAAAACTCTTCCTTGCGCTACCCTACCGGCCGGGCCCTCCTTCAGGTCCCGGCCTTTTCCTGGGGTGGGTTTATCCTCCTTTGATTCCTTTACGGGGCCGTGGAACCCCTATATTTTTGGTCGTTTGGGCGGTATCCCGAAAAACGAGAAATAACCGATGCAGCAGAAAATCCAGGTCCGCGGTGCGCGGGAGCACAACCTGCGCAACATCGACGTCGATATCCCCCGCGATAAACTGACCGTGATTACCGGGCTGTCGGGGTCCGGCAAGTCGTCGCTCGCCTTCGACACCATCTATGCCGAGGGGCAGCGGCGCTACGTTGAAAGCCTGTCGGCCTATGCGCGGCAGTTCCTAGAATTGATGCAAAAACCCGACGTCGATACCATCGAGGGCTTAAGCCCGGCGATCTCCATCGAGCAGAAGACCACGTCGCGCAACCCGCGCTCCACCGTCGGCACGGTGACCGAGATCTACGACTACATGCGGCTTATGTTTGCCCGCGTCGGTGTCCCCCATTCGCCAGCCACCGGCCTGCCTATCGAAAGCCAGTCGGTCAGCGAAATGGTCGACCGGGTGATGGCGATGGACGAGGGCACGCGGCTCTACCTGCTGGCGCCCATCGTCCGCGGCCGCAAGGGCGAATACAAAAAGGAACTGCTGGCGTTGGCCAAGCGCGGGTTCCAGCGCGTGCGCATCGACGGCGCCCTGTACGACATCGAGAAAGCGCCGACGCTGGACAAGAAATACAAGCATGACATCGAAGTCGTGGTCGACCGGTTGGTGATGCGCGAAGGCCTGGAAACGCGGCTCGCCGACAGTTTCGAGACCACGCTCAACCTCGCCGACGGCCTCGCCTTCGTCGACGAGGTCCAAGAGGCCCCGAGGGAGGCCGCGAGGCCGGGGTTGTCTCCCGGAAACAAATCAGGCGGCGTCAGCCCTGACAGGGACAAAAAAAAGACCGGCATCCAGGACCACGTGCCCGAGGGCCGCACGGTGTTTTCGGCCAAGTTCGCGTGCCCGGTTTCCGGCTTCACCATCGATGAGATCGAACCGCGGCTGTTTTCGTTCAACAACCCGTTCGGGGCATGCCCCTCCTGCGACGGGCTGGGGACGCAGTTGTATTTCGACCCCGAGTTGGTGGCCGCCGACGAAAGCCTGTCGCTGAACGACGGCGCGATCACCGCGTGGGCCGGCTCAACGTCGCGCTATTACGCCCAGACGCTGAGCAGCCTCGCCGAGCATTTCGGCTTCCGCCTAGACGTGGCGTTCGCGACGCTGGCCAAGGAAACCCGCGAGATGATCCTGTTCGGGTCGGGCTCGGAAGCGGTGACCATGCGCTATCACGACGGCCACAAGGCCTATGACATCACTAAGCCCTTCGAAGGCGTGATCCCGAACATGGAACGGCGCTGGCGCGAGACCGATTCAAGCTGGGTCCGCGACGAGCTCAGCCGCTACCAGACCATCACCACCTGCGACACCTGCCGTGGATATCGTTTGAAGCCGCAGGCCCTGGCGGTGAAGATTGCCGGGCTGCACGTGTCGGAAGTCGCCGAAATGTCCATCGACCACGCCCATGAATGGTTCTCGGGGCTCGAAAAACACTTAAGTCCCCAACAGCGCCAGATCGCCCGGCGCATCCTGCGCGAGGTCAACGAACGATTGGGGTTCCTGAAGAACGTCGGGCTCGAATACCTGACCCTTTCCAGGTCTTCGGGTACGCTGTCGGGCGGTGAAAGCCAGCGCATCCGCCTGGCGTCGCAGATCGGCTCGGGCCTGACCGGGGTGCTTTATGTTCTCGACGAGCCCTCCATCGGCCTGCATCAGCGCGACAACGCCAGATTATTGAAAACCCTGATGCGGCTGCGCGACCTGGGCAACACGGTGATCATCGTCGAACACGACGAAGAAGCCATCACTTCCGCCGACTACCTGGTCGACATGGGCCCCGGCGCAGGCATTCACGGCGGCGCCGTCGTCGCCTGCGGGTCGGTCAAGGACATCAAGGCGGCACCCGAAAGCCTTACGGGCAAGTATCTGACCGGCGAACAGCAGGTGCCGATGCCGATGCTGCACCGGCAGCCGAGGCCTGGCCACATGCTGACAGTGAAAGGCGCCAAGGCAAACAATCTGGAAGGATTGGACGTCGATTTCCCGCTGTCCACCTTTATCTGCATCACCGGCGTTTCCGGCGGCGGCAAATCGACCTTGGTGGTGGAAACCCTCTACAAGGCGTTGGCCCGCCGCCTGCACGGGGCGCGGCTACACCCAGGCGCCCATGACACCATCGATGGGCTGGAGCGGATCGACAAGGTGGTCGACATCAACCAGTCCCCCATCGGCCGCACGCCGCGCTCCAACCCGGCGACCTATACCGGCGCCTTCACGCCGATCCGCGACTGGTTCACCGGCCTGCCCGAGGCCAAGACCCGGGGCTACAAGCCGGGGCGGTTCTCGTTCAACGTCAAGGGCGGGCGCTGTGAGGCGTGCCAGGGCGACGGACTGATAAAGATCGAGATGCATTTCCTGCCCGACGTCTACGTCACCTGCGACACCTGCAAGGGCCAGCGCTACAACCGCGAGACGCTGGAAATCCACTTCCGCGGCAAGTCGATCGCCGACGTCCTCGACATGACGGTCGTGGAAGCGGCCGAGTTCTTCAAGGCAGTGCCGTCTATCCGCAACAAGATGTCGACCCTGATTCGCGTCGGCCTCGGCTACATCCACCTCGGCCAGCAGGCGACGACGCTGTCGGGCGGCGAGGCGCAGCGGGTCAAGCTGGCCAAGGAGCTTAGCCGCCGGGCCACCGGCAAGACGCTCTATATCCTCGACGAGCCGACGACGGGATTGCACTTCGAGGACGTGAGGAGGCTCTTGGAGGTCCTGCATGCCCTGGTTGAGACGGGCAACACGGTTATTGTCATCGAGCATAACCTGGAAGTCATCAAGACCGCCGACTGGATCATCGACCTCGGCCCCGAGGGCGGCGACAAGGGTGGGCGCGTGGTCGCCACAGGGACGCCCGAGGACGTGGCGGCGGTCAAATCAAGCTTCACCGGGCAGTATTTGAAGCCTTATCTTAGGAAAAAGGCGAAATTGGCCACCAGAAAGCTGGTCAAAAAAAAGGCCAAGGCCACGAAGCCCCGCGCGCCCAAGCGGGCGACGGCGTAAACTCGCCAAGAGGCGAGGACGGATGAAATCCGGACAAGGCCATAAACAACAAGCGAGGACCTGCCTTCGCGAAGCCTGCTTCGGCAGGCGAAGGAAGGCGGGCGGGAATGATAGCCAGGGCGGCACCGGTGATCAATCGGCAGTTGAAATGCATTATCCGTTAGGCGCGGGGCTGGAATACCCGGGCGGCGAAGTCGGGATAGGTCTTGGCGATTTCGGTGGCGATGGTCGAGCGCAGCATTTGAAGCTTCTCGGCCTCCGGTTCCGACGTTACGGGGACCGCCCCACCCTCGCCGCCGTCCTCACCTCGTGGCAGGTCGAAATCGAAACCGGTGTTGTCCCGGATTTCCTCGAGCGTATGGCCGGGGTGGACGGACTGCAGCCGGAACCGCTTCTTCCGGGCCTCGAACGACATCAGGCACAGCCCGGTGACCAGCGCCTTCGGGCCGCCGGGGCGGCGCACCCCGGGCGGGCTGGTGCCCGGGGCGCTGATGAAGTCGACGCGCTCGACCAGCACCCGGCGGGAATGCTCGGGCGCGAACAGGATCACCTTCGGCACGGTGAAATACATGAACGCCGAGCCGAACGAACCCGGAAACCGCTTGTCAAACTTCGGGTACGAGCCGAGCCCTAAGAGGTTGATGTTGGCCTCGCCGTCGATCTGGGCGCCACCGAGGAAAAAGGCGTCGATACGGCCCTGGCCGGCGCAGTCGAAGATCTCCCGTCCGCCATCGGTGTAGAGATTGTTGGCGTCGCCGTGGATGATCGACACCCGGCCGCCAGCACCTGAAACTTCACGAGCGAGCAGCGCCGCGCATCCGGGGATCGGCGACAGGGCGCCGACGGAGACATGGCACAGGCCCTCAAGCAGCCGCGCCATGACGCAGATGATGAATTCCTCGGGCGTGGTGGCGGGTTCGCCCGGGGACGTTTTGAGGGATATTTTTGAGGACGCTGTTTCGGCTTTGCTCATGATCCGGCCCCCGTCTCGGTTTCGGCCTCGTCCCCCGTCTCGGCGAAGACTTCCCGGTCCAGGTAACGCTTGAAGCCGTCCCCGGTTTTAGCTTCCTCGGCATAGGCGCGGATATAGTCCGGGTCACGCTCATAATGGCCGGTCAGCCCCAGGGGGCGGGCCCCACCTTCGGCAACTGCGATGGCAGTGACGTACAACCCCGACAGCGTCCCCGCCGCCGTCGCCTCGTCGTCGAGGAAATCCCTGTCCTCGACCGCCTCGACGGTGACCAGGGTGGCGGCGGCAGCGTGGGCCATGGTCACCAGTTCGCGGCGGCGTCCGATCCAGACGTTGCCCTCGGTGTCGGCCCGGGGGCTGTGAAAAACGGTGACGTCGGGCTTGATCGCCGGCAATAGCACCACCGGCCCGCCGCCCTGGCCCAGGGGGTCGTCGACGACCTTCCAATCGTCCCGATTGTCGACCAGGTCCGAACCAACGAGCCCGCCCAGGGGCATGAAGTCGACCCCCTTCTCGGACGCCTGCAACGCGGTGTGGATGGCCGGACAGGTGGAATCGCGCATATCGAGGGCGCCGCCTTCGACGGCCTCGGAAAACCGCGGCGCCGGACCCGCTTCGCCGAGGCTGACGGCGGCCGACTCCAGGGTCTTCACCGCCCCGGCCCCGATCAGCAGGTCGGCGGCCAGGCCGCCGATGGGCACCGTCAACAGGTGCAGGTCCTTGACCCGACGGCGGATCAGGGCCCGGATCAAGGCCATGGGCACCCAGCTATATTCGGGCGCCAGCGCCAGAAGCGCCCCGTCGGGCACCCGGGCGGCCAGGCTTTCAAGGTTTTCCATGGACGTCATCGGCGGGTGATGGAAGGGACCGGGCGGCGCCTAGTCCACTTCATCCTCTTCGAATTTCTTGGGCAACCCCTTGGTACCCCGGATATCGGCATCGTCCAGGTTGGTACCGCGCAAGTCGGCATCGGTGAAGTCGGCGTCGATCAACAATGACCCCGATAGGTCGGCGTCGCGGAGGTAGGTCTCCCGGAAATCAGTGCCTTCCATGTCCATGTTCTTCATCACCGCGCCATTCATCAACGCGCCCCGGAGGTTGGCGTTCTTCAGGCTGGCCCGCCATTTGCTGCTGCCGAAGCGGAACGAGATAGTGACCCCACTCAACACCACGCCGACCAGGTTGGTCTTGGTCAGGTTGGCCCTGGTCAACTTGGCTCGCGTCATGTCGGCGCCCTTGAGGGTCGTTTTTTTCCATCCCCGCCGAGGCCTCGTCGTGGACGATGGGCGTCAGGTCGCCGCCTTCGGCCGCCGACTTCAACAACACCCCATCGCGCATGTCGACGTCGTTCATCATCGCGCCTGACAGGTTGCCCCGGCCAGGCAGGTGCCGCGAAGGTCGGCATGGTTGAGTTGCGCGTCGACCATGTTGGTGAACCGGAGATCGGCGGCGAACAGAATGACGTCGTCCATCTTCGCGCCTTCGAGGTTGCAATGGTTGATGATGGCGCCAATCAACTCGGCCCGGGACGGGTTCCTGCCGGCCATGTCCAGGTACGACAGGTCATGCATGCCCAACTGCGCCCGTTCGTAATCACTCTGGTTGTTGACGAATTTTTCGTGCTTGTCGAGGACCTCGTCGAGTTCCTGCTGCGAGAGCTTTTTCCATTGGTCCTTATGGTCGAGTTCGTCCTGTAGGGTCATGATATCCCTTGATTTCCCCTGGGGGAATGAGCGGCCGTGTTCCGGGGCCACGATCATAACGCAAGAATTCGCTTAATTGTTAACCCCTTTAGCGCTTTTCGATGTTGCCGAAAGCTGACGCCAATCACTATTGCTGTGCCTCCCATGAAAGCCGGAACCATGAAACCCGTTCACATCATCGGCGGCGGCCTCGCCGGCAGCGAAGCCGCCTGGCAGTTGGCGCGGGCCGGGGTGCCGGTGGTGCTACACGAAGTGCGCCCCGAGCGCGGCACCGACGCCCACCAGACCGATGGCCTGGCCGAACGAGGCGGCGCCGTCGAAGGCGTCCTAGAGGGCGCCCCGGGAGAGCCCGGCAGGCCGGCCGAAGACTCGTTCGAACTGCCGCCCGACCCCTTGAACCGTTGACCCGTCCCCTTTGTCTCAGGCCCCCCTAAAAAGGACCCGAAAGCCCGAATCCATGCCTCCCAAGGCCCCTTTTCCCTCTTTGGGGCAACCGCCTTGCAAGGCGAAAACCCTTAGTCAGATTGGGTTGTGGGATTAACATTGAAGCCACTCCCATCATTCGTATATATCCAATTCAACCTGATTCGAGCGCCTGTATACGTTCATTTGGCGCCCGTGGATTTTACGTGAACTTCAAAAAGGAGTGATGGCTCATGGCTGGCATCCTTAGCAATCTTAGATCGACGGTGATCGCCGGTTTCGTTTTGACGGTGGTCATGGTCGTTATCGTCATCGGCGCGACGGGCGAAGGCATGCCCGGCGATAGCGCCTGGATCACGTTTATGTGGCGTTGGTTGCACGTGCTGAGCGCCGTCATGTGGATCGGGCTTCTGTGGTACTTCAACTTCGTTCAAATCCCGACCATGCCGGAAATCCCGGACGAGCTGAAACCGGCCATCGGCAAGCACATCGCGCCGGCAGCGCTGTGGTGGTTCCGCTGGGCTGCCATGGCGACAATCATAACCGGATTGCTGCTGGCGTTCGGCAACGGTTATCTGATGCAGGCGATGACGCTGGGCCTCACCGACGACGTCGCCAAGCACACCGCCATCGGCATCGGCATGTGGCTCGGCATCATCATGTGGTTCAACGTCTGGTTCATCATCTGGCCGAAACAAAAGATCGCCTTGGGCATCGTCGAAGCCGAGGCCGACACCAAGGCCGCCGCGGCCAGGACGGCAATGCTGTTCTCGCGCACCAACACAATGCTTTCGGTCCCCATGCTCTACGCCATGGTTTCGGCACAGAACATCTACTGACGACGAACGACGACGGACCCTGGGGAAAGCGGGGCCTTCGGGCTCCGTTTTCTTTTGCCGACCTTTATCCCCCCGCCTCTACTCGACGGCGATCAACGCCGCCGCCACGGCGCGGTCCTCGGCCAGGAGCACGTTGAAGGTCCGGCACGCCGCCCCGGTATCCATCCATTCGAGCGCCACGCCTTCCTCCTTGAGGCCCCCTCTCAGCCCCTTGGGCGGCGGTTGGAACGCTGCCCCGCAGCCTATGATCAGGATATCCACGTCAGCAGCGCCAACCGCCTCGGCCAGACTGTCAAGGGTAATGTCCGCCGCCTCGCCGACGGGCCAGGCGACGGTGCGTTCGGCGAACACAAGAACCGAGCCTTCGTGGACCTGACCGGCGATGCGGAACTTGCCTGCGTCGTAGCCCTGAATCAGTTGCCGACCGGCGGGAACAATGGGCGTGATGTCTAGTCCCGGAATGGTCCTAAGGCGACGGCGAGGCCGCCTCCTCCGCTTGTTTCCACCCCTTCGGTTCGCCGCCCCGGCCGCGCCTAATGTTCAGGAACAGCAACACCGGCACTGCCAGGCAGATCGACGAATAGGTACCGATGATGACGCCCCAGATCATGGCAAAGCTGAAATCTCGGATCACCTCGCCGCCCAGGAAGTAAAGCGACAGCAACGCCAACAGCGTCGTAAGGCTGGTCATGAGGGTCCGCGATAGGGTCTGGTTGATGGAGTCGTTGAGGAGATCGGATAAGGGCAGTTTCTTGAACTTGCGCAGGTTTTCGCGCACCCGGTCATAGACGACCACGGTGTCGTTGATGGAATAGCCGGCGATGGTCAGGATCGCCGCCACCGTCGACAGGTTAAATTCAAGATCGAGAACGGCGAATAACCCGATGGTGGTCAACACGTCATGGACCAGGGCCGTCACCGCGCCGAGGCCAAATTGCCATTCAAAGCGGAACCAGATGTAGACGAGCATGGCGAGAATGGCGAAGCTCACCGCCATCAGCCCGTCCAGAAACAGCTCTTCGGAGACCTTAGGCCCGACGAATTCGGTGCGCCGGTATTGGACCTCAGAGCCGAGGGCCTCCTTGACCTTGGCCACGGCGACCTGCTGGGCCGCCTCGCCGCCGGCTTGGCGTTGGATGCGGATCAGTACGTCCGTCGGCTGGCCGAATTCCTGCAACGCCACTTCGCCAAGGCCGAGAGCCGAGAGCCGGCTTCGCATGTCGCCGATGGGGGCAGCTTCGGGGGTGCGCACCTCGATCATGATGCCGCCCTTGAAGTCGATGCCGTAGTTCAGCCCCTTGATAGTGAACAACCCCACCGAAACCAGCACCAACAGCGCTGAAAAGACGAAAAAGACCTTCTTCTTCGGAATGAATTGGAGGTTGATGTTGGCGGGCACCAGTTTGAAGCCGAGCATGTCCCTCCCCCCCTACAGTTGCAGCACTTCGGGCTTGGTGCGCCGAAGCCAGGTGACGACCAAAAGCCGCGTCAGCATGATCGCCGTAAACATCGAGGTGACGATGCCGATGGATAGCGTCACTGCGAATCCGCGCACCGGCCCCGAGCCGAAGATATAAAGCAGCAACGCCGCGATCAGGGTCGTCAGGTTGGCGTCCATGATGGTGGTAAAGGCCCGGGAATACCCCGTATCGACGGCTGAGATCGGCGTCCGCCCGGACCGCACCTCTTCGCGGATGCGCTCGAACACCAGCACGTTGGCGTCCACCGCCATGCCGATGGTCAAGACGATGCCGGCGATGCCCGGCAACGTCAGCGTCGCCTGCAGAAAACTGAGCACGCCCAGAATCAACACCATGTTAACTACCAG
>Ga0315338_1002679_pt1 | contig 16972 bp, 13 predicted proteins | sample ASW8metaG_FD_204518 | JGI IMG/M metagenome (GOLD analysis project Ga0315338, IMG submission 204518) | Ammonia-oxidizing marine archaeal communities from Monterey Bay, California, United States - ASW #8 | ecosystem: Environmental > Aquatic > Marine > Coastal | place: USA: California | collected... | reverse complement strand
TGCTCCGGGTTTCCATGTAGCGTGAATTTGAATCATAGAGGGGATCAATACTACCCAGAGCCAGCGGCACTATCAAGTATTCGGGTCCCTGCGGGCGCATTTCAATTCGGGAAGAATGAACACGAAAAAAAATTTTGCTAGCGTTGGGGCGCTAAAAAGTGCTCGTCAATTCGATCGAGGAGCAACTGGGTACGGAAGTGCTCGGCTCGCGTTCCCAAGGCCCGGACCAGTTCGCCCCGAGTCCGGAGCCCCTGGCCAGTCAGGTAGTAAAAGGAAGCCATCCGAGCGAGGGCGGCCTCTTCCGCCGAGGAAAGAGGAAGTTGTGTCCCGGAGGCGACCAGAGTGATGTCCGCACGCAGTCGATCCAGGAGGGGCGTCTGGAGAGCGCGATCAAACATCGGTGCGTACTTGCCGTTTTCCTGGCGCGCGAGAAGGGCCGGAAACGCACAGCAGTTGTCGCAGACGATTTCACCCCGAATCTCGAGCAGGGCCAGAAAACGACAATCCTCCAGCGACGGTTCCGCAACCGTGAGGACAGCATTTCTACGACCTTTCAGCCAAGTGAGGTCCCTGAGGTGGAGATCATCGGCCCGGATTCCTTCCACGAACGTGGAGAGCGGCAGTCTTATCGGGCGGCCGGACTCGTCAGGCTGGATGAGGAAGACACCATTAGCAGCTGGATCGGAATGAGTCGCGTAGTAACGGACGGCCAATTCGTTCCTGTCGTCCTCGTTGAAGTCGAGAGCGCGAGGCGCGTCGACAAAGTGGAATCCACACTGATTGGGCCAGGGATTCTCTTTTTCCGCGGAAGCGACGGTGGGGCGCAGCAAACGCTCGTCACCGGGATAGAGAAGATTGATCTGGCGATTGCTCTCGTGCTCGAGAATGGCGATGTCCGTTTCCAGAGCGGTCTCGATTTCCACCTGGACGATTCGGACCCGTGTCTGCCGAATCGGTGTTTCACGTCCGCCACTTCGAGCGACTCCTGATTCGGTCTCTTCGATATAGACGTACCACCGGTTGCCCGGTTCGACCAGAAACGGGCGCCCCTCTACGATCGTCCAATCGCGCGGCCCCGGATGGGCGACCCGCTCCACGTTGAGTTCGGGTTCGTACAGGCCCTCTCCCGGTTGCGCGCCGGTGAGCCCAACCAAGAAAAGGAGGGCGAAGAGGGCAAAAAGTCCCGAGTTCAGGTGCATTCGTTTGTGCGACAAGCATCGCTCCCACAGGTTCAGGTTGTTGGCTCGGGCTCCGAGTGGACGAATCCTAACGCATTTCCCTCGCGCCTCCGATCCGCGAATCCAGGGTAAGTTCTCAGGTCGCCCTTGTCACGCGGCCGCATTTCGATTCTCATATCGATACGATGCGCAAAAGTTCCCCTGACATGCTTGCGATGTCCGCCCGGATTCTCGCTCGCCTGCCGAATCGGTTTGGAACCTCGATCCTCGATGGGCTGGAGCGAACCGATCTCTTCCGGTCGTCTCGCGCGAGGGGACACCGGGCAGCCCTGCGTCGTTTGTTTCCCGGAGACGCGTCCTGGGATCCCAGACTGTCCCGCCAAGCAGTCTGGCGTCATGCACAGTGGGTGTATGACTCTCTTTCCGGATTCGGAGGACGAAAGTTCCGGATCGAGTGGGAAGATCCTACTGAGCTTGGGAAGGTGGTGGGCCAGGGTTCCCCCGTTCTGATCGTGACAGCCCATGTCGGCAACTGGCTGGTCGTCGCGGAAGCTTGTACCCGCCGTCTTGGTCCCGTCGAGACGGTCGCAGGCGTCCAGCTCAGGGCGGCATGGGATGAGTCGATTCGCCGGTTTCTGGAGGAGCGGGGAGTTACCGTACATCGACCTGATGGCGCGTATCGGCAGTTCCGTCGCCGACTGAAGGCCGGTGGGACCGTCGTCCTTCATCTCGATGGAACTCCCTCTCCGTCCCCGCCTGACCAGGCCGGGTCGACCCTGAGCTGGAACCGGACAGAACGAGAGGGCCTCGCCCCTTCACCTCTCACGGCACCCCTTGGAGTTCGGGCGGCGGCGCGTCTGAGCTCTGCAACGAAGGCACGGGTCTTCGGCGTCGTTTCTCGGCGAACGGGCCCGGATCGCTACACGCTTTACGTCGAAGATCTCCAGAACGCGACCGAGACGGGTCTGACGTCCTATCTTCGGCGGCAGGTCTCGGCCAATCCAGCCGAGTGGCTGATTTTTCGGGCCGAGCACCTCGGTGGCGGAGTTGCGCCGTGAGCCGCATCGCAATCGTTTCGCAATCCTATTACCCCGTCATTGGTGGGGTTTCCGAACACGTCCACTATCAGGCGATGGAGTTACTCCGGCGGGGGCACGACGTGACCATAGTGACCGGCCCGATCGGTCGCGATCCTTTGAGGTCTACCCGGCGTCGTTCGTTCTGGTCACTGCCGACGGACAGCTCCTTTGGTAGTGAGTTGATTCGGCAGCTCGAAGCGGCGGGAGGGCGGATCCGTCGGGTCGGACGGACCCGGACGATCGTCTGGAATGGCCGAACGGTTACGACAGTGGGAGAGCCCGGCCTGGGGAGAGAACTCTCGCGGATGGATCCGGAAGAGTTCGATTTGGTTCACGTTCACGCCCCTTTCGAACCCTTCCTGCCATTTGCCTGTGTTCAGTACTTCCGCTCGCCCATTGTCGGGACGTTTCACACGGTGGGATCGGGACGCGGCCTCCGTTTCTTCCGTCCTTGGTTGCAACCGATTGCTCGACGACTTCGGGCACGTATCGCTGTGAGCGAAGCCGCTCACCGTTTCGTGGCCTCGGACTATCCGGGGGACTATGACATTCTGCCCAATGGTATCGACCTATCCCGCTTTCTCCCACGTTCCGAGGTCAGGCGGGCCGCTGACTTCAGAGTTCTCACTGTCGGCCGACTCGATCCGAGAAAGGGTGTCGACGTTCTCCTGCGAGCTCTCTCGTCGGGCCGGGTCACCAGCACTTTGCAGGTACGAGTCGTGGGGTCGGGCCCGGAACGGAATGAACTCGAGACCTATGCGCGGCAGAGAAACCTGCCCGTTCAATTCTGCGGTGTGGTCTCCGAAGCGGAGCTGGCCCGAGCTCTCTCCTGGGCAGACTTGTTTGTGGCCCCGGCGACCTTCGGCGAGTCGTTTGGAATCGTACTCCTCGAAGCGATGGCAGCCGGACTCCCCATCCTTGCCTCCGACATAGAGGGCTATCGTGAGTTGACGGGTCAATGTTTCGGCGTCGAGCGTGCGCGCCCGGGTGACGCAGAAGATTGGGCCGGGCGATTGGAACAACTCTCGCGGGACCCGGACCGACGGGAGCGGATGGCCGCCGCCAATCTGGGCTTCGCTCAAATGTACTCCTGGCCCAAAATCGTCGATCAGCTCGAGACCATCTACGAACGCATTTGCGTGGGTTCCGAGAGTGTTTCAAGAGAGACCGGGTCAGGGGTGAGCTTACCCGGCAAACGGTGAGTTCACCTGGGTCGTGGGGAGAGAGTGCGGCTTCGTGACCGGACTAGGAGACTTCCCAGGTCTGACCAGAATCGAGCAGCTCTTTCATTCCCGGCGATCCGGCTCGTTGTACTTCCTTGTCGACCTGGCTGTGAACCCGATCTTCGTAGGTTGGTCCCTCGACGTTCCGAAACACGCCGATCGGAAGCGGGAATGCGGGGTCGTGATCGAGCTGGGCCATCAGGAAGGGCAACGTCGTTTTCAGCGAGTCCGTTTTCCAAACCAGGAGATCCTCGGGCGGCGTCTCACCAAACTCCACGACCTCGGGTTCGAGTCCGTTTAGTCGGATTCCGCGATTCCTTTCACTTCCGAAGACCACAGGCTGGCCGTGCTCGAGCTGTACGATCTGGTCCTCGCGGACCGAACGCTCAGTTCGCGAGTGGAAGGCCTTATCGTTGAAGATATTGCAGTTCTGGTAAATCTCGATGAAGGCGCTCCCCCGGTGGGCTGCCGCGGCCTGTAAGACAGACTTGAGGTGGGGAGCAAACACGTCAATCGAACGAGCCACGAAGCTGGCATTGGCTCCCAAGGCGAGCGACAGGGGGTTGAGGGGTTGATCGGTTGAGCCGAAGGGGGTCGATTTGGTCCGCTTGTCGAGTTCGGAAGTGGGGGATGCTTGCCCTTTGGTCAAACCGTAGATTCGATTGTTGAACATCAGGACCTTGATGTCGACATTTCGGCGCATGGCATGAATGAGATGGTTTCCACCGATCGAAAGGGCATCCCCGTCTCCGCTCACGACCCAAACAGAGAGCTCTGGGTTGGCCATGTGTACACCGGTGGCGATGGCTGGAGCCCGTCCGTGAATGGTGTGGAAGCCGTACACGTTCATGTAGTACGGAAAGCGGCTTGCACAACCGATTCCCGACACGATGACAAACTTCTCGCGTGGAATTCCCAGGGTCGGAAAAACGTTTTGTACCGCATTCAAGATGGCGTAGTCGCCGCAGCCCGGACACCAGCGGACCTCTTGGTCGGTCGTGAAGTCCTTTTTTGTCAGGGCGGGATCCGTCCGCGGAGTTTCAGCGGTGGGGAGGCTCATGGTTGGGTGGTCTTTCCAGAGGTGGTTTGGAGCAGACGGTCGATCTCCTCCCGGACTTCAGTCTCAGTGAATGGCTTGCCTTGCAGTTTCGTGGATGACTCGATCTTGCGCAGATATGTTCCCTGGAGCACGTAGGCCAATTGTCCGCCGTTCAATTCTGGGACGAGGACGTGCTCGAAAGATTCGAGAATCCGTCCCAGGTTCGCGGGCAGAGGATTCATGTGGCGGATGTGCGTTTTCGAAACATTCAATCCATCGGCTCGAGCAGACTCTACCGCTGCTGCGATCGCGCCCTGTGTGCTACCCCACCCGAGGACAAGTAACTCGCCGCTGGGATCTCCGTCGACTTCGAGGTCGGGAATCATCTCCTGGATCCGCTCGACCTTTTCCGCCCGAAGCCTGACCATCCGCTCGTGGTTGATCGGGTCGTAACTGACGTTGCCCGTTCCGTACTCTTTTTCGAGTCCGCCAATGCGGTGTTCGAGGCCGGGCATCCCGGGCGTCGCCCACGGACGCGAGAGAGTTGACTCGTCCCGGCGATACGGTTCGAACGGCTTGTCGCCCTCTGAGGTGAGGTCGAAAGTCGCGGGTGCGAATTTGGGCAGGTCGCTGGCCTCCGGCACCTGCCACGGCTCCGAACCGTTGGCGATGTATCCATCGGAGAGCACGATTACCGGGGTCATGTAACGGATCGCGATCTCGGCCGCTTCGTTTGCGATCCAAAAGCAGTCGGCCGGGGTAGACGCTGCGAGAACTGGGACGGGAGCTTCCGACGGACGACCAAAGAGGGCCAGAGCCAGGTCGCCCTGTTCCGTCTTGGTTGGGAGCCCAGTGGAGGGGCCTCCCCGCTGGACGTCGATAACGATGAGTGGCAACTCAACCATGATGGCGAGGGACAAGGCCTCGATCTTGAGTGCAAGCCCCGGTCCACTCGTACAGGTGACACCGAGAGAGCCGGCGTAGCTCGCTCCGATCGCTGCCCCGATTGCCGCAATCTCGTCCTCGGCCTGAAATGTGATGACACCATGAGCCTTGAATCGGGCCAGTTCATGCAGTACTTCACTCGCTGGCGTGATCGGGTAGCTGCCGTAATACAACGCGCGATCGGCGCGCTTCGATGCCGCGACCAGGCCCAGGGCACAGGCACTGGCACCGGAGATGTTGCGATACGTCCCTTTCTTCAGCGGGGCAGGGTCGACTCGGTAGCGTTCGTAGAAAACCTCGGTCGCCTCGCAATAGGCCCATCCAGCTTTGAGGGCCAGTTGATTGGCTTCCTCGAGTTGTGGTTTCTTCGCGAACTTCTGGGTCAGCCATTCCTGGGTCGGTTCCATGGAGCGATCGAAGAGCCAGTACATCATTCCGAGCGCGAAGAAGTTCTTACAGCGATCGGCCGACCGAGTATCGAGCCCGACGGATTCCACGGCCGCGCGAGTTAGGCGAGTCAGCTCTACGGGAAGGATCTGATAGCCGTCGACCGAACCATCGGTGAGCGGATCGGAGCCGTATCCCGCTTTGTCCAGGTCCTTCTTCTTGAAGGCATTGGTGTTGACGATGAGGAGTCCAGCTGACTTGAGGTCCTCGAGATTTGACTTCAAGGCGGCCGGATTCATGGCCACGAGCACGTCCGGTCGGTCTCCAGGCGTATGCACGTCAGAGCTGGCAAAGTGTATCTGATACCCGCTCACGCCGGCTGGCGTCCCGGCAGGAGCCCGAATTTCGGCTGGAAAATCGGGAAGGGTGGCCAGGTCGTTTCCCGCCAGGGCGGTGGACACGGTGAACTGAGTGCCTGTGAGCTGCATTCCATCGCCGGAATCGCCGGCAAATCGGACGACAACACTTTCGAGCTTAGTTCTGACAGGCTCTGTACTTGAGTCAGAATGGATTTCGGTCATCGGAAAACGGTAGCACAGGCCGAGGAAGGGTCGCAACGGGCCTTGGGATCTGGCTCGATTTGGTCGAAGATAAAACTGCCAATCCGACGGCGCTACGCGAACCCAAGCGCACCTTTGCGGGTAGTAGGTATGGGTCGAAGGTGGTCGCTGGGATCGTTTTTCCAGTGGCAACGGACCGGACCCGACCGGATTCGGAACGGGTTGGCTTGCGGCAGGAATCGCCCGTTGCTACGGTCATAATGCGCGTTCGTTGACGGGATGCGCTCCTGTGGGAATTGTGCCGCAGGAAATACGGAGGGCACTTTTGCAGACGAAGATCGCAACCTGGTGGGCGGGACTCTTACTGGCGATGGCCATGGTGGCGACGCCCGTTCTGGCGGAGTCGGGACCGGTCGTGAAGGTCGAGACGAGCCTGGGCGAGATCCTGGTTGAGCTCAATCCTGACCGGGCGCCCATTTCGGTGGACAACTTTCTCAAGTATGTGGATGCCGGGTTCTACAACGGCACTATTTTTCATCGAGTTATCGAGGGGTTCATGATTCAGGGGGGCGGATATACTAGCTCGCTGAAGTCGAAAAAGGCCTATGCCGCCATCGAGTTAGAGAGCCGGAACGGCCTGAAGAACGAGAAGTACACCGTCTCGATGGCGCGGACCCCCGACCCGAACAGCGCGACCTCCCAGTTCTTTATCAACGTCGTAGACAACCCGCGCCTCGATTATCCGGACCCGGATGGGCACGGCTACGCAGTTTTTGGACGGGTCGTGGCCGGATTCGAGACCGTGGACAAGATCACCGGCGTCAAGACACTGACCCGTGGCGGGATGGCGGATGTGCCCTCCGACACGGTCCTCATCCGTGAAATCGTCCGCCAGGGCGGAGAATCTCGCACCAAAGACTGACCGGCGGAGAGGCTTGCCAGGACGGAATTGTGGCCTCAAAACTCCGTCAACCCGGACCGTAGCTGGTGATTACTAGTTAGTATAAGATCTTATTGTACAAGGATTAATGGCGCTACCCTCCTTGGCGTCATCCGGCCGGAGCGGATCATTCGGCCGCCTAGCTGCCACATCTCCCGCTCCCGGACCAGATCCCCGTTGTGGTCCCTCAAAGCAAAGAGTCGTGATAACTTGGGAACAAATGGTCGATTGGTGCATAATGACCTTGGGATTGCTGGGACCGGCCGGAAGCGTGGCTCAGCTCTTGGTAAAGCAACTCGGATTGAAAGGGAATCTAATGAACGTGTCGAAGTCGATTCTTCTGGGAATTGCTGTTGTCGCCGTTGCAGGCGCGGTAGCTGTTTCTCAGGCCGGTAACGGAAAGTCCTGTTCAGCCTCTAAAACTACCGCGTCGGCGTCCAACGATGCCGCCAAGACAGATGTAGTGCCAGTGTCGAATTCGAGCTGTAGCTCGAGTCAGACTGCTGCGAACGCTTCTTGCTCCTCAGGTGCAACGAAGGTCTCGAACGCGTCGTGCTCCTCAGGCGCAACGAAAGTCTCGAACGCGTCTTGCTCCTCTGGTGCGGCGAAGGTCTCGACTGCTTCGAACACCTCCTGCTCCTCCGGTGCGGCGAAGGTCTCGACCGCTTCGAACACCTCCTGCTCCTCCAGTGCCACGAAGGTCTCGAACGCTTCTTGCTCCTCAGGTGCAACGAAGGTCTCGACTGCTTCGAACACCTCCTGCTCCTCCGGTGCGGCGAAGGTCTCGACCGCTTCGAATACCTCCTGCTCCTCCGGTGCGGCGAAGGTCTCGACCGCTTCGAATACCTCCTGCTCCTCCAGTGCCACGAAGGTCTCGAACGCTTCTTGCTCGTCCGGCGTGAAGACGGCTTCGAATTCTTCCTGTTGTGCTTCGGGTTCGAACACCGCCTCCAACTGGACGCTTCCCAAGGGAATGAAGTACACGAAGGTGGCTGTGCCTGGTGGAATGGACTACGTCTTCACCGGTGCGGGAATCGATCAGCTCAACGAGATGTGCAAGGTTTCCTGTTCCGAGACGGCGGCGAAGGCTGGCAGCAAGTTCAGCCACTCCTCCGGGAATGGCTATGTCGTTCTTTCCGTCCGCGGAGAGAAGACCGGCAGCTGCTGTGACGACGTTGTTCAGACTGCACTCGTTACGTCTGGTGTTGCCCAGGCTCAGAGCTAAAACAAATAGCTTCCGGTTGACCGGCTCCAGAGCTGGTGTTTGGATTGCGCGGGCTTGACTTCGGTCAGCCCGCGTTTTTTTCGTTACGAAATTCACTCTGGAACCTCGAGGCGCGCTCCATGACTTCGCAAGGAACTCCGTTCAGGGCCAGTCGTTCAGCTGATGGCAGGCCGGAAGCGCCGGGTGACTGGACGGCAGATCAATTCCGAGACGCTGGGCACGCCACGATTGAGTGGATCGCACAGTACCTGGAAACGGTGGGAGACTCCCCAGTCGTTCCATCTTGTCGCCCCGGAGAAATCGAGGCAAAACTCCCGTCTTTCGCTCCGGAGCAGTCGGAGGACTTCGAGAGGATTCTTCAGGATCTCGACAAGATCGTAGAGCCGGGCATGACCCATTGGAACCACCCCGGATTTCTCGCTTACTTTGGAATCACTTCCTCCAGTCCCGGCATTCTCGCCGAAATGGTGGCGGCCGCCTTCAATCCAAATGGCATGCTCTGGAAGACCTCTCCGGTCGCGACCGAGCTCGAACTCAAGATGCTCGCTTGGCTCAGGGAGCTTTCGGCGCTGCCGGAAGACTGGTTTGGCTTTCTTCTCGATACGGCCTCCATGGGGACGTTTCTCGCTCTGGCCGCCGCTCGTGAGTCCATTCCCGGGCTCAACGTTCGAGAGCGGGGTTTGGCCGGTGGGCCGGGACTTTGCGTCTATGCGTCCGACCAAGCGCACCTGTCCGTCGAAAAGGCGGTCATTGCCCTCGGCCTCGGCCGCGATGGGTTTCGCGCAATTGAATCGGATGACCAGTTCAAGATGCGACCCGACCGACTGGCCGAGGCAATCAAACACGATCGCAGGGACGGCCGCGTGCCCTGTGCCGTCGTGGGTACGGTCGGGACGACTTCGACGACGAGCGTGGACCCGATCCCGGAGATTGCCAAGATCTGCGTCCGCGAATCGATCTGGCTGCACGTCGATGCGGCTTACGCCGGATCGGCAGCTCTACTCTCTTCGAAACGACACCATTTTCTTGGTTGCGAGCAGGCTGATTCCTACGTCTTCAATCCGCACAAGTGGCTGTTCGTGCCGATTGATGCGACGGCGTTTTATACGAAGCACCCCGACGTCCTTCACAGGGCCTTTTGCCTCGTACCAGATTACCTGCGATCCGAAGACGGTGATCTCAACTTGATGGACTATGGCCTGCAGATGGGACGAAGGTTTCGAGCGCTCAAGCTCTGGTGGGTTCTGCGTGCGTTTGGTGCGGAGGGCCTCCGCGAGAGGATCTCCTATCACTGCGAACTGGCTACGCAATTCGCCGGCTGGATCGGGAAGAGTGAACGGTTCGAGCTGGCAGCTCCGGTGCCCTTCTCCACTGTGTGTTTGCAAGCCGTTTGGCCGGGAAAAGGAGAGCGGGAAGTCGATGACTGCAATGAAGAGTTGGCCGCTCGCGTGACGAAGACGGGCCGAGCTTTCCTGGCCACGACCAAACTGCGGGGTCGGACGGTGATCCGAGTTGCGATTGGAAACATCGGAACCGATGGCGCCCGCATGAAAGAGGTCTTCGAGATTCTCGAACGCGAGCATGACCAACTAGCGTGTAGCGAAGCAACGCCGAACCCGGGAACGTAGAATGGAACCGAAAATGACGGGCCGACCACGAAAACTCCATCCCATTACGGACGTTCGCGCGGTCCTGGCCGCCGCTGCTCGAGATGGATCAACCGAACGCGTTCCGCTCGACCGCGCGTTGGGCGCACGCTTGGCGCGAGACATTCGAGTCGACCGAGACGTTCCGCCTTTCGATCGCGCCGCGGTGGACGGTTTTGCTATTTGCCTGCCGAAGAACCGTCCGCGCGGTCCTCTCTGCGCCGAGGAGTTTCGGGTGGTCGGCGTACTTGCCGCCGGGCAGTCGAGACGGGGTCGCCTCCGAGTGGAGGAGGCTGTCCACGTTATGACAGGCGCCCCCTGCCCTCCGGGCAGTGATGGCGTGGTCATGGTCGAGCGAAGCGAGCGAATGGGGGATGGTGTTGTTCGCCTCTCCGGTCCCTTCGACGTGGGGCAGAGTCCGGGAATCGCTCGACGTGGAGAAGATGCTTTGCGCGGTTCGTTAGCGTTGCCGAAGGGGACGCTCATCGGCCCGCCACAAATTGCTGTCCTCGCGGGCGTCGGGTGTAGCCAGGTTCCGATCTATCGCCGCTCCCGAGTCGATCTCTGGGTCACCGGCGACGAAGTCGTCGCGCCCGAGATCAAGCCGACAGCTGCCCAGATACGGAACAGTAACGGTCCCGCACTCACCGCCATGCTCGAGCAGTCTTCGTCCGCCCACTCCGTGACCTCCCGGCAGGTGAAGGACACCCGTGCTGCCTTGCGCCGGGCTCTCGAGCGATCAAAAGGAGACGTCATCGTGTTTACCGGAGGGGTCTCGATGGGGATCTATGATCTCGTGCCGCCGACTCTTCGGGAGGCGGGATTTCGAGTACGTGTCCACGGCGTGGCCATGCGTCCGGGAAAGCCGTTTCTGTTTGCCGTCCAGGGAACGGGGCGCTCTCGAAGATTTGCTTTTGGGCTTCCCGGGAATCCGATTTCGTCTTTCGTGGCCGGGTGGGAATTCCTCCTTCCCTTTCTCCGCGGGCGAAGTGGTGATCCCATCACAACGCCACCGAGCGAAGAGGCTCGTCTCGTTGAAGCGATCGTGCGGAAACCGGGATTCACCCAGTTTGTTCTGGGACGCTACACGCGGGATGCGGATGGGCTGAGCGTGAGACCGGTTCAGAGTCATGGCTCCGGCGACTACCTCGCTCTCGGTCGATCGAACTGTTTGATCCCGTTCCCGCCTGAAGCTTCGAGATTTGAGGAGGGAGCGGTGGTGGAGATTCATCCTTTGGAAGGGGCAGTACGATGAGTGGAGAAAAGCCGAAGCGGAAGGTGGCACAGAAGCGGAAAGTCACTTCCAAAGCCCCGTCCCCGGAACCGAAGCTCTCGCATGTCGATGCGACGGGCGCCGCCCGCATGGTTGATGTAGGCGGAAAGGGGACGACACGCCGTCGTGCCGTGGCGGAGGCTCGCGTCCTGGTTGGGACGCGTGCAGCGCGCCTCGTTCGCGAAAACGCCGTCGCGAAGGGCAACGTCCTCGAAGTCGCTCGTCTCGCGGGCATTACAGGTGCCAAACGCACCGACGAACTCATTCCTCTCTGTCATTCCCTTCCTCTCGACCACGTCGATGTCGCAGCACGATTGGTGGGACGAGAGATCCGGATCCAGGCCGAAGCGTCGGTTTTGGCCAGGACGGGGGTGGAGATGGAAGCGATGGTGGCTGCGTCTCTCGCGGCACTCACCGTCTACGACATGCTCAAGGCTGTCGACAAGGGCATCGAGATCACGAACGTGCGCCTCGTCGAAAAGACCGGTGGTAAGAGCGGCCCGTTTCGTCGGGAAACAAAGTGAACAGAGAACTTCTCGGTGTCGTTCTCGCCGGAGGCGGATCCCGTCGGATGGGAACGGACAAAGCCTTCCTGCCGCGGGTTTCCGGGCAAGGGGGCACTTGGCTGGGTGCGGCGGTCGACTGCTTGAAGGATTGCGTGGCCGAAGTCCTCGTCGTGGGGCGACGGCAAAGCGATCTGGCCGAAGTCACGGATATCGATTGGAAAGACGTCTCAGTGCGGGCGGATCACCGAAATGGGATAGGGCCGCTCGCTGGTGTCGAGACAGGACTGCTCGCAGCCCGACCGCGAGGGATTCTCACTCTGCCGTGCGACCTTCCGTATCTCGAGTCCAGCACCCTCCAGCTCCTCCTCAGCGCGGCGGAGGTGGGTGCTCAGCAAACGATGTGTTTCGTCCAACCGGACGGACGGCTCGAGGCGGCCGTAGCCATCTATGGGCCCGAGGCCTTCGAACCTCTCCTCGAGTTTCTCGACGGGGGAGGAAGATCTGTAACCCGGTTCCTCCACAGGCTGGGTTTTGAAGCCGTCGCTGTGCCGCCAGACCTGACGGATCAGTTTCGCAACGTGAACACGCCCGAGGATCTCCGGGAGCTGGACGCATAGCCCAAACCCAGCCGGCCCAACAATCGCTCATTCTGAAGCCGTAGCACCGGGCGGGAGACTCCTCTATCGCAGACTCGGCCAGTATTCACGAAAGGCCGAACGGGCGTTGTCCGCGATCGCGGTGACGCGAGCTTCCGGTGCTTGGGTCGACGGGAGCGCTTCATTATCCAACGGTTCTCGTCCCATCGCGCCGAGCGCAGAGCGGACACCTGCCACGACTCCGACTGGGTCGTACCCGCCCTCGAGCGTGCAAACCATTCGTCCCTGGCAGTGGCGATCAGCCCAGCTCTGGAAGAGCGCGAAGAGGCGGAGGTAGCCTGCTTCGGTCATGGCCATCATCCCGAGAGGGTCGTCATGCCATGTGTCGAAGCCAGCAGAGACGAGTACGAGCTCCGGGCGGTACTCGTCGACAATCGGTCCCAGGACCTGCTCGAAGAGAAAGAGGAAGGCGTCATCACCGAGCAGAGGAGAGAGGGGGAGGTTGATCGTAAAACCCTGACCCTCACCCGATCCCACCTCATCGAACCAACCGGTTCCTGGGTAAAACGGATAACGGTGGCTGGAAGCGAAGAGAATGTCTGATCGATCGTAGAAGCTATGCTGTGTTCCGTTGCCGTGATGCACGTCCGGATCGATGACGAGGACGCGCCGACATCCACGGGCGACCGCGTGAGCTGCGCCGACCGCAACATTGTTGAAGAGACAGAACCCCATGGCCGCATCGCGTTCCGCATGGTGCCCAGGTGGTCGGCAGAGGACAAACGCCCCCCGGGATCGATCCGAGAGCACGCCATCGACGGCATCGACGACCCCGCCTGCCGCAAGGAGGGCGGCCCGCGCCGAGTGCGGACCGGTCGACGTGTCGGGATCCAGCCCGACTCGAGCCTCTCCCTCAGTTTCGCGAATCGTCCGCACGTGATCTTTTGTATGAACCCGGAACAGTTCTTCGTCCGTCGCTTCGCGCGGCGCCACCCTTTCGACGCCGAGGATCGGTTGCTCATCGAGGCTGGCATGAACGGCCCGAAGGCGTTCGGGCTGTTCTGGATGTCCGGGGCCCGCGTCGTGGTCCAGAAAACGGTCGTCCCTGTAGAGATGAATCATCGTCCGATTCCGCTAGCTCGAGATCCTGAGAATACCGAGTTCGACGGTCTGGCCCTCGATCTCTTCACTCGTCTGGTGAGGCGCCTTCGTAGGTGACTCACTGACCCACTCAGAGAGAGTTTCCTGTTCGATCAATCTCACGAACTGGGAGAAGGCTGCGTTCATCTCGTCCGGAGCCGCGACTCGGAGTTCGATTCGGTCCTCGACGGCGAGACCCGAGTCCTTCCGGAACCGCTGCACCCGATTGATGAGTTCTCGCGAAAACCCTTCGTTACGAAGCTCATCGGTTACGGTCGTATCGAGAGCGACGACGAGTCCACCGGCGGAATGACAGGGATGATCGAACTCGTCTTTCGCGGCGAGGTCGATGAGGAATGCACTCCGATCCCATTTCTCTCCCAGGAGTTCGACCTTTCCGCCCTCGACGAGTTCGACGATCTGGTCATCGCCGAGTTCTCGGATTCCTGCTCCGAATTCCTTCATTCTCGAACCCAGCTGCTTGCCGAGGAGTTTGAAGTTCGGCTTGATCACCCAATGAGCCATTTCCTTGGATGGGACGAACTCAACCGATTTGACGTTCAGCTCTTCGCGAACGATATCGGTAAGCGGAGCGAGCCGAGCCTCATCGTCTTCATGGGCCGTTCCGACGTACAAGGTGGCCAAGGGCTGACGATTCTTCGCCTTGAGTTTCTCCCGCAATTCGCGGCCCAGGTCCACGACGTCCCGGGTTCTGTCCATCGCTGATTCGAGGGCGATTTCTTCGGCACTCAACTCTCTCGGCTCGGGATAGTCATCGAGATGAACTGAGTCATGCGAGGCGAGCGCGTGTCCGAGCTTCAGACCCTGGTAGATTCGCTCCGTAAGGAAGGGAGTGAACGGCGCAGCCAACTTGGCGTACTCGACAAGGGTCCGATACAACGTGGAGTAGGCTTCGTTCTTGCCACCGTCATTCTCTGACTTCCAGAATCGCCTCCGCGAACGGCGGATGTACCAGTTCGTCAGGTCGTCGAGAAAAGCGAGGAGCGGAGGTACAGTTCGACTGAGCTGGAACGCTTCCATTTCACGTTTGATGTCGGTCTCCAACCGAGTCAGCTTCGTTTCGATCCACTGATCCAGTCGATGCGATCGTGATTCTGTGTAGTCCTCGGCCGGGTCCCATCCATCCACCGAGGCATAGGTAGCCAGGAAAGAATAGGCGTTCCACAGCGGTAACAAGACCTTGCGCGTGATCTCCTTCAGACCATCATCGGTGAACCGAAGATCCTCTCCTCGCACACCTCCGCTCTGGAGGAGATAGACCCGGAGAGTGTCAGCGCCGAACTCATCGAAGATCACTTCCGGACTGGTGTAGTTCTTCAGGCGCTTCGACATCTTGCGCCCGTCCTCGGCGAGGACGGTGCCGTTGACGATGACATTACGAAAGGCCGGGCCCTTCTCCAAGGCGGTCGACAGGACGAGAAGAGTATAAAACCAGCCCCGCGTTTGATCGAGACCCTCGGCGATGAATTCGGCCGGGAAGATCTTGTCGAATTCCGCGTCGCCCATGTCGAAAGGATAGTGCTGCTGGGCATAGGGCATGGAACCCGATTCGAACCAGCAATCGAGGACATGGGGGATGCGTCGTAACTCGTCACCCGTTTTGGGCGACCGAATGACGAGGTCGTCGATGAAATGTTTATGGAGGTCGTCGACCTTCTTTCCGGTCAACTCCTCGAGTTCAGCTCGACTCCCCACACAGATTCGCTCGCCCGTCTCGTCGTTCTGCCAGATCGGGATCGGGTTGCCCCAGAAGCGATTTCGAGAGATTGCCCAGTCGCGGGCATTCTCTAACCAGAGACCGAAACGACCGTCTTTGAGGTGTTCGGGAACCCAACGAATCTTCTGATTGTTGGCGATGAGTTGCTCTTTGATCTTCGTCACATCTACGAACCAGGTCGAGATGGCGCGGTAGATCAGCGGTGTGTCCGATCGATAACAAAACGGATAGCTGTGCTGATAGGTCTCGTGGCGGAAGAGAAGTCCCTTCTCTTTGATATGCCGGATGATGTCTTTGTCGGCATCTTTGATGAACCTGCCCGCAAAAAGCGGCACGGCATCGGTGATCACGCCCTCTTCGTCGAGGTGGTCGAGAGGTTCGATTCCCGCCGCTTTCCCGACGAGAAAGTCGTCTTCTCCAAAATTCGGTGCGATGTGGACAAGTCCGGTGCCGGCATCGTCGGTGACATACTCGGCCAGGAGTACCTGATGCGCGGCTTCTGGAACACGACCCGCAAAAGCGTCGATCAGTTGCTCGTAGCGGATGCCCGCGAGCTCACGCCCATTCATGCGCTCGACGACTTCGTACTCGTCGGCCGATTTGTAGAGCGAGCCGAGGAGGGACTCCGCAGCATAGTAGTACTCGTCCTGGGCCAGATCCCGAACCTTGACATAAGCGAAGTCCGGATGTGCCGCCACCGCGAGGTTGGCCGGCAGAGTCCACGGGGTCGTCGTCCAGACGAGGAGGAACGTCTTCGGCTTCCCGATCACGGCCAGCTTGATCGTGACGGACGGATCCTGCACGTCCTGGTAGTTCAGGTTCGCTTCGAAATTCGAGATCGGCGTCGTGATCCGTGTCGAGTAGGGAAGGACCTTCTTGTCCTCGTAGATCAGTCCCTGATCCCAGAGCTTCTTCACAATGGCCCAGACCGACTCCATGAAGTCCAGATCCATCGTCTTGTAGTCGTTCTCGAAGTCGATCCAGCGCCCCAGACGTTCGACCACGGTTTGCCATTCGGCCGTGTAACGGAGGACGATGCCTCGGCAGGCCTCGTTGAACTTCCCGATGCCGTACGCTTCGATGTCTTTGCGGCCGCTCAGTCCGAGAGACGTCTCTACTTCGAACTCGACCGGGAGTCCGTGACAGTCCCAGCCGAACCGCCGATCGATTCGTCGTCCTCGCATGGCCCAGTAGCGAGGCATGACGTCCTTGATCGTCCCCGCCAGAAGATGTCCGTGGTGGGGGAGACCGGTCGCGAAAGGGGGACCGTCGTAGAAGGACCAAATCGCGTCCTCCGGCTTCTCCGAGATGCTGCGCTCAAAAATAGAGTCGCGCTTCCAGGCCGCGAGGACCTCTGATTCCATCTTGGGGAGGTCGATTGACTGAGGCGGTTTCGTGAACTTCATGGTCTCTCCTGAGATCTTGGGAAAGAGGTTCAGCGCAGTATACGGAATCGGCTCCTTCGATCCAGGATTCGCTGAATTGTTGACCAGAGTT